>Ga0075424_100005496_pt1 | contig 12106 bp, 9 predicted proteins | sample SoiMethybrSBSTD3_FD_75301 | JGI IMG/M metagenome (GOLD analysis project Ga0075424, IMG submission 75301) | Bulk soil microbial communities from a Populus tree surrounding site in Tennessee, USA - Soil MetaG P. TD hybrid SBSTD3 | ecosystem: Environmental > Terrestrial > Soil > Tree plantation... | reverse complement strand
GGTGGGTTACTTCGGCTTCAGCCAGGGGACGCTGCCGTATTTGCCATCGAAGGGCGCCATCGACCTGGCCATTGTCGTCCACGTCGTTGGCTATCTTTCCTTTTCGGTGGCGTATCAATGTCTCGCACACGTCCCCGCGAGACATCGTCGCTCCCGCGAATCGACATCGAACATGGCCTCTTTGGTCCTGCCGTTCGCGCTCGCGGGACTGCTGGGGTTCTTGCTGATGCACGGCAGCGTCGCAGGATTCGTCGAGTATGCTTCGTCACCGATCGAGGAGCGCCTGAGGGCCGACGAGGCGACGACGATACAAGGCGCCGCCGGCAACTTTCTGAAGCACTTTCTCGGCTTCGCGGTGGTGCTGGCGTGGAGCTCGTGGCTCGGCGCGGCCCCGCGCCGAAGGGCCTCGATCGTCGCCGCGACTGCCGGTGTCGTGGTCCTTCTCCTGATCGCCAACTTCCACTACAACCGCGGCACGATGCTCGGGCCGGTTCTAGCCCTCGCCGGCGCGTTCTCGGCACATGTCTGGCGAATTCCGTTTAAGGGCGTTATCCTGGCCAGCGCGCTGGCGCTGGCCATCGCGTTCGCCTTCGGCTCGTATCGGTCCACCGACCTCAACGTCACCGAACTGTCGCGCTCGGCAGTTGCGGATACATTGAGCGTCGACGGTGCCGTCGAGTTCGTGCAGATCTATACGTCTGCTCCCCAGATGACCGCCTACGTGATCGACTCGCTCGAAGGAAAGTTCTACTACGGCGCCACGTTGCTCCCGTCTCTGGTCTACCCGATTCCGGTGCTGGGAAAACCGTACCGGGAGACCAGCGGCACCGTGATCTTCAACACGCTGATCTACGGAGAAGATGCGGTGTCCCTCGATCAGATCATTCCACTGGACGGCGAGCTGTATATGAACTTGCACCTTGCCGGGGTGCTGCTTGGCAACGTGGTGCTCGGTTGTGTTCTCGTCTGGCTCCAGGGCAAGTTCATGACCGCGCCGAACCCCGTCGAGAGCTACGCCTGGCTCATGATGGCCCTGTGGACAGTGTTCCCAGGCAGCCTGTCTGTCGCCAGCCAGATGTACGTCTATTCGTTCTGGCCGATCTACACCTATTTCGTGGCCAAGCGCTTCTGGTCATGGACGTCGGCGACGGCCTTCCCCCGTGACCCGGCAATGAAGTATTCGTGACGGGCGCGTCGCATGAAGATCTGCCTGGTCGGCGGTGTCTTTGATCGGCTCGAGACCGTACGTTCGAAGCAACGAGTGACGCCGGAGACGGTACTGCTGGACGGCCTCCTCAGGGCCGGCGTGGACGTGCATTCAGTCGGACACTCCAGGTTTCAGCCGTCCGACGACTACGACGTCATTCACGTCCATCACTTCGGCAGAGCGGCGCTCAAAATGGCGTCCTCGCGTTGCCGGGCGCGCGTGGTCTTCACCGGCCACAATGGGCTGATCCCGACGGGCTGGGAGCGTTCGCGATTGCGGCGCTACGCCTTTCAGTACGTCGTGGACAAGGCAGAGGCATTCATCGCGCTGTCGCGCGCCGAGGCACGGTACTTCGCCGGCGTGACAAACGTGGACAAGATTCACACCATCCCCAACGGCATTCCCGCCGACGTCTTTCGTATCGCCGTCGAGATTCCGAAACGGGCCGACAAAGAACGGTACGACGTCCTGTACGTCGGTCAGCTGATCGATTGGAAGGGCGTCAACTTCTTGCTCGAGGCGATGCAACGGCTTCGCCGACAGCGAGACGTCCACCTCCGCCTGATCTATCACAACGCGCAGCTGGAGCCCGAGCTCCGGCAGCAGGCGCGCGACCTCGGCATCGCTGAACACGTCGATTTCGTGGGTTTCCGCGGCCCCGGCGAGCTGGTGGAGGAGTACCAGCAGGCCGACCTGCTGGTCCTGCCGAGCTTCGCCGACTGCTTGCCGAGCGTCGTCACCGAGGCGCTCCTCTGCGGCACCCCGGTGGTTGCGGGCGCGGTGTGCGGTGTGCCGGAACAGATCGGGCCCTATGGACATGCCGTTCCGCCGGGTGACTCCGTCGCTCTGGCGAACGCCATGGAGACGATCCTTGCCGATCGGTCACGCTGGCAGGCCTTAGCCCCACAGATCCGCGCGTACGCGGAGCACACGTTCAAGCCGGAGACGATGGTCGCCCGCCATCTCGCGCTGTATCGCGACATGATCGACGGACGCGCCGCTGCGGCCAGGCGCCGGGCCGACTGGATGGACCCGATGATGCGCCTGGCGATCGAGGTGTACTGGCGTCGCCGCCGGGCGGCAACATAGGCAGGGCGACTTTCCATGAACATCAGCCATATCAGTGTCAGCACGCTGCCGGTCCTGTACCGCTTCGGCGGTGCCATCGAGCGGCGGATCGTCGAGATGGCCTCGGAGCAGGCGCGCCGGGGGCACCGCGTCAGGGTCTACTCCGTCGGCGACACGGCGAACACGCGCGAAGTGAACGGCGTGATGTATCACTTCCTGCGGTGCCGAACGCGTCTGCCGTTGAAGCATCTGGAGTTTCAGTACAAAGTCGTCCGCGAGGTGGCGCAGCATCCCGCCGACGTCTTGCACTTCCACAGCCAGCCGGAAGGCGCATGGCTGAGCCAGACGGTGGCAGCCAAGAAAGTTCTGTCGTACGACTTCTTTCACTTCCGCCGCGGCCGCGAGACGCCCCTGTATCTCGCCTACAAGCGAATGCTCCGCTCGTTCGACCTGCTCCTGCCGTGCTCGCGGTATTGCCAGGAGGAGTCCCAGCGCTTCTGGAGCCTTCCCGCCGACAAGCTGCGGATCCTCTACAACGGCGTCAACACACGGCAGTTTAGGCCCGATCCCGACGCGGCGGCGCGTGAACGCCGGCAGCTCGCCATCGACAAGAAGGTGATGCTCTACGTCGGTCGTGTCTGCGAGCAGAAAGGGAGTGATGTCCTGTTGCAGGCTGCGAAGAGGCTCGGCCAACGTCGACGCGACGTGCAGCTCGTGATCGCGGGCCCGATCGGGCAGTTCGGCCTCGAAGAAGACTCGAATCGCTGGATCGAGCGCATCGACGACGTCGGCGGTCGCTACCTCGGTGCCGTCGATGAAGCACGGCTGAGCGCCATTTACAACCTTGCCGAGGTCTTCGTGATGCCGACTCGCGTCAACGAGATGTTCGGCATGGCCGCCGTCGAGGCGCAGGCATGCGGCAAGCCGGTCGTCTCCAGTGACTCGGGTGGCTTGAAAGAAGTGGTCCCATCGAGCTGCGGAGCGCGTGTTCCGGTCGGTGATTCGGCCAGGCTCGCGGATGAGATCGAGACGCTCCTGGATGATTCGCGCCTCTATGCCGCGTGCTCCGCGAACGCGGTGATCAACGCCGCGATGTATGACTGGGCACGTATCTGCGATACGTGCGACGAGCTGTACCGCGCCGCGAGCTGACACACCGGTCAGTCCCCTGAGCGATCGCGTGTCCGTCACCATCGGCATCCCCTTCTTGAACGCTCGGCCCTACCTCGCCGACGCGGTGCGCTCGGTGTTCGCACAGACGCATCACGACTGGGAGCTGATCCTGGTCGACGACGGCTCCTCCGACGGCTCGCTCGATGTCGTGGGGCATCTCGTTGATCCGCGGGTGCGCGTGCTCAGCGACCGGACTCATCGCGGTCTGTGTGCGCGCCTCAACCAGGTCGCGTCGCTTGCCGAGGGCACGTATCTCGCGCGGATGGACGCCGACGATCTCATGCACCCTGAGCGCATCGCACGTCAGGTCGCGTTCTTGAATGCGAATCCGAACGTCGATGTCATCGATACGGCGACCTTCACCGTGGACGATAACCTCACCCCGCTGGGTATTCGGGGCGACCGTCCGCTGGACGCTCGTGCCGAGGTTGTGCTCCGGAATGGCCTGCTCATTCATCCGACCGTCATGGGGCGGGCCGAATGGTTCCGCAGCAACCCGTACGATCCGGTCTACGTTCGCGCCGAGGACCGGGAGCTGTGGAGTCGAACCTGCGCGACGGCGACGTTCGCCCGGCTATGCGAGCCGTTGTTCTTCTATCGCGAAGGCGCCGCCGGCAGCCTCCGGAACTATCTCCGCACCGAACGAACCGTGCGCGCCGTCCTGGCCCGTTACGGTCCGTCGCTGGTCGGCGCACGACGCACTCGCTTCCTCGTGCTGCGTTCACGACTGAAGTCGATGGCGTATCGCATGGGTACGATGCTCGGGCTTCAAGATCGCCTGGTCGCCAAACGGAACCGCCCGCTCAATGCCGCTGAGATGAAGGAAGGGCACCGCATTCTCTCGCTGGTCCGAGCCACGCGTGTGTCTGGCCTGGACGGCGATGGTGTAGAGGCCGCAGCGTGAACCCGAGAGTGCTGCACGTGACCACCGTCCCGGTGACGCTTCCCTTCCTGGCCGGGCATATAACCCATGCCAAGCGCAATGGGTTCGAGGTTCATGCGCTGTCGTCGCCCGGCGAGCCGCTCGACAGATTTGGCCGCGACGTGAAGATCGAGGTGCACCCGGCGCTGATGCCGCGCCGCATCACGCCCCTGGTCGATCTCGCGGCGGTATGGCAAATCGTGGGAGTCATCCGTCGCGTTCGACCGACGATCGTGGACGCTCATACGCCTAAGGGGGGACTCCTCGCGATGATCGCTGCAGCGCTCTGCCGCGTACCGGTGCGCATCTATCATCAGCACGGGTTGCCACTGATGACGGCCACGGGGGTGAAGCGGCTCATCTTGCGCTGGACGGAACGCACGGCCTGTTGGCTGGCACACCAAGTCCTCGGCGTGAGCGAGTCGGTTCGCGGCGTCGCGATCGCAGAAGGACTTTGCTCCCGGGAAAAGATCAAGGTATTGGGACACGGAAGCATCGACGGCATCGAGGCCGACGGAAAGTTCAATCCCGCCCACTTCTCCGCAGAGGCGCGGCGGCGTGTTCGCGCCCGCTACCAGATCCCGGAGGGCGCATTCGTGATGGGTTTCGTGGGACGCATTGTCCGCGACAAGGGGTTGATCGAGCTTGAGCAATCGTGGCGCGCGCTCCGAGAGCAATATCCGTCGCTGCACCTGTTGGTGGCTGGACCGTTCGAGAGCCAGGACCCGATCCCGGCCGACGTGGAAGCCATGCTGCGTAGTGATCCGCGCATTCATTTGACCGGGATGGTGCTCGATATGCCGAGCATCTATCACACGCTCGACCTTCTCGTCCTCCCGACGTATCGTGAAGGTTTCCCCGCATCGCTCCTGGAAGCGTCCGCAATGGGGCTGCCCGTGATCGCGACACGGATCCCGGGATGCGTCGACGCCGTCTGCGGCGGAGAAACCGGCCTTCTAGTGCCCGTTCGCGACCCCGAGGCACTGACGACGGCCATTCGCATCTACCTGGACAACCCTCTCCTTCGGATGCAACACGGCGCCAATGGCCGGCGCCGCGTGCTGCGCGATTTCGATCCGGAGAACCTGCGCAAGGCGTTGTTGCAGGAATACATCCGCTTGCTTGGCGACCGGGGGCACGATGATGTCCTGCAACAGATTTTCGCTGTCGCCCCGCCGAAGCTCATCAGCCATGAATGAGCGTCTCGGGGTGCGGCGCAGTCTTAACTCGAGCATCGGCGCTGGCTGGCCGTTTGCGGTATTGCTGTTCGTCTCGCCTTTTCCGGGCGCCGCCACCTTGCGGCTGACCTGTCTGGCCGCGGCGTTCATAATCGCCGTGGCCCGTTGGCGGCAGCTTGCTCCGCCGCCGGTTCCCTGCAGATGGGCGATCGCACTATGGGCCGGCGTCGTGATCGCGTCGCTCCAGTTCGCAGTCGATCCGGCATATAGCTTGGGCGAGGTCAGACGTGAAGTTCTCTATGGGCTGATGGCGTTCGTCTCCTTCTTCGCCTGGACGCGGGACGAGCAACGATTGCGCCTCTTGTGCCTGGCGGTGTTGGCAGGATTTGCCGCGATTTCGGGCTCGGCGCTGCTCGGCTCGTATCTGCGAAACGGAGACTGGCCATCAGATGCGTACTACGGCGGAGTCGGTGCGGTCAGCAATTATCTCGTGGCTGTCGGCCCCGTTCTCGCGCTGACGGCGCGGCTCGTTGGGCGCGGACATTCAAGCAAATGGTGGGTCTCCGGCGCCGGACTGTTCCTGGCCCTGACCCTACTCTGCGCTCAACGTGCTCTTTGGCCCGCGATCGGATTGCAGATGACTTTGGTTTGCGTCTGGTTCCGGCAAGTCCAGGCCGTGTCTATTGGACCGTTACGGCTGACACTCGCGCTGGTAATCCTGGTGACGCTGATGGGAGGAGGCATGTACGTTAGTAACCGCTATCGCACCGGAGGCAATCCCGACTCGCCTTCGGCGATCTGGACGGATCTGCGGCCTCGCGTATGGCAAAAGGTCGGCGAAAAGATCCTCGCTCATCCGTTGACCGGCGCCGGGTTCGGGCGGGGTGTCCTGAGTAAGGCTTACCCAGCCTTACTGCCTCCGGGCGACACTGCGTTTTGGTACCCGCACGACGGCCATGCAGAAAGCCGGGTGTTCTGGCACCCGCACAATCTCGTCCTCAACTACGGGATCAGCGCGGGCGTGCCGGGCATGGTCGCGGTGTTGGCGCTGTTTGCCGCGCTCGCCTGGCGTTTTTGGCAGGTGGCGTTGCGGGGAGCGCGTCTGGTGCGCCTCAGCGGACTCGCGGGAGCAGCCATGGTGGCCGGCGTATTCGCCCGCAACATGTCCAATGACCTCTTCGTGAGCGGTGGGGCGCTGTTATTCTGGGCTCTCACAGGCATGCTGTTCGGATATGCGTTGCGCCACGGGTCGACGTCTGGTGGCCATGTCGCCGATTCGGCCGTGCGCGCCGGCGCGGGCTGACATCTCAAATCTGAGAAGGCGCCTGTCACTGATACGTCCGCAACGCACGGTTGACATTCCGCGCATGGTTATTCAGGCGGGGACTTGCCGGCCTACGGACAAGTGCTTGTTCTACCAGCCTCGACAGTCAGCGAATCGACCGCTATGAGCACGGCACGCTTCTCGCACGCGGATTCGACGCATATGGAATACCGACGATTGGCTTTTGCCATCGCGCTTCCGCTGTTCCTCGTGGTTTCCGCCGCCTCATCGCAGGCGGGATCGGAACGGACGGGGTTCTTTCTCTCCCACGAGTTCTATGGGCCGATGGGATACACGTCACCGGAAGCGGCTTTGAATGTCCAAACCCGCATGACCAACATGCTGGCCTTTTGGCCGCCGGTGGACGCGGGAATGACCAGTTTCATTACCAGCCGGCTGACTGGATTCAATCTCTACATGCAGGGAGCTACCCTCGTGAAAGGGGATTCCGCGTCCGCGATCGCCAGCCAGAGTCAATCCGCCGCGGGCATCTGTGCAGCCGCGGGCAAGGACAGGAGCCTCTGGAGCCTGATGATCGAATGGGATCAAGGAGGTGGCGCGTGGGTGCCCAACGGACGTCCCCGCTACACCGGGCTGTCCCGCACGCAAGCCTATTCAACATTCATCAACTACTACCTGAACAGCGCGCCGCCGCTCGGCACCTATCTCGCACAGCCCGCTGGAGAACGGGGATGCCGCCTGGCATCGGTGACCGACTACGCTCCGAACGCGTTCTACGCCTTCAACATCGGTGTCGACGTGGGGTTGCTCGAACGCGCCATCGATGAGCTCGGCGACACTTCCACCGGCCTCGCGTTCATGCGAGGCGCCGGACGCCTGTACGACCGGCCCTGGGGCATCGATATCTCGCTCTGGCGAACCTCTGCAGACAGCGCGACAGAATTCGACTCGAGTGGCCGCTTGATCGGAGGCTGGTCTCCCAGTTACATCCGGCGCCACCTGTACGTCGCGTATCTGGGCGGCGCCCATGTCCTTCAGATCGAGCCGGCGGTGTATTACTTCTCAGGCACCAGCCAGCTCAACCCCTTCGGCCAGATGATGAAGGACTTCGCGAGCTTCTCGCTGACGCGCCATCCAGATGTCGGCGCAGCGGTCGTTCCGATGGTCCTCATGCTCGACTTCAACAGCGGGTTCGATACGAAGCATGGCCGGTTCAACCAGGCTGACGCGGTCTGGTATCAGGACATTCCGTATTCGTCCGGCGACTACATGATCAACAACTTTCTCAAGGTCGCCTATCCCAACCACTGGCTCCACGGCACGACGCCGAACGCCCCGTTCTCGGACGCCGCTGGCTACAAGAGCTTCCTGGCGGCCGGGGGCGACCCGCGGCCGTACGAGCCGATGCCCACGACCCGCTGGGGTGACACGATCGATGTCACGCTCAATACCGCGTCGCTGAGCGCTCTCAATCGGTACAAGGTCATTGTCCTGATGGGCGGGGTGGTGATCGACGCCCGTCTTCGGCCGATTCTTCAATCGTGGGTGCAGGCGGGCGGGACGCTCGTGGTGAATGCCAGCCAGGTCACGTCGGCGGATGAATCGCTGCTCGGCGTGACGCTCGGCGGGGCGTCCGTCACTGGCGGGCCGTCTCGATGGTCGTCGGACGGGACTACGTTCAACGAGCCCTCCTATCTCTACAAACCCGTCACGCTAGGCTCGGCCTCTGTGCTGGCCACCACAGGTTCGTCGCCCTTGATCACGTCCAATAGCGTCGGATTGGGCCGTGTCATTCTCACGACGCCGGATTTCCTCCAGTCCTCCGCCCGCAACCAGCTCCTGTCCATCGGGGTCCAGCTCTTCGACTGGCTGAACAAGCAATTCGCGCCGGCACAGGTGTCCGGTCCTGCTGTGGAGTACCTGTTCAATGCATCTTCCGGCCGGCTGATCACGACGGTCATCAATAGCTCCGGAAGCACCTGGAACGGGACGATCACCGCGCCCATCGCCGGGAACGTCACCGCGGTGCGCGAATACATCGCTGACGCGTCCGCGGCGTTCACCAAGAGTGGTTCGGCGGTCACCGTCAACGCGCAGGTGGCTCCATACGACATCAAGGTCTACGCAATCGAATATCAGCCGTCGTCATCGTCATCGCAGCCGTCGCCTCCGGCCGACTTCGCCATCCGCTGATCGATGAAAGGTCGCTAGCGACCCGCACGCTTCGTCATCGTGGTAGGCAACAACCAGGTTCGGGTGTTCACGAAGGTCCTCTTCGATCGACTGGGTGCCGCCGTCGCGCTGGTCGTGCTGTCGCCGCTCATCGGCGCGACGGCACTCGGCATCCGGCTCAGCATGGGGGCCCCGGTCGTCTTTCGTCAGGTCCGCGCGGGTCGCAACGGGACACCGTTTACCATCTTGAAGTTCAGGACGATGGAGATGCGGGCCGCGTCCTGTTGTGGTCGGCCCGAGACCTGCCGCGGAATCCAGATGGCGTCCGGAACGACGATCCCTCGGTTCGTCAGGTTCGTGCGCCGGACTGGGCTCGACGAGCTGCCCCAGCTCATCAACATCGTTCGTGGCGAGATGAGCTTCATCGGCCCCCGGCCGCTACTGGTCCGCTACCTAGCGCGCTACACCGCGGAACAGCGGCGTCGGCACCTGGTGCTACCCGGCATATCGGGCTGGGCCCAGGTGAACGGACGCACGGACCTGTCCTGGAACGATCGGCTCGCGCTCGACGTCTGGTACGTGGATCACCAATCCCTGTGGCTCGATCTCCGGATCCTCTGGCGGACCCTGCGTGCCTCGGCGGAAGGCTCGGGCTACAGCCAGTCGGGCTCGGACACAGGTCCGGAGTTCCTGGGCACCGGGTTGCCGCCGGGAATCTGTCCGGTGACGGAGTTGCCGCTCGCACCCGCGCCGACACCGACGTCCGGGAAGCGTGCTGGAGGAACCCATGCGCCTGTCGCCTGAGGTCGAAGCGCTTCTGCCCCGCGAGGAAGACATCGCCTTCTACGAGGAGCACGGCTATTACGTCACTCCGAAAGTGCTCCCGGACGACGTGATCGACGCGGCGATTCGCGGCGCCGAGCGTCATTGGGCAGGCGAGCGCGACTGGCGTCTTCCCGTCAGCAGTGGCTTCGGAGACTGGAAACCGAGTGACGGGGACACGATTCGCAATTCGGAATATACCGCGCACCAGAATCGCGAGATCCGGGCGCTCGTCCAGCACCCGGTCATCGGCGCGATTGCCGGCCTTCTCACGCGGTCGAGCGAGATCCGGCTCTGGGACGACCAGCTCGTCTCGAAGCCGCCCTCCGCCGGCCTGCACGGACCCGTCGTCGGCTGGCACACGGACCGCGCCTACTGGATGACGTGCACGTCCGAGGAGATGCTCACCGCATGGATCCCGCTGCACGATTGCCCCGTCGAGATGGGGCCAGTCATCTATGTCGACGGCAGCCACCGATGGCCCGACACGGAATCCATGCGAACGTTCAATTCGCAGGATCTCGACGCGCTCGAGCGGCGATTCATCGGCGAGGCGAACAGATCGCTCAAGCGCGTCATCGCGCTCCGGAAGGGGCAGATGAGCTTTCATCATTGCCGCACGATCCACGGCAGCGACGTCAACCGCGGCGACCGGCCGCGCACGTCGATCGCGCTGCACCTGCAGGACGGCAAGAACCGCCACCGAACGTTTCTGAACGACCGGGGGGAGCCGTGGCACATCACGAACGACAACCTCTGCCGGAAGGACATCAATGGCCATCCTGACTATCGCGACCCGGCCGCGTTCCCCGTCATCTGGTCGGTCGATGGCAACCGGTAACGCCCGGCGCTCAAGCTCCGAAGTGGAACTGCTCACGCCGAGCGATCTGTCTTGGGACGATCATCTGTCCGCCGCCGGGCGCGACATCTATCACCTGGCGGGGTATCACGCTTACGCCGAAGGGTCCGGCGAAGGTGAGCCCTTTTTGATCGTTGTCGCCGATGGGCGGCGCGGTCTCGCCTGGCCGTATCTGCTTCGCCGCATCGATGCCATCCAAGAGCTCAACGGCACGGATGCCACCGACGTTACCTCCGTGTACGGCTATCCGGGACCAATCGCCTGGGGATGTCAGCCCAGCGACTCGTTCCTAGCGCAAGCGTGGCAGGAGATCCTCGAGGTCTGGCGGCAACAGCGCGTCGTCTCGGTGTTCACCAGGTTTCACCCGTTGCTCAGCAACGCAGCGATCGTCGCGGATTTTCGGCCGCCGGCTGACATTGTGGGAAGGGCGCGACCACAACCGTTGGTTCCCGCTGGCCCTACGGTATCCATCGACTGTCGCCTGGATGACAGCGCCGCCCGTCGCGGGTATGCAAAGATTCTTCGACAGGAGATCGATGCGGCCCGGAGGGCCGGGCTCGTGACCGAGATCGACGAGGACTGGTCAGAGATCGAGACCTTCACCCAGCTCTACGGCGAGACCATGCGACGCAGCGGCGCTGGCGCTGAATACAGGATGGGCCTTTCCGATGTTCGCCGCCTGCGCGAGGCACTGGGAGGCCGCCTGCACCTGCTGGTCACCCGCTGGGAAGATCGCGTTGGCGCCGCCTGTCTGTTCACCGAGCTGGACGGCATTGTCCAGGCCCATCTGGCAGGAACGAATGATGCCCTGCGGCACCTGTCCCCTCTCAAGGTCCTCCTGGACGACGCCCGCACGTGGGCTCGCAGCCGCGGGGATCACGTGCTCCATCTCGGCGGCGGGCGGGCCGGCAAGGAGGATTCCCTGTTCGCCTTCAAGGCGCGCTTCTCGCCAAACCGCCACGCGTTTCACACCGGCCGCTGGATTCTCGAGCCGAGACGCTACCGGGAATTCGTCGCGGTACGCTGGAGCTCGGTGGCCACTTGCGACTCGACGGCAGAGGAATACTTCCCCGCCTATCGGGCTCGGCCGGCCTCCGCGGCGGGGGCGGCGAAATGACCACCTTCTATCGCCGTCGGGGCAAGCGCCTCCTGGACCTTGTGCTCGGGGGGCCGGCCCTCGTGGTCGCGACACCGCTCCTCGCGCTCGTGTCGCTCGGCGTCGCCGCGGCGCTCGGCCGTCCGGTGATCTTCGCCCAGGAGCGACCGGGACTCGGCGGCCGAACGTTCCGGTTCTACAAGTTCCGTACAATGACATCCGAGCGAGACAGTGCCGGCGACCTCAAGCCGGACGCCGAGCGGCTCACCGCGTTCGGCCGCGTGCTGCGCACATTGAGTCTCGATGAGCTGCCGCAGCTCTGGA
>Ga0075424_100005495_pt1 | contig 12107 bp, 10 predicted proteins | sample SoiMethybrSBSTD3_FD_75301 | JGI IMG/M metagenome (GOLD analysis project Ga0075424, IMG submission 75301) | Bulk soil microbial communities from a Populus tree surrounding site in Tennessee, USA - Soil MetaG P. TD hybrid SBSTD3 | ecosystem: Environmental > Terrestrial > Soil > Tree plantation... | reverse complement strand
TAGTGCCACATGGCCTTGACGTACGGAATGGCGTCGCCGGGATCGGGGAGCGCTAGAACGGCGGCGGAAGGGCTGAACAGCGCATGGGCGAAGTATGGCGCCGCCTTGACGGGCTGCACCAGCGCGATGCTGCGCGCGACCTCGTCGGGGATGAGGCCGCGCAGCTTCTCCGCCGCCGCGATGACCGTGGGTCCGTCGCCCGCCATCTGGGCAGACGCCAGCACGAAATGGACATTGTGCGGGTAGTACCCGAGGCGATACACCCCCATAGGCGCATTGGTCGCCGTCAGATACTTTTCGTCCACCCCGATCGCCGTCTTGTTCTCGGCAAGCGCGTCAAGATAGCGCCCGACCCGGTAGTAGATGTGGCTCGGCATGTGCACGAGGTGGCCGGCGCCTGGAATGGCTCCCCGCAGCCGGTCCGCATAGGGCTCGGCGCGCTCTGGCCGGTCTGACGCCTCCACCGCGTGGATGTAATAGTGCATCGCGCCCGGATGGTTCGGGTCGCGCGACAGCACGCGTTCGAGCGTCGGCACGATGGGGCCGCTTTGCGGGTTTGCCGCGTGGCCGCCCGGCTGCCAGTAATTCCACGGGCTGAGGTCCATCACCGATTCGGCGTAGAGCACGGCGATCTCGTTGTCGTCCGGGAACTGCGCCGCAACCTTCTCCATGGCTAACGCATAAGCGGCATCGAGCGGCACCCGGTCCGCCTTCGCGTCATTGGCATAGCGGGTCGAGACCGCCGCAATCAGCGCCTGCTCGCGTGGCGTGGCCTTGGGAGCAAGCATGCGTGCCTTCTCGGCTGCCGCGAAGGCCGGCGCCACCGCGTCTTCCTGCATCGGCAGATTGATGTTGGGCCCGAGCACCAGCGCTTCGCCCCAGAAGCACATGGCGCAGTCAGGATCGAGCTTCTGCGCCTTGCGGAAAGCGCGCTGCGCCTCGCTATGATTGAATGCGTAAGTGAGCCGCATCCCTTGATTGAAATACGACTGCGCCAGCTCGTTCGCGGTCGTGATCTTGTACGTTACCCCGCCGAGCCCATCCCACAGCGGAGGATCTGTGTCCGCGAAAGCGGCCGCCGGCAAGGCGGCCTGCATTTCCGCTTGCGGCACCTCCGTGCGTGCCTGGGCCAGACGCAGCATGACGCGGGCTACGCCGGCCGACGTCGACCCATGACAGACGGCGACGTCAGAGCCGAGCTGCCGCTCGGTAGCGGCGGCGCTGCCTATGCTGTCGGTCGGACCGTTGCCAACGGCGAGCGGTGCAAACAAGCCGCCCAGCGCCGTACCTGCGACGAGAAGGGGCGGCAAGGAAAAAATCACCCGCATGGTTGCCTCCAATCTGATGATGGAGCTCAGGCGGAGCACGGCCATGAGCGGTGCGCGACCGCCTGGGCATGCACTAAGGCTACTCCTTGCAAGCCGCCACGGCAATGAAAACGGTGCATTTTCGGCGAGGCATCGGCGCTCCGACGCAATTCCGCGCGCCGTGCGCGCGATGTCGGCTGATGGCCCCGACTCGGACTTCCTTACGACTTCGCTTCCGCGCCTCTATTAAAGATAGAGCAGACATGACATGTGCCCGGACCCGCGCTGCGCCATTGGGAAATCGCTTGTGCGCACTCACTGGTCAGAGCGAAAGGCGTCCAGAGCATGAGCCATCAAAATGGCGATGCTCAAAAGAATGAGAGTCCCCACCAAGGCCGATAACATGAACCATTCCTCCGCCCGGCCCCAGCAAAGGTGTATTCATTTGCACAGTCAAAACGATTTCAAAGATCGGCTGGGAGTTCCGAAGCACCTGATGAGTTTCTGCAACAGCAGCCTGCTTACCGCATGCGAAATGGGAAATGCATCTGTTTGGTTCTTGTTTTCTCCACGACCAACAAAGTACTGCGCCGTCGGAGCGCGGGAGCGATGAAGCAAATCTCGCCCGTCGTCGCCGCGATGGCGCCCCATGTTCGCAACTTTGACGTCTCGATACCGACAAGCGATCAGCTATGATTGCGGGCACCGCTCGCCCTGCGTCTGGTCGATTTTCCGTCGGGCGCCTAGATTGCTCCGCACGTCCCCACAAGAGTAACGCCAGGAACACAATGAAGATCACCGCCATTCACGCGCACTACGTCCGCATCCCCTACGACATGGGCGCGCCGGGCCAAGAGTTCGCCGGGCTCAGGTTCGCGACCATGGATCACCTGCTGATCCAGGTGGACACGGACGCGGGCATCACCGGCTGGGGCGAGGGCTTCGGCCACACGATCATTCCGGCGACCAAGGCGGCGCTCGAGTGCTATGTTGCGCCGTGGTTCATCGGCAAGGACCCGACCGACATCGCCGCGCTGCACCGCGAGGCCGCGCAGCACTTCCACCTGTTTGGCGGCAACGGTCCCGTCGTCTACGCACACTCCGGCGTCGACATCGCGCTTTGGGACATCGCCGGCAAGCGGGCGGGGTTGCCGCTGAGCCAGCTCCTCGGCGGCGCACGACGCACCGAGGTCAGAGCCTATGCCAGCCTGCTGCGTTACGGCACGCCGGCGACGGTCGCACGAATATGCGCGGAGCGGACGGCGGCCGGGTTCAAGCATATCAAGCTGCATGAGCATTCCGTCGCTGCGGTGATGGCAGCCCGCGACGGCGCGGGACCTGACGTCGCGATCATGAACGACGTCAATTGCCCATGGACGGTGGCCGAGGCGCTGGAGATGGAGCGCGCCTATCGGCCAGCCCGTCTCTTCTGGCTTGAGGAGCCGGTGTTTCCGCCCGAGGACCACAAGGGGCTGGCGCGCGTCCGCCGCGAAGGGCAAACGCGGATCTCCGCGGGCGAGAATGCCGCAGGTTTGCACGATTTCGCCGACAGCTTCGAGAAGGGTGCCGTCGACATCGCGCAGCCCAGCGTGATCAAGATCGGCGGCATCACCGAAATGCGCAAGATCATCGCGCTCGCCGAAGCGCATTCGGTCGAGCTCATCCCGCACTGCGCTTATTTCGGGCCCGGCAATCTCGCCTCGATCCACATCGTTGCGTCGTTGCCGACCGATACCCTGCTCGAAAACATCTACGCCAATCTGGAGGCGTCTCCTTTTGGCGATTCGATGACGGCGAAAGGTGGCAAGGTGTCCGTCCCGCAGGGTCCGGGTCTCGGCGTCGAGCCGGACATGAGAATCGTCGAAAAATACAGACAAGGCGCGGCCGTCACGATCCAGTAGGCATCGACGCCTGCTGGCGCCGCGGCTGCCAACGAGAAATAGTTGCGCGTCGTTCGGCGCGCTCGGTCGAAGATTGTCTCTGACGGTTCTATGCGGCGGGAGGATTTTCCGGTGAGGCTTTTGCATTTCAATGGGACAAGAGATCGCTGCCCCAAACCACGGTCTTTGCGTTTGATCGCTCCGTCCTTCCAGTCCGACAACGCCCAATAAATTGTTTCTCGCGTCAGGCCGATCTCGGCCGCCAAATCCTTCAACGTGCCGAGGGATTGGGGCTGTTCTCCGCCTCAAATCGGCGTAGTCTGAAGCCGGCGTCCATCCTGGAAGCACCTGGCTGGAGGGTCGCGCCGTAAAGTGCCTGTTGAACGCTCCCGCGGCCCGAATGTGCGACCGGATTGCGCATAACGCACAGGGAGGAATTCATGGCGCGGATCACCCGACGCAAGCTTCTCAAGCTATCCGCCACCGGCGCGATGGCAGCGCAGTCCGGCGGCTTGGCGGCCATCCTGGCGAGCGGCCGGGCGCCGGCCTTCGCGCAAGGCACCACCGTGCACTGGCTGCGCTGGTCAGATTTCGTGCCGGCATCCGACGTCCTTCTCAAAGGCAAAATCACGCAGGAATGCCAGAAGGCGACCGGTATCACGCTAAAATTGGAGAGCATCAACGCCAATGACCTGCAGGCGCGGATCACCTCGGCGATTCAGTCGGGCACCGGACCCGACATCATCATGGCGATCGGCAATTGGCCGCAGCTCTATGCAGAAAGCCTCGCCGATGCGAGCGACGTGGCCGAGGACATTGGCAAGGATCAGGACGGCTACTACGAGGTCTCCAAGCTCGTCGCTACCGTTGGTGGCCGCTGGATCGGCGTGCCGTTCACTGTCGGCGGCGGGCTGATCGCCTATCGCAGGTCGTGGTTCGAGGAGATCGGGTTGAAGAGCTTCCCGGACACGTGGGACGTCCTGCTCGACGCCTGCAAGAAGCTCAAGGCCAAGGGCCGGCCGCTTGGCCAGACCGCCAGCCACACGTTCGGCGATGCGCCAAACTGGTGGTACCCATACTTGTGGTCGTGGGGCGGCAAGGAGGTCGAGGCCGACGGCAAGACCGTGGCGCTCAACAGCAAAGAGACGATCGAGTCGGTCAAGTTCGCGGTCGGCCTCTGGCGTGACGCCTGCGACGAGGGCGGGCTTGCCTGGGACGACACCAACAATAACCGCGCCTTCCTCTCGGGCGGCATCTGCGCCACGAACAACGGCGCATCGATCTACATCGAGGCCAAGCGCAAGCCCGAGACGTATCTCACTGAAAAGGGCGAGCCGATGTGGAAGGATATCCTGCACGCCCGCATCCCCAAGGGTCCGGGCGGGCAGTTCAACCTGCCGAATCCTTTCACCGACATGATCATGGGCTATTCGAAGAACAAGAAAGCCGCCGGTGATTTCCTGCGCTGGATTCACTCGCAGCCGGTATTCGCCGAGTGGTTTGCCTCGCAGCAGGGCTATTCGGACGGCGCTACCCGGATCTGGGAGAAGGACAAGGTGTGGGACGCCGATCCGGTGCTCCTGCCGTTCCGCGACATCCCGCCGTCGGGGAGGCTGGCTGGTTACGCGGGGCCGCCCAACCGCAAGGCCGCCGAGGTGGTGACGAAATACATCATCACCGACATGTATGCCAAGGCGATCCAGGGCATGCCGGCCGAGGCCGCCGTCAAATGGGCCTACGACGAGATTACCAAGGTATATGTGTGAGCTCACGGTTCGATTCCTGCATCGAACAACGCGAATGATTGTTGAGCAGATTGTGACCTTTGCCGGCCAAGTCCTCGGGGAGGGCATCTATCGGCCGGCCAAGGAATCCTGACCGGCAATTGTTCGGCAAAGCGGGGGCGGCTGCGTGAAGATCACCTCGGTGACGACTCGTGTCGTGAATGCGGAGATGCGCAACTGGGTCTTCGTGCGCGTCGAGACGGATCAGTCGGGTCTCTACGGCTGGGGCGAAGCGACCCTCGAATGGAAGACGCGTGCCGTGGCGGGCGCCGTCGAGGATCTCGCACCGCTTCTCCTTGGGCGTGACCCGCGCGACATCGAGCAACTCGTCCGGGTCATGAAGAAGCAGAGCTTCTGGCGTCTGGGCGTGATCGGCATGTCCGCGGTCTCGGGCATCGAGCTTGCCCTTTGGGACATCCTGGGCAAGTCGTTCGGCGTCCCCGTCTGGCGCCTGCTCGGCGGCAAAGTGCGCGACCGTGTGAAGGTCTACACCCATCTCGGTCTCGGTGACATGCGGGCCGTTTATGAGACGCTCGATGCCGAGCCGCTAGTTCAGCGGGCTCGTGAGGTCGCCGACAAGGGCTACCATGCGCTCAAGGCGGTGTTCATTCCCTACACCAACTACACCGCAAGCCTGCCCGAGATCGATAAGGTTGCGCGCATGATGGAGGCATTGCGCGAAGCCGTCGGCCCATCCATCGACATCATGATCGACTTCCACGGACGCACGGCATCCGTCGCGGCGGCGCTTGCCTTCATTGAAGCACTTGCCCCCGGGCATCCGCTGTTCATTGAAGAACCGCTGCCGCCCGGCGATACGCCGGGCCTGTCCGCAGTGGCAGCCAAGAGCCGCGTTCCGATCGCAACGGGCGAACGCCTCGTCGACCGATTCGAATTCGACGACATTTTCCGCTCGCGCGCCGTGGACATCGTTCAGCCCGACATCTGTCATGTTGGCGGACTTATGGAGGCCAAGAAGATCGCTGCTATGGCTGAGGCAGCCTCGGTCGGTGTGGCGCCGCACAACCCGCTGGGACCAATCGCTGGCGTCGCCGCGCTGCATTTTGCTGTCTCGACCCCCAACCATGTCATTCAGGAGGAGATGGTGGGCGCCGTCCCCTGGTACTTTGACGTGGTGCAAGGCCCGATCCGCATGGTGGACGGCCATTGGCAGATTCCGGAGCTGCCTGGTTTGGGCATCGAGGTGAACGAAGCCGAGTGCGTCCGCTATCCCTTTCGGCAGGAGGTCATCCATACAGTCAACGCCGTACTCGGCGATGGTACCATCGTCGACTGGTAAGGGGCGGGACGTTTGAACGACGAGGTGGCTCTCGTCACGGAATTCGTACGACGCCGTCAAGTTTGCCCCGAGGATGACGCGACAACAATGTTCGAAAATGCATCGACCGAAGCCTCGGGACGAAGACCACCGGGCGTGTAGGCGGCGCCCGAAACAAAATGAGCTGCGATCTCAGCGGGCAGTGCGGCGTCGGATAGCGCGGGCCGCTGATGCACTGAAACGGGAGCGAGGCTGATCTTAAGTAATGCTCATCACAGCGGTCGGATCGCGCAGGAAATAAACCCGGCCCTCGACCGGCATGAAACTTATGACGGAGCGGTGCTGCGCTGCGAAGGACTCGATGTCTCTTCTACCGTCTTGGTCTGTTTCTCCGAAGGCGTATTGTGCGCCCTTGGTCGAGAACAAAATGCGCGCCTCGTCGAACGTGATCCATCCGCGCTCGTTGGGTGGCAGTGCCGACAAGGAGCGGGCAAGCGCGGCCTCGGTTGTTCCGCCGAGCTTGGTGGCATCCGACGGAGCGGCAGCGTCCGCCCCAAATAGCATTCTGATAAAGCTCCTAATTCCCATCTCGGGATTCTCCCGCCGCCTCAGTGGAGTTAGCGTGACCAAGATCGGCGGTATCACTGAGATGCGCAAGATCATCGCGCTCGCCGAACCGCATTCGGTCGAACTCATCCCATCGGTCCCGCACGGTCCGGGTCTCGGCGTCGAGCCGGATATGAGGATCGTCGAAAAATACCGGCAAGGCGCGATCGTCAAGTTCCGGTAGTACTTGACCTCGCAATAGAGAAGCGGTTGCGGAGGAAGTAGGAGAGTGCCCCTCTCGCGAACGGATTGGGCTGGGGCGGGCGGTTGACCACACTGCGCGCAACCAATAGCCTAGCGCAGTAACATGTGCTGCTGAGGGGCAGGACACATGGCGTTGGGTGATCTGAGGCGCAATGAAAGTGCGTTGGCGGAGTCGGCTCTAGACCCCGGATTGTTGGGTCGTGCCCTAAAAATAACGGCGCACGAGACCGGAAGTTTCGAAGCTACTCTTCTCCCTCTCGCGGCGATTTCTAGTTTTCCAGCCACCAAAACAGTCGGCGAGCATTATTTCCGGGATCGGTGGCATTTAAATAGACCAACGCCGCGCCAGCGTACCCTTCTGATGAAGACTGGACTTGCAGACCACAGCGAGCATGCGTTCGTCGACGCTATCACGCTGCAGAAAATTTCTCACAACGAAGGCGTAAGGTCATAAGGCCTGAAAGGGGAGCAATTCAATGGAAACCGCATCCTTGTCGAGAATAGCCGTTGCATTCCTGCTTGTTTGCGGCGGTGGAGGGGCGTCGTGGGCCGATACGAGCGATGTGAAGGGCCCAGCCCCTGTTGTCATTGGAAAGTCCGGAAAGCATTGCAAGGACGATTCGCACTGCTTCAATCGTTATCATCCCGACATTAAGCCAGCAGCTACGGTAAAGCAGGATCAGCTTTTCGTACTTGAGACCCGCGATGCTCTTGATTCCGATTTGACGTTTGCATCGACCGCCCAGGATGTATCTGCCGTCAACCTCAATCTCGTTCACCCTCTCACCGGCCCTGTGTACATCGAAGGGGCAAAGAGAGGTGATGCCCTTGCGGTAACCGTCGTTGATATCGCTCCCGATGACTTCGGTTACACCACGATTGTTCCTGGCTTCGGTTTCCTGAGGGATATCTTCCGCGACCCCTATATTGTGCACTGGAACCTGACTCGTCTCGAGGCAGTCTCGAAAGACTTGCCGGGCATATCAGTGCCGATGAATGCGTTTATGGGTACTGTGGGTGTTCTTCCGGGCAAGCCTGAACTCGAAAAGTGGATCAAGCGCGAGAAGGCACTTGCCGATGCCGGCGGCGCGGCTCTCGGGCCGCAGCCTGTGGACGCCCTTCCTGCCGATCTTTGCGGGGTCAATGGAACAGCAAAAGACGAGTGCGTCCGCACCGTACCTCCGCGTGAGAATGGCGGCAACCTCGATACCAAAGAGACTGTTGTAGGCACGACCTTGCTCTTCCCTTGCTTTATTGACGGATGCGGGCTTTTCGCTGGCGATGTCCATTATGCCCAGGGTGGCGGCGAGGTTTGCGGCACTGCAATTGAAATGGGCGCAAAGGTGACGATGCGCGCAAAGGTTCTGCCCGGAAGGGCTTCGCTCCTTTCAACGATGCATTTCGAAGGCAGCGGAGCCCAGCTCAAGAAGCTTGCGCCGTCGAGCTTCTATGCGGTTTCTGGGCTTCCTCTCAAACCTGAAGGTGAGCTTCCCGCGTTTTCGACCTATCTCGGTGGGCAAAAAATTGCTCCTTTGGCAAACCTGTCCGAGGATGTGAGCCTGGCCGCTCGTAATGCGACGCTGAACATGATTGACTTCTTGGTAAAGTCGAAGGGGCTCACTCGCGAGCAGGCTTACGTACTTACAAGTGTGGCTGTCGATCTCAACATCGCTCAGCTCGTGGATGTGCCTAACCTTGGTGTGACGGCATTTCTGAATCGCGACGTGTTCCCAGCCGAACCAAGATGACGAACAAGTTCTGCAGGCGGGCCTCCACACCCGCTTGCGCTTTTTCAAGCAATCGCCGATTGATCCTCACAGCCTTTGTGAGCACATCGGCCACGCTCTTTATTTCGCAAGCTGGCGCATTCCCGTTCAGCGGGGGCGCAGGGCTAGCAAAGGGTGCTTCGGCTGTCGAACATACGGACCTCAATCCGGACCGTATGTGGCCGGTTTACCGCCGCTATCATCTTATTATCGTTGGGCAGCGGGATGACGAGAGAGGGCTGATCCTCACTCAAGCCTCCGCGGACACGCTCGAGCAGTTCCTCCCGGAGTCGCGTGCGATGCTCGTCAGAGCCGCCGACACGAGACGAATAGGAGTCCTCATAGCGACCGATCAGCAGGATGTCGCGGTGATATCAGCGGACGGGGCAAAAGCGCTATTTCTCGGTGAATCTCCGTTCGAGGATATCACTGGTGGGCCGGTAAGGGCGATTGTCTCGTTTGGGAGCCATCAGATGGTATGCCGCCCGAATTTTCGTGCCGGGCATGCTTACGCTATAGCTAAGACTCTATCGGAACATCAGGACAAGCTCCCCGCGACTGTTGGCGTGTCGCAAGACGTGGTTCCCATGCATCCTGGCGCGCGCGCATTCTTCGCAGGCGAAGATATCCCAAATGACTGAGGGGTCGGCGTACGGGCCTTGGCAGCGGCCTGCGAACGAGCCGATTTCGGCCAATCCCGTGATGGCAATGAGCAATGGCGGTACTCTCCGATTCCTTGTCGGGCTTTTCCTTGTGATGGCCGTGTCCGGGGCAGCCGCTCACGAGACAATCAATCTGGATAGAGCTAACGAGCTTGTTGCGGCAGCCGATTCGGCGGCGGTCCGTGTAAGGAAGGCATCAGACCAACGGACCGAGGGCGAGATGCTTTTTTTGCTTGGCGCAGTCCTGGTAGAAACAACTGATCTTCTCAATCGTGATATGGCAGCACATAGCGGGCAGTTGACGCTGAACGGACAGCTTCTGCTCAAAGGGTTCGCCCAGCGCAATTTCGCCCCTCATTTTGACGAGGCACTCAGCCGCTATCTGCTTCCAAAGCAGCAGTTGCGGGAGGCCGTACGCCTTGCGCCTGCCGCGTCTTATGTTCCGCGAGCACGGTTTGCGCTTCTGAAGGCGAGCTTTTACGAAAGCTTTGCGTTTGATCCTTTCGAACCTCTGCACGCCGATATCTCTGCTCTCCAGCAAGAGAGCTCCGAGGCCGAGGCGTTAGTCCGCTTACTCGAGGACCCTGACGAAAGAGAGGAGGCCGCTTTCATCCATGCCATCGATCTCGCGCGGGAAGTCAAGCTTGCTGCCAATGCGGAGATTCTGTCGGCTATCGAAGCCAAGGCGCGCGCTGCGCTAAGGATCTTTGCGGAGACTTATCCGGACAGCATGCGCGCCGCCTCTGCAAATGCGATCTTGCAAGAGCTTGAGCGGGCGCAGCGATGAGAGGTGCTTCCCCTGAACCGCTGAGAACTGACGACTACCGGCATCGGAGCACCAGGCTTCCGGGCGAATTTGCGCTGTGGCTCCTGTTACTCGTGCTGCCTGCATATTCGCATGACGCCGGTGTGAGTTCATCCGAGATATCAGTCAACGGTCGCGTTGTTGCGATCGAGATCAATGCTCTAGCCCGTGACTATGAAAAGGCAGCAGGCGTCAGGATTTCAGAGAAGGGATCAGGCTCTGTCAATGCGGTTGCCCTTGCCGTTATGGCGCCTGCGCTCCTCAACTACGTGCGCAGCCATGCTCAGGTGCTTGCCGATGACGTTCTATGCGAAGCAGATGAGGGAAAGGCCCGGCCCGCAGACACGCATGTCATGGTAACGCTTGTGTGGACCTGCCCAAATAGCGGCGCGCTTCGCTATCGCCTGAGCCTTTTTCAGGATGTCGACCCTTCGACCCAACATTTGGTGTCGCTAAAAACCAAAGACGACAAACGCGAGTTCGCTCTGGATAAGAATACGCCCGAGTTGGCTCTGTCCGGCGGAGCGCCGTCCAATTTTCAGGTGGCGGGGCATTTCCTCGCAGCGGGCATAGAGCACATATTTCTTGGATATGACCACATCGCATTCCTGATCGCGATTATTTTATGGACAAGCAGGCTTTGGCCTGTCGTCAAGGCCGTTACTGCATTCACGTTTGCTCATTCGATAACTTTGTCGCTCGCCGCACTCGATGTCGTCCGAATTCCGAGCGCGATCATCGAGCCTGCGATTGCAGCCTCAATTGTCTATGTTGCGGCCGAGAATTTCACGACGCGGGAGGCCGGCAAGCGGTGGCGCGAAGCGTTCATATTCGGTCTACTTCATGGCTTCGGTTTTGCGAGTGCATTGGAGGATTTGGGCCTTCCTAGGGGGAAACTCATAACGGCGCTGGCTGCATTCAACGGTGGGGTAGAGATTGGACAGGTCGTCATAGTAGCAACCGCCTTCGGTTTGCTTTCAGCCGCCGACCGCTGGCAGATCTCCGGGGCATCAGGACCTGTCCGTAGCCCAGCTCTTGTGCACGCGGTGTCCTTTGCAATTTTCCTATTGGGTAGCTACTGGTTCGTCTCGCGAACTATCGCTTCTTGAGTTTGCTGCCGATGCAAACGGTTATGCTCTGGCCTGGGCGAACAACCTGAGTCTGAGAAGATTGGCTTGTAGGTAGACCGAAAATGGCTTCCGCCCACCAGACCGATGCGATTGACCCGAATGAGTATTGTTTTGATCGCTTCGCCGTTTCTGCATAGTCACCAATCAAATTCTTCCGTAGCAGGATAGTGAGAGCTTGGCAGGAGCAAGATTGAACATGTCGCGTAGAGTCGCCCCGATTTCCGTCGTGCCGTTGATCATCGCCCTGGTTATTGCGAGTTTGGCGCCGTTCGGCGCCTGGGCTCAGGCGGGTAAAAATTGGACTCAGTCGGGAATGCTTCGCTGCAGGCTGAACCCGAGCATCGGCTTCGTCATCTTTGGCCATCAGTCCATGGAATGCCGATTTATGCCGTCCCGACCGGGCCCCCCGCAGACATACGAGGGCGCACTCAACACGGTCGGCATCGATGTTGGAGTGATTGGCGGGGGCGGCCTGGCGTGGGCCGTCCTGGCCCCGACCTCCGGGGTCGCGGCCGGAGCCTTGGCCGGCGAATATGTTGGTGCAAGTGGAGACGTTGCCGTTGGAGCGGGCATCGGAGCCAACGTTCTGATTGGCGGGTCACAGCGGAGCATCGCATTGCAGCCCGTTTCGGTTGAGGGATCGGTTGCGCTGGATGTCACGCTTGGCTTGTCAGCCCTTCAATT
>Ga0075424_100005494_pt1 | contig 12108 bp, 8 predicted proteins | sample SoiMethybrSBSTD3_FD_75301 | JGI IMG/M metagenome (GOLD analysis project Ga0075424, IMG submission 75301) | Bulk soil microbial communities from a Populus tree surrounding site in Tennessee, USA - Soil MetaG P. TD hybrid SBSTD3 | ecosystem: Environmental > Terrestrial > Soil > Tree plantation... | reverse complement strand
GGATTCATCTACGACGTGGACACCGGAAAGCTCGAGGAAGTGAGTTACCCGGGGGCCATGGGATCGATCGGTTGACGCGCCGATCGAGAGGTCAGCGGTCGAGTCCCACGCGCGGCGCACTACCGGGTGCTAACTTTCGACCAGCGTGGTACCGGGCTCAGCGACAAGCCCGACATGCCGTACACGATCGCAATGATCGCGGACGACACCGCGGCCCTGATGGACCACGTGAGCTTCGCCGCGGCGCACATCATCGGCGTTTCGATGGGCGGAATGATCGCGCAAGAGTTCGCGCTACGCTATCCGAAAAAAACCCGCTCGCTGGTGCTCGGGTGCACAACGCCGGGCGGACCGAAGTCGATTCGTGCCGTGGGACCGGTGACAGGCGCCTATTCGACATCGGAGATGTCTGCCGAGGAGCGGGGCAGGGCGCTTGCGGAAGCAGCCTTCACCAAGGGTTATATAGAGAAGCATCCGGAGTTGATTCCCTCGATGATCGAACAGCGCAAGCAACGTCCGATCGACCCAATCGGCTTCAAGCATCGAATGGAGGCGGCGCTGGCACATGACGTTTACGATCGATTGCCACAAAGCGAGTGCCCGACCCTTGTGATTACCGGAAAAGATGATGCCCTGATTCCGTGGGAAAATTCGCGCCTGATCGCACAGCGTATCGAGGGCGCTCAGCTAAATGTCCTGGAACCAGCCGGCCATTGCTTCTGGTTAGAGCAACCCGAGCAATCGCGCAACGCAATCGCGCGCTTTCTCGCGGACTGCGATGAATGATTCAAACGGGGAAAGCGCAAATCTGCTGTGAGATCGCATGACTGGAGAACGGGCCATGATCACCTTCAACGCTGGCGCGTGGCGTTTCAACTATCGCGTGGGCGGAGTGATAGTTCGCGATGGTCACGTTCTGCTGATGAGAATGGGCTCAGAAAATTTCTGGTTCGTTCCGGGCGGTCGAATCGAAGCTGCGGAGCCGACGAAGGCAGCGCTCGAACGCGAAGTAGCAGAGGAACTAGGCGTCGCGGGTTAGATTGGGTGGATGCTCTGGGCCAGTGAGAATTTCTTCCGGCTGAACGAAACCCTGTACCACGAAGTCGCGCTTTACTTCGCGGTCAGCCTACCCGCCAATGCACACAGAGACCTGTCGGCCTGCATTGTTGGAACGGAAAGCGGAACGTCATTCGAGTGCCGATGGCATTCGATTAATTCGCTGAGTCACCTCAGAATCGTGCCGGGTTTCTTGGCAAACGGGCTGGCGGACCTGCCCGAAGCAGCCCAGCACATCGTGCAGATAGATCCCTCTGCGGCCCCGTACCTTAAGCACGCTGACGCGCGGACCGCCGGCCGGATCGGTGGGTCAATATCTCTGCGTCACGCACCTCAGCGTCAATCCTGTGGCATCGGCTCCTCGGGCGGCCAGCGTCTGAGTCTGGCACCTTATGTCACGGTGACGGGCCCGGTGGACAGGGTGACCGCCGCCGGAGGGCATTGATTTTGACTATCCTCGTGACGGCTGTCCCGCTGACACGAGTCACGGCGACTCCTCCGACCGCCTCCCGACGCACGGAGAGGGCGGCGTGGCACCCGCGTGGTGTTCTGGACGTCGGACGATGGCTCCCTTACGCTTGCGGTGACTCGTCGAGGGCCGCGAGACTCCGGACCCGAGGGAGGAGGGACCCATGGACGTGACGAGCGTGATGCGCCGCGCGGCGACGTTCTTCGCCAATCGAGAGGCGATCGTGCACGGCAAGGACCGGCTGACCTTCGCCGCCGCCTGGGAACGGGGCTGCCGACTCGCGAATGGGCTGATCGCGCTCGGCCTCCAGCCCGGCGACCGCGTCGCGGTGCTGGAGGACAATTCGAAGGAAGCGGCCGACTTCTTCCTCGGCGCCGGCATCGCCAACGTGGTGCGCGTGCCCCTCTATCCGCGGAATTCGCGCGAGGCGCACCTGCACATGGTCGGGCATACGGGCTGCAAGGCGCTGGTGGTGGGCTCCAGCTACGCCCACGAGGTTGCCGATTTCGAGCAGCAGTTGCCCGACCTCCAGCACATCCTGGTGCGTGACGAGGGCTACGAGGGCTGGCTGACCGCCCAGTCGCCGGAGGACCCGATGGTCCCGATCCGGCCGGAAGATAACTATGTCATCCGCCATACCGGCGGCACGACTGGCCGGAGCAAGGGCGTCGCCTACACCCACAAGGCTTGGCTCGCCTGCAACCGGGACTGGTTCTACAACTACCCGCCCGTCGAGCCGGGCGACAAGTGCCTGCACGTGGGGCCGATCAGCCATGGCTCGGGCTACCTGTTCGTGCCGATCTGGGTGTGGGGCGGCTCGAACGTCATGGTCGACAAGTTCGACCCGAGCGTCGTGGTCGAGATCATGGAGCGCGAAGGCATCGCCTACCTGTTCGCCGTGCCGACCATCGTCAACGCGCTGAACCACGAGCCGACGGTGCGGAGCCGCGACTGGGCGAAGCTCAAGTGCATGCTGATCGCGGCGGCGCCGATCTCGGACGCCACCGCGCTCACCGCCCGCGAGATCTTCGGCGACCGGATCTACCAAGGCTACGGCCAGACCGAGGTGTTGTTGGTCTCCTTCATGGGGCCGCGACAGTGGTTCGCCGAGGTCGAAGGCTCCACCCCACTGCGCGCCTGCGGGCTGATCATGCCGTTCGCCGACGTCGAGATCTGGGACGAGGACAACAAACCCCTGCCCCTGGGCCGGCCAGGCCAGATCGTCGCGCGCGCCGACGGGCAGATGACCGGCTTCTGGAACGATCCGGAGGGCACGAAGCAGCGCTTGGTCGACGGCTGGGTGCTGACTGGCGACATCGGTATGATCGACAAGAACGGCTACCTCTACCTCCTGGATCGTGCCGACGACATGATCATCTCCGGCGGCTACAACATCTGGCCGATGGAGCTCGAGAACGCCATTGCCGCCCATCCGGCGGTGATGGAGGTGGCGGTGTTCGGCGTCCCGGACCCGCGGTGGGGCGAGACGCCCTGCGCCGTCGTCGTGCCGAAGCCGGGCGGGCAGGTCGACGCGGCCGACGTGATCCAGCTCTGCGTCGAGCGGCTCGGCTCCTACAAGAAGCCGGGCAAGGTAGTAGTGCGCGACGAGCCGCTGCCCAAGACCCCGGTTGGCAAGATCAAGCGACGGGATCTTCGGGAACCCTACTGGGTGGGACACACGCGGCGGGTCGCGGGGAGCTGAGTTCAAAGCCCGTGAGGTCAAACCCGTCGTGGCGTCGTGGACCGCGTCACGTAGGTTGACGGGCGCATCGTCCGGCGGTAGCGTGGCGCACAACCGTGGCGTGGTTCCTTTTCAAACACCTGGCGTTCCTGCTGCTCACGCTCCTCGTGTTGTCGTTCCTCGTTTTCTCGTTGAACGAGCTGTCGCCTGGCGGCGCTGCCGCGGAAGATCCTCGGCGCGTATGCTGTGCCTACGGCTCCCGGGGTGGCCGGCGTCCGAGTCTGGGAGGTTATGTCACGGGAACGGGGGCCACGAGGGGGGCGACCGCTACCGGAGGGCGTTGATGTTGGCTACCCTCCCGCTCGGGCGCGCTCCCACTCCGCCGGACCGAGCGGTATCACGCTCACCCCCACCCGCAGCGTGTGGCTGGCGCCGCCCAGGATCACGCCCCAGAGGGGGCTCACGTCGCCGTAATCGCGTCCCCACGCGACGGTGACGTGCCGGAGGTTGGGCACGAGCTTGTTGGTGGGATCGAGGTCGACCCAGCCGTGGTGCGGGCAATGGACGGAGAGCCAGGCGTGCGAGGCGTCAGCACCGACGAGCCGTGGCCGGCCCGGTGGAGGATCGGTGAGGAGGTATCCGCTCACATAGCGAGCGCTGAGCCCCATCGCGCGCATGCAGGAGATCTGCAGGTGCGCGAAGTCCTGGCACACGCCGCGCCGCTCGGCGAGGACGCGGCTCACCGGGGTTGTGATGATGGTGGCGGTCGGATCGAAGCGGAACGCGGCGTGGATGCGATTCATGAGATCGATCGCCGCCTCGAGGAGAGGTCGCCGGGGCGGGAACGACGCCAGCGCGAACTCGTGGAAACCGGGATCGAGGGCGATGTACGGCGACGGGAAGGCAAACTGCAACGCCTCGGCGGCCGGGGCGCCCTTGCGGAAGCGCAGGGCGTCCCGGACGTCTTCCCACGCCGGGCTCAGCTCGGGATCGAGCGTCGACACCGTGTCCAGCCGCTCGACCAGGCTGCGCCCGCGGACGGAGAGCACGGTGTGGGGCTTGAGCACGGTGAACTGGTCCACGGCGTTGCCGAAGTAGTCCACCCGGCGGCTCCACTCCGCCGGGCCCGGCTCGACCGTCACGTCGTGCCAGACGACCCGCTGTCTCGGAAGCTCGCGCGGACGCAGATAGGCCACGTGCTGCGATGTCGACACTGCGGCTTCATACACGTAGCGTGTCTCGTGCTCGACGCGATAGAAGCTCGACACGGGCGTCAACGCACCGTCGTCGCCCGTGTGGGCTCGTACACGTGGCTGAAGTACCGCAAGGCCAGCTCGTCCGACAGTCGCAGCGCCAGCTCCTCGATCTGGCGCAGGAGGGCGCCGAGCGCGTCCGGCCGGACGACCGCGGCCTCTTTGGCGGCGCGCAGGCGGCAGGACGCGGCGGCCTGCCGGATCTCGGTGGTCAGCTCGTTGAGGTCGCCGCCGGGCAGGAGGTCGACGTGCTTGGTGAGCTTGGTGAGCTGGAAGGCCGCCGAGCGGGGATTGCGACGGTCGAACAGGAGCAGGTGCGCGACGGCCAGCCACTCGGGCTGCCGCATGTAGCGGGCGCGATAGGTGATCGTGCTGTCGGCCAGGTCGAGCAGCCACTCGAGCAGCGCCGGTTGCTCCGGGTCCTCTGCCGCGGCCGCCGCGGCCACCGTGGTCGTCACGTAGAGCAGGCGCTCGATATGACGGCCGATGCTGAGGAAGCGCCAGCCGTCGTCCCGCGTCATGTGCTCGGTCTCGAGGCCCCCGATTGCCACCAGCAGCACGATGGCCTGGTCGATCAGCTCGAGCGCCTCGGCGAGACCGCCGGCCAGCGGCGCCGGCAGGGTGAACGCCTCAAAGAGCTGGTTCACGAGCCGCCAGTTGTCCGCCGAGAGCCGGTCGCGCACGGTTCCCGCCGCCCGCACCGTCTGCTCGACGTTGAAGGCCAGGCTGTGGTTGCTGCGCCAGTCGAACATGGCCTGGATCAAATCCTGCTCGAGCAGGTGCAGTCCCCCCACGCCCTCGGACTCGGCCGCGGGCAGGAGCCCTTGGCGCAGACACGTGCGCATGAACGGGCCCAACACGATGGAGGCGCCGGCGTCGGTGTCGGACAGGCGCGAGAGCACGGCCCGGAGCAGGCGCGCGGAGTTCTCGCTGCGCTCCGCGTAGCGCCCGAGCCAGAACAGGTTCTCGCCGGAGCGGCTCGACACCACTCGCTGGCTCCGCGCGATGTCGTCGACGCCTAGCCGCCCGCGCAGGAGGGAGAACGTCGTGATCGGCGCCTCGGACAGGACCCAGGTGTCCTTGCTGCTGCCGCCGCGCTGCCCCGAGACGACGTGGCCATCGATGCCGGCGAGGCGCGTGAGCCCGCCGGGTATCACGTGATAGTCGCCGCGCCCGTCGGTGACGAGGAAGACACGGAGCATGAGGGGCCGGCTGGCGAACCGCTCGCCGTGCCAGGTCGGCGCATGGGAGAGGGTTACGTGCTCCTGCAAGACGTAGCGCTCCGGGGTGGCGCACACGCGTGCGACCCACTGCGCGCGCTTGGTGTCGTCGAGCTCGGCCATGAAGACAGGCTCCACCGTCGGATCATGCAGGGCGGACCTGATGACCAGCCGGGCCGCGTCCGGGAGCGCGTCCGCGAGGGCGGCGGCCTCCCCGCACCACCACGTGGCGACCGATGGCGCCGCGAGGGCCTCTCCCAGCAGGCGCTCGCAGGCGGCGGGCAGGAAGCCCGTCAGCGCGGGCGCCTCGAGCACGCCGGAGCCGAACGCGTTGGCGACCACGACGTTGCCGGCCCGCCACGCCTGCACGAGCCCGGGGACGCCAAGCGTGGAGTCGGGGCGCAGCTCGAGGGGATCGCAGAAGTCGTCGTCCAGGCGACGCAGGATCGCGTGCACGCGCTCGAGGCCTCTCAGGGTCTTGAGGTAGACGCGGTCGTTGCGCACCGTGAGGTCGCCGCCCTCCGCGAGCGTAAAGCCTAAGTAGCGCGCGAGATAGGCGTGCTCGAAATACGTCTCATTGTACGGCCCCGGCGTGAGCAGCACGACGTGCGGCGTCTCACCGTCGAGCGGGGCGCTTCCCGTCAGCGCCTCCTGGAACGCCCGGAAGAAGTGGGCGAGCATGTGCACCCGCATCTCGCGGAAGGCGTCGGGGAACAGCCGCGAAACGATGAGGCGGTTCTCGAGGGCGTAGCCGGGGCCCGACGGCGCCTGCGCGCGCGTCTCCAGCACCCACCACTGCCCGTCCGATCCACGCGCGAGGTCGAACGCCACCTGGTGCAGGAACACTCCGCCGGTCGGCGATACGCCGTGACAGGCCCGGAGGAAGCCGGGATGTGCGAGCACGAGCGCCGACGGCACGAGGCCCTCCGAAAGCAAGCACTGGGCGCCGTACACGTCCGCGGCCATCGCCTCCAGCAGCCGGGCGCGCTGCCGGAGGCCGTGCGCGAGCACGGCCCACTCGGCGGCGGGAACGATCATGGGGAGCGGGTCCAGCGCCCACGGCCGCGTGGGCCCGTCGGCCGCGGCGTAGACGTTGTAGGTAACGCCGTTCTCGTGAATCTGGCGCTTCACCCGCGCCTGCGCGCGGGCGAGATCGGACGTGGCGAGCGCGCCCGCGTGGCGGACAAAGCTCTCCCAGTGCGGCCGCAGTGCGTGGGGGCCGCTCAGCAGCTCGTCGAAATGTCCGGAGGGGGCGGCGCTGGACGAGAGCAGGTCGAGTCCGGGCGCCGCAGTGTCGGGTTGGGCGCCCTCGGTGGGTGGCGGGTCGACGGGAACGTCGGAGTGTCGAGCCATCGTCACGTTCTCAGATCGAGCGTGTACGGGAACTCCTGGCTCCGTGACGGCGGCGAGACGGTGAGCGGGCCCGGCGTGTGGGCGAGCCGCGAGAACCGCGCGAGCCGGCGGCTCTCCGCTTCGTAGCTGTTCACCGGGAACTGCTCGGAGTTGCGACCGCCCGGGTGCATGACGTGGTACTGGCAACCTCCGAGGGAGCGCGCCATCCAGGTGTCCACGACGTCGAAGGTAAGCGGCGTGTGCACGGAGATGGTCGGATGCAGGGCAGAGGGCGGCTGCCAGGCCCGGTAGCGCACGCCGGCCACGAACTCGCCGTTCACGCCCGTTGGCTGCAGCGGCAGCGCACGGCCGTTGCAGGTGACGACGTGCCGGTCACCCGTGAGCCCGGTCACCTGCACTTGCATTCGCTCGACCGAGGAGTCGACATAGCGCGCGGGGCCGCCGACCGCGCCCTCCTCGCCGAGCACGTGCCACGGCTCCAGGGCCTGTCGAAGCGCAAGATCGATTCCGCGGGCCGCCACGGTCCCGTAGAGGGGGAAGCGGAACTCGAAGTGCGGACCGAACCACTCCAGTTTGAGCGGGTAGCCGCGCTGCGAGAGCTCGGTCAGCACGTCCTCGAAGTCGAGCCATACGAAGTACGGCAGCATGAAACGGTCGTGCAGCTCGGTGCCCCAGCGCGTGAGCCGGGTCTGGTAGGGCTCGCACCAGAAGCGGGCCCCGAGCGCCCGCAGCAAGAGTTGCTGGGCCAGGCTCATCCGGGCGTGCGGCGGCATCTCGAACGCGCGCATCTCGAGGAGGCCGCGGCGCCCCACCGCGGTGTCGGGCGAGAACATCTTGTCGATGCAGAACTCCGCCCGGTGAGTGTTGCCGGTCACGTCCACCAGCAGGTTCCTGAAGAGGCGGTCCACCAGCCACGGCGGGGTGGGCGCGCCTTCGGCAAGCAGCTGGCGAAATGCGATCTCGAGCTCGTACGTGCTGTCGTGTCGGGCCTCGTCGAAGCGCGGCGCCTGGCTGGTGGGGCCGATGAAGAGCCCGGAGAACAGGTACGACAGTGACGGGTGGTTGTGCCAGTAGGCGAGCAGGCTCCACAGGAAGTCCGGCCGGCGCAGGAACGGGCTGTCCGCAGGGGTCGGGCCGCCGAGCACGACGTGGTTGCCGCCGCCGGTGCCGGTGTGGCGCCCGTCGATCATGAACTTCTCGGTGGTGAGGCGCGTGCGGTGCGCTTCCTCGTAGAGCGTGGTCGTGTGCTCAATGAGCTCGTCCCAACTGGCCGCCGGCTGAACGTTCACCTCGATCACACCGGGATCCGGCGTCAGCGAGAAACTCGAGAGTCGCGGATCGGATGGGGGCGGATAACCTTCCAGGCGGACCGGAGCGCGAAGCTCCGTCGCGGTCGCCTCGACCTGGGCGACGAGGTCGAGATAGTCTTCGAGGAGCGCTACCGGCGGCATGAACACGTGAAGCACGCCGCCGCGGGGCTCCACGCAGAGCGCTGTCCGCACAGTCCCGTCGGCCGACTCGAAGCGGCCCGGCGCCCGGCTGGGCGCGGCCATTCCCTCGGCCCGCGCCCGCGCATCGCTCCCGGGGTCCGACTGGCCTGGCAGTCTCAGCCGCGGCTCGACGCGCACGCGAAACGCCTCGCGTGGCGGCAAGGGCAGTCGCGGCGCCATCGGATCGCGGGACTGAAGGGCGCCGTCGTCGTCGGCCTCCGCCCACGGCAGCGAGTCGAGCGGCAGGCGGTACCCCATGGGCGAGTCGCCAGGGACCAGGTACATGCGCTCGGTGCGCAGGAACCAGGGCCTGCTTCGCCACCGCCACGACGCCGCGGCGTCGTCGGAGGCGAGCGGCAGCGCATACCCGACGATCCGGTCCAGACCTTGCGTGAACACGCGGCGCAGCCGGTCTCGCTCCAGCTCGTCGTCAAGCCGCGCCTCGAAGGGGTCGACGTTGGTCGGGAGCTTGCCTTCGCGCCAGAGATAGTACCAAACGTCTTCGTAGCCGGGCTGCAGGTGATCGGCGGGTACGTGGAGGCGCGCGGCGAGGGCGCGCGCGAAGCGCTCGGCGTCCGCGGGCCCGTGGCCGTGGTCCGCTTCGTCGTCGGCGATGAGCGCCGGGTCGCCCCACACCGGCTCGCCGTCGCGCCGCCAGTAGCACCCGAGCGCCCAGCGTGGCAGTTGCTCACCCGGGTACCACTTACCCTGGCCGAAGTGCAGGAGGCCCCCGCCGGCATAATGGGACTTCAGCCGCCGGAGGAGGGTCCCCGCGAGGCGGCGTTTGGCAGGGCCCAGGGCGGCGATCGTCCACTCGGCGCCGTCGTGGTCGTCAGCCGAGACGAAGGTGGGCTCGCCGCCCATGGTGAGGCGCACGTCCAGACGCGCGAGGTCGCGGTCAACGGAGCGGCCGAGGTCGACGATCGCGGCCCATTGCGCGTCGGTGTACGGCCGGGTGACCCGCGGCGACTCGTAGATCCGCCGGACCGACATCTCGTGCTCGAACTCGACCTCGCACTTCTCGACTGCGCCGGTGACGGGTGCCGCGCTCCCCGGCTCGGGCGTGCAGGCGAGGGGGATATGCCCTTCGCCCGCGAGCAGCCCCGACGTCGGATCGAGCCCGATCCAGCCGGCCCCGGGCAGGTAGACCTCGCACCAGGCGTGCAGGTCGGTGAAGTCTCTCTCCGCGCCCACCGGCCCGTCGAGCGCCTTGACGTCGGGAGTGAGCTGCACGAGGTAGCCGGACACGAAGCGCGCCGCGAGCCCGAGATGCCGCAGGAGCTGGACGAGGAGCCATCCGGAATCGCGACACGATCCGCTCGCCTGCCCGAGCGTCTCATCCATTGACTGCACGCCGGGGTCCATGCGGACCACGTAGCGGACGTCGCGCTGGACCCGCCGGTTGAGGTCGACGAGGAAGTCCACCGTGCGCCGCCGCCTGGTGTCGACGGCCTCCAGATACTCCCTGAAGCGCGGCGTCAGCGGCTCTCGGCGCAGGAAGGGCGCGAGCTCGTGCGCCTCCCAGTCCTCGTACGCGAACGGAGCCTCCTCGGCATGGCGCTCGAGGAAGAAGTCGAACGGGTCGTAGACGGCCATCTCGGCAACCAGGTCGACCTCGATCCTGAGCTCGTGGACCTTCTCCGGGAACGCGATCCGCGCCACGTAGTTGCTCTGCGGATCCTGTTGCCAATTGACGAAGTGCGTCCTGGGAGTGACGCGCAGCGAGTACGACAGTATCGGAGTGCGGCAGTGAGGTGCCGGCCGCAGCCGCACGAGCTGCGGAGACAGCTCGACCAACCGGTCGTAGCGGTACGTGCTGACGTGGTTGACGGCGACGTGGATGGCCATGATCAGTGTCCCGCCTGCTCCCGTGGGTCCCCATTCGACGCACGCAAAGACTCGAGCATCATCATGTCGATTCTAGCCGACGCGGTCGGCTTCGCAGCGGTGTCGCTTCTGTGTCGGGCTCCTGCCATGGGCATGAGGCGGACAAAGGCTCCTCTCTCGGCTCCTTTGCCGCGCGATCCGGGTGGGTGGTGCGGCGTTCCCTTCAGGCCCTAGCCTGACACGAGAGCTTGCTCGCTTCAAGCGGTGCAACGCCCAGCGTTGGACAGACCTCTTTCGCTCACTCGCTAACTTCATCGGTCCACACTCGGAAGCTTTCAAGCGTATTGAAGCCGAACGCGGTGGTGATGGCCGCATCCGCCGCGTCGCGGCCTCGCGCGATCAATACGCGGCCGATACGGGGCGTATTGTGCCGCGCGTCGAAGGTATACCACGTTCCCCCGAGATAGGCTTCGAACCATCCGGAGAAGTCCATCGGCGCCGGCGACGGCGGCACGCCGATATCGCCGAGATAGCCGCTGCAATACCGCGCGGGAATATTCATGCCGCGGCACAAGGCAATGGCCAAATGCGCATAGTCGCGACAGACCCCTCTTCCCTCGTTGAACACCTGTCCGGCCGTCTTCGTCGCGCTGGCGTGCTCATAGCCAAACGTGACGTGCCGGTGGACGAAGTCGCATATCGCCTGGACCCGTCCCCAGCCCATCGGCGCATTACCGAATAGCCTCCATGCGGCTCCCGACAGCAAATCGACCTCGCAATACCGGCTCCCCAGCAGGAACAGCAAGGTCTCCTCCGGCAGGTCCTGCACGGCGTGCTGCGGCGCGGATGGCGCGACGATATCGGGTTGGCCGGAATCATTGACTAGGGCGTCGGCGGACAGCCGCAAGTGGCCGGGCGGCGCGACGATCCGGGCGCACCAGTTACCGAAGGAGTCGCGATACCCTCGGATGGGAATCGACGGACTGGTGATGAGGTCGTCCGGCCTGACGATGTCGGAGGCCCGCGTGTAATGAATGCCCAGCGTCACGATCATCGGCGTCGGCTGGGGGCAGTTGTAGATCAATTCGTACCCGACGCGGATCCGCATGTCGTGGAGCTAGTTCAGCTTGGACAGCAGAACACGCCGGCCCAACTTCGACGACTGATGCGCGGCCTCGAGGAACCCGTCAGGGTCGAACTCGCGCGACGTCGCCCCGGCCCGCGCCGCGACGGCGCCGCCGATGCCGCCCAGGTTGACCTCATTTCCGCCACGGTGTGATTATACGACCGCATGCAACCAGGTACACAGGAAGCTGATGCACAGACACAACTTCCTCAGTGCCCATACTGCGTCCTTCAAGCGCGTATTTGAGGCTCACGCTCCTGTGCATCACACGCACTACGCCGAGATGTTCAGCGATGAACCTGTCGCTCGTGGTGAAGACAAGGAGATACGGCTGACTGTGGGCAAGGCGCCGATCAAGGCTATTCCAATTGCTGCCCTTATCGCATTCGTATCCTGGCAGGGGGCAGCGGTCTTCGTGGCCGCTATGATGTTTCATCACTGGGCGTGGAACAAAATTCATCTGGAGATGCACAAGCCGGAGCAGAGGGTTTTCAGCACCTGGCCGGTCTATAAGTTTCTGGCACGATATCACTGCCTGCATCACAGACACCTGGACAGGAACTTCAATGTCGTGTTCCCTCTGGCTGACTATGTTCTTGGCACTAGCGTTCGGGCCAACGAAGGTGATCTAGC
>Ga0075424_100005492_pt1 | contig 12109 bp, 17 predicted proteins | sample SoiMethybrSBSTD3_FD_75301 | JGI IMG/M metagenome (GOLD analysis project Ga0075424, IMG submission 75301) | Bulk soil microbial communities from a Populus tree surrounding site in Tennessee, USA - Soil MetaG P. TD hybrid SBSTD3 | ecosystem: Environmental > Terrestrial > Soil > Tree plantation... | reverse complement strand
AACTCGATCTCGGTTCCCTCCGAGATTTCGGGCGGCGTCGGCCCGGTGCGCCACGATCCGGGGCCAGGCTCTCGGCGCTGGCCCGCCGGGTTGGTGAATCGCCAGAGGCGAACGGACTCGGTGTTCACGCGCTGCGGCCCCGCGTCAGCCTCTTGAGGCCGAAGCCGCAGGCCAGCAGCACCACCGCGCTCATCGCCATGACCCCAACATCGAGGCCGGTGAACGGCAGGAAGGCCAGGTTCGACCCGCCGGGTGGTCCCTGGTGGGAAGTGGTCGGGGGAATCTGCTTGTTGTGCGGGAGGTACTGCTGCTGCTCCGGTGTTGCCGGTTGAGCCATGGTGGCCCCTCTCTACGCCGCTTCGGCGTGTAGCTCGACGGTCCCGACAAGCTCGTCGCCGGGGCCGGTCTTCTCCATCAACTCGCCCACGTCATCGAATCCCTCGTGGGCGCGGAGGATCATCAGCGCGCGGGCCAGCCCCGCGTCGAACTCGGCCCGCACGTCATCCATCCGGGCGTCGTCGGGCACATCGAAGGCGAACGTCGCAACGGCTCTGATCCTCATGTCGGCTCCTCGGGGAGATCGGGACGGATACGCCCCGGCCAGGCTTCCAAGGAGAGTCCTCGGTTGCTCGTCAACGACGCCCGACCGGGGCAAGGAGCAGACTACGGCAGGCAGGGGCCACGCACAAGCCGAACCCCGCAAATCGCGCCTTTTTCCCTACTCGGGGGGTTGCATCGCGTAGTGGTTCCTGGTATGCCACGCATGGGACGGAGGCCACTGGCCCCGGCCAGCCACGGCAGCGCACCGGCACCGGGGTTGGTGGCCCCCCCACCACAGACCCCCGAACTGCCGTCACGAGATACTTCAGCCGGAGGAGAGGGCCGGAATCCGGGGCAAAGCGCGGGGGGCAGGCATGGAAGCCGCCCCCCGCAGCGCGCCCCTCAGATGCCACTCTCAACGGTCGCGCAGAGGTAGGCTACTCGCCGTGTCCGTCGAACCAAATCCAAGCGAACCTCGATCGCCGCTCGACCCGTCCTCCCTCACCTGGACCTGCCACGTCTGCGGATCGGTTCGGCCCGATTCCGAGATCGGGGTCTGCACGAGAAGGCGGCTGATCGCCGGGGGTCGGTCGGTGGTATCGGCCAACGTCCGTTACTGCATCGACCGTCCCGAGTGCCGAAACGGTGCCCCCGCCGTGGCCTGGGCGTGGCTCTCGTCCATGCGTGCGTAGGCACGGCGCGAAATCGAGGGCGGCGACCTCCGGCGAAGCCGTGTAAGCCGTTCTAAGGGGTTCTGCGGGGGTTTCGCGACCCAGAAGCCACCTGAGAAACGGGATCAGAGCGGTTTTCACGGGGGTCTAGGGGGGTTAGGCGGGGTAGGGAGAGGGTGCGATTTTTGGGTGTGGCGTGCGTGTGGGTCTGTTGTAATCCCCGCGCGCCCCGGCTGAACCGGGGCCAGAACGGGGGGGGTGCGCGCGGCAGTCTCGGGAGGACCGCCGCGCGCCGCCGCCGTCAGACGCGAGGGGCCGTCCAGCCCGCCCGCGCGCTCGTGGACTTTCGCGTCCGCCGCGATCCCCCGGCAGTCCGCCGCCGGGACTTGATCGCTACCGGCGCGCCCGCGATCTCCGCGAGCTTCGCCGCGTCCGCGTCCGGGGCCGCTCGCCGGATCGTGACCGGGGCCGCGATCTCGGGCCGCGTGCGGTCCCGCCGTTCGATGGTCGCCCGTGCCGGTCGAGGGGCTTCGGTCAGTCCTCGCCGGATCGCCGCCCGCCGTTCCTCGTGGGCGTCGAGTTCGTCCCGATCGATCGCCGCCGCCAGCTTGACCGCCGCGCGCATGATGCCCGCGTGCCGCCTAAGCCAGTCGGTCCCGACCGGGATCGTCTTCTGCCGGGCCTGCTTCGGAGTCTGCCGCCAGTGGCGCGCCCACGATTCGGCGCGCCCGCCGCCGGTCAGATATGCCGCCGCCCGTCCGGCCCTTGGCGGGGCCGAGATGATGTCCGCCGCCGCCGCGATCTCCGGCCACGTGCCGTCAGCCGATTCGATCAGCATCGGATCGTGTGCCGCGCGACGGGACCGGGCCTGAGCCTCGGCCCCTTCGGCTAGGTCGGCGGGATCAACATCCCCCCCGTCCATGTTCGCGTCAGTGTGGACACGCTCCGGATCGTCCATGATGATCCCGCGCGCCCGCTGCACTAGGTAGGCTCGGGTTATGCGGTCCCGTGCCGGTAGCGTGCCGCGTGTGCCTTCAGGGTTGCATTCCGTCAGTAGGCGTGTGACGAGTTCGTCTCTCACGTCCGCGATCTCGTCCGCCGCCAGTGGCGGGATGCCGTGCCGTCCGGCCACGGTGCCCGCCGCGATCTTCGCCGCGTCGTATCCCGCCGCCAGTAGTTCGGCGGCGGTCACGTGTCGGCGCGCATCTTCGGCGTGCCGGATCGTCCGCCGGTCGGGCGTGCCGTCTTCGGCGGTCCCGGCTCGGTAGGTCGATACCCAAACCGCCCCGTCCCGGTCGCCCGTCTCGGCGGCGAGGACTGCGGCAGTCTGGGCCGCACCTTCGGATGCTTCGCGGCGGCGGGCCTTGGCACCTGCCTTCGCCCCGTTCGCCGCTGCTTCGGCTTCGGCTTCGCGGATGGTCTGGGCCTTACTCATGGTCCGCCGCCAGTCCGGCGATACCTGCCGCCGTCAGCATGTGGCCGGTCAGTAGTGCGAGCTTGGCGGAATGATCGCCGCCGTTCGCCCGTGCCGTGAGCCGGTCCCGTCTTTGATCCTCCTGCCGGTCGATCTCGGCGCGCTCGGCGTCAAGGTCGATCTCGGCGGGTAGGTCTGTGCCGGTCCTGCTAATCATGTGATCCCCCTTCGGATCGTTCGCGGATACCTGACCATCTTATCGGCTAACTGCCGTTGTGGCTTAACCGGGGGCCGTATCCGTCTCCGTGGGATAAACGGGAGGACTTCCCCCCCCCCTGCCGGGGCCGGTCCTGCCGGGGGGGGATGTCCCGCCGTTTACCCTGCGAGGACCGCTAGGGCTTTCCCCCCTAGTGCCCGGTCCCTCCCCCCGCGTGGGCGGGCGGCGGTCGCGAGCCTTCGGGCGCGCGCCGCCGCCGTGCCCGCATGCGAACGGGAGGCACGGACTCTAGGGGGGGATGTCCTCGCGTTTACTCAGTGCAAGCGACAACGGAGGTCACGACATGGCCCAGTCCGCGAAGACGCTCGCGCGTAAGGCGACGGATGCCGCGCAGTCGGCACCCGCGCGCCAGCCCGCGTCGAGCAACTACACGGACGTTCACGGTCCCGTCGAGGAGTCCGGCGGACACGGCGACGCGTTCATCACGCGCAGCCCGTCCGGCGTGGACTACCTGGAGCATCGGCCCCGCTCCGGCGGGCGCGTCAAGCGCGTCCCGCTCGTGGCGGTCACGGCGATGTTCCCGGCGATCCTCGACAAGTGAGCGCGAGCGCCCCGCCTTCGGGCGGGGCGCGCTGCTCTCGCCCGCCGGTAAGACTTCAGCGAACAGCGAACAGGCACGGTTGATGCCTGCGAACGCGTTCGCGAACAGACTTCCCCGCACCCCCGCGAACACGCCCGAGGGGGCGAACGATGGGTTGCGTGCGGGAGATTTGTGGGCGGTGAGGGGTATGCGAACGGCTGGCGTAGCGCCCTCCGGAGGGTACGCGCGTACCATCGTAGTTCGCTCCCCCCCGCCACACAATGTTTCCAATAGGGGCGTCTCGCGCAAGTGCGCGCTTACCGCGAACGCGCGTCACACGCCCCCAATCTTGAGGCGCGGGCCTTACCCGTCAGCCTAACGGCGAGCAAGACCCGCGAACGTCGAACGCGAAGTGCGCGAACGTCGCGGTCGGGAGTCGTGCCCGCGCCTCAACATCCCTTATGCGGAGGCACACGATGGGACTGTAACGCGCGCAAGCGCGCCCTATGTCTACGCGAACGCGCGCCCACGAGGCGCGAACGACAGTCGCGCCCTAGCGCGCGACGTGAAGCGAACAGGCTGGACAGAAACAGCGAGCAATTCCCGCACGCGAACAGCACGAGCGGCGGGCTGGACACTCCTCTCGCGGGCGAGCGCCATATCGCGGATCACACAGTCACGCGCCACAGTAGCCACAGGACTTGGCGAACGGCGGTCGGGCAGCGCGTATGGGCGCGCGAATACCCAGAACTTGAATCGAACGAAAGGAGCGCGACATGCTCGTCGTATGCGACCCGCCCGAGATGGGCTGGGTGGACCTACGTGATGACGAACAGGCGACGGCTGACGCAGAAATGCTCGCCGCCCCGCGCTCGCCGCACTGCGACTGCGAACAGGCGTGTGACGAGTGCGTCATGGACGCGGTGCGTCATGGATAGCGCGCCCGTCGAACCGAACCCGATTGTCGTACTCGCGGGCGCGCTCAGCGTCCTCGCGATCCCCTTCATCGTGAAGGGCACGCTCGCGCAGTCGAACGCGCGAAATCGGTCCCGCCTTACGCGGGTTCTGCGGAGGCACTGATGCCACGCACGAACGGCGTCACGAACGGGACCGTCTACCTGCTCCACTTCGATCGCCCGTACAAGCACGCCCGACACTACCTCGGGTGGGCATCGAACCTCGACGCGAGACTGCAAAGTCACGCGAACGGGAACGGCGCGAGGCTCATGGAAGTCCTCGCGAACGCGGGCATCAGCTTCACTCTCGCGCGCACCTGGACCGGCGACCGCAACCTGGAACGGTCGTTGAAGAATCGGAAGTGCGCGCCACGTCTTTGCCCGATCTGCGCGAACGAACAGGAGGTCTGACATGCGCGCATTTCGATTCCAGTTGGCGAACGGGATGACGCTGACCCAGCAGGGTCGCGGCGTCAACGACGCGCTCACGCGCGCCCGGAAGCAGGGATTCGTCGTGCCCGTGGTTCACCGCCACGGAGCGAACGGACCCGTGCCGATCCATCCCGTCCGCTGACGGCTTCGCCCCTGCGAGGGTCCGCTCAGCGGAAACTACCTCGCACGAACGCGCGATAGTCGGTGCCGTTCGGGTTACGTCCCCGAACGACGCGTCGCCTTTGCGGCGTCGCGTGATGGTGCTGCGGCTGTAAAGCGAACGTGCAGGCCAGGGGCGAAACTCTTACTCGCCCGCTGCGTCCCGGTTCGCTTCACGGCGAACGCGGATCACTATCGCGGCGCGAATCGAACTTGAGGCATGCGCTCAAGTCAAATATCCCCCGGTGCGGAGTTTTGCGGGGGGGCGGGCGAACCCTTGAATGCAGTTGTAGAATCCGACACGTATCCGAAAGGCTTGGTATGCACGGGCATGGCATCGAACTCGTGAGCGGCGAAGACGCGCTCTCGCAGCTACGCGAACACACCGGACTCCACGAGCGCGTGCCAGTCATCTTTGAGTCGCACCTTGCCTACCTCGCGGTGGGCAACGAACAGGGCGACGACCCGATCGTGACGATGTGCTGTCACGACCGCGCGAACGAACGCGCCCATCAGCTTTCCGCTCCGTACACGGCGCTCCCGCCCACGGAGCAACAGTTCCTCGCGCAAGCGAACCTCATCCTCGCGGCGGCGTGGAACTGATGCGCTGGCCGAAGACGCGAACACGCAAGCGCCTCGACGCGATCGAGCAGGAGCTTGGCTTCAACGAACTCGACGCGTCCCTGCCCGTTCACGGCATGGACACGCGACTCGACCGCATCGAACAGGAGCTTCGCGATCACGACCGGGCAATCGAAGACCCGGACGTGGACGACGACATCCGCGATCTGGAACGCGAAGTGCAAGACCTGACGGATCGCGTGGACGGACTTGAGGGCGACGCCTGATGTACGCGACCGCCGAACAAGCGACGGAAGGTCTGCGGCATCGCGGGACTGGCGAACTCCTGCCCACGAAGCTGATCGACCGGAACACGCGTCTCGTCTTCTACGACGAGGAGATGGTCGCGCTCCGGTTCCACAAGACGGACATCGCGATCTACACGCCGAACGGCGTCGTGATCGACACTCGCGGGAATCCCGCTGGCGAACAGTCGCCGCACCGCGAGGGGTGGTTCACGATGACCACGTGGCAGCGGATCGACTCTTACACGCCCGTCCGAACGCACACGGAGAAGGGCGTCCGTTACGTGAACGGAAGGCTTTACACGCACGGCATGGCGATCGACCCGAACGGAGAGATCGTCTCGCCCATCGAACGGGCGTTGGAGGATGCGCTGCTGCGTGTCCTGCGAACGTACCCGCAACGGCTCAAGCGTCACGCCGATAAGACGGCGGCGGCGTGGCAGTCGTGGGGCTACCCGTTGGAGTGCTGCTGCGACGCAGCGAACGACAACGCGTGGGTCATTCACTACCTCGGCCACATCGAGGCCAAGGACTACGCGGTCCCGTACCACGCGGACAGGATCGTGGCGAACCTGCGCAGTGAAGGCCACTATGGCGAACGCCTGGTGGCGGCGCTTGCGACTCGGCTTCGGGCTGAGTTCAAGCCGATGTTGAGGCACGCGGTCAAGCGCGTGTATCCCGAGTTTCCATATCCACAGTTGACGAAAGGACGAACCCGAACATGACCACGGCAACGCAGACGAACGCGGCTGGCGGCGACCCGATTGCCGCGAAGCTGCGTGACGTGATCTCCGAACTCAAGTCGGAGACTGTCGAACGCGAGATCGAGACGCAACTGCTCGTGTCCGCGATCCTCGCGAAGCAGAACATCCTGCTCATCGGTGAGCCGGGTGTCGCGAAGTCCCTCCTGATCGACCTGCTGGTCGAACGGGTGGACGCGGGCATCTTCACGCTGCTCATGGCGAAGGACACGCCCAGCGAACAGGTTCTCGGACCCGTGTCGCTCGCCGCGCTTGAGAAGGACGAGTTCAAGCGCATCACGACCGGCAAGCTGCCCGAGTCGAACATCGGGTGGATTGACGAGATTTTCAAGGCGAACTCGACGGTCCTGAACGCGATGCTCAAGATCATCAACGAGGGCAAGTTCGACAACAACGGGCACTCGATGAAGCTGGACTTCTGGACGCTCGCGGGCGCATCGAACGAGCTTCCCGGTCCCGACCGTTCGGACCTGAACGCCTTCCGCGACCGCTTCGCCGTCACGAAGCTGGTCGGGCACGTGCGAACGACCGCCGGACTGACCGAAGTGATCGACGGGCAGTTGGCCCGGTTCGCTGGTCAGGCCGTCGCGACGAACGTGACGAACGTGACCGCCGACGAGCTTCGCGCCGCGCAGGAGGCCGTGACGCACATCAACGTGCCGAACCCGGTCAAGAAGTCGATGATCGAACTGCGCACGCGAGCCGAGGGCGAGAACCTTCGCATCTCCGTCCGTCGAATGTTCGGCGGGCTGGCGATGATGATGGCGAACGCGTGGCTCACAGACAGGAGCGACGTGAGCGCGGAGGACTTGAAGCTGTTTGAGCATGTCCTTTGGTCGGACCCGGAGGATCACCCGACCGCCTACGAACTGACCTTGGAGTACGCGGGTCAGGTCGCGAAGAAGGCGTCGAAGCTCCGGGGCGAGTTTGAGGAGCAGCAGCGCGCGCTCAGCGAACTCCAACAGGAGATGCCCGCAGACGGCAGCGTGCCCGACAGCGAACTGATGGGCAAGGTCGGACGTGTCTCGACCATGCTCAAGCGGATCGATGACCGCATCGACTCCGCGATCGAGGCCGCGAACGACGAGGGCCACGAGACGAGCGATCTGGATCAGGTGCAGGCGAACGTCGCCGCCGCTCGCGAGTCCGTGAAGAAGCTCCTCGGGATAAGCAACTGACATGTGCGAACGCGAGTATGTGGCGTGTGGGCAGTGCAGCACGCCCGCAGACGAACTCACGTACTCCGAACGCATCGTCAACGCCGAGACATGCACGTACTCGGTCGATGATGACGGCGAGGTCCGCCACGACACGGCGGACTATCCCGGCGACATGGAGACGATCAGCACGGAGGACGGGCACTTTGAGTGTCCGAACTGCGGCTGGTGCGGCACCGACCTGGACTACTCGTGCGTGTCCGATGATTGCGAGTGCGACGAGTGCATGCCGCCCGAACCGGACGACGAGGGCGACGATCCCGACGAGATCGTGTGGCTCGTAAGAACGAACGACAGTCGCAGGTTCGACCTGCACGACACATCGCCGCCGGAGCTTCGCAGGCTCCTGCGGGACGATCGAACGATCGACCGACTGCCGATGCCACGTTGGCGGGCAGTCGAGCTTTGGACGCAGCACATCGAACCCGTGGGCGCGTGGCCCTTGGAGGTTGACTTCACGACCCCGGTCACGGAATCGCTCATCGAGGAACTGATGATCCCGTGCGAACGCACGGATGACCCACAACTACAACTAGAAACGGAGGCCACAGTTGGCGCTCAGTGATCGCGTTCGCGACCTGTTCTTGCGAACGAAAAAGACCCCGAGCCTGAAGACCTCCGTTATCCAACACGACCGCTTGGATGACGGAGTGTTGGACGACATGATCGACCGCGCGCTGCACTTCCGGCGCGAGATGTTCGACGCGCCCGTGATCGACCCAGATCAGATCGAGGGCAGTGACGAACTCACGCCCGAACAGCGCGAGGAGCTTGCCGGAAACTACGTGGCGTGGGAGGACTTGTTCGGTGACTTGTTCCGCGCGCTGCACACGCTTGACGGTCCCGAGCTTGAGGCTTCGGACGACATCCGCCCGTCCCGCGAACTGAACCGGCGGATCATGCAGCAGATCATCGGAAGCGAACGCTTCACGGAGCTTCGCCCGAACACGCGGCACGACGAGATCGCGTCCGCGTTCACGAGCCTGAACCTGGCTCCAAAGCTCCGCTCCGCAATCGAGAGCGAACTGGCCGAGATGGTCGCGCGAACGAAGCAGATGGAGCAGAACGAGCAGGAGATCGAGTCCGCCGAGGAGCAGCTTGAGGCGATGCGCGATCAGGTGCGCGAACAGGGCGGCGAGGCGACCGACGAGCAGAAGCAGGCGATGAAGCAAGCCGCTCAGGCGAAGTCGAACGCACGCAAGGATTTGGCCGAACAGGCTGCCGATCAGCAGGAGCAAGCGATGGGCGCTGGTGTCATGGACGCGATCGAGGAGGCCGTCGAGGAGGCGACCGAAGACGCGAACATCATCAGCAATCTCCCCGGCACCGAGCCGGGTACGGGCGAGAAGCTGACGCCCGACGAGATGATCGAGCTTGCCGAAAAGTGGAAGGCGAACCCGCAGATGAAGGACATCGCCCAGATGGTCGGACGCATGCAGCGGGACATCCGCTACAAGCGAACGAACAGGATCGTCGGCGGTCGCGAGGAGATCGTGGACGTGAAGCTGGGCGACGACCTGACTTGGCTTCTCCCGCACGAGAAGGTCAAGCTGCGGCACCCGCTACTGCGACGGGACTTCGCGAGGCGCTTCTACGAACGCGCCCTCGTGCAGTACGAAACGCAAGGCTACGCTGAGGCCGGACGCGGGCCGATCATCATGTGCATCGACGGCTCAGGTTCGATGTCCGGCATGGAGAACGTGTGGGCGCGATCGGTCGCGCTGTCACTGATCTCCATCGCGAAGCGCGAACGGCGCGACTCGGCTGCGGTCGAGTTCTCGTCCGAAGGCCAGCAGCAGCGTTGGGACTTTCTCGCGAAGGAACCCGTGAACCCGATGCACGTGATCGACTTCGCGTCGCACTTCTTCAACGGAGGAACGGACATCACGGGTGGCGTACTGAAGGCGAAGGAACTGATCGACACGGTGCCCGCCTTCACGACCGCCGACATCGTGATCTGCACGGACGGACACGACCACTACCGGGACGATGACGAGAAGCTGCGCGTCGAACTGGTCGGGCGTGGCATCCGGCTTCACGGAGTCGCGATCGGCATGGAGTCGAACGAGTACCTGGAAAAGATGTGCGAGACGGTCGTGTCCGCATGGGACTTGGCCGGATCGAACGAGGCGACGAATCATCTAGCGGAGGCGATCTCTTGAGCGTCCACGACGAACTGCAACGCCAACGCGAACGGCACGAGCAGGAGCAGGAGTCGAAGCGGTCTAGGCGAACACGCCGGATCGTGACGGCACTGATCGGACTCGCGATTCTCGCGAAGGCCGAGGTTCCGTACATCTACGGATTCGCGACCGGCAAGTACCACTGGTCGTGGATCGGACTAGCGGAGACGGTCGCAGTGTGCGCACTGGTCTTCGCGGTCGCCTTCTACTTCCTGCACAAGCGAACACGGCGCACGTTGCGCCTCAACGAACAAGGAGAAACACGATGACGCCCCGAAAGGCGAAGAACGTGATCGCCGTCACCCCCGGCGGCGACATCACCGAGGAAATGATTCTCGGGTACATCACCCTGTTCACGGTGCCCGACCGGGCCGTGAGCGCATCGAAGCTCAACCGAACGTGGATCAGCGAGGGACTGCCGCACGGCTTCATCCCGCAGAGCCGCCGTTCGGTCAACGCGTTCCAAGTCGCATGCCGCTCCGTCGAGACGCGGAGGCGAACGGAGGCGACCAAGCGGCGCGAGATCGAGGTCGATCAGGTCCACGAGACGGCGGACAAGTGCGTCTATCAGATCACGGTCCTCATCCGTGACAAGGCGAACGAACTGATCGAACACCCGAAGGCGCTGCGCGTGATCTTCGACAAGAACACCGAGGACATCACGTGGCAGCGACTCGACGCAGACGGTGTGGACAAGGCCGAGGCGGACGAACTCGGCACTCGCATTCGCGACTTCTACGACGCGAACGCGAAGAAGGTTCCCGCCGCTCGTGTGCGAGACGCGATCCGCAAGCTCATGGACGCGTGTGACGCTACGAACCTCCGGAAGAAGGCCGGTGGCGTCTACATGGTCCCGCGCATCGCGATCGATCCCGAGGACGGGAATCAGTTCCACACGAAGGACTTGCTCGACTCGCTCGCCAAGGTTCTGAGCGAACTTTGGGGCGGCGACGCCGAGGTCAATCAGATTCCGTGTGCGAACGCAGAGTCCGAGCGCGAGATGCTGGCCCGTCACTTCGACATCAACGTGACGGACGAGATCGATGAGATCATGGCGAAGGCGAGCGAGGCGCTTCAGCGCCCCGACCGCTCGATGCGCCAGGACGCGATCGGCAACATGCTCGCACGACGCAAGCAACTGGCCGAGCGAACGGAGCGATACAAGTCGCTCGTGGGTGACGAACTTGAGCAGGTCGTCACGAAGCTCGACCTACTCGACCAGCAGCTTGAGGCGGTCGTACTGGCGAAAGCCGGTGATTGATCGCCTCCCTTCCGGTCGCTTGCACGACCGCCCCGACGCGTGCCGCCCCCTCGCGCGTCGGGGCAGAGGCTTCAGACGAACCTACAACGGAAGTTGAGAGTTAGACATGACCGTAGTTCCCCGACCAGCAAACGCACCTGACCCGAATCACCCCCTACTCATGGCGGCGCGCTACAACGACGCCGAGTCAGAGGACAACATGTCCGCCGACCCCGAGGTCGGACTGCGAACGACCGTCGAGAATCACGACCTGGACTTCGACGTGTTGCTCTACATCGCGGAGCAGCGCGCCATTCGCATCCGCCTCATCGAGACGGGGCGGCTGGGCGAGATGAGTCGAACGCAGGCCGTCGCGCTCAGCTTCAGTCGCGAGGACCGCGACCGTATCCACGTCTACACGTCGCTCTACCTGGATTCGATCTTCCTGGGCTGGCGCGCGAAGGAGATTGCCGATGCCGGGAGCTAAGTCGAACACGAAGTACCGATGCAAGGGCTGTGGAGCGATCCACGACTTCACCGGCCAAGTGCCGACCCTCTGCTCCGAGTGCGGACACGGGCACATGGAGCAGATCGCGGTCGTACACGTCTGCGACTTCTGCTCAACGACGAACGCCCGTTGGAAGTACGACGCTGAGGACTTTCAGATGCCCGCCCTTCCCGGCATGCCGGTTCAGATGTCGCGTGGCGCGTGGGCCGCGTGCGATGAGTGCCGCAAGTTCATCGACGCGAACGATGTCAGCGGACTGGTCAATCACTCGATCACCGAGCAGCAGGTCGCGAGTGCCGCGCGGGCGGCACTGCGAACGATCCTCAACACCATGTACCACGACTTCATCAAGCACCGCCTTGGCG
>Ga0075424_100005491_pt1 | contig 12109 bp, 7 predicted proteins | sample SoiMethybrSBSTD3_FD_75301 | JGI IMG/M metagenome (GOLD analysis project Ga0075424, IMG submission 75301) | Bulk soil microbial communities from a Populus tree surrounding site in Tennessee, USA - Soil MetaG P. TD hybrid SBSTD3 | ecosystem: Environmental > Terrestrial > Soil > Tree plantation... | reverse complement strand
GTGATTGAACGGTCCCCGCAGCGGATGATCAAGGATCCGTATCCTTCGTTCAGCGCGGTCGCGGTCAATCCCGAAGACAACATGCTGATCGTAACGGATGAGAATTTGTATCGAGTCCTCGAATACGATCGGCGCGACAACACCCCGCCTCAAGCTCGTCTGACGGAACCGAAACGCGTCATCTCGGGTCCTGATACGCGCGTGGAAATGCTGTGCGGCGCCTACATTGATCCTGTGACGAAAGAAGTCTACGTCACCAATAACGATACGCAGAACTGGCTGCCTGTCTTTCCCAAAGATGCGAAGGGGAATGTGGCGCCCACACGGTATCTTGCCGCACCGCACGGAACGTTCGGCATTGCCGTACGCGAAGAAACCCAGGAGATGTACCTGACGGTTCAACACCAAAATTCCATCGTTGTTTATCGCAAGCAGGCCACCGGAAACGACAAGCCGCAGCGGGAGATTGTAGGTGGCGACACACAACTGAAAGATCCCCACGGCATCGCGCTCGACACGAAAAACAAACTCATCTTCGTCAGCAATTTTGGAAATGCCCAGGTCCACGAACCAGGTTCCAGTGGCCGGCGTGGCACCGATACTTACGGCAGATTCGAACCCCCGTCGATTTCGGTCTACCCACTCGATGCGAAGGGAAACGTGAAGCCTCTATGGACGATCGAAGGTCCGCTAACGAGGATGAATTGGCCTTCGCACATCGCCGTGCACGAAGAACGTCAGGAATTGTTTGTGGCTAACGATGCCGATGATTCCATTCTCGTGTTTCGTACCACGGATAAAGGGAACGTCGCGCCGATCCGGACGATCAAGGGACCGAACACGGGCATTAAGAATCCTCCGGGCCTTGCGCTCGATACGAAGAACGAAGAAATCTCCGTGGCCAGCATGGGAACGCACGCGGTGTTGTTCTTCCCGGTCACGGCGAATGGAGACGTAAAACCTTCCCGTATCATCCGCGGCGGACCGGCGGACCAACTGGCGCTGAACATCGGCAATCCGGGTGCGGTCGGGTATGACACGAAACGAGACCAGATCCTGGTGCCCAACTGAGTGGCCCATCCGCAGATTGCGGCATTCGCCAGGTTGGCGAATGGAGCACAACCACCAGAGCGAACCGTTTATGGCCAGGCCAGCAAACTTTCCCGAACGATGCACGACATCCGGTATGACGAGATGCACGACGAGTTTTTTGTCGTGAATCCGTTTGCCGGCGCGATCCTGGCGTTCCGAGGAGGTACGGGCGGGCAGGAAGGGCCTATCCGCATCATTCAGGGGCCTCACGCGAAGATCAGCGGGAATCGGCTCGATGTGGATCCCATCCACAACGAGATCTTCGTTCCTGACGGCAACAAGATTTCGGTTTATCCGCGCGATGGAAACGGCGACGTCTCACCAATTCGCGTTATTCAAGGCCCGGACACGCAACTTTCGAGAGCGGATACCCTTTCGGTCGATCCGATCAATGACATATTGGTCGTGGGATTCAACAAGGGCGAAGGTGACCGCGACCCGGATGGAGCGCTCCTGATTTTCAATCGCACCGACAACGGCAACGTAAAACCGAGAGCGGTGATCCGCGGTCCCAAATCAGGAATCGTCCGGATCAACCAGATGGCCCTGTATCCGCCGAAAAAATTGATCGTCGCAACCATGCCTGGACATGTCGAACGGATGGAACCACCCGAAGCGTTCCTGGGCATTTGGACCTACGACGATAACGGGGACGTTTCTCCCAAATGGAAAATCCCTGTCGGTTCGAAGACAACGCTCAAAAAGCCGTTTGGCGTCGTTCTGAACCCGAAGAACAAAGAGATCATCATTTCCGACATGCGGGTGAACGGCGTCTTGACGTTCTCGGTGCCGGAGATCTTCTAGGAAGTCCAGAGGAGGGGAAGACGCGACCTCAAGAAATATCGCCGAAGGCATCCTTTGATAGGAGCGGACGGGGTGGTCAGAAACGTTTTTGACCACCCCGTCTGCGCTTCATAAGGTTGCTTCGCAACATTTTCTTGATGCGCAGGCACCCCTCCTCTGGAGGAGGGGAATTGCAGCTTGCCATAAATGTTGTTGCAAACCTCGTAGTCGCGGGCTTCAGCCCGCGTTTAATTCCTTCCCTTCCTTGACTTTGTTTCTGAAACCCTCAGATAATTTCGGCCAATCATTTCGAGGAGGCTAGTGAATGGGTAAAACTTTTCGATTTAGAAAAGTTTGGTGGATTCAACTGAGTTTGCTGACGCTGGTCGCATGGCTGGCGCATGGAATTCTAATCGATGCGCAAACCCAGAATGATCGAACTCCGATAGTTATCGAACGTGCTCCGTCGCGCTTCATCAAAGATCCTAATCCAAGCTTTAGCGCTGTCGCTGTTGATTCGGACAGCAACATGCTTGTCGTTTCCGACGAAAATCTTTTCCGGATCATGGAGTTCGACCGTCGAACCAATACTCCGCCTCAAGCCCGGCTGACCGAACCGAAACGTGTCATTGCCGGAATCAACACACAGGCCGAAATGATTTGCGGCGTGTATATCGATCCCAAGACGAAAGAGATTTACGCGCTGAATGGCGACACCCAGAATTGGATGCCCATCTTTTCTTCGGATGCGCGCGGCAATGTAGCGCCGAGCCGAGCTCTGAATATTCCGGGGCACCCGTTCCAGATGGCAGCCGACGAGGAGGCCCAGCTCCTCTACATGACGATACAGAGCGATAGCCAGATCTCCGTTTATCGCAAGCAGGCTACAGGCGGAGAGAAGCCTGTGCGGACGATCGAGGGCAACGATACTCACCTGCAGGATCCGCATGGCATTGCACTCGATACCAAGAACAGGGTGATGTTCATCAGCAACTTTGGAAACGTCGATATGAGAGCTGGCGGTGGCGTCGGCCGTCATGGAAAATTCGAGCCGCCGTCGATCACGGTCTATTCGATGGATGCATCGGGCAACGCTAAGCCGGTACGCATCATTCACGGACCGAACACACGCCTGAATTGGCCCGCCCACATGGCGTACTCGGAAGAACGCCAGGAACTGTTCGTTGCGAATGATGCCGACAACTCGATCCTGGTCTTTCGTGGTAGCGATCAGGGCGATGTGGCGCCGACCCGCATGATCAAGGGGCCCAAGACGGGAATCAAAAATCCCCCGGGAATAGCGCTTGATGCAAAGTTTGGCGAGCTGTACGTCGCCAATATGGGAACGCCGTCGATCGCGGTGTTCCCGGTCACTGCGAGCGGCGATGTTACTCCGACCCGAGTGATTCGAGGAGGTCCCAAAGATGCTGTCGGCCTCATGATCGGTAATCCCGGCGCAGTCGGTTACGACACGAAGCGCGACCAGATTCTGGTCCCCAACTGAGTGGCCCATCCGCAAATTGCGATATTCGCCAGGTTGGCGAACGGATCACAGCCCCCAGTAAGAGCGCTTTACGGTCAGGCCAGCAAACTTTCCCGAACGATGCACGACATTCGCTACGACGCCGTGCATGACGAAATCGTTGTGCCCGTGCCTTACGCCCAGGCCATCCTGACGTTCCGCGGCCAGGCTGACGGACAGGAAGCGCCGATTCGCATCATCCAGGGTCCGAAGACCGGGGTCATCGGCAGCCGGCTCGACGTCGACCCGATCCACAACGAGATCATCACATACACCAATAACAGCATTACCGTTTATCCCCGAGAGGCCAACGGCGACGTCGCTCCGATTCGCGTCATCAAGGGCCCCGACACTCAATTGAAGGCTCCGTACGGAATTGCCGTCGATCCGGTGAACGACGTCATCGTGACCGGTTTGAACAGCAACTTTGGCAGTAAAGAACCGCTCATCAATCCTGACACTCTGGAAAAGGGCGGAATTCTGGTCTTCAATCGCACGGATAACGGAAACGTGAAGCCACGCTCTGTCATTCGCGGGCCGAAATCGGGAATCATTCGGATTAACCAGATGCAGATGTACCCTCAGCGGAAGTTCATCGTTGCCGCAATGCCGGGCGTTATTGATGACATGGAGCCGGAGGGTGCATACCTCGGCGTCTGGAGTATCGACGATAACGGCGATGTGCCGCCGCGGTACAAGATCCCGGTCGGCAATATCACAAAGCTCAAGAAACCGTTCGGGGTTGTCCTTAACCCGAAGAACAAGGAAGTGATCATCTCCGACATGCGCAACCAGGGTGTGCTCGTGTTTTCTCTACCGGAGATCTTCTGAGACGTGCGCTCATTCCTGCGGTAACGCTGGCGGCATTGCTGGCCGGCAGTGCCTCCGCGTTGGCGCAGGAAAAACCTGACACTACCAAGACAACTATCCTGGATGGTGTATTCACCGCGGCGCAGGCCGAGCGCGGGCGAGAAGCTTACGATGTTCACTGCAGCTCATGCCATTACGGCGATCTTCGCGGTACCAATGGACCTGCGCTGAAAGGTCAGCCCTTCATCGATAACTGGCGAGAAGACAGCGCGAAAGCTCTGTTCACGTTCGTTCAGACCAGTATGCCGCGAGGAGCACCGGCAAGCCTGAGCGATGAAACCTACACCGACATCCTGGCGTACATATTGTCTGTAAACATGTTTCCGGCGGGTTCGAAGGAGCTCAACGCCAGCGAACTGGATCGAATTCAATTCGTTGGACACAATGGCCCGGCGCCGATCCCGACGTTCGCGCTGATTACAGTCATTGGCTGCCTGGTTAAGAATTCGGAAACGAACGAATGGAATTTGACCAACGTATCTGTCCCGACGAGAACTCGAGATGAAAAACCGAAACCCTCGGATGTTCAGGCTTCAGCCGCGAAATCTCTGGGGACGGACACTTTTCGGTTGGTATATGTCGACGACCTTCGCCCCGCCTTCATTCCCGAACAGAACGTGGGGCATAAGCTCCTGGCTAACGGTTATCTGCTCAGGAACGCAAAAGGCATTGGTCTGACCGTTACCTGGCTTGAAAGTATGCCTTCGGCCTGCAAGTAACCGGGAAAAATCGGGGTCAGACCCTAATTTTCTGGCAGATCGCGGTGAAGTTGATTTTTGCCAAGGAAAATTAGGGTCTGACCCCGATTTCCCCCGGTTACTGTAAGTAAGTTGAAACATACGTTTCGCTTCTGATAACTTGCCGGAGGCTAAAAAACAGTAATTGAGGAGAGTCACTGATGACCCACGTGGTCCGAGCCTGGCGCACTTCCCGGATGATCCGCGTTCTTATTCTTGTCATTCTGCTGGTCACTGCAACGCAAGTGGTCATGTCGCAGCAACAACGGCCGCAGACCAAAAACTTAGGCAATGACCGGCTGGTCTCGGTAACCCCGCTGCCCGCCGATGGGGCCGCAGAGATGTGCGAAATGGTTCCCGCCACTCCGGCCAGCCATGAAGAGGTCTTGATGGCAGCTCTGCAGCAGCGCGAGGACTTTAGGCAGTCTGCACTTGCTGCAAGGAGCGCTGCGGCCGCTCCCGACTTCTCCAAAATGAAGCCGGTTCGGTGGATTCGCGATCCATATGCGGCGTACAGTTCCATCGCTGTCGATCCCGTCAACAACGAAGTCGTAATGACCGACGAAAACCTGTTCCAGATTCTGGTTTATGACCGGACCGCGAATACTCCTGCCAACGCGAAGTGGACCGAACCCAAGCGCGTTATCGCCGGAATAAATACGAGAATCGAGTTTCAGTGCGGGCTTTACATCGACCCGAAGGACGGCAGCATCTTCGCGGTCAATAACGATACCGTCGATAGTCTCGTTATTTTTGACCGCTCCGCCAAAGGCAACACAGCGCCGACGCGGGAACTCAACACGCCACACGGAACGTTTGGCGTAGCCGTTGACGAAGGCGCGCAGGAGATGTTTCTGACCCTTCAGCACGACAGCGCCATGGTCGTGTTCAAGAAGTACGCCAATAAAGACGACTCTCCTCTTCGCCTGCTTCAGGGCGACGCCACCGGTCTCGCTGATCCGCACGGTGTCGCACTCGATACAAAGCACGGTTGGGTTTTCATTTCCAACCACGGCGCCGTAAGTTCGCGGCATCCTCGTCCGGAAGGCGGTACGTCCCGGCGAAGTGCAGGAAAACAAAACTGGCCGTTGGAGCGTGCCCAGGCAATTCCCGGTTCGGGTAGAACCATGCCCCCCTCAATCATCGTGCACAACATGAAGGCTCAGGGGAACGTTGCTCCGATTCGAGTGATTTCGGGACCGAAGACCCAGTTCGACTGGCCTACCGGGCTTGCCATCGACGAGGAAAAGGGCGAACTTTTCGTCGCCAACGACATTGGAAATTCGATCCTTGTGTTCAATGTAACCGACGAAGGCGACGTTGCACCGAAGAGAATCATCAAAGGAGCCAAGAGTCTTCTCGCCAACCCGACGGGTATTTGGGTAGACAAGAAGAACAATGAGATCTGGGCCGCCAACTTCATGAATCACTCGGCGACTGCGTACCGGCTCGATGCATCAGGCGACGCCGTTCCGCTGCGAATTATCCGCAGCGGACCGTTGAACGAGCCATCACTGGGCATAGGCAATCCGCATCCACTGGCATACGACACCAAACGAGAACAGATTCTCGTTCCTAACTGAGTGGCCCATCCGCAGATTGCGGTATTCGCCAGGTTGGCGGATAAAAATGCGAAGCCGGTTCGAAAGATCGAAGGTCAGAAAAGTCTGTTGGGCCGCACGATGCACGGCCTTAGCTACGATGAAATCCACGACGAGTTCACCGTCACGCAGGAGTTTTCGCAAGCGATTCTTACGTTCGCGGGCGGAGCCGATGGAGAGGTCGCTCCGTTGCGTGTCATTCAAGGATCACTGACTCGCCTTGAAGCTCCCGACCGCGTCGTGGTGGACCCGGTCAACAATGAAATCTTCGTCCCGGAAGGTGACCGAGTGCTGGTCTGGGACCGCATGGCCAACGGAAACGTTGCGCCCAAACGTGTGCTCGAAGGACCTAAGGCGGGGCGCATCATGGATGCGCTCGCCGTCGACACCGTCAACAACCTGTTGATTGTTGGCGCAGGTGGAAGCGGTGGCAACCGGGCAAGCGGCGAAACTCGCTTCCTGATATTCGATCGCACGGCCAGCGGCGACACGGCTCCGAAGTATGTTGTGCGAGGGCCCCGCGCGCTCGGCGGGCCGTTCGCAATCTATCCTCAGAAGAAACTCATCTTTGCCACGAACCGTCCTTACAACGAATCGGTGGCCGGTGCCGATGTGTCGTATCTCGGCGTGTGGAGCTATGAGAAACCCAGCGAAGGAGAGCCACTCTACACAATCGGCGGACCCAATGGAGTTTTCGAGATGCCGCGCGGAGTCACTCTGGATGTAAAGAACAAAAGCGTCATCGCGAGCGACAAGCACCTGAACTCGGTGTTGACGTTCCGCGTGCCTGAACTGTTTTAGAAATAGCCGCGGATTACGCGAATTACACGGATCCAATCCGTGCAATCTGCGGAATCCGCGGCTGATTTTGGAAGGTTAGGGACCGACGACCAGAACCCGGAAGGTACCGGGAACGACCACCTGACCAGGAGCTGGTTGTCCCGGAACGACGGGAGGGGTTGTTCGGTCGGCAGTAATCAAAAAGAGTTTGTGGGTCTTCGGATCGAGCGTCATCGTCCTCGCGCCCAGTTCCGTCTTCACCGTTTCAAGCACCTTGTATTTATCTGCCGCTTCCTGCTGAATCACCGTGATGCTGCCTTCACCGTTGGACGTGAAGACCAGACGCTTTTCGGCATCAAACGCCGCCGCATCTGTGCCGGTTCCAATAGGTAAACTGGTGACGATCTTTCCGTTCGACGCATCCATTACGACGAGCATCGGCTGAGTACCGCGGCAGCCGATGAATAGCCTGTTGTTCTTTGTATCCATAGCCATGCTCGTGGGCTCGTGGCACGGAGCGGTTGGCCAGTTCTCTTCAGCCGTCAGTTTTCGCGAGTCGATCTTTGTGACCACGTCCTTCTCCTGCATGTTCACAAAGACGTGCCCCTTGCCATCGGCGGCAGCCGCTTCGGGTTTGCTGCCCAGCGGAACCATGCCGGCCAACTTCGCGTCGGCAATGTCCACTGCCGCTGCAGCCTTCGTCCGGTTGCTGAACGTGAATCCGCGATGGGTGGCAGGATCGTAAACATACCCATCTGGATTCTCGCCCACTTTGACAATCGAAAGGACCTTCAGGGTTTTCAGGTCAAAGATCGAGACCGATCCGTCGCGAGCGTTCGGAATAAAACCGCGGCCTAGGTCGGGCGCAGCAGTGCCGCCGCGAACGCCCTGGCCCGTCAGCGTCTCCGGTTTCGAAAAATCCACTCCGGGAGCGACGATCTTCCCATCAAGCTGATACGTGTCGGCGTTCAGAATTTCCAACTGCGGTCCGTGCGAGACAAAGACATGCCGGTTCGCGCTGTCGATTCCGATGTAATCCCAGGTTCCGTCGCCTGGGATGGGGATCTTCTTGAGCAAGTGGTAGGTGTCGGCGGCATGCGAAACCGTGGCTAACGCTATCAGCAATGCAACAAAAATGACTGAAAGAAGGTTTCTCATCGGCGCAACCTAACAGCTTTTCCGCAAGTCGTCAATTTCCAATCACGTTCGATGGCCAATACGAAGCGTAAGACTTGACTCTCCTAGGTGCCCAGTATACGCTGCCGAACAATTGATCAACTACCATTGCGGAGAAATGTTTAGGGGCTGTTGAAGCAGGGTGGTTTGTAACTTTGAAGGAGGGGTAATGAAACGAGTTTTGACAGGTTTGTTTATGGCGTTGCTGGTGTCGGCAATGACCTGCGGCAGTGTATGGGCCCAGGCGACGGCTCAAATCAGCGGTGTCGTCCAGGATTCAACCGGAGCCGTACTGCCCGGTGTAGAAATCACCGCAACACAGACGGACACGGGAATCAGACGAATGACGGTTTCGAATGAAACCGGGTCTTACGTTCTGCCGAATCTGCCGGTCGGACCGTATCGGCTGGAAGCAAGTCTGCCGGGATTCCGAAGCTTCGTGCAGACCGGAATCATTTTGCAAGTTAATACCAGTCCTACCGTGAATGTCACTCTCCAGGTGGGACAGGTTTCCGAACAAGTTGAAGTGCAGGCGAATGCTTCGCTCGTTGAAACGCGAAGCACGGCTGTCGGTTCGGTTATGGAAACCGCGCGCATCATGGAATTGCCGCTCAACGGCCGCAATGCGCAGGAGTTGGTGCTATTGAACGGTGCTGCCCAACAGGTCGCGCCCGTCGGAGGGTACTCCGTAGCGGGTCGGTTGACGATTTCCACCGCCGGAGCAATGGGCACGTCCATCGATTACACGCTGGATGGCGCTCGCCATATCGATCCATATGACGGTTTAGGTCTGGCGCTCCCATTTCCAGATGCACTCGCCGAGTTCAAGACTGAGGTTGGTGGACAGCAGGCGTCGGCCGGAAAAGGCTCGCTCGTCAGTGCGGTAACGAAGTCGGGTACGAATCAAATTCATGGCGACGCGTTTGAGTTTGTACGCAACGATTTGTTCAATGCGACGAACTATTTCGCAGCCGTAGATCCAAGGACAGGCGAGAAAAAGCACAGCACGTTGAAACGTAATCAGTTCGGCGGCACTGTCGGTGGCCCGATAATCAAGAACAAACTGTTCTTCTTCGGCGGTTATCAAGGCACGACGATCCGCCAGGATCCATCGGACATCCGCAGCTTCGTTCCTACCGCTGCAATGCTTTCGGGCGACTTTACGGCGTTCGCCTCCGCCGCATGCAATTCGAGGGGCGCCATCACCCTCAGGGCTCCGTTCGTGAACAACCGAATCGATCCGAGTCAGTTCAGTCCCGCAGCTGTCAAACTCGCTGCCATTCTTCCGAAGACAAACAATCCTTGCGGCGAAATTACCTACGGCCAGCGGAACCCGATCGACGATGGCCAGACAGTCGTGAAGATCGACTATCAGGCAAGCGCGAAGCATTCGCTGTTCGGACGTTACTTGTTTACGACTGAAGATAATCTATTGCCGGTGTCCAACGAGAACATCTTGAGCGCCGGAAACAGCCGATATGACAAAACATTCGGATTCACGTTCGGCAGCACATACCTGCTGAGCGCAAACACTGTGAATGCGTTTCGGCTGGCGATGTCCAGAACTGCGCAGGATCAGAAAATACCGAAGACCATCAGCGCCAAGGCAATCGGCATCAAGGTATATGAATACGTACCGGACGTAATCGGAATCAACGTTACCAGCGGCTTTCAGCTCACCGGTAATTCTCGAAGGATACGGTCGAACCTATTCCAATTTTCCGACGACGTGAGCATGACTCGAGGAAAGCATCAACTCGGCTTCGGGGGCCGTATTGCTCAAAATCGAACGATTGGCGAGACTGGTGATACGATCCTGCCGAACTTCACGTTCAGCACCGACAGCACCGGTGCGGGCTTATCGGATTTCCTGATGGGCAGGGCCGCGAGCTACATCCAGGGCCTCGGCTCGGGCAACTATCTAAGAACGAATTATTTTTCGTTCTATGGCCAGGACACCTGGCAGATGAAACCTCGCTTGACGGTGAGCGCCGGTCTGCGCTGGCAGCCGGTACTTCCGTTAACGGACTACCGCAGGCCTGTTCCGAACGTCTCGAACTTCGACGAGAACAGGTTTTTGGCGGGAATCCGCAGCAAGGTTTTCGTAAACGCACCTCCGGGATTCGTCTACTCCGGAGATCCTGAATTGATACAAGACAACGCCGGATTAAACCCGGCCAAACCACGCGCCCACCTTTGGAGGCCTTACTGGAAGGGGTTTGCGCCGCGTGTCGGGTTCGCATGGGACGTTCAGGGTGATGGCAAGACCTCTCTGCGTGCTTCGTATGGAATCAATTTTGAAGAGTATGGAGCGCTTTATCGGCTCGGCACTTCACAGCAGCAGCCACCCTGGGGTTCAAGCTCAACGCTGCTTGCTCCGGCGGGCGGTTTGGATGACCCCTGGGCGGGCGTTCCCGGCGGGAACCCGCACCCGTTATTGCTGACCCCGACGATGCCGTTTGTCGTGCAGGGCACGTACCAGCCGAACAATCCCGATCTCTTCCCGACTTACACGCAGACGTGGAACTTGAGCCTGCAGCGTGAAATCGCGAGCGGTACGCTTGTATCGGTGGCTTACCTCGGAACGGAGATCACTCATCTTCAGGCCGCGACACCGGTCAACCAGTCCGTCTACATTCCGGGGAGCGGCGATGCGCAGGGCAGGTGCTTCCTAAACGGAAATCCTGTCTATTTCACGGTTGCCGCAGGTGCTCCTTGCTCTACCGCTGCCAATACGCAGGATCGTCGGAGGTTGAGCTTACTCAGACCTCAGTACAAGAACGAAATTGGAAGATTCGGCATCATCGTGAACGGTGGTACACAAAATTACCACGGAATGCTTCTGTCGTTCCAAAAGCGTGCTGAGAATGGCATCACTGTAACCGCGAACTACACTCTGTCTCATTGCATCGGTGACTATATGGGCAGAGCCAATTCCGGTTACGGGACGAGCGCAGATCAGACGTATCAGGATCCCAACGATCGGCATCGCGACCGTGCTAATTGCGAAGTGGATGCACGGCACATTTTCAACATGACTTCTGTGTATGCAACGCCGCAGTTCGCCAATCGCACGTTAAGCCTGCTGGCCTCGGGATGGCGCGTTTCCGGCCTGTATCGAGTCAACACCGGCGGTATCAATGCGGCCAACGCATCGAGCGGAGTTCGGACAGTTACGCTGGGTGCGGCGAGTGCTGGCCAGCGAGACAATGTTGCCGGCGGCGATCGATGCCTCTGCGACATCAGCAATCAACGGCCGGATCTGCTCCTGCCGGATAACATGTATGTCAATAGGTCGGCGCGTCCCGGTACTCAGTATTTGAATCCCGCTGCATTCGGGCAGCCAGCATTGGGCACTCTCGGAAACGCAGGACGCGTCATCCTCCAGCTGCCTCTGACATGGCAGTTTGACGTGGCTCTCGCGCGTACGTTCCGCATCCGCGAAGCTCAGACTATGGAGTTTCGAGCTGAAGCATTTAACATATTGAACAGTTTCCGGTCAGGTGCGATCAGCACGGATCTGAGTTCGGCTCAGTTCGGCAGGGTTC
>Ga0075424_100005484_pt1 | contig 12114 bp, 12 predicted proteins | sample SoiMethybrSBSTD3_FD_75301 | JGI IMG/M metagenome (GOLD analysis project Ga0075424, IMG submission 75301) | Bulk soil microbial communities from a Populus tree surrounding site in Tennessee, USA - Soil MetaG P. TD hybrid SBSTD3 | ecosystem: Environmental > Terrestrial > Soil > Tree plantation... | reverse complement strand
TGCTCCAGTGCTAGCGTGGACGCGGGACCAACACCCCGGGGAGGTGCGCGATGATTCGGAGATTTCGATGGCTGGCAACGGTTTCAGCCTGCACGCTGATCGTGGCGCTGTCGCTCGGTCCCGCCGTGGCTGCCGAAAAGGCGCGGCTGGATGAGGCCACGAGCCAGGTCAAGGAGGGCGCGCGGTCGATCGGTTACGGCGAATTCGGCCCAGGCTTCGCGGATCTGTTCACGGGCATCGGTCGCACGATCGTCGAGGGCACGATCTACACCGGCAAGACGATCGGCGAGTTCTTCAAGAAGACGTTCGGAGACTAACCGGCGCCGCCCCGCGCCGGACGCGGGCTACCGGTTCGAGCTGGACGGCTCGTATGCGCTGGCGCGGTCGTCGCGCTGGGTCGGCGCCAACTCGGTGGCCGGATCCCCCGCGACACGCGTGTGACGCATGACACGCACTTCGCGGAAGTCGTACGGCCGAGCCCGGTGCAGCACGCAGCGGTTGTCCCAGATGACCACGTCGCCGGGCTGCCACCGATGCGCGTAGGTCCGGGGAGGCCGGCAGGCGAAGTCGAGGAGGTCCGCGAGGAGTTTGTCCGACTCGCCCTCGTCGAGACCGGGAATGCCGTAGGCGTGACGGCCGATGAAGAGGGCCGGACGACCCGTGACGGGGTGCACCTTCACCAGCGGCCGGAGCGGCGCGCCCTTCGTGTGAAAGCCGTACCCGGCTCCCGTCTGAACCACGTGACCGATCTTGGCCTGCGAATGATAGAGCGAATGATGCGCGGAGAGCCGCGCGATGCGCCGCCGCGTGGCCTCGTCCAGCGCATCGTAGGCCGCTCGCATGTCGGCCCACTCGGTCTCGCCACCGGCCGACGGGACCACCTGGGCCGAGAGCACGGAGGCCTTCGCGGCCAGCGGCATGTACGAGCTGTCGGTATGCCAGCCCTCGTTGCCGCGCAGCGATTTGAAGCGATGCTCGTCCGCCGTCATGACCGAACCATCGGGCTTCTGGTTACTGATCGGCACCGCCTTCTGCTCGGGGTCGGCAGCCAGGAGCTCGATGTCCCCGAAGCGGTTGGCGAACGCCACCTGCGCCTCCGATGACAAGCTCTGCGCGGGAAACACGAGGACCGCATAGTCGTGGAACGCCTGCTCCACCGCCTTCCAGGCGCGCGCGTCTAGCCGGGAAAGGTCGACGTCGGTGATGACGGCCCCTAGCGTGGCATCGATCGGCGTGATCTTGGGGTCCATGGGAATCTCCGTCGGCTTCAGCTCAGCCGTGAGAGGTACTGCTGGACGAAATCGCAGCCCACGCTCTTCACGTACGCCTCGGTGAGGCGCCGCGTGATCGGCCCGGGCACGGTCCCGTCGGCAATGCGCGCGCCGTTGAGCGAGCGGACGCCGCAGATGCACAGGCTCGTGGACGTCAGGAACACTTCATCCGCGGTCACCGCGTCGTAGACATCGAGGTCCCGCTCCTCGCTGGCGATGCCGAGCTGGGCGGCCAGATCCAGGACCATCCCGCGGCTCACCCCGGGCAGCACGTACTGCTCGCGCGGCGTGAACATGCGTCCCCCGCGGACCACGAAGATGTTGCTCCCGATGCCCTCGCACAGGTTGCCGCGCTCGTCGAGCATGACGGCCCAGGCCTGGGGGCTGTGCGACTTTACTTCCTTGTCGGCCAGGATCAGGTTCAGGTAATTGTGCGTCTTGGCCCGCGGACTCACCTCCGCGGGGGCAACCCGCCGCGTGGACGGGATGACGACGTCGATGCCGTCGCGAAACTGCTGCGCGCGCGCCTTGAGGGGGAGCGGCGTGCAGTCGACGATCACCTGCGGGCCCGTGTTCGCCCAGCCCTCGTCGCCGATGGCGTCGACGCCCCGGCTGATCCGCCACGCCACCCACCAGTCACCGGCGGCGGCGCGCAGCGGCTCGTTCCTCTCGACCACTTCCTCGGCGATCGCGATCATCTCCTTGGGCTCGAGGCCGCAGTCGATCCGCAGGTAACGCAATGATCTGAAGAGACGCTCGACGTGCTCCTTCAGGCGGAATGGCTGCCCGTTGAAGGTGCGGGTCATGTCGAAGCACCCGTCGCCTCGGTTGAAGCTGCGATCGCGGAACGGGATCACGACCTCGGTCTCGGGTACGAGCTTCCCGTTGAACCACGCGGTCCGGGTGGTCATGGGCGGCGCCTCCTCCCGTCGACGGATGGGCGGATCGACGGTCGGGGGAATCATCCGGCACGAAACCCGCTGGGTCAACCGCGGCCGGGCGTCGGAAGCTCACGGGGAAATGCTGGGCAGGGGCGAGCAACTGGCGGCGGCGCAGCCACCCTTCCGATGGTGGCCGCGCCGGGGCACGCCTTCTGCTCGTCGTCCTAGCCGATACCGGTTGCGTTCGAGCTGAATGTCAGCGTGTTCACACGGAACGAAGTGTTGCCGAGGAGTCCGCCCTTGACGCTGCGCCCCTTGCGCGTGGTCAGGTCCTTCACCTTCGCGGTGGTCTTCGACGGGCGCTTCTTGCTGTCCATGGTGCGTCTCCCTTCGCCCCGATCTGACTGCTGATGCTCCGGGGCAGGAGCACGCGGCCTGCCAAGCGCGGAGACAAATCTCGCGGGATCCGAGGGGGACGAGCGAGAGCGGCTTACCCGGGAGCGGGCGGTGTGCCCGAAGCCTGATGCGGATGCGCCCGAACACGCGTTGCTTCTTGCGAGAACTCAGCAGTCAGTCGATCCCGTGGTCGGCGAGGAAGAGGATCGAAACCAGGAGAGCCCCCACCAGAACAACATCGACGAGACGAAGGCGCCAACCAGACCAGTCATAAACGTTTCATTCCAGCCGGGCCCCCGGTGCACCTGGGCATCAACCATATAGGCGACTGAGGCCACGCCCCAGAAACCCGATATGGTCATAATGCATCCGCTTGCCAGTCGGCCCCACTTGCTGGGTTGCTGGTCCGCAGTCATCGCCCCACCTACCTCTTGCCGCATTCGGCAGTCGAACCCGACATACGTGCGTTCATGCCAGCTCTCGACGCGGCCGTCATGGCCGGGTCCATAGATGGGGACCGCCGAGACGAGGAAGAAAAGGATGTTTCGCTTCCACGCATTGAACACAGCCCACTCGACGACCATCCTCGATCTCAGCGTTATCCACGATGGCCTCCGGTGGCGATCGGGCTCGCTCCTCAGCCTAGCCAAGGCCTGGGTATGTTGGCGGCATCCCAAAACCGGATGTTCGGAAGAAAGGAGCAGACCGATATCGATTCAGAATCTAGCGACACGTTCAACGACCTGAAATAAATGGTGGGCAGGGACGGGATTGAACCGCCGACACCAGGATTTTCAGTCCTGTGCTCTACCAACTGAGCTACCTGCCCGGACCAGGAGGGCGACGACGAAGAGTACCAGAGCGGGCGGGGCGCGTCTAGCCGCGCGTCAGCGCTTGGTGCGTGCGTCCAGCTTCCTGAGGATGAGCTCGGCCTGCTCGATGTTCTTGCGCGCGTTGGCGTGGCGCCCGTCCAGCTCCAGCACGGCCTTCCACTCCTGGATCGCCTGCTCCAGCTTCTCCTCGCGGTAGAGGCGCAGGCCCTCGTTGTAGTGCTGCTGCACGAGCCCGGTGCGCGCCTGGCGCGCGAGGTCGCTCGCATCCTCGTAGCGCGGGGCCAGCTTCGCAAGCTGGCTGAGCGCCTGGTAGGACTCGTCGAACTTCCTCTCGCCGAGGCGCGCCTTACCCAGCGAGTACAGGATGGACTTCTTGAGCTCGACGCCCTCGGAGTGACGCGGGTTGGCGGCCAGCACGCGATCGACGTCGGCCAGCGCCTCGGCGAAGCTCCGGCGCTCCAGCGCATCGCGCGCTTCGGACACGAGGGGGTCGATCTGTGGCGCGATGTCCTCACGCGGGGGCGCCACGCTGCGCCCATCGGCCGGGCCGCCCTCGCGCGGCGTGAGGAGGAAGGGCACGCCGGGAATCTCGGGCACGCGCAGCGAGGCGCCCACCGCCAGGCGCGGGTTGCGCGGGAGCTGGTTCATCTCCCAGATCACCTCCGAGCGCGAGCGGTCGCCGTAGTAGCGCTGCGCGATGGAGCCGAGGCTGTCGCCCGACCGGACCGTGTGCGTGACGAAGCGGACCTCCTTCACCTCGTTGCGCAGCCCGTCGAACGCCATCGCGTTGGCCGGATCGAGCGCCAGGGCCGCGAGGAAGTGGCGTCGCGCTTCCAGCGCCGCCCGGCGCCCGAGCGCCGCGCGCGCCGCCTCCGTCTGCTCGAGCACGCCGCGCTCGATGCGGGCCTGCAGACGCGCGCGGCTCTCGCGCAGCGCGCGGTCGTCAGGCTCGACGGTGAGCGCCACGTTGACGGCGTCGAGGGCCGGCCGCAGGGCGCCGTCGCGCTCGAGCGCCTCCGCCCGCGCGCGCTGGGCCTCGACGAACGACGGGCGCGGGGGCCCGCTCGGCGTCATGAGGCCGGCGCAGCCGGCCAGGCCGAGGGCCACGACCAGCGCCAGGATCACGCTCACTTGATCGGCTCCGGCGCGAAGGTGTTGAGGTTCTTGACGAAGTCGTCCAGCGTCATCTCGGCGTAGATCTGGCTGCGGCGGATCCGGAAGAGCGGCACGAAGGACGAGTTCCCCTCGCGGAAGACCGTGAGGCCGGCGACGAAGCCGGATTCCCGCGTGTAGGCCAGGACCGCCTCGTCGGCGGCGCCGAAGGGATAGGCCAGGAACTTCGCGGGGCGGCCGAGCCGCTGCTGGAAGAGCCGCTGCGAGCTCTCCAGCTCGGCGCGCAGGCGCCGGGCGTGCTCGGCCTCGGACTCACCCGGCTGCCGCCGCAGATCGCCGTGGCTCTTCGTGTGGCCCTCGACCTGGAACCCCTCGGCGGTGAGGCGCGCGAGGTCGTCCCAGCCGAGCGCGTTGCGACCGGTGCCGACGTAGTCGGTGTAGACGAACAGCGTGGCCGTGAAGCCCAGCTCCTTGAGGACGGGATACGCGTGGGTCAGGAACGAGCGATAGCCGTCGTCGAACGTCAGCACGACGGCGCGCCGCGGGAGCTGACGCTTGAGCTGCAGGAACTCGTGGAATTCGGCCAGCGTGATGACGCGGTACCGGTTCGCCTTGAGGTAGCGCATCTGCTCGGTGAACGCCTTGGCGGCGAGGACGAGACGGCCCTTCGTCTGGGGCCCGATGTCGTGATAGGTCAGCACGGGCACGAGCTGATAGCCGTCGGCGTACACCCCGCTCGGATTCCAGGGCTTCCGTGGGATGATCACCGTCTGCCCGGCCGCCAGCGTGGTCACGTCGTTGTAGTCCTCGATCATCCACGCGAGCGCGGCGTCGCCCAGGAAGCGCCGCGCGAGCTCCGTCGTGGTGTCGCCCGCGCGCGCCGTGGTCACGATGAAGTCAGCCGACTCGGTGGTCGGCCGGCCGTCGGCGGCGCTCTGGACCGAGCCGGCGGTCGTGCAGGCGCCGAGGCCGAGCGCCGCGAGCATCACAGCCGCGCGCAGCAGCCGGGCGGACGCGCTCACTCGCCGCGGACCCCGAGCACTTCATAGACGTCGATCTCGTCTTCCTTGCCGCGCACCTTCATCCGCCCGAGCGGACGGGCGTCGATGGCGCTCTTGACGAGGGCATGGGTATCGCTGGAGATGAGGATCTGGCCTGCCTTGGCGTAGGACTCCAGCCGCGAGGCGAGATTCACGCTGTCGCCGATGACCGTGTACTCCATGCGCTGCTCGGTGCCCACGTTGCCGGCCACCGCGCAGCCGGCGTTGACGCCGATGCCGATCTTGAGCGGATCCTTGCCCTCGGCCACGCGGCGCGCGCTCAGCTCGCGGATGCCCGTCTGCATGGCCAGCGCGGTGCGCAGCGCCCGCACGCTGTGGTCGGGATGGAAGATCGGGGCCCCGAACACCGCCATCACGCCGTCGCCGAGAAACTTGTCCAGCGTGCCCTCGTGCTTGAACGTGGCGTCGATCATCAGCGTGTAGAAGGCGTTGAGGAGCGAGACCACCTCTTCCGGCGACAGGCGCTCGGAGATCGAGGTGAAGCCGCGCACGTCGCAGAAGAGGACGGTCACGTCGCGCCGCTCGCCGGTGAGCACGATCTTGTCGGGGTCCTGCAGGATCTCCGAGACGACCTCGCGCGCCACGTAGCGCGTGAACGCACGCTTGATGGCGTCCTTCTCCTTCAGGCTGGCCGCCATCTCGTTGAAGCTTCGCGTCAGCTTGCCGATCTCGTCGCTCGAGTCCACGTGCAGCTCGATGGCGTAGTTGCCGTCCTTGATGGCCCGGGTGCCTTCCGTCAGGCGCGAGATCGGACGCGACAGTACCTTGCCCAGCGCGAAGGCGCCGCCGATGCCCAGCAGCACCATGGTGCCGCTCACGAAGATGGCGTTGTTCCGGGCGCGCGCCAGCGCCGCCGCATTCGCGCGCTGGCTGACGCCGATATAGAGGGCGCCCACGGGAACCTGGCGGAAGGAGAGCGGGATCGAGAAGTCGATGATGTCGGCGCCCTCGGCCGCGTACGTCTGGTCGAGGAGCCCGCTGCCGAGGGGCTTCAGCCGCGCCGGGCGCTCGAGCGGGCGGCCCACCAGGTGCATGTCCGAGTGGGCGAGCGCCCTGCCCTTCTCGTCGGTGATCGCCACGTAGGCCACGTCGGGGTCCTTCATGGCCTCCTTGACGAGCAGGTTCAGCGTGGGCTCGTCCTCGCTGACGAGCGGGTTCTTGGCGCTGGCGGCGAGGTTCTGCGCGATCGTGCGGCCGCGCTTGACCATCTCGACGGTGAGCGCCTCTTGCTGCTGGCGCAGAAGCATCGCCGAGAGCAGCACGACCGTCAGCACGAGTACGACCGTGATCACCAGGCTGAGCTTGAGTTTCAGCGACATCGGTCACCAACATTAGCAAGAAGGGCCGCGAAATCGCTAGGTTCCAAGACAGGGAGCGCACGCGCTACAGGTTCGGTTCGGGGCCGCGGAAACCCCCAGCCGGTGGCGCCGATCGGTGCGGGGGGTTACTCGAGCAGCGTGACGATGCCGATGCCGCCGGACTTCTCGAAGAGCAGGGTCACGATGAAGGTCTCGCCGCGCTCGAGCGGCCGCTGCAGCGCCCCGAGGACCACATGGGGGCCATCCGGCGTGAACTTCACGGTCTCGGCGCCCGGAATGTCCATCCGGGTGACCGGCCCGCCCGAGCCGTTGACGAGCTGGGCCTCCTTGGCGACCGCCGAGACGACACCGGTGAGGGTATCGCCGTACTTGCCGGTGCTCACGACGTCGAAGGTCACCAGGAGGTCGGTGCCGCGGCGCACGGCGCGCCCGTTCTCGGTGCGAATGCGCACGCCGCCCGTGTCCATCACGGTCGGGTAATACACGCAGCCAGACGCCAGCAGGAGCAGCGCCGCCAGGGCGGCGCGTCGCACCATCACATGCCCTTGAAGGCGCCGTCGGCCACCATCGCCTGGAACGCGCGCGTGTACGCCTGCACCGTCCGCTCGAGATCCTCGTCGGTGTGGACCGCGGAGATCCAGCCGTGGTTGGCCGAGCAGTCCACGCCGTTGTTGAGCAGGGCGCAGCGCAGCAGGTGATAGAGCGGTCCCTTGCGCGGGCGATCGAAGCCGGCCAGCCCCGGCTTGCCCTCGAACGAGACGTGGAAGATCGACGCCTCGCCGAAGCACGTGCCGGGCGCGCCGGCCTTCTTCAGCGCGTCGGTCAGCGCGGCGCGCAGGGTATCGCCGCTCTTGTTCGCGCGGGCCTGCAGGGTGCCGTCCGCGCACAGCTCGAGCGTGGCGATGGCCGCCGCCGCCGACAGCGGGTTGGCGTTGAACGTCCCGGCGTGCGCCACGCGCGAGGCGCGGTCCCAGTCGGAATCACCGCGGAAGGCGATCATCGACATGATGTCGCGCGTGCCGGTCAGCGCGCCGCCCGGCAGGCCGCCGGCGACGATCTTGGCCAGCGTGGTGAGGTCGGGCGTGACGTTGAAGTACTGCTGGGCGCCGCCCGGCGCGTAGCGGAAGCCGGTGATGACCTCGTCGAAGATCAGCACCACGCCGTGCCGCGTGGTCAGCGCGCGCAGCTCGTGCAGATAGCCGGGGATCGTTGGCGTCGTCCCCGCCTGGCCGCCGGCCGGCTCCAGGATGACGGCGGCGACGTCGCCGCGCTCGAAGACGGTCTGCGCCGCCTTGATGTCGTTGGGCGGGCACAGCACCACCTGGTCCATGGTGGCGCCAGGCACGCCGGCCGACATCGGCACGTCGAAGGGCGGGTTCACGCCGGCCACCGCGCCGTCGTGCCAGCCGTGGAAGTGGCCCGTGAACTTCAGAATCTTCGTGCGCCCCGTGTAGGCGCGCGCCACGCGCATCGCCAGGTGCGTGGCCTCGGTGCCCGACATGGTGAAGCGCGTCAGCTCCCCGCACGGGATGAGCTGGTTCACCAGCTCGGCCCACCGCACCTCGGGCTCGTGGCTGGCGCCCAGATGCGTGCCGCGCGCCATCTGCTCCTGCACCGCGCGCACGACGGCGGGATGGCAGTGGCCCAGGAAGAGCGCGCCGTGGCCCATCCAGTAGTCGACGTACTCGTGCCCGTCCACGTCCCACTTGCGGCTGCCCGCCGCGCGCTCGACGTAGACCGGAAACGGAGTCAGGTGGCGGATGTCGTGGGTGATGCCGCCGGGAATCGCCCGCCGGGCGCGCTCGGCGAGCGTCGCGGACTTCGGATGCTTCGCGCGGTAATCGTCCTGGATGCTCATCGCCGCTCTCCTCGTCGGGCCGGGTCGCCCCATGATAACCCGAGCAGCGCGACCACCGCGGCATGCGTGTCGGCGTCCATGCCGTCGACGGTGCGCTCGCGGCGCCGCGTGATGCCATCCACGGCGCCGGCGGCGACGCAGGCCTCGATGAGCGCGCGCTCCTCGCCCGGCGTGTGCAGCAGGGATTGTCCCGTGAGCCGCGCGAGGTGCGCCACGATGCCGTAGGCGCCCCAGTTCGACACGCCCGCCACCACGAGGTGATCTACCGACACGACCGAGGCGATGCGCGCCATCAGCCGGCCCTCGCGCGCCAGCCGGGCCCGCACGCGTCCCATCCCGATCTCGTTGCCGCCGTCCCCTACCCCGACGGTGATCGGCCGTCGTCGCCCCAGGAACAGCTCGTCGATCGGCCGGTTCCAGTCCTTGACCGATACGCCGCGGGCGTTCAGATAGTCGCCGCCGCGGCCGCGGCCGGGGCGTTCGATGGCGACCAGGTGCGTCGGCCGCTCGCGCGCGAGCACGGCGGCGCCGGCGCCCGCCGTATCGGGATAGGCGAACACCTCGGGGGGCTCACCGAGCGCCTCCAGCGCCGCGATGAGTGACGGCAGCGTGGCGGGATCGCTCGTGTAGCGCACGCGCGCCCCGCGCCGCCGCAGCGCGCGGCCGAGCACCGCCGCGCCCGGCGGCCCATCGGTCTCCGGCATGCCGTCGGCCACGATGAACCCGGTAACGATCAGCACGGTGCGCGCGGTGGTCAGCGCGCGGGCCGCGCGCAGCGCGCCGCCCGGCTGGAAGAACGCGGCGATCCCCCGCCCGCCGGGGTCGAGGGCCAGGAGGTGATCGACGGGATCGAGGTCGCGCCGGGCGGCGGGCACGGCTCAGGACGCTACCACCGCGGCGACGACCTGTGCAACGCAGTCGCGTCCCGGCCGTGCCATGCACTTCTGCACGAACAGCCGCGACTCGCTAGCGTGTGACCTCGTACAAAATTGCCTGGTACGGCGCCAGTGGTCGCGCTGTCGGTGTGCCGGCAAACCGAGCGTCCTCGCTATCGAGCAGGACGCGCCAGTCCGCGGAGGCGGGGGCAAAGCCGCGCGCGGTGTTGGTGAGGTTCGCCACCAGGCGGACGCCGGCGGCTTCGGGGCCCTGGCGCACGAGGGTCAGGACGCTGCCGGTGGCGTCGAGCTCGGCGTGGGTGCGCTCCTTGCCGCCGGCGCCCAGCGCGGGATGGCTGCGGCGCAGCGCGAGCCAGTGGCGGTAGTACTCGCGCAGCTCGCGGTGGCGCGGGGCGCCGGCCAGCGAGTGGTTGAGCCGCGAGCGCAGGAAGGTCGCGGGCTCCGAGGGATCCGGGACCGTGCCCTCCCACCCGAAGCTCCTGAACTCCGCGGCGCGGCCCTTGCGAACGGCCTCCACTAACGCGGGATCGAGGTGCGAGGTGAAGTACTGGAACGGTGACGTCTCGCCGTACTCCTCACCCATGAAGAGTAGCGGCAGCGCCGGCGCGGCGCAGAGCAGCGCCGCCGCCAGCTTCACCGCCGCGAACGGCACGATCGTGGACAGGCGATCGCCGACGGCGCGGTTGCCGACCTGATCGTGGTTCTGCAGGCAGATCGTGAAGCGCGCGCCGCCCAGATCGGCGCTCTTGGTGCCGCGCGGGCGGCCGAAGTACTCGCTCGGCTCCCCCTGGAACGCGAAACCCTCGGCGAGCGCGCGGGCGAGGCCCTTGCCGCCGGCGAAATCGGCGTAGTACCCGGTCTTCTCGCCGGTCAGCCGCGCGTGCACCGTGTGGTGGAAGTCGTCGGACCAGATGGTGTCCAGTCCCAGCCCGCCCTCGGCCGGCGGCAGCACGATCTTCCGGTCGTTGTCGTGCGACTCGGCGGCGATGTGCACCGGCCGGTCGAGCGCCTGGCCCTCCTCGCGAGCGGCCTCGGCGAGTTCGGTCAGCACGTGCACGGGCGTCGCGTCGAAGATCGAGTGAATCGCGTCCAGGCGCAGGCCGTCGAGATGGAACTCGCGCACCCAGTAGCGAGCGTTGTCGACGAAGTGCCGGCGGACGCCCTCGCTGTCGGGCCCGTCGAAGTTGATCGCGCTGCCCCACGGCGTGCGGTAGCGATCGGTGAAGTAGGGGCCGAACTCGCCCAGGTAATTGCCCTCGGGGCCGAGGTGGTTGTAGACGACGTCGAGAAAGACGCTCAGCCCCTGCGCGTGCGCGGCGTCGACCAGCCGCCGCAGCCCGCGCGGCCCCCCATAGGTGGACTGCGGCGCGTAGAGGTGCGTGCCGTCGTAGCCCCAGTTGCGCGAGCCGGGGAACTCCGCCACCGGCATGAGCTCCACCGCGGTGATGCCGAGGTCGACGAGCTGCGGCAGGTACGGGATGGCGGCCTCGAACGTGCCGGCCGCGGTGAACGTTCCCACGTGCAGCTCGTAGAACACGAGGTCGGTGAGCGCGTGCCCGCGAAATCCGTGGTCGGTCCACGGAAATCGCCCGGGCTCGACGATGGCCGATGGGCCGTGCACGCCCTCCGGCTGGAAGCGCGAGACGGGATCGGGACGATACCGCTCGCCGTCGAGCCGGTACTGGTAGCGCGTGGCGGCACCGAGGCCCCCCAGCGAGCGCTCGAAGATGCCGTCGTCACGCGCGGTCAGCGCCTCCGGCTTGCGCCCTTCGATCGCCACCTCGACCGACCGGCAGCGCGGCGCCCACACGCGGAACGTCGCCATGCCCTCGTGCAGAGTGGCACCGAGATGAAGGCTTGCGCCCAGCGATTTCATACGGTCCAATGACCCTTGGTCGGCAGCGGCACAGCGCCTGGCTCGAGGTGAAAGGGTCCCGCGGATGAGCTACCCGTTCTCACTGGTCCTCCATACCCATCTTCCGATGGTGGTCAATCATGGGCGCTGGCCACACGGGAGTGACTGGTTGAACGAGGCCGCGTTCGAGTGTTACCTGCCGCTGCTCGACACCGCGCATCGTCTCGTCGCCGACGGACTCTCACCCAAGTGGACGATCAATCTCTCGCCCGTGCTCACCGAGCAGCTCGCCTCGCCGGAATTCCAGAAAGAGCTCTCGTTCTACTACGAGAACGTGCGGCGCGCGTGCGTGGAGAGCCGCGAGTTCTTCCAGCAGCAGAACGAGGACGAGATCGTCGCGCTCACGTACTTCTGGGAGGAGTTCTACGAGCGGATGTGGGAGCTGCACCGTCGCATCGGCGGCGACATTCCCGGCACCTTCGCCGAGCTGCAGCGCGGTGGCCACGTGGAGATCATCACATGCGCGGCCACCCATGGGTATCTCCCGCTGCTCTCCCGCGACGAATCGATTCACCTGCAGCTGCGCACCGCGGTGGAATCGCACAAGCGCCACTTCGGCAGGGCCCCCCGC
>Ga0075424_100005482_pt1 | contig 12116 bp, 12 predicted proteins | sample SoiMethybrSBSTD3_FD_75301 | JGI IMG/M metagenome (GOLD analysis project Ga0075424, IMG submission 75301) | Bulk soil microbial communities from a Populus tree surrounding site in Tennessee, USA - Soil MetaG P. TD hybrid SBSTD3 | ecosystem: Environmental > Terrestrial > Soil > Tree plantation... | reverse complement strand
CGGCTGGCGAGCGACCCCCTCTATTTCGCGAAACCCGAGCGGGCGCTGTTCCAGGACATCCGCCGCTACTTCCCCATCACCGCGCAGGCGCAGGTCGCGTGGGCGGTGAACCAGGGCGTGAAGGCCGCGGTCGACTTCATCGAGGAGCAGATCGAGTCGGGGCTGCTCGACGGCGGAATCGCCCGCTGCCGGGCGACGACGCGCAAGGGCAAGCCGTGCCAGCGGACGCCGCTCCCGGAGCGCGACTACTGCCCGTCTCACCAGCACCTCGAGACCAAAGCCGCCGCGTAGCCCAGTCGTCCTCCACAGGATTTCCACAGTCGCGTTCCACAGGCACACAGCGCTAGTGTGCTGCGCGAGTGTCGCATGACACGGACAAGCTGATCCGGCAGCTCTCGCTCGTCGCCTTCCTCATGGCGGAGCGACGAGCGATCACAGCGCGCGACGTGAAGTCGAACGTCGAGGGCTACTCCGAGATGTCGGACGAGGCCTTCGCACGGCGCTTCTACTCCGACCGCGCTGAGCTCCTCTCGCTCGGCGTCCCGCTGCAATCTCAGCGCGACGAGTTCACCGGCGAAGAGCTGTATACGCTGCGCTCGGAGCAGTACTTCCTCCCGAAGCTCGAGCTCGAGGACGAGGAGCTCGCGGCGCTGCAGACCGCCTTCTACCTCCTCGAGGGGAAGTTCGCGTACGCCGAGCCGCTGCGGCTCGCGCTCCAGAACCTCGCGCTCGGACGGCCGGGCTTCAGCGAGGCGCCGACCGAGACGGCGAGCCGCGTGGAGGTGCTCGACCCCGACTACTCGCCCGAGACGCCGGGGCGGCTGGCGAAGCTCGAGAACGCGATCTCGAAGCAGCGGACGGTGCGCTTCGACTACTGGTCGATCTCCCGGGACAAGGAGAGCGAACGGACGCTCAACCCCTACGCGCTCCTGAACGACAACGGGCTCTGGTACGTCGTCGGCCACGACCTCGACCGCGAGGACATCCGCACCTTCCGCGTCTCCCGCATCCGCGGCGACATCAAGTTCGCGACGCGGCGCGAGCGCGACTTCCGCGCGCCGACGGACTTCGACGTCGAGCTATACCGCGGCCGACCGCCGTGGCAGATCGGCGATGTCGTCGGCACGGCGCGGATCGAGGTGCGCGGCGACACGGCCTGGTGGGTGCGGCGCGCCTACGGCGAGACGGGAAAGCTCGAGGACGGGGTCTTCGTCACCGAGTACTCGTCCATCCCCCAGCTCGCCTCGTGGGTGCTGCGCCAGAACGGCCGCGCGGTGCCGCTCGAGCCGGCGGAGCTCAAGCGCGACGTAGCAGCGGCGCTGCGCCGCGTCCGCGAGCGACACGAGGGCGAGGCGCCCCAGCCGGCGCGCGAGAAACCGGCCACCAACGGCGACGGCGCCATCGAGCGCCCGGCCGGGCCCGTGGCGCCCGAGCGGTTCGCCGTCCTGCAGGCGCTACTCGCCTACCTCCTCGCCGCGTGCGGCGACGAACGCGACGCCGAGATTCCTGCGCCCGAGCTACTCGAGCGATTCCCGTCCATCCCGGCCGACGAACTCGAGGAGCATCTCTCCCTGCTCAACCTCGTCAACTTCGGCGGGGGCTGCTACACGATCTACGCGGAGCTGCACGAAGGCTCGGTCCACGTCGACAAGGAACTGTGGGGAGACACGTTCCGCGCGGCGCCGCGCCTGACTCCACTCGAGGCGCGCGCGATCCGGCTCGCGCTCGAGTACGTCGGCCCGATGATCGCGGCCGACGCCCACACTCCCCTGTCGCGCGTCCGCAAGAAGCTCGAGGAGACGTTCGGGCAGTTCGAGCTCGCGCGCACGCCGGAACCGCACGTCGGCAGCGAGGAGGTCGACCTCGTCTCGAGGCTCGCCCGCGGAATGCGCGAGCGGAAGCTCGTCGAGATCGAGTACCAGAAGGAGGCGGACGCCGAGCCTTCGACCCGGCTCGTCGAGCCGTACTCGCTCGAGCGAGAGCTGCCGAACTGGTACGTCCACACGTGGGATCGGACGAGCGACGGAGCGCGGTCGTTCCGCCTCGACCGCATGCGCAGCGCGAAAGTGACGCGCGAGAAGTTCGAGCCGCGCGAGGGCTTCGAGCCGACGCGACTCCGCGATGCGCGCACCGCGAAGCTGCTCTATGACAAGGAGATCGCGCGCTGGGCCATCGAGCGGGGAGCGAGGCCCCTCGCCGACGGACGCTCGGTCCGTGACCTACCGGTCGGCAGCGACGAGTGGCTCGAGAGTGAGGTGCTCTCGCTCCGCGGTGAGGCCGTCCTGCTCGAGCCGGACGAGCTGCGGCACACGATCGCCGCGCGCGCCAAGACGCTGGCGAAGGAGCTCGGCGTCGAGCGGATGCGCGTGCGCGCCTAGCCAGGGGCTTCGCCCATGGTCACAGCCGACGACATCGCTCGGATCGAGATCCTTGCCGAACTCGACTCCGAGCTACGCGAGCAGCTCGCCCGAGCAGCCGCCGACCTAACGTTGCTCCCGGGTGAGTACGCGGTACAGGAGGGTGGAGAGCAGGCACTCTTCGGGTTACTCGCGGGCCGGATCGAGGCAGTCAAGCAAGCCGAGGGCGTCGAGAAAGTCGTCGGCGAACGCCATCCCGGCGCCATCTTCGGGGAGGTGCCGATCACCCTCGGGGCGGTGTTCCCGGTGGGGTTCCGGGCCGCAGAGGAATCCCGGGTGCTGCGAATCGACGCCCGCTCCTATCACGCCGTCGCTTCGGTCCATCCCGCTCTCGTCGAGCGGGTAGGCGCACTCGCGGCCCACCGGATGAGCGGCCCCCGAGGCCTCCAGGGGCTCGCCGCGAACCCACCACCGCCGCGCGCGATCGTCGTCGGGGAACGGTTCGACCCGGCCTGCGTGGAGCTCCGCCACTTCCTCGATCGCAACCAGGTCACGTTCGTGTGGGTTCGACCCGACGAGTCCGACGCGACCGAGCGCTGGGGAGGCCCGTTGCCGGCTCCAGAGGACTGGCCGACTCTCCGCGTCGTCGACGGAGAGGCGGTGGCAAGGCCGACCCTACGGCGCGTCGCGGAGTTGCTGGAGCTCGAGACCGAACCGCAGCACGCGGAGTACGACGTCCTGATCGTCGGCGCCGGCCCGTCCGGGCTTGCGGCCGCGGTCTACGGCGCCTCCGAGGGGCTCAGGGTCGTCGTCGTCGAGCGGCACGCCCCGGGAGGACAGGCAGGCACCTCCTCCCGGATCGAGAACTACCTCGGCTTCCCTTCCGGAGTGTCGGGCGACGAGCTCGCGCGCCGCGCATTGGAGCAGGCACGACGACTGGGAGCGGAGATACTCGTCACGCGGAACATCGAGCGGATCGACCCGGAAACCCGCGAGGTGCATCTCGACGGCAAGGACGTGCTTCGGGCCCGGACGATCATCGTCGCGTGTGGAGTCTCATGGCGGCGGCTCGGGATCAAGGCCGACCGGCTGGCGGGAAAGGGCGTGATCTACGGGATAGTCCGGAGCGAGGCGGCGACGACCCACGGGCTAGACGTCCACATCGTCGGTGCCGGCAACTCTGCCGGTCAGGCTGCGATGTTCCTTTCGAGCCACGCTCGGAGCGTCACCATCATCTGCCGCGGCGAGCGGCTCGAGAAGAGCATGTCGCAGTACCTCATCGATCAGCTGCGAACACGCGAGAACATCGACGTGTTCTTCCACCGTGAGATCGTCGCCGTCCTCGGCGAGGACTCACTCGAGGCGATCGACGTCCGAGACAGCCGCACCGGCGAGACGAGGACTCGCCGTTCGGATGCGCTCTTCATCATGATCGGCGCCGACGCGGAGACGGCGTGGCTGCCGCCAGAGATCGCGCTAGACGACAACGGCTACGTACTCACCGGCGCCGATGCCCAGCTCAGCGGAACGTGGCCGCTCGAACGCGACCCCTACCTCCTCGAGACAAGCGTGCCCGGCATCTTCGCCTGTGGTGACGTCCGCCTCGGTCCTGTAAAGCGCGTTGCCGCTGCTGTCGGTGAGGGGAGCATGGCGATCGCATTCGTACATCAGTACCTTCGCCAACAGGACGCGGTCGCAAGAGCCGACTGACCCGAGGGTCGGCAGCGTCAGCGCATGCGCCACCCTACTTCGGGATGAAGCTCATGTTGCCGCTGCTCTCGAGGATGCCCCACGCCACGTCTTCGACGGACGCGATCTGCTGCATGCGCATCTTCTCCGCGATCTCGTCTTCGGTGAGCCGTTCGCGCCGCAGGTTGCGCTCGATCAGCTTGCCGTCCTCGATGATGACGACCGGCTCGCCCTCCAGCACCCGTCTCGCGCGCCTCGAGCGGAAGCTGAGGTACGAAATGCCGACCTGAACTGCGGCGATCGTCGAGACGGCGATAACGGCACCGGTGATCGAGTAGTCGTCCTGCGTCATACCCTGCTGGATCGCATCGCCCAGCACGATGAGCAGCACGAGGTCGAGGGGACTGAGCGAGGACAGCTCGCGGCGCCCCATCACCCGCATCAGGAAGACGACGAACGCGTACAGGAACGCTGCTCGGAGCGCGATGTCCATCTAGGGAAAGACCGTGAGGGTTCGATGGAGGGTGACCAATGCCCGGTTGCCGTCGTACAGCGTTACCGTCTGGTCCTGGCGGCCGACGTTCGTCGGGTTGACCTGGTAGTCGATGAAGAGGACGTAGGTCTGCCCGGCTGCGATCGGCCCGAGGTCGAGGCCGAGCTTCCCGTCCTGACTGGTCTCGCTCGTGGGCGACGGCGCCATGGTGTTGATCGTCAGGTCGTGGATCCAGCCTCGAGCGAGCACCAGCTCGGCCTGGTCGAGCTTCTTCCTCGCGGTGATGTTGAAGCGAGCCTGGTAGAGAAGCCCGCCGCGCACTCTTGACGGCGCCGACACAGAGAGTTGCGCCGCGGCGGCCGCCCCGGTCGAGGTTTCGGGCCGCTGCCCGAAGACGTTGAGCAGCGCGAGCACCGGCACGGCGCAGATGAGCCCGAACAGGACGCGCCTGACCCAGATGTCGTTCTGGCGCGGGCCGAGGTCGCGATCACGACGGAGGATGATGGTGTCGGGCCGGGTCACCCTCCTGTTGTCAACGAAGACGACCGGAGCTAAACGCCGACGGGCAACGTCAGGGTGAACGTCGACCCCGGCTCGGCGCCGGAGCTCACGTCGAGCGAGCCGCCGTGTGCCTCGGCGATCGAGCGGGCGATGAAGAGGCCGAGCCCGGTCCCTGGTTTCGATGCTCCCGGCACGTCGACGCGGCCGAACTTCTCGAAGATGCGAGCCTGGTGGTCGCGCGGGATCCCCGGGCCTGCGTCCCGGACGGCGATCCGTACCTCACCGTTCGCCGCCGCCGCCGAGACGCGCACCTCTCCGCCCTCCGGCGAGTACTTGACCGCGTTCTCGATCAGGTTGCCGAGCACCTGCCGCAGCCGGGTGCGGTCGCCGCGGATCGCCGGCAGCGTTCCGTGGCCGGAAGCCACGACCGGCACCTCCTGCTGCGCGAGCACCGCAGTCTCGATCGCCTCGGCGACGACGCGGCCGAGATCGACCTCCTCGAAGCGGTAGCTGAACGTCCCCGCCTCGATCCGCGACGTGTCGAGGACGTCGCCGACGAGCTCCGCGAGCCGTGCCGTTTCGTCGCCGATGAGCGCGAGGAACGACTCGCGCTGCTCCGCCGTGAGCATCCGCCAGCGGTCCTGCAGCGTCCGCGCCGCGCCGATCACCGCGGCCATCGGGCTGCGCAGCTCGTGGGAAACGAGGGAGACGAAGTCGGCGCGAAGCTGCGAGAGCTGCGCGAGCTCCTCCACACGGCGCCGCTCGGCCTCGTAGGCGCGGATGTTCTGGACGGCGGTCGCCACGAGACGGCCGAGCAAGGCGATGAGCTCGGCCTCGTCCTCGCTGAAGGCGTCCACGCGCTCGCGTGAGACGCTCAGCATCCCGATCGTGCGAGCACCGAGCTGGAGCGGCGTCACGAGCTCACTGCGCAGACCGAGCGCAAGGAGGCGCTCGTCGGCCGGGTAATCCCGGTCGCTGAGGTCGCCCCGGACGACGACCTTGCCGTCGAGCACGCGTTCGAGCAGGGAGCCCTGGATCGGATCGCTGTTACCGGGCGGGAACACCTCGCCTGCGCCGCGGCCGGCGGTGGCCATCGTGGTCGCGGTGTCGCCCTCCACAAGGACGATCGCAGTCCGCTCGAAGGGAACGAGGCCGCGCAGCTCCCGGATGAACGCGCCGAACGCCTCGTCGAGCTCGAGCGACGAGCCGAGGGCGCGCGCGCAGCGGTTGGCCGTCTCGAGGATGTCGACGCGGTGACCGAGCTCGTCGCGCAGCCGTTCCGCCTCGGCGGCGCGCAGCTCGGCGCGGCTCCGCTCGGCATTGAGCGTGTCGCGCAGACGCCCGATGACGATGCCCGAGAGCATCCCGACGAGCACGCGGGCGAAGACCGCCCTCCACTGGAGCCCCGGGCCGAGGGCGTCGATCACGATCGTTGCGCTGACCATCACGGCGCCGGCGACGGCGCCGCCCACGAGCCCGAAGCGCAGGGCCGCAGCCGCGATCGGGATCAGGTACAGGGCTCGCCACGGCTCGCCCGTCTGGAACGAGAAGATCGAGATGAACCCGATCGCGACTATCGCGTCGAGGGCGAGCAGCAGCACTCGCGCCCGTGCTCGGGTTACCGGTCCGAGCTCGACCACCGAAAGCACGGCCGAGAAGACTGTCACCGCGGCGAAGAACCCCACCACCGCCCAGGCCCAGGCCTCGTACGACGGCGGGAAGCTCGTCACGGAGACGGCGATCGCGCCGACGACCACGAGTACCGCCCGCAGCAGGACGAGCCAGCGACCCGGGCGGTTAAGCATCCCGTACCTCCATCCGCGCCAGCGACCAGGCCGCCAGCTCGCGGGTCGTCTCGTCGGGATCGTCGAGATGGGCAGACACGGCATCCCGTTCGCCGTCGCCACCCACGTTGCCTGCCGCGACGAGCGCATTGAGCCGGAGCCGGCGGCCGTCGTTGCGCGGCACGTAAAGACGCCTGAAGCGGCTCCGCAGCTCGTCCGGGTCGCTGCGAAGCCAGTCCACGAGCGAGACGTGCGGCGTCGCGTCCTCCGGCAGCGGCTCTCCTGCGCGGCGCTTCTCGACGCCCCGGTTCCAAGGGCAGACGTCCTGGCAGATGTCGCAACCGTAGACCTGCGGGCCGAGGTCGGCGCGGTACTCGGCAGGCGGCGGCGCGGGAGCCTGCGTCCAGTAGGAGAGGCAACGCGTCGAGTCGAGGGTTCCCGGCTCGTCGAGCGCGCCGGTCGGGCAGGCGTCGATGCAGAGCCGGCACTCGCCGCAGTCGAGATCGAGCGGCGGCGTCGGCTCGAGTTCGACGTCCGTCACGAGCGTCCCGAGCACCACCCATGAGCCGTGCCGGCGCGTGATGAGGAGCGTGTTCTTGCCGTAGAAGCCGACACCGCTCCGAGCCGCAGCCTCCCGGTCGACGTGCTGGTTCGCGTCGACGAAGACGCGGTAGTTGCCGCCGAGCTTCCCGCCGATCTCGTCGAGCTTCTCCCGCAGCTGCGTGTAGGCGTCGAACCACGTGTAGCGCGGCAGCCGGCCGTGGCCCGGCGGGCGCTCCGGCTCGGGCAGCCAGTAGCAGAGCGCCGCAGAGACGACGGTGCGGGCGCCAGGCAGCAGCGTCTCCGGATGGCACGACTCCTCCGGCCGCGCCATGGTGAAGCGCATGTCGGCGAAGAGGCCGCGCGCGCGCCGTTCGCGGATGTGGTGCTCGGTGTCGGCGTAGGGCTCTGCCGGCGCGGCGCCGATCGCGTCGAGCCCGAGCTCCTGCGCGAGCGCTTCGAGTTCCCCTGCGGTCACGTGGATAGTCTGCCGCGGTGCGCGCGGTTCGGATCCACGAGGACGGCGGTCCCGAGGTGCTCGTGCTCGAGGAGGCGCCGGATCCGGAGCCCGGGCCCGGCGAGGTGCTCGTCCGTCTGCGGGCTTCGGCACTGAACCATCTCGACGTCTGGATCCGCAAGGGACTGCCGTCGGTGCCTAAGCCGCGCATCCTCGGTGCCGACGGAGCCGGCGTCGTCGAGGCGCTCGGCGACGGCGTGACCGGGTTCGAGCTTTGCAAGCGCGTCGTCCTCAACCCCGGAATCGAGGTGGGCGGCGGCCGGATCCACGTGATCGGCGAGCACGGGGACGGGACGAACGCCGAGCTGATCGCGGTACCGGCGACGAACGTGCACCCGATCCCCGACGGGTTGAGCTTCGAGGAGGCGGCGGCATTCCCGCTCGTCTTCGAGACGGCCTACCGGATGCTCGTGACGCGCGCCGGCCTGCGCGAGCGCGAGTGGGTGCTTGCCTGGGGCATCGGCGGCGGTGTGTCGACGGCGGCGCTCGCAATCGCGAAGGCGCTCGGGGCGCGCGTCCTCGTCACGTCCTCCAGCGAGGCGAAGCTCGAGCGCGCGCGCGAGCTCGGCGCCGACGCGACCGTGAACCACGCGACCGGCGACGTGAAGGCGGCGGTGCAGGAGGCGACCGCCGGCCACGGCATCGACGTCGTCGTCGAGAACGTTGGCGAGGCGACCTGGGCGACGTCGCTCCAGGTCGCAGCGCCGGGCGGCCGCATCACCGTTTGCGGCGCGACGTCCGGGCCGAACCCGCCGGCGGCGTTGCACCGGATCTGGTGGAAGCAGCTCTCGATCCTCGGCTCCACGATGGGAACCGGCGAGGACTTCGCAGGGGCGTATGAGCTCGTCGCGAGCGGTCGCGCGCTGCCGGTCGTCGACTCGGTGCTGCCGCTCGACGAGATCCGAGCCGCGCACGAGCGGCTCGAGGCGGGCGAGCAGCTCGGCAAGATCGTCCTGACGATCTGATCCGCTGCGGGAACCTCGACGCCTCGGCCGGTGTACCGAGGCTGAAGGTGTCGACGAAAGGAAGTTCCATGCGCAGACTTCTCCTGCTCGCCACCGCCGGGGCACTCGCGGCACTGGTCGCAACCTCCCCGGCGGCAGCGAAGGGTCCCTCGACCGCCTCGCTAAGCGGCCCGGGTCTCGACCATGCAATACCGGTCAACGGCGAAGGCGAGGCGGGGACCGGTACGCCGCTCGGCTCGCTCGTCGAGCTCGGTGGGTTCTTCCCCCAGATGTTCCTCCAGGTTCCGGACTCGACCACTCGGACGCGACCCTCGGGCGACCTCGGCCCGAAGTACCGCGTGGTGTATCGCGTGCCGGGGCCGGGCGGCATCAGCACGGTCGTCCAGGACGTCTACCCGTACGCGAAGACGCCGGCGACGTACATGCGCCCCAACGAGCGCTTCTGGGACGGCAATCGCACTCACGGCGGCTGGTTCGTTGCGGGGCCGGGCCTGAAGGTGACCCTGGTCGCGGCCGGCCTGCCCGAGTCCCCGCCGCCAGCCGCGTCTGGCGGATCGTTTCCGTGGGCCTGGTTGGCCGTCGGCGTCCTTGCCACGGTCGTCCTGCTAGCCCTCGTGCTAAGCCGGCGTCGCAGCGCGCGGCTCCGGATGCTGAGAAGCACCGCCTGAACGATGACAATCCGCGTATGCAGACACCGGGCGAGGAGGCGCTCGTCGAGCGCGCGTGCCGGGGCGACCCGGCGGCGTTCGAAGAGCTCGTGCTCGCCTACCAGTCGCTCGCCTTCCGCACGGCGTTCGTGCTTGCTGGGGACGCGGCCGACGCCGAGGAGGCCGCCCAGGACGGGTTCGTCAAGGCGCATCGCGCGCTCGGCCGCTTCCGCCTTGGCGAGCCCTTTCGTCCGTGGCTGCTGGCGATCGTCGCAAACGAGGCCCGCAATCGCCGCCGCTCCCGAGGGCGGCGAGCCGCGCTCGCGCTGCGCGCCGTGGCGGAGCCCGCAGCGTCCGGCGAGGATCCGGAGGAAGCGGTTCTCGGAAGCGAACGTCGGGAGCGGCTCCTGACCGCCGTCGAGGGGCTGCGGGACGACGATCGCGACGTGCTCGCCTGCCGGTACTTCCTCGAGCTCTCGGAGGAGGAAACGGCCGCCGCGCTGGGGATCGCTCGAGGCACGGTGAAATCGAGGACGCACCGGGCGCTCTCCCGATTGCAAGAGGAGCTGCGATGACCGATCTCGAGCTCGAGCTCCGCGACCTCGCGACACACCTCGACGTACCGCCCGCACCGACTCTCCTCGGCGTCGTCCGCGCGCGGCTCGTCCGCCGCCGCCGGCGCCGCCGCGGGCTCGTCTTCGCGGTCGCGATCGGCTTCGCCGCGCTCGCTGTTGCATTCGCCGTCCCGGGGTCGCGCGCGTCGCTGCTGCGCTTCTTCCACCTGCGCGGCGCCACGGTGACGCTCGTAGACAGGCTCCCTCCGCTCGAGAGCCGCGGGTCGCTGGGGCAGCCGATCCCGTTCGACGGCGCGCCGTTCCGCCTCCTCCTGCCGAGCGGGCATCGCCCCGAGCAGGTTTACGCCGGTGACGGCGGCTACTGGCTCCGCTACCCCGGCCTGCTCCTGTTCGAGCTCGAGAGCGGTCCCGGAACCGAGATCATCAAGAAGGCCGCGCTCGGCACGACTAACGTCGAGTATGTCGACGTCGACGGAGAGCCGGGCATCTGGATCGGTGGGCGCCACGCCGTGTACCTCCCGGGTGGCAAGCCCCGCGCCGCCGGCCACACCTTGATCTGGAAACACGGTCTACTGACCGTGCGACTGGAAGCGGCTGTCGGGCTCGAGCAGGCGCTCGCGATCGCCCGAAGCGTCCGCTGACGATCTGATGCCGTTCCAGAATCGAGTGACACCCCTGGGCGAGCTGATCGCGACGCCGGAGCGCGGCCTCGTCTACGGCAACCGCGGCCGCCTGCACGACGAGCGCGGGGTCATCTGCCGGCATTGGCAGGTGAAGCGCTGGATCTCCTGCCGCCTGGAGTTCCGTGGCCGCCGCCGCGCCGGCGGGCCGATGGCGCCGGACCGCTATACGGGCCTGTTCTTCCTCGACGAGGCGACCGCACTCGCCGCCGGGCACCGGCCGTGCGCCGAGTGCCGGAACGCGGACTACAAGAGCTTCCTGGCGCTCACGGGAGCCTCGAGCGCGGGCGAGCTCGACGAGATGCTGCACGCGGAACGCGGGCACCTCCACGACTCGGAGCTGGACGAGCTCCCCGACGGCGCGTTCGTCCTACTCGACGGCGAACCGTGGCTCGTCCTCGGATCGAGTCTCTTGCGCTGGGCGCTCGGCGGCTACTCCAAGCGGCGGCCGCGGCTTAGCGGTCGCGGCGAGGTGGTCACCCCACCGACGAGCGTCCACGTCCTCGCATCTGGCTGGAAGGGAAGCCTCCCGCTCATCCACCCGAGTCGACCGAGCTAGCCGCGTCCGTCGTCAGGCTAGTTTCGTCCTGGTCCGGTGCGACTCCCGCGACCAAACCACGTCGGATCGACCAAGTTCTCCGACAACTCGCGTCGCCTCGCGCACAGCTGGCACCGGACGACTGGATATGTCTCCTTCGAGTCCGGATCGGGCCTCCAGCGATGCCGAACCACCGTGCAAACGGGCTCGCTTCACGGTCCTATGTTCTCACGTCGATGACCGAGCCGCCCCGCTTAGGCGATAACGCTCGCCTGCGCGAGTGTCCTCACGCCTGAGCAGAGCGGTCTGCAGTCCCGGATGCGCTAGCCGAAGCCGAGGATGAACTTCGCGTCGTCGGACATCCGGTCCGGCGTCCACGGCGGGTCGAATGTGAGCTCCAGCTCGACGTCCTGGATGCCCTCGACCTGGCGAATGGCGCTGTCGATGTCCTGCGCGATGAGCGGGCCGGCGGGACACCCCATCGAAGTCAGGCTGTACGTGACCTTGGCGGTCGAGTTGTCCACCTCGACGTCGTAAAGGAGGCCGAGGTCGACGATGTCCATGCCGAGCTCGGGATCCTCGACCTGGCGGAGAACCTCGAGCACCTCTTCCTTCGTTGCCACGATCTCAGTCTAGAGCCGCGTACCATCCCGGCGTGCTCCTCGCCGGCGGCACAGAGTTCGTCGAGGTCGTGATCGTCCTCTCGTCGATCGTGCCGGTGATCGGGATCGCCTGGTTCGCCTGGTGGTTCCTGCGCGCCGGCAGGCGTTATGACGAGCGCGAGCGGGCGGCAAGAAACCGCCCGCCCGGCCACTGAGCGCCTTTACGCC
>Ga0075424_100005478_pt1 | contig 12122 bp, 14 predicted proteins | sample SoiMethybrSBSTD3_FD_75301 | JGI IMG/M metagenome (GOLD analysis project Ga0075424, IMG submission 75301) | Bulk soil microbial communities from a Populus tree surrounding site in Tennessee, USA - Soil MetaG P. TD hybrid SBSTD3 | ecosystem: Environmental > Terrestrial > Soil > Tree plantation... | reverse complement strand
GCTCGCGGATCTGCTGGTACTCGAGCAGCCGGCGCACCAGCTCGGCGCGTGGATCCTCCCATTCGTCGTCGCCCAGCCGACGCGGGAGCAGCATCTGGGCTTTGATGCGCAACAGCCGCGCGGCCATTTCGAGGTAATCGGCCGCCTGGTTGAGCCCGAGGTCGTTGATGACGGCGAGAAACTGGTCAGCGATTTTCGCGATCGGGAGGTCAGTGATGTCGACTTCGTCTTCGCGGATCAAATGCAGCAGCAAGTCGAGCGGGCCGGAAAACTTCTCCAGCTCGACGACGAAGCCCGGTTGCTCCCGCATACCGAGATCGGTCATGACCCGAACACGCCCGGTGGCAGGCCGTGCGGCAACGCGAGGGGAAGGACCACGAGCTTCGCGACGTCAATGAGTTGAATCGCCGGCCACAAGAAGAAGCGAACGACACCGGGCAAGAGATAGCTCACCAGCACGATGGGCAGAAAACCGAACCGCTGTAACTGTCTGTACTGCATGCCCGCACCGGGCGGCAGAATGTGATAGAACACGTGGCTGCCATCGAGCGGCGGAATGGGAATCAGGTTGAAGAATGCCAGGACCAGGTTCAGCCACATGCCCCACGCCATCATGCGCTGCAGGATTTCAAGCGTCGGGGTGAGCGACGGGAGAGATCTGGCGAGAATACCGACAACGACAACCAGGCCGGTGAAAATCAGGAACAGCGCAAGATTCACCACGATGCCCGCCAAGGAGACGATCACGTCGCCGCGCACGTAATTCCGATAATTGCGCGGATTGACGGGAACCGGCTTTGCGCCGCCAAACGCAAACCCCCACATAAACCACGTGACGAGCGGCAGGATGATGGTCATCAGCGGGTCGATGTGCTTCGCGGGATTGAACGTCAGCCGCCCGAGCATGTAGGCGGTGGAATCACCTTGCCGATACGCCGCTTCGGCATGGGCGTACTCGTGAGCCACCATCGAAAACAACAGGACGGGAGCCCAGAGAAGAAACTCGACGATAGGATATGCTCGGGTCGGTGACGGCCAAAGATATGTATAGCCTTGCGCTGACGCAACTTACCGCCTAGCTTTTCGCTCCATGCCGAAGATCAAATCCGCCAAGAAAGCGATGCGTCAGGCGAAGACGCGCACCGCGCGCAACAGAGCACAGCGCTCCACACTACGCAGCGCCCTAAAGCGGGTGCGCGCCGCGGCGACCGCCGATGCCGCAGCCGCCGCCTACGCGCTCGCCGCGCGCGTGCTCGATCGCGCTGCCCGCAAGGGATTGATCCACAGAAACAACGCCGCCCGGCAGAAGTCCCGTTTGGCGGCGCTCGTCAAAAAGCTCCAGGACAAAGCGAAGTAGGCTACATCGCGGCCAGCTCGCCGCCGCAATTCTCGCAGTACCACTCCGTCGACAGATTCATCGTGCCGCACGCGCGGCACTTGAGCGTTTTCTCGACCGGCGCGTTCGCATCCGCCGGGAGGTCCAGCGTCGCTTCCTCGTCGATCTGGTACTGCGCGCCACTCGCGCGCCCCGGTGACGGGCTCTTGTCCTCGTCGCCGACCGTCTTGAGGAACGCCAATTCGTCGAAGGGTGTCTTGCGACGCTCGGGAGTTTTCTCTGCCGGAGGCGGCGCCGCGCTGCGTGAAGCCGCAGCCGGCTTGGCTTTCACGAGCTCATCCAGTTCGTGCAGCCGAGTCAGGTCGCGCTCCAGGTCCATGAGCTCATCGCGAACCGCACCGAGATCGGCGAGCGCATCTTTGTGTACCTGCGCCCACTGCCCTTCATCGTACTCGCCGACCTCGTGACGCAGCTCCATTTCCGCCAGCCGCTCGGCGGCCAGCTTTTCCTTTTTCTGGAGCTCGGTCAGCGTCTCTTTGCGTTGCGCGATGAGCTGGCGCGCGGCCTCGGCGTGCGACTTCAGCTCGTCCAGGACCGCCTTGAGCCGCGCCTCGTAATCGGCTTTCACACGCGTACGGACGTGCTCCGGCGCCGAGTCGGGCGACGCGTTGATGCGCGCAAGCCAAGCCTCGTACTGGCGACGCTCTTCCAGCAGCCGCTCAATCGCGGCCGCGCTCTTGGACGATGCTTTAGCCATCTCTCTCCCGCTCGAGTCTCGCGACGACCTGGGCAGTCAACGGCTTCGGCTCACCGACCGCGCGCGCCGCGGTAATGATCCGCGCCGCGTGCTCCAGGCTCTCCATACGGATCCAGGCCTCGTCCAGCGTCCGGCCCATCGTCACCGCGCCATGATTTGCCAGCAGCAACGCCTGATTCCGCCGGTCTTCCAAATAGGGGACGATGCGATCGCCCAACTCGGTCGTTCCAGGCATGCCGAAGGGTACGAGCGGCACCGGTCCCACTACGAAGATAAGCTCCGGCAACAAATTGTCCGGAATCTCTTCACCCGCAACCGCAAACCCCGTCGCCGCAGGGGGATGCGCGTGCACCACCGCCTGGACGTCCGAGCGGTACCGCAGGATCCGCAGGTGTAAGTCCAACTCGCTGGTAGGCTTGCGCGGGCCGCGTCGCAGCGGCTTTCCCGAAAGGTCTACCTCGACCATGTCACCTGGCTCGAGCAGCGATTTGATCAGTCCGCTCGGAGTCACGAGCGCGCGGTTCGCCCCGAGACGCACGGAAAGGTTGCCGTCGCGACCCGCGATGAGGCCGTGTGCTGCGAGCTGCCGGCAGCAGAGCGCCATGCGCCGAGCCGCCGTCGCGCGATTCACAGCTCGTGAACGATGTTGCCTGCGACGATCGTGAGCACCGCGCGGCCGGTGAGCGCGCGGCCGGAGAAAGGCGTGTTCCGGCTCTTCGAGTGAAATGCCGCGGGATCTACGGACCATTTGGCAGCGCAGTCGAACACCGAGACATCGGCGACGGCGCCAGTCGCGAGAGTACCGCCGTCCAAATGAAACACGCGCGCGGGCTCAGTGCTCATGCGGCGGATCAGCTCGGGCAGCGTGAAGACGCCGCTTTCCACCAGCTCCGTGTGCGCGACGGCGAACGCCGTTTCCAATCCGACGACGCCGAACGGCGCGTCGTCGAAGGCCGCTTCCTTTTCGTCGTACGCATGGGGCGCGTGGTCGGACGCAATGCAATCGATCACGCCCTCTTGCAACGCGCCGCGCAGCGCGGCGACGTCCGCTGCTTCGCGGAGCGGCGGGTTCATCTTGGCGTGGGTGTCGTACGCTTCGCACGCGAAGTCCGTGAGCGTTAGATGATGCGGGGTGACCTCCGCGGTGACAGTGATGCCGCGCTCCTTCGCTTCGCGAATGATCGCGACCGATCCGCGCGTGGACATATGACAGAGATGTACGTGCCCTCCGGTCAGCTCCGCGAGCAGCACGTTGCGCGCGACCATGATCTCCTCGGCCGCGGCGGGAATTCCTTTCAAGCCGAGGCGCGTGGCCACGAGCCCTTCGTGCATGACACCGCCCGACGCGAGCGCCGGATCCTCACAGTGATCCGCGACCGGGATGTTGAACGTGCGGGCGTATTCAAGCGCGGTGCGCATCAGATGGCTCGACACGACCGGTTTGCCATCATCCGAAACGGCGACGGCGCCCGCGCTCACCATCTCGCCGAACTCGGCGAGCCGCTCGCCTTTCTGGCCGATCGACACGGCGCCGATCGGGTACACGCGCGCGAGTCCGGCCCTGCCCGACTGCCGCACGATGAACCCCACTGCGGCCTGATTGTCGGTGACAGGATCCGTGTTCGGCATCGCGCAGATCGCGGTGAAGCCACCCGCGGCGGCCGCGCGCGCGCCGCTCGCCACGGTCTCTTCATCCTCGTTGCCGGGCTCGCGCAGATGTACGTGCAAGTCCACGAGACCCGGCGTCACGATCTTGCCTTTCACATCGCGGACGATGCCGCCGTCGGGCTTGCCGAGCCCGCGGCCAACCGCGGCAATCTTGCCGTCCTGAATCAGGACGTCTGCGACCTGATCGAGGTCCTTGCTCGGGTCGATGACGCGCCCCCCCTGCAGCAGAATGGGCTGTGTCATTCGCTGCCGCCTGCTCCCCGCTTCGCCGCGTCTGCGAGCTCAGCGCGTCCACCGGCGAGCAGATAGAGCACCGCCATGCGGACGGCCACGCCGTTCGTGACTTGATCGAGGATGACGCTGTGCGGCCCGTCGGCAACGCGCGAATCGATTTCGACGCCGCGATTCATCGGGCCGGGATGCATGATCGTGATCTCGCGGCTCGAACGCTCGAGTCGCTCCGGTGTGACGCCAAAGACGCGATAGTATTCGCGCAGGCTCGGAATGAATCCTTTCTCCATCCGTTCGAGCTGCAGCCGCAGGACGTTGAGTACGTCCGCCCATTCGATCGCTTCTTCTACTCGACTGAACACTTTGACGCCAAGCTCCTCGATTCCACGGGGCAGCAGCGTCCACGGGCCGCATACGGCGACTTCCGCGCCGAGCTTGCTCAAGCCCCAAATGTTCGAACGTGCCACACGCGAGTGCAGCACATCACCCACGAGACAGACCTTGAGGCCCTGGATCTTGCCGTGCTTGTCGCGAATGGTGAGCAGATCGAGCAGCGCCTGCGTGGGGTGCTCGTGTTTGCCGTCGCCGGCGTTGATCACGTTCGACCGGATGCGGTTGCCGAGGAATTCCGCGGCACCCGAAGACCCGTGACGGATCACCACCATGTCGATGCGCATCGCCTCGAGATTCTTGGCCGTGTCGACGAGCGTCTCCCCTTTCGAGACGGACGATCCGGTCGCCGCGACGTTGACGGTATCGGCCGAGAGGCGCTTCTCGGCGAACTCGAACGAGATGCGCGTGCGCGTCGATGCTTCGAAGAACAGATTGACGATGGTCTTGCCGCGCAGCGCGGGGACTTTCTTGATCGGCCGCTCGGACACTTCCTTGAACGGCTCGGCGGTATCGAGGATGAGCCGGATCTGCTCCGGCGTCATATGCTCGAGGCCGGTCAGGTCTTTGCCGAGGATCGACGTCGCGGTCATTGGATCAAGTCCACCTGGTCCTGACCGTCCAGCTCCTGCACCAGCACGTCCACACGGTCGCCGGGACTCGTTTTCACCACCTTGCCCACGATGTCGGCCTGAATCGGCAGCTCGCGTCCGCCGCGGTCGACCAGCACGCAGAGCGAGATCCGCTTCGGGCGGCCAAAGTCGGCCAGCTCATCGAGCGCGGCGCGCACGGTGCGGCCCGTGTAAAGCACATCATCGACGATCACGACATGCGTGTCGCTGAGATCGCCCGGGATGTGCGTCTCGCCAATGACGGGCTTCGGACCGACTGTCTCGAGATCGTCGCGGTAGAGGGTGATGTCGAGCGAGCCGCACCGGATCCGTGCGGCGCGGCCTTCTTCCTGTTCGATGAGTGTGGCGATGCGTTGGGCGAGCTCGACGCCGCGGCGCTGAATCCCGATCAACACGAGATGCTCGGTCCCGGCGAGCTCCTCGATCTCCACTGCCATACGCTGCAACGCCCGCGACATCGCGCGGGCGTCGAGGATCGTGGTACGCTCTTGGGCGTGGGATCGGGGCATTCTGAAGGGTGAAACCTACTACGGCGGCGAGGGGCGGCAAAGGCCAGCTATATTCTGGTGAGTGCCGCGAGGGCGGCCCACGGTCCGCGTGAAGGGTCTTTGGCCCACCCCAGCACTGTTGCCGACATAACCTGACTTCCTCGCCCCAGCACGCGGACACCGGGCGGTCTTTAGGAAGGAAGGGTTTCATGCAGCTCAACCTCGAGTGGCTTCGCAAGCAGGCCAAGCAGTACCTCGCCGAGCTCAAGAAGACCGACCCCAACGCCAAACTCGCCGACGCGCAGCTCGCCGTTGCGCGGGAAAACGGCTTTTCGAGCTGGCGCGCGCTCAAGGCGCATGTCGACGCACTCAGTGTCGAAGGTCAATTGTTCGATGCGGCACGGCGGGGCGACCCCATCACACTGATCGTGCTGCTCCAAACCCATCCCGACAAACTCCAGGCTCGCGAAGAGCCGTATGGATTCACGCTCCTCCATGCCGCGGCGCGCGAGGGCCAAATCTACACCGTGGATGTGTTGCTAGGCGCTGGCCTCGATCCCAACGTGCGCGAAACGGGCGACAATACCACTCCGATGCATTGGGCGGCGGCAGCAGGCAAGCTCAACATCGTGCAGCGCCTCGCCGATTTTGGCGGGGACGTCATCGGCGCGGGCGACGATCACGAAATGGGAGTCATCGGCTGGGCGAGTTGCTGGGACGGCACCGATGACGATGCGCACCGCGCCGTCGTCGACTTTCTGCTCAGCCGCGGCGCCCGCCATCACATCTTCTCGGCAATAGCCATGAATCTCGCCGATGAAGTGCGTCGCATCGTCGGGGCGACTCCTGCCGCGCTCAGCAGTCGCATGAGCCGCAACGAAAACCACCAATCGCCGCTGCACTTCGCGGTACGCCGCAACAGGCCGGAAATGGTCCGGCTGCTTGTCGAGCTCGGCGCCGATCCCCTGATCGCGGATGGATTCGGCTATCCGCCGGCGACGTATGCGGAAACACCCGATATCGATCGACCAGTCATCGAGGCCATCCGTAACATGACGGCCGGCGAGCTGCTGAGCGCCGATCGGGGACGACGCGCGACCCGTGCAGGCGCCATGGACCTGCTCGCTGCCGTGGTGCTCGGCGATTGGACCGTCGCGACGCGCCTGGTGGGCGACAATCCTGAGCTCCTGCGCAGCGGCGGAGTCCTGCAGCTGGCGACGAAACGCGGGGACGCGCGCGCCGTGCAGTGGCTGCTCGGGCACGGCGCCGATCCGAATGCCCGATGGGCGCATTGGGATTCCGACGTAACGGCCCTGCACCTCGCCGCATTGGCGAATCATCCGGAAATCGTGCCGCTGCTGCTCGAGGCCGGCGCCGATCCCGCGATTCACGATACGAAACACGACAGCGACGCTCTCGGGTGGGCCGAGTTTTTCAACCGGCGGGAGATGGTAAAGCTTCTGAGGGCGGGTTAGTACACGGGCGTGAGCGGTGGCTTGCCGTTCAACACCGCCTGGACGTTCGCGACCGCGATCGTCGCCATCTTGCGTCGAGTCTCCCCGGTCGCGCTGCCCAGGTGCGGCGACAAGACCGTGCGCGGCGCGGCGAGCAGCCGCGGGTGGATCTTGGGCTCCTCGGTGTAGACGTCGAGTCCCGCCGCGCCGAGGTGGCCCTGCTCGAGCGCCATCGCGAGGGCCTCCTCGCGAATCAGGTCGCCGCGCGACGTGTTGATCAGAATCGCGCCGAGCTTCATGCGTGCCAGGGTTTCATCGTTGATGATCCCCTTCGTTTGCGGCGTGGACGGAACGTGCAGGCTGACGATATCGCTTGCAGCGAGCAGCGCGTTCGTGTCCACGCGCACGGCGCCAGTCTCGCGCTCGAACTCCGTTTTGGCCGTGCGGGCCGAATAGAGGATCCGCAATCCGAATCCCGGCGCCCGTCGTCCCACAGCCTGGCCGATCCGGCCTGCACCGAACAGGCCGAGGGTACGACCGCGTAACTCGAGACCGAGCAGCTGTTCGGGGTGCCAGCCGGTCCAGTGACCACTGCGCACGAGATCCACGCCTTCGATCAGACGCCGCGTCGTCGCTAAAATCAGAGCCCACGTGAAATCGGCGGTAGCTTCCGTGAGGACGCCCGGGGTGTTCGTGACGACGACTTTGCGCATCTCGGCGGCCACCACATCCACGTTGTTGTAGCCGACGGCTACGTTCGCCACGATTCGCAGATTCGGGAGGTTTTTGAACTCAGTCCCGCCTACCCAGCGGGTGAGTAACGGAACGATCCCGACCCAGTTGCCTCTGGGAGTCGGTTGTGCCGATGAAAGCCACGTGATGTCGAGACCGTCGAGCTGCGACGGATCGAGAAGGTTCCTGATCTCGGCTGCAACCAGAACTGGATGCGCCAAGTCTTATTGCATCGGAGTCTGCTGCATCAGCACGGCCTGCCATTTGCCATCGCGGCGCACAAACACCCGCGTATAACGAATCTTGCCGCTAAACGGAAAGCCACGCATGGTCCCGGTATTGTCGGCAATGCCGGTCAGCACGGCCACGTCTCCATACACGCGCACATTCAGGCTGTCGTACTTGATGGACGTCAGGTGCAGCGTGCCGGTCGCAATATCGCGAATGTTGTCGACGCGCGTGCGCACAGTGCCGAGGCGCGAGATCTCCATGAAGTCCGGAGCAAGGAGCTTGGAGAGCGCGACCGTGTCTCCCGCGAGCAGTGCTTCGCGACGACTCGCTTCGAGCGCACGCACGGAGTCTTCCACCTGCGCGCTTGCCATGACGGATCTCAGCATGAGCAGCGCAAGAATTCCGACGATTTTCATGACCGCCCCTCGACTTTCAGATTTCGTGGACCGACATACTCCGATTGCGGCCGGATCAAGTGGTCCTCGGCGTGCTGCTCGATGACATGCGCGCACCAACCGGCGACGCGACCACACGCGAACGTGGCCACGAACGAGCGGGGCTCGAGTCCTACGGCCTGCAACACGAGCGCTGTGTAGAACTCTACGTTTGTCCGCAGATTCCGTCCCGGCTTCACTTCGTCGAGCACCTTGAGGATCGTCTGCTCCGCCGATCGCGCCAAATCAAACAGTTTGCGATTGGCCAGCGCGTCGTTGCTCGCAGACGCGAGGGCGTCGGCCGCCTTGCTCAGCACGTCGGCCCTCGGATCGCGCACCTTATAGACGCGGTGGCCGAACCCCATGATGCGCCGGCCGGCGGCCAGCTCATTTCGCACCCACGCATCGGTGCGATCCGCGGACTTGATGTCTTTCAACATGTCGAGCACCGGTCCCGGCGCGCCCCCATGCAATGGACCCTTCAGGGCGCCGATCGCTCCAGTCACCGCGCTCACCATGTCCGAGCGCGTGCTCGCGATCACGCGGGCCGTGAAGGTCGAGGCGTTCATCCCATGATCGATGACAGTCACCCAATACGTATCGACGGCGCGCGCGGCGCTCGGGTCAGGCTCCGTCCCGTGCACCATGTAGAGAAAGTTCGCGGCGAGTGAGAGATCAGCGCGCGGCGCGATCGGCTCCTTACCGGCTGAGAGCCTCGCGTGCGCGGCGACAACCGTCGGGAAACGCGCGGTGAGCAGCTTGGCCGCCTGCATGTCGGCCGCAGGCGAAATGTCGTCGGGATTCGGGAGATCGACCGACAATGTGGCGCACGCCATCCGCAACGCATCGATAGGCGGCGTCTTTTGCGCCGCGCGCACGACGCGCATCGTCTCTTCCGGCAGCGCGCGGCTGCCGCTCATCTCGCGCCGCAGCGCGGCGAGCTCGGCTTTCGACGGCAATGCCCCGCGCCAAAGCAGATGCGCGGCTTCCTCAAAGCTCACACGGCCGGCCAGCTCACCGAGCTCATAGCCGCCGATGATGAGCCGGCCCGCCTGTCCATCCACGTGGCTCAGGCGCGTCTGCGCCGCAACGACCCCGTCCAGACCGCGGGGTTTTACCGGCTGGTCGGCGATGAGACTTCCTTCACGAGCTGATAGATGTACTCCGCCCCGTCATAGTAATTCTGGACCCCGATTCGCTCGTCACGTCCATGAGCTCGAATGTCATTGATGTCGACAAAGACGCCAGAGATGCCGTACACCGGGATGCCGGCATTGCGCAGATACAGCCCATCCGTCGCCCCGGTCTCCATCACTGGAATCACGGGAATATTCCACAGTCGCTTGGTCACGCGATCGACCGCATTCATGACGGCCGGCTGGAGTGCGGCAAGCGGGCTGGGCACTGCCGGCTGGACCACGCTCACCCTGACGGCGGTATCGGCAACGACGCGCACCAGGGTCTGTTGTACCTCCTCCTGCGGCGTCCCCGGCAACATGCGGCAATTCACGGTCGCGGTCGCCGTTTGCGGCAGCGCATTCTCGGCGTGACCGCCGGCCAGCTCGGTGGCCACGCACGTCGTGCGCAGCTGCGCGTTGTACAGCGGGCTCGCATCGGAAAGGCGCCGGATAGCGCCGGAGTCCGGCGTCGGTTGCGCGACGGCCGCCATATCGGCCGCGAGCGTCGTTTCACCGGCGGCGGCCTGGAGCTGGGACCATTTGGCGAATGACGCGCGCGTGATCTCGTTCAACTGCGCGGGAAAGTCGTGCGCGCTCAGCCGGCCGAGCGCGGCGGCCAGGCGGTAGATCGCGTTGTCCTTGGTCGGCAGCGAGCTGTGACCGCCGGCATTGTGGACCTCGAGCTTGAAGGTCACATAGACCTTTTCCGCCGCTTGCACCGACCGGAACGCACGCCGTCCGTTCATGATCACCGGATCGCCCGCATCCATGTTGATCACGTAGGCCGCGTCGATCAGGTCACGATGATTTTTGAGAAGCCACTCGACGCCGTTGTAGTCGCTCCCGCCCTCTTCTCCTGTCGTCAGCGCGAGAATCAGGTCTCGGTTGGGGTGATACCCCTCTTGTTTCAGCCGCACCAGCGTCGCGACGAGGATGGCGTCACCGTCTTTGACGTCCAGCGTCCCGCGCCCGTAGAAGAAGCCGTCCTTCTCGGTGAGCGTGAACGGATCGATGGACCAGTCCTCACGCCGCGCTTCGACCACGTCGAGGTGGGCGAGAAGAAGAATCGGCTTCTCCCGTCCGGTGCCACGATAGCGCGCCACGAGATTGAAATTCTTGGAACCCTCGGGCCCAATCACCTGGACGTCGGCCGCCGCGAAACCGGCTTTGATGAGCCGGTCGGCCATCGCCTGCGCCGCGACGGTGGTGCTGCCGCTCGAGCCGGTCGTGTTGATGTCGATCAACTGCTCGAAGATGTCACGCGCACGTTGGTCGTTGGAGGACAAGGCCCGCGGCGCCTGTGCGGAGAGAGAAAGCGGCAGTGCCACAGCAACCATCAGACTCACACACTTCATGCAGGTCTCCTTGGGATCCATCGCCTCACGGAGCGGCGGTACTGCTCGTACGACTCACCGAATTTCGCGCGCAGCGTGGGCTCTTCGTAGAAGATCACGAACAGATTCACAATGACAAACCACACCGCTGTGTAATAAAGCAGCGCCGACGACTGAAACAATGCCGTTTCCCCGAGCAGGACACTGGTGACCCCCACGTACATCGGGTTTCTGACATACCGATAGAGTCCCTGGATCACCAGCGTTTTCGGCGGATCCACCGGCGCGAGTGTCCCGCGTCCGCTCCGGGCAAACTCGACGATACAACGGATCAGTATTGGCCCGCCCAGAGCGATCGCCGCAAGACCGAGGATCTGCAATAGACCCCAGTGCGCGACCCTGATGTTCCGCGCCGACAAGATGTAGTAAGGAATGAGAACCGTGACGCTACCCGGAAGCAGAAGCGCGAAGAATACGCTTCGCAAGCCGAGCACTATTGGGGTGCCCGGTTGCTATGGGCAGTCGCGAGTGCCTCCCTCACGGCGGTCTTCTTCGCGGTGCGCAGCAGGACGTGCGTGCTTCCCTTAAAACCCCAGCCGCCGGGGACCGGTCTGAACGTTTTTGGCTCGGTGCGGACGAACAGCTCCTGCTGCTCCGGGGTGAGCTGCACCATGGCGAATCCCGCGTTCGGGTAGCCGAGTGTCGCGAAGATCTTCCCGCCCACGCGAAAGTCGGGATGGTTCATGTGCTTCGCTTCGACCGCGCCCTCGAGCTTCAGCGCCATGCGGCGGAATTCGTTCGCGGTCATTTAGTCTTGAGACTTCGCAACTCTGCTTCCGAAACAATGAAACCAAACGCGGGCCATCCGCCGGAAGCCACCGAGCGCTCGAAGTAGCTGCGCGCCTTCGCGGTGTCGCCTCTGACGAGGTACCAGTCGCCGATGCCGTAGCTCAACGTGGCGATCTGAATGTCGCTCGTGTCGGCCGGTGTGAAGACGGAATCGGGAGACACCGCGCCGCGATACAACCGGAGCCGTTGTGCATACGCGTTTCCGGCGTTGGGCACGTCGGGATGCCGGTCGAGCAGCGCCTGCGCCTCGGCTTTTCTCCCGGCGCGTGACAGCGACATCCACAGCCAGTCGGTCGAGCCGGCGCGCTCGCCCGAGTCGGGCGCGATGGGCAGTGCGCGGGTGAACGCCTGCACCGCACCGGCGAAGTCCTTGCGCACGAACCGCACGATGCCGAGGTGATACCAGAT
>Ga0075424_100005476_pt1 | contig 12125 bp, 9 predicted proteins | sample SoiMethybrSBSTD3_FD_75301 | JGI IMG/M metagenome (GOLD analysis project Ga0075424, IMG submission 75301) | Bulk soil microbial communities from a Populus tree surrounding site in Tennessee, USA - Soil MetaG P. TD hybrid SBSTD3 | ecosystem: Environmental > Terrestrial > Soil > Tree plantation... | reverse complement strand
CGGTGATCCCGGGATGAGGCGACGCCGGATCGTAGGGCAGGTTGTCCGGCTCCGGGAATGCGAGCACCGCGCCCGCGCCGCGGAAATACTCGAGATCGTCGCGCGCCTCGTCGAACGCCTCGCCGTGACCGACCACATAGAGCACCGTGCGCCCGGTCGCGCGCTGGAGCCAGGCGGTGAGCAGCGCGCGCGCCGAGCCGGTGAGGCCGCGCACCGCGGCGCGGTGCGGAAGCTCGGCCGCGTCGTTCCGGCCCCACTCGCCGCGCAGGAACCCGAGCAGCTCGCGCGCCTCCGGGATCTGCTCGACGTCGTGCGTGAGCGAGCGCGCCAGGTCGTCCTCGAGATACACCTCGGACGGGGGCGGCGCGGGCGCGGGGTTCTTCTCTGTGGTCTCTCGGGCCATTTCGCTCCAAACGCGAAAACCCGCAGCGGAATCCTCCGCGGCGGTTCGCGGTTGCGAAAACGTTGTCGTCCCGCGGGTTCGCGGAACGAGCAGAGGCTAGCAAAGGCGCGAAGCGGCGAACAAGGCAGCGCTCGCGAGCGCCAGCGGCGAGCCTGGTGAGCGGCGCTACTGCGCTGCGCCTGCGGTCGCCGGCTCCGCCAGCGCCGCGCGCAGCGCCTGCTCCAGCCCGCGGTACTCGAGATCGCAGCTCGCGTGCTCGGGATCGCTCGAGGGGTGGTACTCGCCGCCACGGTGGATCCAGCGGACGACACCTTCGCGATCGATCAGGAACGAGACCGAGGTCCAGCCGCGCTCGGGGTGCCCGGCGAGCCAGTAACGCTCGAGCGTGGACCAATCGGGATCCACCGCGATCGGGCCGTCGAAGCCGAGCCGGCCGGCGACCGCGAGAATCTTCTTGTCGCTCACGTCGCGCGGCGGCTTGGGATGGTAGGCGCCGATCACCACCAGCCCGCGATCGGCGTAACGCGCGCGCAGCGTCTCGAGCGCGGGCAATGTGGCTGCGCAGTAGTGGCAGCCGTCGGTCCACCACCGCACCAGCACGACTTTCCCGCGCAGCGATTCGAGCGAGAGCGGCGGCGTGCGGATCCAGCGCTCGAAGCTCCAGCCCGGCGCGGGCCGGCCGATTTCGGCGCCGGCCGCCCGGGCGCTCGCGGGCGCGGCGGTCACGAGGCAGAGCGCCGCGCCCAGGGCGAGCCGATGCATTTGCATGGTCCGATGATTATCGCACAGGCGCAGGGCGCGCCTTTCAGGCTTCGGTCAAGCGGCGCGCGCGGGCGGCGCGCTGTAGCCTGCCATCCCCCAGCGCGCGATCACGGTCTCCGCGACCAGCAGCAGGAGCGCGATCATCACGAACCAGCCCCACAGCTCGCGCCCGTAGCGCGCCTCGCGCACGCGCCGCGCCAGATCCTCGCCCGCGTGCACCACCTGCACCCGGCCCGCGGGGAACGCGCGCGTGAGCGCCGGCTCGGGGATGGGATCGAGGTTGGACTCGCGCGGATCGGGATTCACGGCGAAGGTGTTGCGCACCTGCCCGGCGCGCAGCACACGGTAGAGCCCGGGGCGCTCGAGCGGCGCGGACTGGAGCCGCGCGGCGCCGCCGGTCGCGACCAACTCGCTCGGCACCTCGTGCCCCTCCAGGTCCTCGATCCGCCATGCGCCGGTGGTGGCGGGCGCGCCGTAGCGGTCGCCGGGCGTGAGGGAGGCGGCCGCGGTGCCGCGCCCCAGCACTTTGACCACCTGGTGCAGGAGCGGCAGGAACGCGCCGCTCACCGCGAAGTCGGACGCCGCGGGATCGAGCGGCGCGAGCAGCACCATCACGCGCGGCGACTCGACGAGCGCGGGGCGCAAGCGGTCGAACTCGAGCAGCGTGCGTGCGGAAGCACCCGGCGTGAATGCGCGCACGCGCTCGAAGCGCGCGTTGGAGAGCGGCTCGCCGGGGCGCGCGGGGAATCCCGCAAGTGCCGGGTGGCCGGCGGTGGCGCGCATCAGCCGCCACACCGAGCCCGCCGGCGAGCGGCTCTCCGGTCCCAGCGCACCCGCGCCCAGCTCGCCCAGCACGGCTGAATTCCAGAACGTTGCGTCCGCGCGCGTGCCGAAGGCGATCAGCACAGAGCCGCCGCTCCGGTAGTAGTCGAGCACCGCCTGGAGCTCCGCCTGGCCCAGGCGCTCGAGGTCGTTGAGCACCAGCACGTCGGCCTCGGCGAGCCGCGCGCCGAGCGGCGCCGCGTCCACGGTCTGGACCTCCAGCCCCGAGGCCGGCGCGCCGGCTTCGAGCGCGAGCCGAAGCGGCGACGGCAGCCCGTCCTCGCGCAGCAGGACGTGGAGCGTGCCGGCTCGCCCCGCGGCGAACACGCGGCGGTTGTCGAGCGCCAGCGCGTCGTCGGGGATGCTCGCCACCCCGCCCTCTTCGGGAACGCGCGTGAGCGGAAGCAGCGTCGCAGCCTCGCCGCGGTCGGGGAGGTTCAGGAACCCGCGCCCCAGATCGCCCTGCGCGTCCGCCACCGCCACCGCCAGGTCGCCGTGCGGCGCCCCGAACGAGAAGCCCGTGACCGCGAGCGCCGTGCCGCTCTCGGTCGGCGCGAGCGCGGCATCGGTGAGCGCGGCGTTGGCGCGGCTGCGCGGCGCCAGCGGCACCAGGTAGACGCGGGTCAGCGCCCAGGGGCCGGGCGGCGCCACGAACGATCCGGCCCCGGGCGGGAGACCGGTCTGCTGGAAGTCCGAGATCCAGAACAGCTCGCGGTTCAGCGCGTGCGATTCCGCCAGCGCCTGGGCGGCGAACTGGAGCGCGCGCACGTGATCGGTGGTGCTCGCGGTCGGGACCAGCGACTGGACCGCTGCGCGCAGCCGCCCGAGATCCGAGCTGGGCCGCGGCGTGACCGGCTGCGGCCCGCGATCGTAGGGAACGAGCAGCAGCTCGTCGCTGGGCCCGAGCGTGGTGAACAAGTCCTCGACCAGCCGCCGCGTCTCGGCCACCAGCGTGGCGCCGGATGCGCCCGATGCCCCCATGCTCCCGCTCCGGTCGCACAGCGCGACCACCGTGGTGGCGGCGCGGCTCGTGCGCCCGGCGGTGCCCTTGAGCGCCGGCCGCGCCATCGCGATCGCGATCGCCGCCACCGCCAGCGTGCGCAGCGCGAGCAGCAGCCACTGCTTGATCCTGAGCCTGCGGATCTCGTTCTGGTTCACCTCGGAGAGGAACTCGAGCGAAGGGAACATCACCTCGCGCGGCCGGCGCCGCGTGAGCATGTGGATGATGATCGGGATCGCGGCCGCGGCCAGCCCCAGCAGGAAGAACGGGTTCAGGAAGCTCAACGCGGCACCTCGACGTACGCGGCGCGCGCGTCGTCCCAGATCTCGATCCGGGTCACCGGGTGGAGCTCCCATCCGCTCTCCCGGTCGGCGGGGGCGAGCGAGAGATCCGGCCGCCGAGTTTCGAACTGGTAGTCGTAGAGGAGCCAGCCGGTGAGACGCACGCGCTTGGCCGGCACCCCCCAGCGCGTGACCTCGCCCCCGCTCGCCGAGCGAAACCCTGCGCGCAGGCTCGGGAAGCTCCAGCGCGGAGCGCCGCGGTGCCACTGCGGCGTGATCTCCGCGGTCACGTAGGGCAGCGGGCCCGCTTTCTCGGGCTGCAGCGCGGTGAACTCGAGGTGCATGTCGCCGTCGGCGGCTGGCAGCATGTGCTTGACGTAGCCCTCGATCACGGCCCCGCGCCGCTCGAGCGGCGCGTACTCGGCGAGCGGCCGGCGGTAGGGCAGGGTGTGGAACTCGCCCAGCGCCATGGGCACGGGGTCGCGAGGGGCAACGCGTCGATCCTTCATCTCCCGCATGTGGCGGGCCTCGGGCGGCGCGAACAGTCCCTTGCCCAGCAGGTGGAAGAACGCGAGCAGCGCCGCGACGCCCAGCGCGAGCACGAGCGTCGCGGCGATCCGCAGCGTCACTCTTGCCCCCGCGCCAGCACATCGGCCGCCTGTCCCCGCGCCACCCCATCGGCCGCGCGCCCGCGGCGCGTCACATCAACCTCGCGCGCTTCTCGAGGTAGGCGAGCAGGGCGCGGTCGAACGGCGTGCGCGTGTCGAGCGAAACGTAGTCGATGCGGTGCTCGCGGCAGCTGCGGCGGTAGTGCTCGGTCCATGCCGCCATGCGCTCGCGATAGCGCTTGGCGATCTCCCACGGCTCGGTGGTGAGGCGGTCGCCGCTCTCGAGGTCCACGAAGGTCGCGGTGTCGGTGTAGGGGAACTCGACCTCGTCGGGGTCCAAGATGTGGAACAGGATCACCTCGTGGTGGCGGTGGCGGAAATGCTGGAGGCCGGAGAGCACCTCCGCCGGCCGGTCCATCAGGTCGCTGCACAGCACCACGAGCCCGCGGCGCTTGATGCGCTCCGCCAGCTCGTGGAGCGCGGGGCCGAGCTTGGTCCGGCCCTGCGGTGCGCTGGCGCCCAGCGTCTTCAAGATCACGTCGAGATGCGAGCGCACCGCGCGCGCCGGCACGTAGCGCAGCGGGCGGTCCGCGAACAGCAGCAGGCCGACCGCGTCCTGCTGGTGGAGCATGAGGTAGGCGAGCGCCGCCGCGAGCGACTGCGCGTACTCGATCTTGCTCATGGCTGCGCGTGGCGACTTGAACCCCATCGAGCCCGAGAGGTCGACCAGCAGGTGGCAGCGCAGGTTGGTCTCCTCGCTGTACTGCTTGATCAGGTAGCGGTCGCTGCGCGCCCACACCTTCCAGTCGAGGTTCTTCAGGGGATCGCCCGGCATGTAAGGGCGGTGCTCGGAGAACTCCACGCTGAAGCCGTGGAACGGCGAGCGGTGCATCCCGGCGATGAAGCCTTCGACCACGAGCCGGGCGCGCACGTCGAGGTGGGCGAGCCGCGCCACCACCTCGGGATCGAGGAACGCTTTGGCCCCGCCCGCGCCGCGCGCGACGCCGCGCTCCGGCTGGGCGCCGGAGCCCGAGCGCGGGAACGATGCGCTCATGCCGGCTCCCGCCACGCCCACGCGATCATCTGCTGGTCGTCGCGCGTGAGTGGCGCGCCCGCGTAATCGCCCGCGATCTCCCAGCGCGCGAAGCCCGCGAGCCTGAGCAGCAGCTCGAGCTCGTAGCGGTAGACCCAGCGCTGGCGCGCCTCGAAGCGGTGCGAAGCGACCGTGGCACCCGCCCCGTCCAGCTCGCGCACCTCGATCTCCGAGTGCTGGCTCTGATTCACCCGGTCCGTGATGCGCCGGTCGTAGAGCTGGAGCCGGTTCCCGTTGGCCGGGTTCGAGGTCTCGTGCTCGAGCACCGGCGCTTCGCCCGCGCCGAGCCACAGCGCAACCCCCGGGTAGGAGATGTGGAGCACCAGCGCGCCGCCGGGCTCCAGGTGCTCGCGGCAGCAGCGCAGCGTGGCGAGCTGGTCCGGGGTGGACTCGCAGTGCGCGAACGCGTTGAACGCGCAGATCACGCGGGCATAGCGCCGCGGCATGGTGAAGTCGCGCATGTCCGCCCCGAGGAGGCGCGGGTGGAAGCCCCGGCGCGCGGCCTTCGCCCGCAGGCGGTCGAGCATCCGGGGATGGAGGTCCACGCCGTCCATGTCCACGCCGGCCTCGAGCAGCGGGATCAGCACGCGCCCCGTGCCGCAGCCGAGATCGAGCACCGGGCCTTCCGCCTCCCGGCCGACGCGCAGCCAGAACGCGCGGTCGAAGTCGAGCGTCTCGAACAGCAGGTCGTAGAGCTCGGGCGCCTCGTAGGGCGATGGCTTCGCGGCCGTGTCGGGCATGGCGTTCATCGTGGCGTTCAGTCCTTCCACGCGGTCCACACCATCTCGTCGGTGTCGCGCTCGAGCGCGCGCCCGTCGAATCCGCCCAGCACCTCGCAGCGGGTGAAGCCCGCAGCCTGGAGCAGCAGCTCCATCTCGAATCGGAAGATCCAGCGCAGCGAGACCTTGTGGGGATGGACGGCCTTGGCGTAGCCGCGGGCGTCGGACTCGCGCAGCTCGAGCTCGGCGCGCAGCACCTGCCCCACGCGGTCGTACTCGCGCTTCACCGAGACCAGCGCCACCGGCAGTCCGCTCTCGGGATGCGGGAACTCGCGCTCGAGGCGCTCCTCGTCGCCCGGCTCGACCATGCGCTCGAAGGTCGGGTAGAAGAGGTTGAGCACCAGCGCGCCGCCGGGCTCCAAGTGCTCGCGCATGCAGCGCAGCGCGCGCAGCTGATCCTCGGTCGTGAGCAGGTGCATGAAGGCGCGGAACGGGACCGTGATCAGGCCGTAGCGGCGCGGCATGGTGAAGTCGCGCATGTCGGCGAGGTGGACGCGCGCGCTGAGCCCCCGGGCGGCGGCCTTCTGCTTCAGCACCTCGAGCATCCCGGGGTGGAGGTCGAGCCCCTCGGCGTCCACGCCGGCCTCGAGGATCGGGAGCAGCACGCGCCCGGTGCCGCAGCCCGCCTCGAGCACCGGCCCGCGTGCGCGCTGCGCGCGCTCCACCCAGAACGGGAGGTCGGCGGTGTGCCACGAGTACGCCAGATCGTAGAGACCCGGCTCGATGTACTGCGCGAGATCCGTGGCTTCCACGCTCAGCTCACCGCCGCGCGGCGCCCCTTCCACAGGTAGTAGACCGGGAACCCGAGCGCCGAGATCCCGACGCCGGCCCACGCCTTCCACCCGCTGTCGTGCAGGTCGCTGAACACGATCATCGCGGTCGCGCCCACGAACAGGATCGGCGTCAGCGGGTAGAGCGGCGTGCGATAGGAAGGCGGGGCGATCTCGCCGCGGGCCTCGCGCCGGCGCTGGACGAAGAGCGAAGCGGTGGTGAGGGCGTAGAACAGCCATGAGGTGGTGACGAACCAGCCCGAGATCTCGTCGAACTTCCCGGACGCCAGCCACACGCACGACAGCACCGCCTGCACCCAGAGCGCCATCGACGGCGTGCCGCGCCGCGGGTCGAGGGCGGCGAGCGGCCGCCACAGCAGGCCGTCGGCGGCCATCGCCTGCGTCACGCGCGGCCCGGTGAGGATCGCGCCGTTGGTGGTGCCGAAGGTCGAGACCGCGACCAGCACCGCCAGCGCGCGGGCTCCCCACTCGCCCATCAGCCGGCGGATGGTCTCGGTACCCACCACGTCGTAGCGCGCCACGCCGTCCGCGCCCAGCACGTGGAAGTACGCGATGTTGGTGAGCACGTAGACCGCGATCACGAGCCATGTGCCCCACACGATCGCGATCGGCATGGTGCGCTGCGGCGCGATCACCTCGCCCGCGACGTAGGTGGAGTCGGTCCAGCCGTCGTATGCGAACAGGATGAAGATCATCGCCACCGCCAGCGCGCCGAACGAGAAGGCCGGCGGCGGGATCGGGATGGTCTCGACCGGAGTGGGCGGGTTCACGGCCGGCAGCATGAACGCGGCGGCGCACAGCCCCAGGATGCCGATCACCTTGGCGGTGGTGAAGAGCGACTGCGTGCCCGCGCCCTCGCGCACGCCCAGCCAGTTCACGAACGTGAGCAGCAGGACGGCCACCGCCCCGACCGGCAGGGCCAAGCTCTTCGGCAGGTGGACCACCTCGCAGAAGTAGGCCGCGAACACGCTGGCGATCGCTGCGATCACGGTGGGCTTGATCACGAACAGATTGGCCCAGCCGAACACGAAGCCCCACGCGTCGCCGAACGCCTCGCGGATGAAGACGTAGAGCCCGCCGGTCCTCGGGTACTGGACCGCCAGCTCGGCGAGCGCGAGCGAGCCGCAGATCGAGAGCACGCCGCCCAGGATCCAGGCGGAGAGCACGACCGGGAAGCTCGCGAGGTGCTGCGCCACGCTGTGCGGCGAGCGGAAGATCCCGGAGCCGATGATGTTGCCCACCGTGATCGCGGTGGCGGCGTAGAGTCCGATCTGGCGCTTGAGCTCGACTTCGGAGCGGGGTGCGGCGGCCGCGGTGGCCATGCGATCCTCCGGGTTCTGAGCCGGTCTAGGACGGGCGCCGGTCGAGCGGAGCGCCGGCGCGCGGCATGCGCCCGCCGGACGCTCAGGGCGTCACTCGCTCGGCACGCCCTTCAACAGGTCCTCGATGATGCGCTCCGGCTTCACGCCCTCCGCCTCGGCGGTGAAGTTCGTGATGATGCGGTGGCGGAGCACGGCCGGGGCGACCGCCTTCACGTCCTCGATGCCGGGAGCGAAGCGCCCGTGCAGCACGGCGCGCGTCTTGGCGCCCAGCACCAGGTACTGCGAGGCGCGCGGACCGGCGCCCCACGACACCCACTGGCGCACGAAGTCGGGCGCGCCCTCGCGCCCGCGGGTGGCGCGCGCGAGGCGCACCGCGTAGCGCACCACGTGGTCGCCGACCGGCACCCGCCGCACCAGCTTCTGCAGCTCCTGGATCTCCGCGCCCGAGAGCACGTGTTCGAGCTTGGCCTCGTACGCCGAGGTCGTGGTGGCGACGATCTTCTCCTCCTCGGCCTCGAGCGGGTAGTCCACCAACACGTTGTACATGAAGCGGTCGAGCTGGGCCTCGGGCAGCGGGTAGGTGCCCTCGAGCTCGATCGGGTTCTGGGTCGCGAGCACGAAGAACGGCAGCGCCAGCTTGAAGGTCTGCCCGCCGGCGGTGACTTCCTTCTCCTGCATCGCCTGGAGCAGCGCGGCCTGGGTCTTGGGCGGCGTGCGGTTGATCTCGTCGGCCAGCACGATGTTCGCGAACACCGGGCCGTGGATGAAGCGCATCAGGCGCTTCCCGGTGCTCGCCTCCTCCTCGAGGATGTCGGTGCCGGTGATGTCGCTCGGCATCAGGTCGGGCGTGAACTGGATGCGGTTGAACTTGAGATCCAGCACGCGCGCCAGGCTCGAGATGAGCAGCGTCTTCGCGAGCCCCGGCACGCCCACCAGCAGCACGTGGCCGTTCGCGAACAGCGCGGTCAGGAGCTGCTCCACCACCTGGTCCTGGCCGACGATCACCTTGCGCAGCTCGGCGAGGATCTTCTCTCTCGCGCTCTTCAGGGATTCGACGGCCTGGAGATCGGAAGCGGCGTTCAGGGTCAAGCGATGCCTTTCGGGCGGGCCCAGGGATCACGGCAGGAACGAATCGCGGCAGGCTAGCATGGTGACCGCGGGAGCGGCAATCGCGCGCGCGCTCGCGACGCGCGGTCGCGGCAATCGTGGCGACGAAAGCGGCGCCGGTGCGTTCACAAGGAAGCGGTGAAGCAGGCGAAACCGATCGCCGCTAGACCCGCCCCGCCTTGCGCGGCTCGATCTGCACCACGCGCACGCGCGTCCCGCCTTCGCGGTGTTCGCTCCAGCACGCGAGCGCCACGGCGGGTCCGGCCGCCGCGATCCAGCCGTTCTCGACCTCGGCGCCGAGCAGCGTCCAGGGCGTGAGCGTCCCGTGCTCGTCGAGCTCGCGCACCGCGAGCACGTGGCTCGCAGAGTCGGCGCGCGGCCGCGCCTCGACCGCGATCAGCGTCGCCTGCCCGAAAGCTGCGGAGCGCGGGTGGCTCGCGTCGAGCAGGCCGTCGGTGAGCGAGCGGCGCACGCCGGTGCGACCCTGCTCCGGCGTCCAGGGCGCGGCGTAGACGCCGGGCGCGCCGGCCTCGGTGTACCAGACGTAGAGCCCGCCACTGCCGCCGTTCCACGTGAGCGCGGGCCCGATCGCCGGGCAGCCCTCGAGCTGCCAGCCGTCGGCCGAGAACAGCGTGTCGAGCCCGAAGGTGTGCCCGTGATCGGTCGAGATCGCGAGCGCGGGATCGCGCAGGTTGCCGCCCGCGGCGCGGTACGCCACCGCGACCCGCCCGCCCGCGTCGGCGGTGGCGACCGCGCGGCAGCACGGACAGGCGCGGTCGGTGAGCCGGCGGTTGTCCGACCAGGTCTGCCCGCCGTCGGTGCTCTGGGCGTAGTACAGCGAGCCCGAAGTCGGCTCCCCATGATCGCCCGGCTTCCGCCGGTGGTCGCGCTGGTCCATCCACACGGCGAGCAGCGCGCCGTCGGGCAGGAAGGTGAGCGTCGGGAATCCGTGGAACGTGGGCCTCGCATCGGCCGCGTCGTCGTTCACCACCACCGGGGCCCCTAGCGTTGCGCCGCCGTCTCCGCTGGCGCGCACCAGGATGTCGGCGGCATCGGGCTCTGCAGCACGACGCTCGCACCACGCAACTGCGAGCCGCCCCTCTGCGCCCAGCACGGCGAGCGGCCGGTTCTCCGGGAACGACATCACGCCGCCCGCGCTCTCGTTGACCTTGAGCGGTGGAGAGAAGGTGGCGCCGGCATCGGTCGAGATCGAGAGCCACACGTCCGAGCCGGACGAATCGCGCGTCACCCAGGTGAGCGCAACGCGCCCGTGCTCGTCGGCCGCGAGCGCGGGCTGGGCGGCGCCGGCCGAGACCAGGAACGGGGGCGTGACCTCGCGCACGCCCGCCCACTCCGCGGGCGGGCTCGCCGCGCAGCCCGCGACCAGCATCGCGAGCGTCGCGGGCCCGGCGCTGCGCCAGGCAGCGGCGCCATGGGAAAGGTCCCGGTCGTTCACGGGCAGGACCCTAGCCCGGACTCTTCGCGGAACGCCAGCGGCGGAGATGCGCCGGCGGCCGGGCGCAGGAGTTCGCGGCACCGGCGTCCCGCGCACGCTTGGCTCCGCCCAGCCGCCGGCGCCGCGCCCGCGCGCGGCCTACGGCTTCGCCTTGCGCACCCCCGAATCGAGCTTCATCACCTTGGCCACCGAGCGCCCCGCCGCGCCTTCGTAGCGCACGAAGTAGAGCCCGGGCGGAAGCCCGCGCCCGCTCGCGTCGCGCCCGTCCCACTCGAAGGTCGCGCCCGCCTCGAGCGTCACGGCGCGCACCCGGCGGCCCGATGCGTCCGCGATCTCGACGCGGCCGGCGCCCTGGGTGGCGATGCGCGCGCTGGCGCTCATCGGGTTGGGCGAGATGCGAACCAGCGGCTGAGCGACGCGCACCGGCGGTGCCACGCGTGGCAAACGGTTCACGCGCCCGATCACGGTGAAGCCGATGCGCGCCTGATCGGGCGGCAGCGGCAGATAGGCGTCGTCGCCGCACGGAACGCAGGTCGCGTTCGACTGGCGGTAGATGTAGCCGCGCAGCGTGAAGGAGTGCGCATCCTGGGCGGCGACCTCGGCCCAGGGCGTGAAATAGGGGATGCGGAAGTCGCCGCGCACCGTCATGGTGCCGCCCACCCGCGGCCAGATGCGGACCGGCCCGACGAACGAGTCGGGGATCGCGACCGTGGCGGTCACCTCGAGCACCGTGGCGTCGTGCCACTGGCGATAGCGGTCGAAGGTCCCGGGCCCGCTTTCGTTGAGCGCAAGCGTGTCGGTGCGGCCGATGCGCGCGACCCGCCCCAGCACCTCGTCGTGCCAGATGCCGATGTCGGGCGCGACCGCAGCGAGCGCGCGCCCCGCGTTCATCCGCCCCCACCCCGTCTGTTGGTCGACCCCCGGCGCGCCGATGTCGTCCGCGCTCTCACGGATAATGTGTTGATAATCCACGTCGATCAGCTCGGGCCGCGCCGCGGCCAGGAGCCCGATCAGGCCGGTCGTCATGGGCGCAGCGTACGAGGTGCCAGAGTCGCGGTTGTAGCCCTTCCCCGGCGCGCCGCTCACCGGATGCCGGTAGGTGAGGTAGGTGGTCCAGATCGTGACGCCCGGCGCGACCAGATCGAGCCCCGGACCGTAGGACGAGAACGATGCGCGCTTGTCGTTGAAGTCGGTGGCGCCGGTCTGGATGCACAGCCCGTCGGCGGAGTAGGCCGCCGGGTACTGGGCCTTGGTGCCGAACAGGAAGCCCATGTTCCCGGCCGCCGCGCTCACCACGCAGCCGCGCGTGATCGCGTAGTACATGGCGAGGCGCTCGACCCGGCTCGGGCCGTCGCTGGCGTAGGACAGGTTCATGGCGCGCGCGCCGTTGTCGGTCGCGTACAGGATGGCGCGCGCGATGTCGAATGACGTTGCGTTGCCGGTGTGACCGGGCGAGATCTTGATCGGGATGAGATGGCAGCCGTAGTTGTCGTGCCCGTCGCCGCCGCAGATTCCCGCCACGCCCAGGGAGTCCGCGATGTGCCAGCCGTCGTTGGTGCGCGCCGCGAACACGCCGGCCACCGCGACGCCGTGGCCGAAGGAGTCGGCGAAGCTCGGGCTCGGATCGAGCGTGACGTTGATGCCCTTCTCGATGCGCATGCTCCCGTCGGGCATCACACATTGGTATTCGGGGTGATTCGG
>Ga0075424_100005475_pt1 | contig 12126 bp, 13 predicted proteins | sample SoiMethybrSBSTD3_FD_75301 | JGI IMG/M metagenome (GOLD analysis project Ga0075424, IMG submission 75301) | Bulk soil microbial communities from a Populus tree surrounding site in Tennessee, USA - Soil MetaG P. TD hybrid SBSTD3 | ecosystem: Environmental > Terrestrial > Soil > Tree plantation... | reverse complement strand
GTAATAGCACTTGATCGCCTCGGACATGAACAGGAGGATTCCCGTCACGAACATCAGGGAAATACTGCCCAAGAACCACGGCCGAACCGATGCCCAGAGCTGAGCGGCCGGCTGCCGGCTCAGGCCTACTCCGAGGAGCCGCAGATCAACGACCAGGACAGTTCCTGCCGTCAGCCCCAGGCCAACCAGATGGAACGCCTCGATCAGTGGAAATAGCCAGGTCGATTCCCGGATCGTCTCCCCAATCCACGTGCCGTAGCACCATTGAAAGAACGGCAGCATCAGAACTCCGATGGCATGGGGACGCAGCTGGTCAGGAAATTGACGATCGCCGCCTGCGGCTGCCGGTCGCAGTCGAACCAGTTGTAGGCAATCATCCGCCCGCAAAACACGATGGCGATCCACAGGACGAGCGAAATCCCACCTGCCCTCCGCACCGCCTTAGGCGGCATGCCTTCAGCGCCAAAGCCGGCGATCTTCGGATAGATACGCGAGTGAAAGATCCATGCGTTCAAGCCTGCCACCACCAGCAGGATCATTTTACCCCGAAAGAACAGATTCTGATAGGAGCGCAGCGGAATCGCGAGCACCAGCAGCATGCCGCTGATGACCATGATGACAAAGCCCGCAACCGCCCATGGCAACACGCGGTCCACGAATTCCGAGACCGGCACCTTCCGCATCGTCCAGCCGAGCAGCCGCAGGTCGACCATGATCATCAGGCCGAAGAAGACGCATAGCGTCCACACGTGAACCGACTCGATGATGGAATAGGCGATTTCCGATTCGTGGAGATCGACGCTCCATTGCGTCTGCGCAAGCCACGCGAAGAAATCCAGAGGAGTCATTCCGATCCCGACGTGCTGCAGTGGCGCAGCAAGCTTCCAATCAAAAGGACACGGACCGCGTCGTGGTGGTTGTGCGGATTGAGTGCCTAAAAATCACTACGCAACCCGCACCAGCCACATGCGAAGCGCTGCTCAGTTCCGTCCGGGCTGCAGCTCGTAGGGAGCGCCGGTTCCGGAGGAGCCGAGGAACAGCTTGCGGCCATCGGGCAAGGTCAGATCGCGGCCGTTGGCGCGGCGCGTCCCGTCCTTCGCCTGGTAGCCGTCGACCAGGACCTCGGTGCCGGGCTGCAGGGTCTCCTTGGTGAAACCTCGCCGGAACAGGACGTTCGGCGTGCCGGCTTCGATCGCCCAGTTCTCGGCCGAGCCGTCGTCTTTCTTGACGGAGATGTGCAACCAGGTGTGCGGGTTGACCCATTCCATCTTGGTGATCGTGCCCTTGAAATTCACCGGCTTGTTGGCATCGAACTCGGCCGCGAATGCGTGATGGGCCGACGCCGACGGCGCCCATCCCAGGATCGCAACGCCCGTTATTCCCAGCACCGTGGCAAGCATTGTGCGCATCGATCGCCTCCTTGTCATTGATCTCCAGTTTACCGGCTGTACCACTGATAGAACGCATCACCGGGCGGGATCTTGCGGGTGATGTCGATAGTCATGGTCTCGCCTTCCCAGCGCTTGACCAGCGGCTGCTTGCGCAGATGTCCGTACATGAACTCCTCGGCGAATTCATTGCAGCGGAACTCGAGCAGCTGCATGTTTGGTTCCGCACGCCGATAGAGCGGCATGGCGATTCGCCATGGCCTGGTGAACACGTTGGCATCCTCGATCGTCACGTCGTACCAGATGACGTCGGGCGATTTCAGTGTGAAGCGCTCCACCAGCTTGAGCGCGTCGCTGTGATGGTTGCCGGCGCGGTCGAACCAGGCCCGATCGTTGAAATGCGTGACATCGACCACCAGCATGTCGCCTTCCCAGCGCCCGACCGAATGGCCCATCCAGGTGTCGTCCGGCGGACCTTCGACCTTGTCCAGATGGATCGTGCGCGCCGAGTTCGAGAACGAATACGCGAAGTGAATCTTGTTGGTGCTTTGCGTGATCTGGAACGGATGCGGCATGTACATCGCGCGCGGAATGCCCGGCAGATAGCACTTGAGCTCCGGGTCGCGGTCGATCCAGTGCTCCGCGTTCTCCTTCTTCTTTGCCAGCGCCTCCGGCTTGTAGGGAATCTCCCCATCGCCCTGCACCACGCCGAGCGATCCCGGCACGGCGCCGGCAGCGCCAAGCGCGAGCACCGGCGCTGCCGGCACCCGTGCATACTCGTAAGGATAGACGCCCTCCTGAGTGACGGCAGCGGGCCGTGCCGCATGCGCCTGCAGGTCCCAGTTGGCTTCGTTGTTGGCCTGCCAGATGCCGCTGAAGTTCGGCTTGCCGCCGACGGTGGCAGGGCGCGTGATCGGCGCCTGCCCCGATGTATGCGTGATGGAAGCGGAAATGACAGCGCCGACGGACGCCGCCGCAACTGCGACCGTCAGCATGGAGAGCGCGAAGCGGTCTCGCATGTGAGCCTCCCTCTATATTTTTCAGCGCCATGCTTAGTGACGCTGGCGGTTGTTCTCCAGTCTATTACTGCAGCGGATCGTCTTCAACGCCCACGAAATCCGTGGCGTTGTCCTTGGTTGCCGGGTGTGGGCCACGTCCCTCCGCATAGGCCAGCTCTTCCATGCGCGATCCGCGGATCAGCGCGGGATGGCCATAGTTGCCTTCGATGCAGCGCGGCTCGTTGTAGAGCCTGTTGTCCTGGTCGCTCTGGCGCGTGAAATCCTGTTTGACGGTCCAGGGCCTGGTCCACACCGTTGGGTCCTCGATCGTCACGATGTATTCGAGGCTTTCCGGACCGGTGCGCCGCCAGCGCTCGACCAGATGAAGGTTCTCGCGTGCCCCCTGGTAATCGGTTTTCGGGCTGAAGTTGGTGACGTCGATGACGAGCGTATCGCCCTCCCAACGCCCACGCGAATCGCCGTACCATTGGCGGACGCTGGCCGGCAGATGCGGCCGCCCGTCCATGATGATATTGCGCTGCCAGCCCTGACCTTGCCCGACATCGTAGAAGATCGCGATGCCGCCAGGCGTCTGCACGATCCGGCGGAAGCTGCCGGTTGCGGCACCGAACTCCGGCAGCCCGAGTGTCAGGCAGCGATCCGGCAAGGCACCATCCTCCGGTCCGTCATGGCGATTGATCCGCACGGTGTTGTAGCGCGGCGGCGGCTCAGACCGGCGCGGCGAAGGCGTCGGATCATATTTTCCGCCGGCACAGGCGACCGACTTGTTCTTGCAGGTGTCGGTCGATTGCAAGAGCGCAAGGCGATAGTCCCGATCGGCGGCGGCACGCTTCTGGGCCTCCGGCGTCATCGGCGGAATGCGACCATTGGGCGGATCGATGATCAGCGACGTGCGCGCGCCGGTGCGCTTCTGGGAGGTGAACACGGCGTTGTAGGCGCCGGCGACGTCGAGCTCCGTACCACGCTCGACCCGCTTGTCGCGGCGCATCATCGCCGAGCGCTCCCGATCCAATTCGGCGCGCTGCGCTTCGGTGAAGTATTCCTGGTTGGCAAATTTCGGAGAGCGCTGCAGCGGAGTATCGGATTCGTCGGTCCAAATGCCCTGCAGGTCGGGCTCGCCCCAGGGCGTTTTCAGCGACGGTGCTTGAGCCGAAAGCCCCGTGATCGAAAACGCGCCGACAAGGAGCGCAATGGCAGGCAATGTGATCGAGGACGAGAAGCAGTCACGCATGATAGCCTCCCTGTGTTTTGTTTGTTCTTCTTCCGTGCAGCGATCTGCGATAGCGACAGCCGGACTTCATTGTCGATCCGTCTTACTGGAACGGATCCTCTTCCACGCCGACGAAATCCGTAGCGTTGTCCTTGGTGGCCGGGTGCGGGCCGCGGCCCTCGGCATAGGCGAGCTCTTCCACCCGCGCGCCGAGCATCAGCGCCGGATGACCGTAGTTGCCTTCGACGCAGCGGGGCTCGTAGTAGATGCGGTTCTGCTGATCGTTCTGCCTGTTGTACTCGAGCTTGGCGGTCCAGGGCCGCGTCCATACCGTTGGATCGTCAACCGTGACGACATACTCGAGCGTGTCGGGACCGGTGCGCGTCCAGCGCTCGACGAGATGCAGATTTTGGCGGGCGCCCAGGACGTCGGTTTTGGGGCTGAAGTTGGTGACGTCGATGACGAGCGCATTACCCTCGAAGCGGCCGCGCGAGTCGCCGTACCACTGGCGGATGCTGGCCGGCAGATGCGGTCGCCCGTCCATCACGATGTTGCGCTGCCAGCCCTGGCCCTGACCGACGTCGTAATACATCGTGACGCCGCCCGGCGTCTGCACGATGCGCCGGAAGCTGCCGCCATAGGCAGTGCCAAACTCGGGCAGCCCGAGGGTGAGGCAACGATCCTGCAGAGAGCCGTCTTCCGGGCCGTCGTGGCGATTGATGCGCCCGGTGTTGTAGCGCGGCGGCGGCTCCTCGCGCTGGGCCGACGGCGTCGGATCGTATTTTCCACCGGGACAGCCCACCGGATTCTTGGTCTTGCAGGTCTCTGTCGCCTGCAACAAGGCAAGCCGGTACTCGCGCTCTGTAGCGGCGATCTTCTGCGCCTCCGGTGTCAGCGGTGGCAGCCGGCCATTGGGCGGATCGACGATCATGGAGGTGCGCGTGCCGGTGCGCTTCATCGACATGAACAGCGCGTTGTAGGCACCAGCAACGTCGAGCTCGGTGCCGCGCTCGACGCGCTTGTCGCGGCGCATCATCGCCGCCCGCTCCTTGTCGAGGTCGTCGCGCTCAGCCTCGGTGAAGAACTCGCGAGTTCCAAATTTTGGCGAACGTTGCAGCGGCGTATCGGTCTCGACTGTCCAGATGCCTTGCAGGTCCGGCTCGCCCCAGGAAGTCTTAAGGGACGTCTTCAGGTCTGCCTGAGCGGTCACCATGGCCGGCATCACCACCACGGCCGCCGACACCATAAGCGCCGATGCTCCGATCGTGCTTAGAAGCCGCGCGCGCATGAGAGTGCTCATGTCGTCCCTCCCTGCCGATGTTATTTTTGACGCACAAGCGCTTAGCGGGAATACTCTCAAACGACCGCAATGCTGTCCAGCGGTTCGCGACCGGTAGGCCAACACAAGCTCGCGACCCGTTACCTCGCGCGATTGCCGCGCTGCACACCAGCCAAAGGCACTATTTCATTTCTTGGCCGGCTCCTGAATCCGGACAGCGCCCGGCTGCTTCGCGCCCGGATACCAGAACGTTTGATGACAGCTTTCGCAGACATCCTGCATCCGGCCACCGATGTCCAACAGCGCAGCGGTATCTTGTGCGTCGCTGGCTCGTACCGCTTCCGCGCCGACAGCCTGCAAGGCTCGCGCAAATGCGTCAAAGCTCGTGCGCTTCTTCCTGATCAGCACGGTAATCTCAGGCGGCTCCAGCTCCACGCCCGGCGCCTCCGACTTGCTGCCGGGTGGTGCCGCTTCACGACCCGGCATCATCAACAAGTTGGCTCCCTCAACGATCCGGATGGCGGCGCGCCGGACATTGAGCCACTCCTCCTCCGTCTTCGGAAAGGTCTCGTGCGCGCCATCCTGGTCGACCACGGTTCCTACCGCCCCCCATACGACATCCGCCGACGGATCGACGATCGAATCCATGAGATCCTTGATGGTGGTGTAGACCTTGCGGCCTTGGGCCGCTTGCGCCTCCACGGGTTCTTTGCCTCTCGCCGACTTTTTCTGAGCGAAGGCCGCCGATGATGCCGCCATGAATCCAAGGGTCATCCCCAGGGCAGCTGAGCACACGGCGGCTATGATTTGCCTTCTCATCGTGCTGTCTCCTCCCATCCGGTGCGCATGGTAGCAGTCGGCAGCACCGCTCGAAAGCTCGTGCTCTTACTGGAACAGCTTGAGATCGACCGCCTCGCCCATGGCGCGATAGCCGGCGTCGTTGGGATGAAGGTGATCACCGCTGTCGTAGCGCGCCGCGATCGCCGAACGGCTCGGATCGGCAATGACGCGATCGAAGTCGATGATCGTATCAAAGGCGCCACTGGTCCTGATCCAGTGATTGACGGCGAGACGTCTCACCTCCTTGTCGAGCGTGAAATAGCCCTGGTTGGGCCGCCCGGCGAGCGCGTTCTCGAACGGCGTCAGGGTGGCGCCGACCACTTTGATCGAGCGGACACGGGCGCGGTCGATCATTTGCTTGTAGCCGGCGACGATGTCGTCCGCGCTGCGAATGATGCCGTTCGGCTCGAGCGCCGTACCGGGCCAGCCGATATCGTTGATCCCGAGCAGGATCACGACATGCGAGACGGCCGGCTGGCTCAGCACGTCGCGCTCGAAACGCGCAAGCCCGCTCACGCCCGCACCATCGCTGAGCACGCGATTGCCGCTGATCCCCTGGTTCAACACCGCGACGGTCGCGCCGGCATCCTTCAATCGGCGCGCCAGAATGTCCGGCCAGCGTCCATTGGCATTGACGGTCGAATTGGTCCCATCGGTGATCGAGTCGCCGAATGTCACGATCGCCCGCGCAGCCGCGCTCGGCTCGACCAAAACGCCGGTCAGAAAGAACCGATGAGTGAACCGATCAACGACCGGAAATTCAGCGCTTGCTGTGAAATCTCCTGGTGCTGAAACATCCGCGGTCTGCAGACCAACCTGGTGAACCGTGGCGAGCTCCGTCGCCGCCGGCAAATACAAATTGATGGCGAGGTCGGAGAGCGGCGCTACGTTCAGCTCGACCGGATCGCTCAAAGCCGGCGCGCCCGGCAGCAAGGTGACCTTCTTGGCACCGCCGAACGTCAGCGGCCGCAGACTGCTGGCGGCAATCTCTGTACCCTTGCCGGCCGGTCCGATACTGGCAGCCCCTATCAGCACCGGCTTGCTGCCGAACTCGTTGGAGAGCCTGATCCTGACTTTGCTGCCGCCAATGCTGACGCGAACGATCTGGCGAATGGTCTGGTTCGAGAAGCTTGCCGGCATGACGCCGCGAGGCGGCTGCGGGCTCGCGGTCCAAGTGCCGACCCAGCTTTGCGCCAGTGCTGAGTGGGTCGCAAGGACGCCAAGTGCGGCTATCAGAGCTGCAACGAGAACGGCGCGTTTCGAGAACATGGTTCCCTCCACCACTGTCCAACAAGTGGAGGCTAACGCGACTTGTCGGCTTCGGCTATGCCCACTCGGCTACGGTAATGGGCCGGTCAGGCGCGACGGCGCTGCGCCTGCCGACTGGCTGACGGGCTCAGTGACCGGCTTCGTCATCCTCCTCGGGATCAAGCAGCCGATGCATGTGCACCACGAAGTAACGCATGTGGGCGTTGTCGACAGTCTGCTGCGCCTTCGCCTTCCAAGCCGTGTAGGCGGTCGCGTAGTTCGGATAGATGCCGACGATATCCAGCTTGTCGAGATCCTTGAACTCGATGTCGTGGAGGTCCTTCAGCTCGCCACCAAAGACAAGGTGCAGAAGTTGCTTGGTGGGGGGTTTTTTCGCCATGGCAGATCCTTCGCTAGTGCCGCCGATTTGAAGTTCCTACATCACGTGCAGCAAGCTCGGCTAGGAACTTCAAATCGAAAAGCGGCACTAGATCATTGAGTTGCTGGTGCCCCTTTGTTTCCGAAGTTCGTGTCAGAGCCTGGCTGAGGTGCATCACGAACTTCGGAAACGGGGCAGCAGTCAGGCGGCCCGTCGCCCGATTCGCAATTACCCCGGTCGCATGTTGCCTATCACAGGAATTGTCTATTTCGCATGTACCTCATGCACAGGCGCGCGGCCGTTACGCGCCACCAGCGCATAGGCCCGCTCGGTCACCCGGTTGACACCGGCCTCGACCTCGCATCTCGCCGCCTCCAGCACAGCATCGTCAGCATCGGGCGGCACCATGATCGGGCCTTCCCAGACGATCGCGCCGCGCCCGAACGGGAGATTGATGACGCAGCGATCCCACGAATTCAATTCCTTGTAGCGGCTAGTCACGATCGCGACCGGAAAGATCGGCCGTCCTGACGCGGCGGCAAGCTTCACGATCCCGAGGCTCGCAACGCGCGAGACCTTCGGCACGTCCGCGGTCGATGCCACGTTGTATCCCTCTTCCAGAGCCTCCAGCATCGCGCGGAACGCGCGCGGTCCTCCTTTGCGGAAGAAATCGCCGGAGTGGCTGCCGGACCCGCGGATCGTTCCGATGCCGAGCCGTTCGGCCGCGATGGCGTTGATCTCGCCGTCGCGATGGCGGGAAATGATCACTTTCACGCGGTGCCGCCGGCTGAGAAACGGCGTCATCAAGTGCTGGCCATGCCAGAACACCGCGATTCCTGGCGGATCGGCATCAAAGCGCTCATAGCCGTTGGGCGGCTCGATCACGAAGCGGTTGGTCTTCCACACCAACCGCAGATATTCAGCCGCCAGCACACCAATGGCGACCTGAAACCAGCGTGACGCAGTCAATCGCTTCAGCAATCGCATGGACAGCCATCACGCGAGTTCAGGGTGGTTGCGGACCAGATTGACGAGCGTTGCATGGCGCTCCTGGCCCGCGGCCAAGAGCGCGCCATGGACCAACTCGGAACCATTGTAGGTCAACGCCTCGCCCGTGATCGCGGTGAGCGCGCCGCCGGCTTCGTGCACCAAAAGGTCAGCGGCTGCAAGGTCCCAATCGTGACTGTTGCCGCCGGCGAAAGCGACATCAAGCACGCCTTGCGCTACGCGCGCGAGTCGCAGCGCAATCGAGCCGATGCGGGGCATCGGAATGGCGTTCGCGTTGAGACTGGCGAGCCAATTGATGTGGCGCTTGGGGCCCACAATCTTTGCGCCCACGACATCGCTGCCGGCGCTTGCCGCGATGGCAACGCCGTTGCGGGTGGCGCCGCCTCCTGCCACCGCCAGAAACAGCTCCTGCGAGACTGGAGCAAAGACCGCGCCGAGCGTTGGCCGGCCGCGCGCGGCCAGCGCCACCGAGATGGTCCAGTCGTCCTGACCCGCCAGATAGGCGCGAGTGCCGTCGATCGGGTCGACAATCCATACATTCTCGGCCTCGAGCCGCGCCGGATCGTCCTCGGTCTCTTCCGACAGCCAGCCATAGCCAGATCCCAAGCCGAGGAGCCGCTCTTGCAGAAACTCGTTGACCGCGAGATCGGCTTCGCTGACTGGCGACGACTCGCCTTTTATCCACTGCCGCAGCGGCTGCCGAAAAGTTTTCAGCGCAACGTCGCCCGCGATGCGAACGGTTTCCGCGAGCGCGGGCGCCAATGCGCTCAGACTGCGGTCAACGTCCGGCAACGGTCAGCCCCTCGATGCGCACGGTCGGCGCGTTGGTGCCATAGCGGAACTCGAGATCGTTGGCGGGCTCGAGCGCGCCGAACATGGCGACAAGATTGCCCGCGATCGTGACTTCGCTCACAGGATAGCTGCAGCGGCCATTCTCGATCCAGAACCCCGACGCGCCGCGGCTGTAGTCCCCGGTCACCGGGTTCACGCCCATGCCGATCAGCTCCGTGACGTAGAAGCCATCGGAGATGTCGGCGATCAGCTCATCAGGGCTGCGCGATCCTGCTTCAATATGCAGGTTGGTCGGTCCGGGCGACGGCGGCGACGACACGCCGCGCTGAGCGTGCCCGGTGGTTGCGAGATTGAGTTCGCGAGCCGTGGCGCTGTCGAGGAGCCAGGTTTTGAGCACGCCATCGTCCACGATCGCTTGGGTGCGAGCCTTGACGCCCTCACCGTCAAACGGACGCGAACGCTGGCCCCGCTTGCGGAGCGGATCGTCGATGATGCGGATGCCGGGCTTAAACAGCCGCTCCCCGAGCTTGTCGCGCAGAAAGCTCGTCTTGCGCGCGACTGCAGTACCGTTGATGGCGCCGGCGAGATGCCCGATCAGACCGCCCGCGATCCGGCGGTCGAACACGACCGGAACCCGCTTGGTCGCAACCTTGCGCGGATTGAGCCTCGCCACCGCACGCTCGCCCGCCGAGCGCCCGATCCGTTCCGCCGGATCAAGATCGGCAGCGTGCAGCGCGGAGGAGAAGTCATAGTCGCGCTCCATTGCGGTGCCGTCGCCCGCGATCGCGCTCATCGCCAGGCTGTGGCGCGAGGTCAGGTACGAGCCGCGAAAGCCGTGGCTCGTCGCCAGCACCATGCCGCCGATGCCGGCCGAAGCCGACGCACCTTCTGACTTGGTCACGCCCTTCACGGCCAAGCCAGCAGCTTCGGCGGCCTGAGCGCGCTCCTCCAACACCGCGACTGTAGGAAGCTCCGGATCAACCAGATCGAGGTCAGGCGGATTTCGCTCCAGCAGGCTCTCATCGGCGAAGCCTGCGAAGCGATCCTCCGGCGCGATCCTGGCCATCGCGACGGCGCGCTCGGCAAGCTGCGCCACATCGGCCCGGATATCGTTGGTGGAGACCACCGACTGACGCCGGCCCACCAGCACGCGCAATCCGACATCGTCGGATTCGGAGCGCTGCGATTCCTCAACTGCCCCCTCGCGGATCTCGACCGACAGCGACATTGACCGCACCGCGACCGCATCGGCTGAATCAGCGCCGGCGCGCCGCGCCGCCGCGACCAGACGCTCAGCGAGATCGGCAAGGGCTGTTTGGTCGAACAACGAGGTCATTTGCTCAATTTTCCGTGTTGGAGTTGGAGGTTAGCCACAAATTGACGAAACGCAGCAACGCCGCGTCAAGCATGAGAACGTTCCGGGGAGGTGATACCGCGAATTAACCAGGAACATTAAGCGGATTCCGAAGTGTTTGCGGCATGTTTGCGGCAAGGACCGGGGGGACAAACTTCCGGCTGACAAGGCGGAACCGGGGATAACCCGGCGGGGAGCTTTATGAGGCGTCAAGCTGCAGTCGGCAGGACCAGTCCTGCCGGGTCGAGCCGCCACGCGCGGCTCGACCCCTTCACACTGCCGGTTCGGTTTGCGGTCAATGACAGGACCGCGGACGGGCGCGTGCGCGTGGTCGAGCTTTCGCGCGATCACGTTGTGCTACGCCGGGCCGTGCGCGGCATCAAGATGGCGATCAAGGTGCGGATCGCCGCCTATCTGGGCGTGGCGATCCGGATCGAGCCGCCACACGATGACCAGGACGGCGCCGTCGCGGTCGTGCTCGAGCATCGTGATCCCGGCTTGTCGCTGCCGCTTTATCGCGCCGCGGACGGTACCGACATCGTGGCGGAGTGGCAATCCTGGGGACGCGCGCTGTGCTTGCCGCTGCTCGTCGTCGAAGCCGACGGCAGCCTGCGCGAGCCATTCGCCCGCATGGGCGCAGTTCGCGTTGCGACGCCAAGTTGGCGAAGGCGCCGGCGCTCGGCGTTGCGCGCGCGACGGCCGAGCTTGCCGCTGCGTCGCCGTGTTGGCAAATCGATTGCGGATGCTGTCGTGCATCGCGGCGAGCGCGAGATCATCGCGCGCACCTGATCTCAATCTCAATACGGCCTGTGGCCGCGCCGATGTGACTGGCGGTGCTACTTTCCTGTTGTCCAGTAGGTGCAATAGCGTTCGATATTGCCCGGAAGGTAGCGATCGTAATTCGTCCAGGATGCGTATTTTGGCAACTTGATCTCATTCTTTGCCACATCCGGGCATTTGCCGGCATCTGCCGCCTTCTTCACCTCTGCGGACAGATCCGCCAAGTAGTTGATAAGATTCTGGAGGTCCGCCTTGGTGCCGAGCCGGCTGCCGTGGGCGGGGATATGCCGATCCCAGTCGAGCGCAAGCACCTTTTTGAGTCCCTCTTCGAACTCCGGCAGATAGAATCCTGGCATGTTCTGGAAAAGAACACCTTCGACTGGAATCCAGTCGACCGTGAAGATGATCCGTTCGCGCGGCAGCCGCATGAGCAGCATGCCTTCGGTGTGATTCCTGCCGAGATAAGTCAATTCCAGATCGATGCCGCCGACGCTGAGCGTGCGCTGGTCGTCGACGATCTCATCGACCGGCACGATGTCGGCGCGCTTCATATTCGCGATGTTCCCCTTCGCGAAGCGATGCGCCACGAAGGTCGCGCCGGCATCCTTGAACGGCTTGCCGCCGGCAATGTGATCGGGGTCTTGGTGGCTGTACACCAGTAGCGGATCGGTGCCTGGGTGATTTTTCGGATTTCGGCGAGGTAAGCTTCCGCTGCCGGACGGTTTTCGCTGATCGGGTCAGTGGCGATAACGCCAGCAGGCGTCACGATGAACATCGATTGATGGCCCTGATAGCGGAAGTAGTAGACATTGTCGGTGACCTTCGTGGT
>Ga0075424_100005474_pt1 | contig 12126 bp, 10 predicted proteins | sample SoiMethybrSBSTD3_FD_75301 | JGI IMG/M metagenome (GOLD analysis project Ga0075424, IMG submission 75301) | Bulk soil microbial communities from a Populus tree surrounding site in Tennessee, USA - Soil MetaG P. TD hybrid SBSTD3 | ecosystem: Environmental > Terrestrial > Soil > Tree plantation... | reverse complement strand
GCGAACGACTTGAGCATGGGCGAGGCGGCAGGATCGCTGAGCGAGCGCCCGATCCAGTCTGGAAGCTTGCGATTGCACGAGCCGGCGTAGGTCCGGATCACCACGGGCGCGAACACCACCGGCACCGCCGCCGACGCCGCGACTGCATCGGCAATCGGATAGGACTCCAGATCGCTGCACATCGCCGAGAACGCGGTCTGGCCGAACACGAACGTGGTGCGGTTGTAGATGTCGGCGGCGTTGATCCAGATACGCGGGCGCCGGTCGGCGCGGAATTCCGCAAAGGTGGCGCCCTCAAACAGGTTCTCATCGAGCCAGCGCGTGAAGCCGGTCGCATCGTTGACGCCGCCGGAGAGCGCCCGCTGGATGTTGATCAGCGTGAATTTCGTCCGCAAGGCCTCCTCGGCATCGCGCAGCAGAAAGCGCTCGCGGAAGTCGGTGAGCGCTGCGCGCTTCTTCAGGCCATAATAGGCTGCGGTGACAGAGCCGCCCGAGACACCCGACACGAAGTCGACGCGATCGAGCAGCGACACGCTGCCACGGCGCACGCGTGCGCCATCCATCTCGGTCAGCACGCCATGCGAGAACGCGGCCGCCCGCGTCCCGCCGCCCGAGAACGACAGCGCGATCAGCAGATCGTCCTCATAGTTGATGTTCTCGCGTCCGGGCTCCGACGCGTGCGCCGAGGCGATCGCGTCAAGCGGCAGGTTGATGGGGTCGTTGTGGATGCTGGCGCAGCCGCTAAGCGCGACCGCCACGAGCACAACGCAAAGAACGCGAACAAAGACCCCGACCGTCTTCATCATCCCCCTGCAGGCATAGTGCCACCAGTCCGGCAGACTTATTAAGGCGTGCCGCTCAGCTGGGAAAGCAAATCTGTCGTGATCGCTGCCCATTCGGTGGGCAAAGGGCCCGAAGCGACCGGTTTCCCAGCTTGCTTATACCAGTAGCGCGCATTCTCGTCGTCGCCTTCAACGCGGTGCAGATAGGCATGCACCCAGGCGCAGTCCTTACCACCTTCGTCCATGACGATCTTGTGCGCCCTGTCCCAGTCGTCCTTGCCGGCCCACCAGAGACCTGCAAGTGCAGGCGCTAATCCTTCCGGCGGGCGCGATTTCGACAGACTGCTCTTGAACTCAGCGAGGGTCATGGCTCCGCTTCCTCCGCGAAGTCTACCACCACTTCTCAGGCGAAAACCGCCCGGCCGCATCCTCGATCACCTGACCGAGCGCAAACAGCGTCTCCTCGTCGAACGGGCGGCCGATCAGCTGCAGCGCAAGCGGCAGCCCCTGCGGCGACAATCCAGCCGGCACTGCCATTCCGGGCAGGCCCGCCATGTTCACCGTCACCGTGAACACGTCGTTGAGATACATCTCAATCGGATCGGTCTGTCCCTTCTCGCCGATGCCGAAGGCAGGCGACGGTGTCGCGGGTGCGAGGATCGCGTTGATACCCTGTGCGAAGCACGCCTCGAAGTCGCGCTTGATCAGCGTGCGCACTTTCTGCGCCCGCAGATAATATGCGTCGTAATAGCCGGCCGAGAGCACATAGGTGCCGATCATCACACGCCGGCGCACCTCCTTGCCGAAGCCTTCGGCGCGCGTCTTCTGATACATGTCGACGACATCGCGCCCCGACACCCGCAACCCGTAGCGCACGCCGTCATAGCGCGCGAGGTTCGACGACGCCTCGGCGGGCGCCACGATGTAATAGGCCGGCAGCGCGTACTTGGTGTGTGGCAGCGAGACCTCGACAATCTCGGCGCCGGCGGCCTTGAGCCAGGCGACGCCTTGCCCCCAGAGCGTCTCGATCTCCGGCGCCATGCCGTCGACTCGATATTCCTTCGGCACGCCGATCTTGAGGCCCTTGATGGACCTGCCGACCGCAGCCTCATAGTCCGGCACCGGACGATCGACTGACGTGGTGTCCTTCGGATCGTGACCGGCCATCGAGCGCAACAGGATCGCGCTGTCGCGCACCGTGCGGGCGATCGGTCCGGCTTGGTCGAGCGAAGATGCGTACGCAATGATGCCCCAGCGCGAGCAGCGACCATACGTGGGCTTGATCCCGACTGTGCCGGTGAACGCAGCAGGCTGGCGGATCGAGCCGCCGGTGTCGGTCGCAGTCGCGCCGATGCAAAGCCGCGCCGCGACGGCCGCCGCCGAGCCGCCTGACGAGCCACCCGGCACGAGCGCCTCGTTCGCACCGCGTCGCCGCCAGGGATTGACCACTGGCCCGAAGCACGAGTTCTCGTTCGACGAGCCCATGGCGAACTCGTCGTTGTTGAGTTTGCCGAGCATCACTGCGCCGTCACGCCAGAGATTGGCAGTAACGGTCGACTCGTACGGCGGCGCGAAATCGCCGAGGATGCGCGAGCAGGCGGTGGTGCGCACATCGCGCGTGGCGAACAGATCCTTGACGCCGAGCGGGATGCCCTCGAGCGGACGCGCATCGCCCGCCGCAAGTCGCGCATCCGCCGCGGCCGCCATGGCGCGCGCCTGCTCCGGCGTCTCCAGCACATAAGCATTGAGCGCCCGCGCGGCTTCCATCGCGGCCAGATGCGCATCCGCAAGCTCGACAGCGGAGAAGCGCTTGCTGCAAAGGCCGTCGCGTGCCTCGCCAAGCGTCAGCGAAGTCAGCTCGGTCATTCGTTGTCCGGGGTGTCGCAGACGAAGGGGTTCGCGGGCTTGGCGCTCTTGGTGGGCTTCGACGACGCCTGCGACGTGCCAGGCACCGGCAGGCCGGCCGCCTCGAAATCGGCGGCCGTGAAGCCCTCGGGCATCACGCCGCGAGCGACCGCCATTTCGAGCTCATAGCGGTACATCAGATCCTGCTCTTCACACGCCCAGCACATCCGGCCCCATCCTCGTCGAGAGGATCAAATTACGAGGCATAATCACACCTCTATTCCCATCTAAGAGCATGAAATCGCTTGAGTTTATCGCTCCGTGGCTTCGTTTTGCCAAACCCACACTCGAATTCCGACCCGTTCGACGTCCATATATAGAGACTGCCACGGTCGAGATTGGCATGGCCATTTCAGCATCAAACGGTTGATTTCCCTTCGCTATTCCTTCTCACGGATGCGTTAGCGGCCTTCGCCACCCTGCCTCTGCCTAACGCTCTTCACCTAAAGCAAACATAGGACCTCGTCACCCGCTCTGCAAGCCGCCGAGGACGCCTACTCGACGACCTTCGGAACCAGGAAGAAATGGCCCTCGGTCGCGGGGGCATTGCGCACGATGTCGTCCGGGATGCCGCCGTCGGTGACCTCGTCGGCGCGCTTTTTCATGGCCATGGGGGTTACCGAGGTCATCGGCTCGACGCCCTCGACGTTCACCTCCGAAAGCTGCTCGACAAAAGCCAGGATCGCGTTGAGTTCGCCCTTGAGGTGCTCAACCTCATCCTCCGCAACCGCGATGCGGGCGAGATGCGCGATACGGCGGACGGTGTCGGCATCGACGGACATGAGCAAGCCCCGGTTGACGCGGTCGCATAACACGCCGCACTTTTACGCCGCAACCACCCCGACAACCCGGTAGGCGGCCTGCAGGCAGATGCTATAGTCCGACGATGATGAGCATCGGGCGCCTGGCAGCAGTGGCGGTCGCGTTCATCTGCGCCGGCGCTCAAGCGGAGGCGCAGACCGTCTCCGATTTCTATCGCGGGCGGACCGTCAACCTGGTCATCGGCTATGCACCGGGCGGGGGCTACGACCTCTACGCCCGTACGCTCGCACGCCATATCAGCCGCCACATTCCCGGCAATCCCACAATCGTGGTGCAGAACATGCCGGGCGCGGGCTCGATCAAGGCGGCGAACTTTCTCTACACCATCGCGCCCAAGGACGGCTCGACCTTCGGCGGCTTCTCACGCGGCGCGTTTCTCGATCCGTTGCTTGGCCGCAGCGAGGGCACGCAGTTCGATGCGCCGAAATTCGGCTGGCTCGGCAGCATCTCGAACGAGGTCGGCGTATGCGCCTTCCGCACGGCCGTCGGCATCAAGTCCTGGTCCGACATGCGGAGCAAACCATTCATCATCGGATCGACCGGCGCGGGCGCCGATTCCGACGTGTTCCCGACCGTGCTGCGCAAGATGTTCAAGCTGCCTATGAAAGTCGTCGCCGGCTATGCCAGCGCCGCCGAGGTGGTGGTCGCAATCAAGCGCAACGAGGTCGACGGCCGCTGCGGCTGGTCATGGTCGAGCCTCGTGAGCTGGAACCGCGACATGTACGAAGGGAAGCAGATCGACGTGGTCCTGCAGCTTGCGGCGCAGAAGCTTGACGAGCTCGCGCAGGTGCCGCTGATCACCGATGTGGCCGAGACCGACGAGCAGCGCACCGCGCTCCGCCTGATCGTGTCGCGCCAGACCATGGCCCGACCCTACGTGATGCCGCCGGGCGTTCCCGCCGACCGCCTGCAGGCGCTGCGCGCGGCGTTTGACGCAACCATGAAAGACCCGGCGTTTCTCGCCGACGCCAAAAAACAGGATCTCGAGGTGCGGCCAATCCTAGGCGCCGATGCCGACGCGCTCATCCGTGAGGTCTATGCGACGCCACCCGCGATCGTGAAGCTCGCGGTGGACTATATGAAGGATTGATCGGGACGCAGCAGCTTACGCCGGTATGCCGCCCTCGGCCGGCAAACGCACCGCCAGTGACGCCCGCAGCTTCGTCGACAATTCCTGAACATTGATGGGCTTGCGGACAATGTCTCGCTCGCTGATGTTCTTGAAGGCGTCCTGCTCCGCGAAGCCGGTTACAAACAGAATCGGCAGCAAGGGCCGGCGGCCGCGCGCCCGGCGCGACAGCTCGGCACCATTCATTCCCGGCATCGCGTAATCGAGCAGCAGCAGATCAACCGTGGCCGACGATCCCAGCACTTCCAAAGCCGCACCGCCGCTGCCGGCTTCGAGCACCTGGTATCCGAGCTCGCGCAGATAGGTCGCCGTTACATCGCGTACGGCGTTGTCGTCGTCGACCAGCAGAATGACCGCGCCCGAGTGGGGAGCGGCAACCACACTCGAGGTCTCGCTCTGTAGCGCGGTGGCGGCGCCGTCGGCCGGCGGCAAGTAGATACAGATCGCCGTACCTCTGCCTTCCTCGGTCATGACGCACACCCCGCCGCCCGATTGCTTGGCAAAGCCGAGAACCTGGCTGAGGCCCAACCCCGATCCCTTGCCGACGTCCTTGGTCGTAAAGAAAGGCTCGAACGCCTTGGCGCGAACCTCCTTGCTCATACCGTGGCCGGTGTCGGACACGCAGATTTCCACGTACCGTCCCGCCGGTGGCTCTTCCGGTCCGTTGGGAGGACCGAGCGAGACATTGCGCGTGGACACGCACAGACTTCCTCCACTTCCCATGGCATCGCGGGCGTTGATCGCCAAATTGAGGATCGCCAACTGCAGCTGCGTATGATCAACCATTGCGACGCAGGACTCGCCGGATACCAGCGTTTCAATCCTGATCTTGCGCCCGATCGTGCTCTGCAGAAGGTCCTCGACCTTTGACAGCACAGCATTGAGGTCAGTCGCGACAGGCTCGAGGTGCTGTCGACGCGAGAATGTCAGGAGCTGATCAGTGAGGCGGGCGCCGCGCTGCGCCGCCTCCCGCATATTGGCGAGCCGCTGCACGACCTTGCCCTCGAGGCCTTTGTCGATCAGCGATCTCTCCAGAAACCGGATGTTGCCCAGGAGAACCGTCAGGAGATTGTTGAAATCGTGCGCCACTCCGGAGGTGAGTTGACCGACCGCCTCCAGCCGCTGCATCTGCCGCAACGTCGATTCCACGCGTTCGCGTTCCTCGATTTGCGACAGCAGCTCGCGATTGGCGGCGGCAAGCTCCTCGGTGCGCTCCTGCACTCGCGCTTCCAGGTCGTCGTTCAGCCGGCACCATTCATATTGCCGGCGCCGCCCCCGCAGCGCGGTTAGCGCAACACTCACCAGCGTGGTGGGATGAAACGGCCGTTCGAGAAACGTGACATTGCCGAATATCCCGGTCAGCGAGACAGCCGTGGGGTTCCGCTCAAGCCCGCCGCCGTGGCGGGTCAGCAGAATGAAGGGAAAATCCGACCAGGTGGGCTGCGCGTCGACCCACTCTCGGAGTGGGCGCGCGTCGATGTCGGAAACCGACTCCTCAGTCAGAATGGCGAAGTCCGCGCCGGCTCTGAGCTGGTCGAGCAAGATTCCCAGCTTGGGGCAGATAAGTGCATCGATTCGCGCCTCGATGAGGATCTGCGCCGCAATGCGCGCGTCCCGCCCATGCGGCGCCAGGATCAAGGCGCGTTCAACTGGGGCGGCTCTCTTGCTCACGTCGCGCCCACCGTTGCAACTCCCGGGCCGACGAAGGTCGGCACGCCACGGAGAACCCCTTGGAATTCCTTGAGCGGTTGCCCAAGCATCAGACCCTTGTTCGAGATCGTGAGTTCGCGAATGGTATCCTCATGCGCGCCGGTTCGTTTCTTCATAACCGAAATGGCACGTCGTACGCGGCCGAAGGCCTCAAAATAGCGCAGCAGGACAACCGTGTCCGCAAGATAAGTGATATCCACCGGCTGGCGCATATCTCCCAACATTCCGCTCTGCGCGATGGTCAAGAAGGTCGCGGCACCGCGACGATTCAAATATTGGAGCAGCTCATGGATATGCAGCGTGATGAACTGCTCTTCCGACATCGCGGCCTGATATCCATTCAGGCTGTCGATGGCGACGACCTTGGTATTCTCCCGATCGACGCAACGCCGCACGCGATGCGAGAATTCTCCAGGCGTCAGCTCGGCAGCATCGAGTTGTTCGATGACGAGCTTGTTGGCTTTCTGCATCGCCTGCAGATCGATGCCTACGCCCTGGGCGCGCGCCAGCAACAGGCCCAGCTCCTCGTCGAAGATGAACAATGCGGCTCTCTCGCCGCGTTCCACCGCCGACGAGAGATACTGCAGAAGGAGCAGCGATTTCCCGGTGCCGGATGGGCCCAGCACTAGCGTGCTCGAGCCTGCCGCAACACCTCCCCCAAGCAGGAGGTCAAGCTCGGAAAGCCCGCTGCGGAGAAACTCATCGATGAACGCTTGCCGGTGCTCTGCGGCTACCAGCCGCGGAAATACCTCGATGCCACCCTTGGCGATGACAAAGTCATGATAGCCGCTGCGGAATGATTGACCGCGGCACTTGACGACCCGCAGTCGCCGCCGCTCGCCGCCGTACACTGGCGCAAGCTGGTCGAGATGGATGACGCTATGCGCAATGCTGTGCACCGCCCTGTCGGTGCTTTCGCTGGTGAGATCGTCGAGCATGATAACTGTCGACAGGTGGCGCGCAAAATAGTGCTTCAGGGCCAGGATCTGCCTTCTGTACCGCAGCGAGCTTTGCGCCAACAGCCGTATCTCCGACAAACTGTCGATCACCACGCGTGCCGGCTTGACGCGCTCGATGGTTTCGAGGATCCGCGTAATTGTTTCTCCAAGCTCCAGATCGGATGAATAGAGCAGGCTCTGGTGCCGTTCGGGATCAAGCACGCTTTCGGGCGGGACCAGCTCGAAGACGGTGATCTCGTCGGCGAGCTCCCAGCCATGCGACCTTGCGCCTTGTCTGAGCTCCTCTTCGGTTTCGGCCAGGCTGACATAGATTCCCCGCTCCCCTGCCGCCGCGCCAGCCATAAGAAACTGGAGGGCGATCGTGGTCTTGCCGGTGCCGGGACTGCCTTCCAGAAGGTGCAGCCGATTTCTTGCAAATCCGCCTTCCAGCACGTTGTCCAGCCCGAGAATGCTGGTGGCGGCGCGAGGGAGCAGATCATCCTTCATAGGTGCGTTAAGCCTTGATTGTGAAAGACAATTCGGAGGTTTGGGTGCGAACAAAACGTTCCAATTCGGGAAAAGTTCCCTGGTTAACGGGGCCGAGCCGCGGAGCAAGCCGCTGCCGCCGTGCGTGTGTGACCGCAATGTCACGGGGAATAAGGGGGGTCCCGACTTGTCGGTGCTCGCGCGTCCGACACAGCTTAGCTACAACCCGGCGTTACACACGAGCTGACTTCAATCCGTCCCGCCCATCCGTCGCATCAATGCCAGCGACTCGGCCGCGAGTGTGCGCGTGAGCTCGGCAGCCGGAATCTCTCGTCCGAGAGCCGCAGCCTGGCCAGACCACATCGGTGTGAAGTCGCCCGAGCCCTGAGCCTCGGCCCTGGCGCGCAGCGGCGCGAGTGCACCGGCCGCAAGCGGAAACGCCGGCGCGATCTCGTTCACCGGCCCGATCTCGCGCATCACTCGGTTGACGAGCCCACGTGCCGGGCGTCCGGTCATCAGGTTGGTCACCGCGGTGCCATCGTCGCGCGCCTCGCGCAGCGCGGCGCGATGCGGCGCGCTGATCTTCGCCTCGGGCGTGAACAGGAAAGCCGTGCCGATCTGGACGGCGGCGGCGCCGAGCGCGAAGGCAGCCGCGATGCCACGCGCATCCGTGATGCCGCCTGCCGCGATCACCGGCACCCTCACGGCATCGACGATCTGCGGCACCAGCGCGAAGGTCCCGACCTGCGCGGCCAGATCATCCGAGAGAAACATTCCGCGATGGCCGCCCGCCTCGTAGCCCTGTGCCACGACGGCATCGACGCCGCGCGCTTCGAGCCAACGCGCTTCCGCCACGGTCGTGGCAGAGGACAGCACAGCGCATCCCGCAGCCTTGACGCGCTTCAGCAAACTCTCCTCGGGCAGCCCGAAATGAAAGCTCACCACGCCGGGATTTGTCTCCTCCACCAGGGCGCAGAAGGCCTCATTGAAGGGCAGCCGCATGCTGGTTGGCACCGGCGCTGCCGGATCAATGCCAAGCTCGCGATAATAGGGCGCAAGCCGCTCGCGCCAGCGCGCCTCACGTGCATTGTTCAATTCAGGCGGCGTGTGACAGAAGAAATTGAGATTGACCTTCGCCTGCGAACGGGTGCGAAATTCGTTCATCTGCTCGCGCGCCTTGGCGGCGTCGAGCATCGCGCATGGCAATGAACCAAGCCCGCCGGCCTGCGCAACCGCAACGGCCAGCGCGACATCCATGGAACCCGCCATCGGGGCCAACAGCATCGGCAGCTCGATCTGGAACAGATCGATAAGACGACGATCGGCCCACATGACAGCTCTCCCAGACTCCGCGGCGAGCACTCTGGCGCATGACCGGAGTGGCGTCCATTCGTGATGCAAGAACGCTGCATTCGGAAAGCAGGGAAGGTCGAGACGCTAAGGTGAGCACGGCCTATCCGCTCCCCTCCTCCCGCGAGCCCTTGCGAGCGGTGGGAGGGAAACACAACCGCCGTGCTCATCTAACGAACCACAGCGGCACGACACGAGAGAAATGTTGCGCGACATTATGGCAGAGAAGCCTTTGGAGACGTCTTGCCAACAGCTCTGGTGATGGCCAGCGTGCGCCTTATACTCGCGAGGCTCGAACCCGACCGGAGCTAGCCTCATGCCATCCTGCTTACGGCTCGCCGTTTTGTTGTGCGCCGCCATCGCCGCTCCTGCGCACGCGCAGGACTGGCCCGCAAGGCCCGTGAAGATCGTGGTGCCGTTCGCGGCCGGTGGCAGCTCCGACCAATTGGCGCGGCTGCTGGCAGGCGAGCTGAGCGCCACCTTCAAGCAGCAGTTCTTCGTCGAAAACCGCGCCGGCAGCGCAGGCGCCGTCGGCTCCGCGCAGGTCGCCCGCGCCGAGCCCGACGGATACACCTTCGTCAACGCCGGCTCCGGCCCGCACCTGACCGGCCCCGCGATCAACCCCAATATCGGCTACGACCCCCTCAACGACTTCACCCATATCGCCATGGAAGCCGCCGACAGCTTCGTGTTCGTCGCCGGCAGCGCGCTCGGCGTGAAGTCGATCGCCGAGCTGGTGGCATTGGCACGCACGAAGCCGTTGACGTCGGCGTCACCGGGGCCTGGCTCCCTTGGTCAGCTCATCCTCGAGCGCTTCAAGCGCCGCGCCGGCGTCGACATCCAGCATGTTCCAGCGCCCAATTCCGGCATGAACGAAGTGCTAGGCAATCACATCTCGCTGACGATGACGACATTGCTCACCGCGGGCGAGATGATCCGCTCCGGCAAGGTCGTGCCACTCGCGGTGACCAGCGCGCAACGGCACCCGGCTTATCCGACCATTCCGACCTTCGCCGAGCAGGGCTTTCCCGACACCCGCGGCGACACCTGGTTCTGGCTCGCCGGCCCTAAGAACCTGCCCGCCGCGATCGTGGGCAAGCTCAATGCCGAGATCCGGCGCGTCAACAAGACTGAGAAGATGCGCGCACATTTCGACAGGCTCGCGCTCTCGACACTCGACCTTGATCCGCCGGCGGTCGCCAGATTTGTCGCCGACGAATATGCCTTTTGGGCGCCGCTCGCCAAGGAAGCCGGGCTCGCGGTGCAATGAGACTGCGCGACGGGAGGACACCCATGCCCACATCCATCCATTCGGTCTGTCGTCTCGCGGTCGCCATGGTCTGCGCGCTCGCCGCGCTCCATGTGTCAGCCTTCGCGCAGGACTTCCCGAGCCGAACGATCCGTATCGTGGTGCCGTTCCCGGCCGGTGGCCCAACCGACATCCTGTCGCGAATCGTGGCGCAGAAGATGAGCGAGGACTTCGGCCAGCCGGTCGTGGTCGAGAACCGGCCCGGTGCCGACACCGCGCTTGGCGCCGTGCAGGTCGCAAGAGCAACGCCTGACGGCTACACGCTGCTCGCCGCCATGGACACCACGCTGGTGATGAATCCAGCGACCAAGACCAGCCTGCCCTACGACCCGTTCAAGGATTTCGCCGCTATTTCGCTCGGCGCCAAGAATACTTCACTGTTGACCGTGCGCGCCGACGACGGGCCGAAGTCGATCAGCGAGTTGATCGCGCTCGGCAAGTCGAAAAACGGGACCATGAACTACGGCGCCGGCATCATCACGACACGGCTCGCGGGCTACATGTTCAACCGCGAGGCCGGCATCAAGGCGCAGCTCATTCCTTACAAGGGCAGCTCTGAGGTGGTGCAGGGGCTGCTCACCGGTGCGGTCGACTACATCGTAGACGGCACCGCCTCGAGCCTGCCGCTGATCACGTCGGGCAAGCTGCGTCCGCTCGCCAAGCTCAACAGCCGCCCACTGCCGCAACTGCCCGACGTGCCGCCGCTCTCGGTCGCCGCCGGCATGCCGGCGCTCGACGATATGTCGAGCTGGATCGCATTCATGGCGCCCGCCGGCACCCCGCGCGCGATCGTCGACAAGCTGCAGGCCGAGATCGTACGCATCTACGCCGACCCGGCCACCGCCGACAAGCTTGAGAAGTCCGGGATCAATGCGGTATCGAGCACGCCCGAGGAGCTTGACGCCTTCTTCCGCCGCGAGGCCGTGCGGTGGGAAAAGGCGTTCAAGGAGAGCGGAATTAAGCTAGACTGACCGTCACCCACCTCGCCTTTCCCCACCTCACGCCTGCCGTTACCCGCCGGGCGAGCCCGCAAGGAGCATCCATGTCGAAGCCGAAAGTCCTGATCTTTGCCCCGCGCGAGGAGCCGCCGGAGACCATCAAATCCCTCGAGGGGCTCGGCTGCGAAGTCGTCGTCGGCAACCGCGACTGGCAATTGCCGCGCACTCACTACGAGGACGACGTGGTGGAGGCCGCGCGCGACGCGGTCGCGCTGATGGGCACCTCCATGCGGCATACCCCGATCAGCCGGCGCATCATGCAAGCGTCGCAGCGGCTGCGGGTGGTTGCGAAATACACCGTCGGTGTCGACGACATCGACACCGACGCGGCGACTGAGCTTGGCATCATGGTGTGCCATGCGCCGACGGAATCGAATTGCTTCGGCGTCGCCGAGACCACCGTCACCATGATGCTGGCGCTGCTCAAGAAGCTGCGCGAGCGCGATGCCGACGTGCGCGCCGGCAAGTGGCGCACGCTCGACAACTACTCCTATTACGTCGGTAGCCGCGCCTCCGACGGCTTCCCCGGGCAGACCATCGGGCTTGTCGGCTTCGGCCGCATCGGCACGCGGGTGGCACAGCTCATGACGCCCTGGCGCGCCCGCCTCATTGCCTACGATCCCTATGTGCAGCCGGCCACCTTCCTGGCGCACGGCGTGCGGCAGGTCGACTACGAGACGCTGCTGCGCGAGTCCGA
>Ga0075424_100005473_pt1 | contig 12127 bp, 13 predicted proteins | sample SoiMethybrSBSTD3_FD_75301 | JGI IMG/M metagenome (GOLD analysis project Ga0075424, IMG submission 75301) | Bulk soil microbial communities from a Populus tree surrounding site in Tennessee, USA - Soil MetaG P. TD hybrid SBSTD3 | ecosystem: Environmental > Terrestrial > Soil > Tree plantation... | reverse complement strand
CAATGGGCAGGCAGGTCGTGCGGCAGATTGCGCGCACGTCCTCGGCCACTTTGCAGGGCTTGGCGAGCACCTTCTCAACCCACAAAATCCCGTCCACTGTGGCACGCGGCAGCTGGAGGCGCGCTTTGCACGCAGCACTTTGAACGGGGATGGTTTGAGGCAAAAATGAACGGCAACGGCAGGAACTAGGCAGCGGCGAGTTTGTTAAGTTCGGGTATGCGCAATGATGGCAAGTCGAGGCAATGACGCGCCAAACTTACCTCGAACTGCAGGCCGACCGCTCAAGAAATCGCAGAACCTGTGCAGTACATTAAGGGTAGTCGTCGAGGGCGGGGCATGAAACGAGTGCGCGTCATACTGTTGGCGGCAATGTTGGGCGGTCCGCTCGGCTGTGCCGCATGGGCCAACCCAGCAGCCCTGCCGCGAGAACAGGACCGCAGCTCGCCTTACATGCGCGTGTTCGGCGTGACGCAGCCCCCATACGGCTTCATTCAGTTCTGCCAGCGGATGCCAGAAGAATGCCGCCAGGGTCCGCCCGAGGAACAGCGCTTCTCGGCCACACCGGAGCGCCTGAGCGAGCTTGATGCCATGAACAGGTTGGTCAACCGCGAGATCGCTCCGGCCACCGACATGGAGATCTACGGCGTCGCCGAATTCTGGACCATCCCGACCACGCGCGGCGACTGCGAAGACTATGCGCTCTTGAAGCGCAAGCTCCTCATCGCTCGTGGCTGGCCGCCGAGCGCGCTCTTGATGACCGTCGTGCGTGACGAAAAGGGCGAGGGCCACGCAGTGCTCACGGCCCGCACGGTGCAGGGTGACTTCATCCTCGACAACAAGGTCGACGAAGTGAAGACGTGGAACCGCACCCGCTACGAGTACGTCATGCGCCAGTCGTATCTCAATACGATGATTTGGATGTCCCTCGATCCACGCGAGGGCAGCTCGACGGTGCCAATCGCCGGCGTGCGCACCACGCCCCGGCGTTAGACGGGCTCAAAGGTCCTCCAGATCGAGCTCAAGGATTGCCATCTGGAACTGGTAGCAGAGCTCCCCGTCCTCGTTGTCCACGGTCAGTGTGCCGACGAAATCTTCGCCCACGTAGACTTCGGCGGAATCCTTGATCTTCGGTCGCGCCCGCACCGACAATGTCTTGGTGCCGAACACCTTGCGCATGTACGCTTGCACGCGCACCATTTCACGGGGATCCACGCAATCACTCCCTAGCCACAGCCGCAATCGTCAGGCAACAGACGTTGATCCATGGTGCGCGCCGGCTCGGGGCAGCCGGCCGGTCCCACCACCTTGGCTGGCACGCCTGCCACCGTGGTTTCGGGCGGCACGTCTTTCAGCACCACACTGCCCGAGGCGATGCGGCAGCAGTTGCCGACATGAATGTTGCCGAGCACCTTGGCACCAGCACCGATCATGACGTTGGCGCCGATCTTGGGATGGCGATCGCCGGTTTCCTTACCGGTGCCGCCGAGCGTCACGCCCTGCAGAAGCGAGCAGTTGTCACCGAGGGTCGCCGTCTCGCCGATGACGATGCCGGTGCCGTGATCGAGCATGATGCCGATGCCGATTTTGGCCGCCGGGTTGATGTCCACCGCAAAGATGCGCGAGCTCTGGCTCTGCAGGTAGAGCGCGAAGTCGCGCTGCCCGCGCTTCCACAATTCGTGGGCGAAGCGATGCGTGACCAGGGCATGAAAGCCCTTGAAATAGAGCAGCGGTTCGATGTAGCGGCTGCAGGCCGGGTCCCGGTCGTAGACAGCGGCGAGATCGGCGCGAAAGGCGCGACCCAATTCGGGTTGATCGGCTAGCACCTGAGTGAAGGTCTGGCCGATGAGGCCGGCGTCGACGTCGGAGTGGTTGAGCCGCTGGGCAAGCCGGTGGCAGACCGCATCCTCCAACCGCGCCTGGCTCAGGATCGTGGCGTAGATGAAGCCACCAAGCGCGGGCTCGTTGCGCACCGCCTCCTCGGCCTCCTCCCGCACCTCGTCCCAGATCGGGTCTACGGCGGCAATGCCGGCCCGTTGGGCCATGCGCGACTTTGATGCCATGTGCCACTCCTTGCGCCCGGGCACTCTCGCAACACTTGCTTGCAAGCACGTAATGAGGTGCCGAGGCCAAGTCAATGTGCTGCTGGCGCGCCGGGCTTCATCTCACTCACGAGGCTGAACGACCCTTGGCCTCCGCCTCGATCGTGCGCACGGCGGTCGCGAGGAGGTCGGCCATCGTCTTGCGCAGCTCGACCTCGGAGATGGGCACGCCTTTGTCGTCGAAATCCTGCTTTACCTTGCGGAACACGTCCTCGTCGCCCTTCTCGACCAAGTCGGCTTTGCGCACGGCCTTGACGTAGTCGTCCACCGCCGCCCCGGTAAGGCCCAGCTTCTCGGCCGCCCATTGCGCCAACAGCCGGTTGCGGCGTGCTTCCGCCCGGAACTTGAGCTCCTCGTCCAAGGCGAATTTCTTCTCGAAGGCTCTTTCCCTCTCATCAAAGCTGGTCATGGCCTGATCTCCACCGGCGGCGCGTGTTCACGGGATGTTCCAGCGCCGCGCGCCATCTGTGAGGCATTACCCGATGGGGCCGTCGCAATCAATCGCTGTCGGCCAAAGCATTGATGCAACAGGCCTTGGTCCGGCAAGCGCTGGGTTGGCCATCCGGCGTTGGCCCCCCGCAACCGGCAGCGACCGCATTTGTGGACCCGGCCGGCCGCCCAAATCCGCTGGACTTGGGGGCCAGCGGACTTGGGGCCAGCGGACTTGGGGCCAGCGGACTTGGGGCCAGCGGACTTGGGGCCAGCGGACTCCCGTGCATGGCCCTGTACACCGCGCCAGGTGTTTCGATTGTTTCCCGACCGGCGTTCGGCTACTGTCCGCGCCTCGCTCCAAGCGCGCGCCCAACCCTCTTCGTGCGCTGCAGCATGTGGAATCGCGCTGCAATTTCAAAGGGAGCCGTCGTCCGTAGGCCATTCCAGCTGAAACAACCGCAGGCACGAGGATGCGAAGAATGAACAAGCGCCGTCGCGTATACGAGGGCAAGGCCAAGGTGCTGTATGAGGGGCCCGAGCCCGGCACCCTCATTCAGCACTTCAAAGATGATGCCACCGCCTTCAACAACAAGAAGCACGCGCTGATCGAGGGCAAGGGCGTGCTCAACAACCGCATTTCCGAGCACATCTTTGCAAAGCTTGGGGAGATCGGGGTGCCGACGCACTTCGTGCGCCGCCTCAACATGCGCGAGCAACTGATCCGCGAGGTTGAGATCATCCCGCTCGAGGTGGTCGTGCGCAATGTTGCTGCGGGGTCCCTGGCGCAGCGTCTGGGGCTTGAAGAGGGCAAAGCGTTGCCCCGCTCGATCATCGAGTTCTATTACAAGAATGACGGTCTCGGCGATCCCATGGTGTGCGAGGAGCACATCACCGCCTTCGGCTGGGCCAATCCGCCCGAAATCGACGAGATCATGGCGCTGGCGCTGCGCATCAACGACTTCTTGGTTGGCCTATTTTGCGGCATCGGCATTCGGCTGGTGGACTTCAAGGTGGAGTTCGGGCGGCTGTGGGAGAACGAGCAGATGCGCATTGTGCTGGCCGACGAGATCAGCCCGGACTGTTGCCGGCTCTGGGATGCGGCCACCTCCGACAAGCTCGACAAGGATCGCTTCCGCCGCGACATGGGCGGCGTGCTGGAGGCCTACCAGGAGGTGGCGCGTCGGCTGGGGGTGTTGACCGAGAACCCGCGCCCCAAGGGCAGCGGCCCAGTCCTCGTGAGCTCCAAGCCCCATTGAAACGGGGGGAGTGGAGCGCGTGGCGACAAGAAGGTAGGCAGCACCAAAATGGGGCCGCGGCAGAGCTCTGCCGCGGCTGCCGGGATTGCTCGGCGCATCGTCCCCCGGGGGAACTCATGAAGGCGCGCATCAGGGTCACGCTCAAGCCCGGTGTCCTCGACCCACAGGGCAAGGCCATTCAGAACGCACTGGGGAGCCTGGGCTTCACCGGCGTGAACGACGTCCGGCAGGGCAAATACATCGAGGTCGACTTGGCGGAAGCCGATGAGGCCAGAGCGCGCGAGCAGGTAGAGCGGATATGCAAAGAACTTCTCGCCAATACGGTCATCGAGAACTACGCCTACGAGCTCGTCGCGTAACATCGCTTGCGCTGGGCGCACTGCGCGCCTGTCGCGGCGCGCTGTGGCTCGGCAGCCTGGGCGCGGCGCTGTCCTTGACCGCCACACTGGGGCAGGCCCAGTCGCCCGGTGAGACCAAGGCCTTCGAGAGCAACCAATATCGCTACAGTGTGACGCTGCCCGCAGGTTGTAGGCAGGACGAGGGACCAGGCACGCTCGATGTCGTCTGTGCCACCGACTTTGATCCCGACAAGAGCGCCATGGCCAGCGCCGCCGCTGCCCTCTTTCTGGAGATCGCCGTCGAGCCGGTGCCGGAGGACGCAGGCAAGGCAGGCGCGGAACTGGCGCGGCGCTACGACGAGGCGCAGTTCAAGGCAGAGGTGCCCGAGAGCGTGTGCGGCGAGGCGGACAAGACGCGGGTCAAGATTGAGGACGTCAAACAGGTTGTCGAAGAGGCGCGGGTCGCCTATACGGCCGACGTCACCTGCCCGGAGATCAAATTCTTGGGATTGGGCGAACGCCGCGCGACAGTTGAGGTGTTTGTGACGCCGGGTCTGCGCTATCGGCTCATGGCGCGGGCGCCGAAGGAGGAATTCGAGCAACACAAGGAGGCCGTCGCCGCGTTCTTCGCCAGCTTCCGCATCCATCCTTGAGGATTGGAGGAGGAAAATGCACGCCTGCGTCGTCGTCTTCCCCGGGTCGAACTGCGACCGTGACGTGAAAGTGGCGCTGGAGGCGGTGGCCAAGCGGCCCGTGCAGATGGTCTGGCACGCCGATTCGAGCTTGCCCGCTGACTGCGATCTCATCGTGCTGCCCGGCGGCTTCGCCTATGGCGATTACTTGCGATGTGGTGCCATGGCCGCGCACACTCCCGTCATGCGCGACGTGGTGTGGAGGGCAAAGCGGGGCACGCCCGTACTGGGTATCTGCAACGGCTTTCAAGTGCTGGCGGAGACCGGACTGCTGCCGGGAACGCTCATGCGCAACGCCTCGCTCCAGTTCGTTTGCCGCGACGTCTTTCTCAAGGTCGAGCAATCCGACACGCTCTTTACCAATCGCTACGGCAAGGACGAGGTGATCCAGATTCCGATCGCCCACGGCGATGGCAACTACTTTGCCGATGAGCACACGCTCAATGAGCTCGAAGGCGACGGTCGCGTGGTGTTTCGCTACGTGGACGCGACGGGCAATGCCGACGCTGCCGCCAACCCCAACGGTGCCCAGCGCAACATCGCAGGCATCTGCGACAAGAGCCGCCGCGTCTTGGGTATGATGCCCCATCCGGAACGTCTGTTCGAACCCGCGCTCGGGGGTATCGACGGCCGCCGCCTCTTCGAGAGCTTGCTCGTCAGCCTGCCGTGAGCCTGCAGCTTCGGTCGAGGGCCCATCTGAGCCCACCGGTGTGGGGCCGCCGGGGTTGCCCGCCGATGCGCCGGCGCAAGCTTGCAATGAGGCGTCGGCGAAGGAGGGGCCTCAATGATTGGCCCCAAGATCTGCCTAAGGTCGGGCAAGGGGGTCGCCAAAGCATCGATGTCGCGTTGGCGCGCCTGTGACGGCGCCATAATTGCCCGCTACCTGTTGCGCCCCATGGACACCCCGGTCGACGTCAGGAGCCCGCGCAAGGCGGCTATTGCCTTCATCTTTGCCATCGTGCTTCTCGACGTCATAGCGCTCGGCATTGTCATTCCCGTGCTGCCCAAGCTGATCGAGACCATGCTCGGCGGCGACACGCCGCGCGCCGCGGAAATCTTCGGCATCTTCGGCACCTCATGGGCCCTGATGCAGTTCACCTTCTCACCGGTGCTGGGCGCGCTCTCCGACCGCTTCGGGCGCCGTCCGGTGCTGCTCATATCCATGAGCGGCCACGGCCTTGACTACGTGCTGATGGCACTCGCGCCGAACCTTGCTTGGCTCCTCCTCGGCCGCATCATTTCCGGGATCACCGCGTCAAGTTTTTCCACGGCGTACGCCTATATCGCCGATGTAACGCCGCCAGAGAAACGCGCCGGCGCCTTTGGCATGGTTGGCGCGGCCTTCGGCATCGGCTTCGTGCTAGGGCCGGCGCTGGGGGGCCTGTTGGGCACGCTCGATCCGCGCCTGCCCTTTTGGGTGGCGGCCGCCTTCAGCCTCGCCAACGCCGCCTATGGCTGGTTCGTGCTACCGGAATCGCTGGCACGCGAGCATCGCATGGACTTCAGTTGGGCGCACGCAAACCCGGTCGGCTCGCTGCGGCTCTTCTCCCGGCACCCTCAGCTCATCGGCCTGGCAGGAGTTGCCTTTCTCTACCAGCTCGCCCATGTGGTGCTGCCCTCGGTGACCGTGCTCTACACCAGCTACCGCTATGGCTGGAGCAATGCCACGATGGGCCTCACGCTCGCTGCCGTCGGCATCGCCTCCGGCATCGTCCAGGCGGCGCTCATTCGCCCGGCGGTCGACCGCTTCGGCGAGCGCACAGCCCTCATAGTCGGTTTGCTGTGCGGCGCCGCGGGCTTTTCCATCTACGGCCTCGCCACCACCAGCGTCGGCTTCTGGAGCGGCATTCCCGTGATGGCGCTGTGGGGGCTGGCCGGGGCTGCCGCCATGGGCCTGATGAGCCGCCTGGTGGGTGTGTCTGAGCAGGGCCAATTGCAAGGTGCCAACGCTAGCATCATGGCGCTGGCGGGCCTCTTCGGGCCGGGTCTTTTTACGCAGGCCTTCGCCCGCTCCATCGCGCCGGGTGAAGGCTGGCACCTGCCCGGAGCGCCATTCCTCCTCGCCGCCGCGCTGCTGCTGGGCGCGGCCGCGCTGGCCTGGCGCGTGACGCGCTAAGTGCCGGCGCCTCTTTGCAAGTCAGCACCCGCGATGGCGATCGGCGCAAGCCTCGCGCTCGATCTCGATGGTGGCGTGGTGCACGCCGTAGCGCTTCTGCAATAGGGCTTTGATGGCCGAAGCGATGCGATCGCCGTCATGCACGTCCGCGATGCGCGCGTGCAGCGTGACGATCGGCTTGTCCTGAGTGAGCGACCAGGCGTGTACGTGGTGGACGTCCTCCACGCCGGGCACGGACGCGACCAGATCCTCCTGCAGCGTGCGCACATCGAGATCGACTGGCGCCCCCTCCAGCAGAATGTGTCCCGTTTCCCGCACCAGCGACCAGGCACTGCGCAGGATTAGGATCGCGACCAGGGCCGAGAGCAGCGGATCGATCGGCGTCCAGCCGGTCCATAGGATGACGAGGGCAGCAGCAATGGCAGCGGCAGATCCGAGCAGGTCGCCCATGACGTGCAGCAGCGCCCCCTTGATGTTGACGTTGTCGCGCTCGGCTCCGTGCAAGATACGAAATGCCGCGACATTGATGAGAAGTCCGATGAAAGCGATCGCGAGCATGGGCGCTGCGAGAACCTCGGTCGGCACATAGAGGCGCCGAACCGCGGCATAGACGATTGCCACCGCAATGAAGCCGAGCGTCAAACCGTTGCTGTAGGCCGCCAAGACCTGAAAGCGGTGGAAGCCGTAGGTGCGCTGCCAATCGGCGGGGCGATGGGCCATGCGGAACGCCAGCCAGGCAAGCGCGAGCGATGCTGCATCGGTGAGCATGTGGCCGGCATCGGCCAGCAGGGCCAACGAGCCTGACAGGAGGCCTCCAGCGGCTTCCGCAACCATGAAGGCGCCCGTTAAGAGCGCGGCCCAGCCTATCGTGTGCTCGTTATGGGCGTGCACCGCGTCGCGCCCATGCGCGTGCGCATCGACCTGACGGCCCTGCGCTGCGCCCCTGTCTTCGGGTCGTGTCACGTGGTCTTTTGCCTGTGATCGTTTTGCCTGATCTCGCCGCCGGCTCGTTTCGCCTCGTCGTTCCGCCCGGTCGTTTCGCCCGGTCGTTTCGCCTGGTCGTTTCGCCCGAACCACTGCGATCTCAAGCTGCCATATAGGCGGGTTGGTTGGCCTTGCCCATGGCTTTGACGCATGCGAACCCCATTTTGCTGATGCGGCAAAGGTGTGCGGGCAAGATATGCACATTTCGCGACATCTGCGCCAAAGCTACACGCGCGCTTAGGGGGGACTCTCGCAGCGCGGACCGCTATAAGCGGCATGCTATGGGAATCGTTTTGCGGGTGAGCCCCGCGCCGCACATGCAGGATATGCAGCCCTCCATCACGCCCCAGATCGTCGCCGAGCACGGGTTGTCGCCTGACGAGTACCGGCGGCTTTTGCAGATCCTCGGCCGCGAACCCACACTGACCGAGCTCGGCATCTTCTCGGTGATGTGGAGCGAACACTGCTCCTATAAGTCGTCCCGGGTGTGGCTCAAGACGCTGCCCACCAAGGGTGGGCAGGTGATCCAGGGTCCGGGTGAAAACGCAGGTGTCGTCGACATCGGCGACGGCGATGCGGTCGTCTTCAAAATGGAGAGCCATAACCACCCCTCCTTCATCGAACCCTACCAGGGCGCCGCCACTGGAGTGGGTGGCATCATGCGCGACGTCTTCACCATGGGCGCGCGCCCGGTGGCCAACCTCAACGCGCTGCGCTTCGGCGATCCCGCCCACCCCAAGACGCGGCATCTGCTTGCGGGCGTCGTGGCCGGCATTGGCGGTTACGGTAACTGTACCGGTGTGCCGACGGTCGGTGGCGAGACCAACTTCGATCCAGGCTACAACGCCAACATCCTCGTCAACGCCATGTGCGTTGGTCTTGCCAAGACGGATAAGATTTTCTACTCGGCCGCCAAAGGCGTAGGGCTCCCGGTGGTCTATGTCGGTTCGAAGACAGGGCGCGACGGGATCCACGGAGCGACCATGGCATCGGCCGAGTTCGACGACGCCGCAGCCGAGCGGCGCCCCACCGTGCAGGTGGGCGATCCTTTCACCGAGAAACTGCTGATCGAGGCGTGCCTTGAGCTGATGGCGAGCGACGCCATCGTCGCCATCCAAGACATGGGCGCGGCGGGACTCACGTCTTCGACCTCCGAAATGGCCGACAAGGGCGGTGTCGGCATCGAGCTCATCCTCGACGCCGTGCCGCAGCGCGAACCCGACATGACGGCCTACGAAATGATGCTCTCCGAATCACAAGAGCGCATGTTGATGGTTCTCAAGCCCGGCCGCGAGGCAGGCGCTGAGGCTATCTTCCGCAAATGGGGGCTCGACTTTGCCGTCATCGGCCGCACCACCGACACCGGCCGCATGGTCGTCAGGCACAAGGGCGAGGTGGCGGCCGATCTCCCCGTGCAGGTCCTCGCCAACTCGGCACCGCTCTATGAGCGGCCCTGGCTCGCCACCACTCCGCCCAAAGCCATTCTGCCGGAATGGGTGCCGGCGCCCAACGCGATCCTCGCTACGCTCAAGACCATGGTCGGCTCGCCGCACCTGTGCTCCCGCCGCGCAATTTGGGAGCAATACGACCACACGGTCATGGGCGACACCATCCAGCGTCCCGGTGGCGATGCGGCGATTGTGCGGGTGCATGGCACGAACAAGGGCTTGGCGCTCACCTGTGACGTGACGCCGCGTTACGTTGCGGCCGACCCGGTCATGGGCACGAAGCAAGCGGTGGCCGAGAGCTGGCGCAATCTGATTGCCGTCGGTGCCGACCCCCTCGCCATCACCGACAACATGAACTTCGGGAACCCGGAGCGGCCGGAGATCATGGGCCAGTTCGTTGGTGCCATCGCCGGCATGAAGGAAGCCTGTGAGGTACTCAAATATCCTGTCGTGTCGGGCAACGTCTCGCTCTACAACGAGACCAATGGCCAGGCGATCCCGCCGACACCGGCGATCGGCGGCGTCGGTGTGGTGCCAAACCTCGCGCTGACGGCAAACCTCAAACTGAAGGCCGAGGGAGATCTGCTCGTGGCGATCGGCCGCGAGGCCGGCCACCTCGGACAGTCCCTTTACCAGCTCCAGGTCACGGGCAAGTTCGAGGGCGCCCCCCCGCCGGTGGACCTTGCCGACGAGATCAAGGCCGGCAATCTCGTCCGCTCACTCATCCGCGAGGGCAAAGCGCGCGCCGTGCACGATGTGAGCGATGGCGGACTGCTCATTGCCATCGCCGAGATGGCGCTGGCAGGAGACCTCGGTGCGCAGCTTTTCCCCTACGAGGGCAAGTTGCCGGCGCACGCCGCCTGGTTTGGCGAAGACCAGGCCCGCTACGTCCTCGAGGCGGTACCCGAACTGGCCGAGGAAGTCATCGAACGGGCACGCCTTCTTGCGCTCCCCGCGCGTGTGGTTGCCCGCGTTGGCGGCGAGGCGCTCACTCTCAAAGGTGAGCCGGCTCTTGGCCTGGCGGAACTGCGACGCGCGCACGAGGGCTGGCTGCCGGCTTACCTTGCGCAGTAGCGTTCTTGCTGCGTTCTGGCAGGTCACGGACGGACGGCGTGGCGGCAGCGAGACCTCCGTGGGGGAGAACCGCTGCGACGGGTATGGCGGGGGGAAAACCACGGCACAGCGAGCGGGTCGCGTCCCGCGCCGGGCCCCTGCAGGCGAGAGAGTTGGGGTGTGGCGGCCGGTGAGCGCCTCGGCTTATGATGGCGTGGATACGTTGGCGCAATTCGACTGGGAAGGCCGTGCCCAATGCCCATGGATGCCAAGGAGATCGAGCGGCTTATCAAGGCCCGCTTCCCCGGCGCGGAGGTCGCCATTAAGGACCTTGCCGGTGACGGAGACCACTATGCTGCTCACGTTGTTGCGCGCGAGTTCGCCGGCAAGACGCGGGTGCAACAGCACAAGATGGTGTACGAGGCGTTGCAGGGCCGCATGGGCGGCGTGTTGCACGCCCTAGCCTTGACCACGGCGGCCCCGCAAGATTGACTTTGCACCACCGTTGGCCCACATCCTCCCTCAAACGACTGAATTCTCTTCGTGGCCCGCGTCGGGGGGTCGCTGCCACACCGAGCGTGAAAGGAAGCTCTATGAGCGAGCAAGCTGTGCAAGATTGGATCCGCAAGGCCGTCGCCAGCAACGACGTGGTCGTGTTTATGAAGGGGACCAAAAACTTTCCGCAGTGCGGTTTCTCAGCGCAAGTGGTGCAGATCCTCGGCCACATGGGGGTCGACTACAAGGATGTGAACGTGCTGGAAGACTTGGGCATCCGCGAAGGCATCAAATCCTTCTCACAGTGGCCGACCATCCCCCAACTTTACGTCAAGGGCGAGTTCGTGGGCGGCTGTGACATCGTGCGTGAGATGTTCCAGCAGGGCGAGCTGAGCCAGCTGCTCGACGACAAGGGTATCGCCTACGACAAGGCGAAGATGACGGCCTGAGCCCTTTGGAGCCCAGCCCTTCGGAGCCCAGCCCTCTGGCCCGCCTCGGGGAGGGCACGGCCATCGGGGTGGCTCACTGCGACCTTTTTGATCCCGCTGCGACGACGCGGCCATGGGCGGGTAATCCTTGACGGGCCATGGGACGGGCCATGGGACGGGCCATGGGACGGGCCATGGGACGGGCCTAAGATGGAGCGTCGGACCACCGATCCGCGACTGATCTGGACGTGGCCGGGGGGCGCCGCAGCCCCGGCCGTTTCAGGGGAGATGCGCTGCCAGCAAAAGGCGTCCTCTGCGCGACGTGACATATTGGCGCCGCCTGTCCTGGGCTAAGATGGGCGCTGCAGCATGTTAAAGAGAGCGCGGGGTCCATGACGCTCGGCGGCCGTCGTTTTCTGCTGACCCTGGCCATTGTGGCCGCCAGTGTCTCGCTGGCGCTGGGCGTTAGCCTGCCCATCATCAAGCTCACCAAGTTTGTGTTTTTCACCTACGAGCATTCGCTCATTTCGACGGTGAACGCTCTCATCCGGTCTGGCCAGATCTTCCTTGGCACCACGGTTCTGGTGTTTTCGATCATACTGCCTGTGACCAAGCTCCTCTATCTGCTGCTCCTCTCCACACTGCCTCAGCGGGAGCTGCGACGGCTGTCGCGTCAACTGCGGGCGCTGGAATGGCTCGGCAAGTGGTCGATGCATGACGTGCTGGTTCTGTCGCTCTCGATCTTCTTCATCAAGAGTCAGGGCGTGTACGACGCCAAGAGCCTCA
>Ga0075424_100005472_pt1 | contig 12128 bp, 9 predicted proteins | sample SoiMethybrSBSTD3_FD_75301 | JGI IMG/M metagenome (GOLD analysis project Ga0075424, IMG submission 75301) | Bulk soil microbial communities from a Populus tree surrounding site in Tennessee, USA - Soil MetaG P. TD hybrid SBSTD3 | ecosystem: Environmental > Terrestrial > Soil > Tree plantation... | reverse complement strand
AGGTGGGGCGCCTTGAGCACGCTCGATGCGATCACGGAGGAGGAGACGAGGAGTCCCAGCGCCATCACCGTGCCGAAGATCACGGCGATGGTCGTTCCCAGAGCGACACAGCGACCCGCTTTCGCGAGGTCGAGCGAACGAAACTGCGCGACGAACTTCGTCGCCGCCAACCCCATCCCGGCGCCGGCCAGGATGCCGAACAAGCCTTGCGTGCTTTGAATCATGCCGATTTCGCCGAAGCCGGTCGTGCCCAGGAGCCGTGCGGCCAACACCGAAGACGCCAGGGTGAAGCCGCGCGACACGACGGCGCCGACGAGCGCCCAGAATGCTCCGATCGCGAAGTACCTCTCGACTGAATGGCTCGGTACGGTCGAGAGGGTCAGTGCGCGGGCCATGACCGGAAGATCGGTCCGCGGCGTCATCCGAGCAAGTGCTCGACCGCCTCGCACACGCTGTCCAGCTGGTCCAGCGTCATGTGCGAATACAGAGGAAGGGCCAGCGCCTCTCGGCTGGCCACGTTCGTCCGCTCCATGTGATCACTGCGACGGCACGCAACTCGCTGAAACAGCGTCTGCTCGTGCAGCGCGGGATAGAAGTACCGCTTCGTCTGGATGCCCTGCGCCTTCAGCTCGGCGCGGACGACGTCGCGGCTCAATCGGGCGTGCTCGCCGATGAACAGGACGAAATAGTTCCCGCTGCTCGTACGATCTTCGGGCGGCGTCTGGGCGTGACAGCCAGGAAGCTGGCCGAGGCGTGAGATGTATCGTTCGATCAACACCCGCCGCGCCTTGAGCAGCTCGTCAAGACGCTGCAGCGACAGCAGACCCACCGCCGCGTGCATCTCGCTCATGCGCGCGGAAAGGCCGAGGTAGACCATGTCCTCGCCGTCGGCCGGATCCTTCCCGTAATCGCGCATCGATCTCAGCCGCGTCGCCAGGTTTCGATCGCCGGTGCAGATCACGCCTCCCTCTACGGCGGTGACGACCTTGGTGGGACTCAGCGAGAACACTTCACAGGTCCCGAATGTGCCGGCCTTCCGGCCGCGGTATTCCGCGCCGAGCCCCTGCGCGCTGTCGAAGTAGACAGGAAGCCCATGACGAGCTCCCACCTCGAGCAACGCGTCGATGTCCGGCGGGAAGCCGTATACGTACACGGGGCAAATGGCGGCCGTCCCCGGCGAGAGGTTGCGCTCGATATCGGCAGGATCCAGCGTGAGCGATTCCGGCACGCAATCGCAGAAGACCGGAACGAGACCATTCCACACGAGCGCCTGCGCGGTGGCGGCAAACGTGAACGACGGCACGATGACCTCCGCTCCCGCGGGCAGCTCCAGTGCCCGGATCGCCAGCATGAGCCCGGCCGTGCACGAGGAGACGGCGACGGCCTCGGACGCGCCGGTCCGCCGGCAGACCTCCTGCTCGAAGGCACGGACGACGGATCCGGCAGTCACCATTCCCTCCTCCCAGCCGGGGCGAACGAGCTCCTCGAACTCCCGGAATGTCGGGAGAGTCGGCCTGATGATCGGCATCGCTTGCATGTTCGGTCCTCCTTGAGTTCTCGATGAGAGAGCGCGGGCGTCCGCAAGCCGCTCATGCGGCGCCGCGGGCTGTACCAGGGTGCGGGATCGTCCACGTCGGAACCGCCGTCGGCGAGATCCACCGATCGCCGTTGAACGCGGACTCCAGCTCGGATGACGGTCGGAACGTCGGGACGAGCGACTGGAGCTCCAACAGCACGGCCCTGGATTCGCCGCGCTGGGCTCGGCCTTCGAGCGCGAGCAGGGCTTGCTCGAGGGTCGTGTAGTCGGGAGTACGAGCCCCCCGAACGCGCTGGACGCCGGCCACGCTGGACGCTTCGATGGCCTCGTCCGACGCGACCAGCTCCTCGGATAGCTTCTCGCCCGGCCGCAGCCCGATGTAGGTGATCGGGATCTCGACGTCCGGGATGAAGCCGGAAAGCCGGATGAGGTTGCGGGCCATGTCCACGACCTTGATCTGGGCGCCCATGTCGAGCACGTATCCCGCGCCGTTCTCGCCGAAAGCCGCCGCCTGGAGCACGAGCTGGACCGCTTCGGGGATCAGCATGAAATACCGGCGCACCTCGGGATCGGTGATGGTGACCGGCCCTCCACTTCTGATCTGGTCGACAAACAGCGGAATCACGCTCCCGTTGCTACCGATGACGTTGCCGAACCGAACCACGACGAGGCAGGTCGATGCCCGCTCCGCGAGGGCCATCGTGAGGAGCTCGGCCGCGCGCTTGGTGGCCCCCATGACGCTCGATGGGTTGACGGCCTTGTCGCTCGAGATCAACACGAAGCGCTCGACGCCGTGACGGATCGCGGCCTGGCTCACGATCCGCGTTCCCTTGATGTTGTTCTTGATCGCCTCGCACGGGTTGAGCTCCATCAGCGGCACGTGCTTGTGGGCAGCGGCGTGGAAGATCACGTGGGGGCGGTGCTCACGCAGGACGTCTTCGACGCGGCCCTCGTCGGTCGCGTCGGCGATCACCGGATAGAGCTCCACGTTGCCCTTGCGGGGCGCCAGCGAGCGCTCGACCGCCCACAGGGCGTTCTCGTAGCGCTCGAAAAGGACCAGGGAGCTCGGCTCGAGCGCCAGAACCTGCCTGCACAGCTCGGAACCGATCGACCCACCGGCTCCCGTGATGAGGATCCGTTTGCCCTTGACCAGTGCCTTGGCGGTTTCCATGTCGAGGCCCACCGGAGTCCGACCGAGCAGATCTTCGACGCGCAAGTCTTGCACCTGGCTCAACGTCACGCGTCCATCGAGGATGTCCCGCAGTCGAGGAACTGTCTTGATCCGAAGCTTGTACGGCTCGAGCTCCTTGACGATCGCGCGGAGGACTTCTGACGCCGCCTGCGGCATCGCCACCAGCACCTCGCCGGGAGTCGCCTCCCCGACGATTCGCGTGAGGTCGCGTCGGGTCCCGAGCACCGGGACGCCATGGATGCGCCGCCCGACCTTGGACGGATCGTCGTCCACGAATCCGATCGGGAGTCGTTCGCGATCGCCGCCGTTCAACATTTCCCCGAGGATCATTTCCCCGGCGTCGCCCGCGCCGTAGATCAGTACGCGTCGTGTTCGAGTGCGCGATGGCTGCTCACACCACAGCCGCCAGGCGATGCGGAGCCCCGCCAGCAGGACGACGAGGAGCATGAAGTCGATGATGAACACCGATCGTGGATAGGCTTGCAGGCGCAGCACGCCGCGGATCAAGACGTAGAACAGCCCGATGCTCAAAAACGCCCCGATCACCATCGAGCGCAGGTCGCGGACCCCCACGTATTGCCACATGCCGTCGTAGAGGTGCAGCGGAAGGAAGGTCAGCACGCTGATCACCACGAGCCACGGCATCGTGTGGGCCCACATGTCCCAGTACTGCCTGGGGATGTCGCCGTCGAAGCGAAGCCAGAACGCCAGGTAGTTGGCGACGACGACGAGAATCGCGTGGACGGCGACGATGGACAATCGCCGGCTCATTACCATGACGCGCATCAGGAGCGGTCGATCCCGCCGCGGTCCGTGCGACGGCTGGACGCGGCCGGCGCCGGCGCGTCGTGGTGCCCGTTGGTGGCGGCGGGCATGTGATGGGTGCCCCGGCCAGCGGCACGGATGTTGACGTCGTTGAGCACCACGCCGAGCATGCGTGCGTGTGCGGAGGCGAGCGTCCGCACGGCGTACTGCGCGGCATCCCGGCTCGCGCGACCATGACGAAGCACGAGAATCACGCCTTCCACCTGTTGCGCCAGTATCCGGACGTCGCTCACCCCGATATCGCTCATGCCGAACATGGGAGGCGCGTCGATCACGATGTGCGCATATCGCTCGCTGAGCGTCGCCAGCACTTCGGCGAATCGCTGCGAGGCGAGAAGCTCGACCGGATTGAAGGGCACGGCGCCGGCTGGCAGCACGTGCAGCCCGGGAATTCGCTGCTCGATTCCCGGGTGAAGACCCTTGCGGCTCCAGGCCGGTGTGATCACGTCCTCGAGATGAGCGCCGCCGGTCAGCAGGTCTGACAGCCCGGGCCTCCCGGGGACGCCCAGCAGCTCGTGGAGGCTCGGGTGTCGCATGTTGGCGTCGATCACGAGCACGTCGCCCGCCTGGAGCTGAGCGAAGCTGATCGCGCAGTTCGTCGAGACCGACGTGGCGCCGTCGTCGTGGTGGAGGGACGTCACCATCACCGTTTTCGGTGGCCGACCCTGCGCCGAGTACACGACGCTGGTCCGCACGTTCCGAAATGCCTCGGCGAGCGGCGAGCCGCTCGCCTCGTGGGCGACCACCGCGAAATGCCCGTTTCCGTCAGCTGGATTCTGCAGCATCTCGGGCGCGCGACGTGCCTGGACGGCGTGGCGCGCCGGAACCAGCCCCAGTATGGGTACCTGCAAGATTTCTTCGACCTCGTGAGCGTCCCGAATGCTCGTGTCGAGATGCTCCAGGAGGAAGGCGAGCGCAATCCCGGCGAACAGCCCGACCATGCTGCTCAACAGGAGCTTCATGGCTCGTCCCCCCATGGGCTTACGCGGGATCTGCGCACGGTCCACGACGGAAATGTTCGACGTGTTGAGCGAGCCCACGATCTGCGTTTCTTTGAGGCGGGCTGAAAGAGCCGTGTACAGCTCGCGGCTCGTGTCCGCCTCCCGGCGTAGCACGTTGTACCGGACCATCTGGTCGTTGAGTTTTTTCGCGAGGCTTCGCTGCTCATCCACCAGATGCTGGAGCCGGGTTTCGTTCTGCAGGGCGGCCTGGTATTCAGCCCTGAGCCCGCCGACGATCTTCCGTATTTCCTCCTGGAGCTGAGCGCGGACCTCGGCGATGTCCTCAGCCAGCCGTTGCATCCGCGGATAGTCGGGCTTGAAGGTCTGGCCGAGCTCTCGATACCTGCGTTCGAGCGCAGCGGCCTCCTCTTTGAGCTTGGCGATCAGCGGGTTCTGCAGCACCGAGGGAACCGCGCCCTTCTCGACGCCCGTCGCCTGGTTGAGCGCGCTCTCCTTGGCGATGCGCTCCACGCGCGCCTTGAGCAGCGAGTCGGACAGGATCACCAGCTGCTGGTGGATCAGCGCCTGGGGCTCGTGAGTTCGGTCGGCGGCGACGAACTGGATGTCGTTCTGCTTGAGAAACTCGGCGAGCTGGGCCTCGGCGCCTTCCAGCCTTCGCCGCGCGTCCTCTTGTTGCGTCGAGAGGAAGGAGGTCGCGTACCGGGACGCCTCCCCCTTCTGGTCTCGATTCTGGCTCAGGAACTCGTCGACGAGGGTATTGACGACCGCCGCCGACAGCTTCGAATCGTGACTCCAGAAGGACATCTGGACGAGGCGCGCGTTGCGAAGCACATCGATCTGGAGCCGCTCCAGAAAGGCGCCCGACAGCTCATCGCGCCGCTCACGGAACTCCTCAAACTCCGGATGATGCTCGAGCCCCAGGATCTCGATCACTCGGGTGGCCAGCGTGCGGCTCTGCAGCAATCGCTGGAGGGTCTGCAGTTGAATCTGAGGAAGCTCACCGTCTTCCCGGACCACCTGATCGAACTTGAGCACTCGGGGCTCGTCGCGATCCACTCGAAGGAGTGCAGTGGCGGAGAAGACGGGGCGCGCGAGGACACTCCACACGAGCCCTGCCAGCACGGAGACCAGAAACACCGTGAGGACCGCCCGGCGACGGCGGACTATCACCCGCCAGTGCGCCACTGGAGGAGGCTTCGTACCCTGCCATTTCGGGCGAACCTCGGCCAGATCGCGCAGGTCCGAAAGGATTGGTCGCGCCGCGAGAGATCGGAGCGCTGGAATGCTCAAAATCCTTTTGCCATGCCGAGGGCGCCTTTGAAGAAGTCGAGGAATCCAAAGGCGAACGCCTTGCCGCCGTGAACGCCGACGATGACGACGTCATTTCGGCGAATATCGGGCGAGGGTTGTCCTTTCTCGATGGCGTTCAGATCGACTGTCGTCACCTCCACCTGGCCAGACGTCGCGCGCCGATAGAGGCGTACGTCCGACCAGTCCGCGGTGTTCTTGACGCCGCCCGCCGCGAGAATGGCCTGTTGCAACGTGGTCTTGCCCTTGAGCAGGAACGAGCCGGGGCGTTCGACGTAGCCGCCGACGTAGAACGACCCGGCCCGCGGCACGTGAATCACGTCGCCGGGCCTGAGCTGAATGTTCAGCTCGTCCCGACCGTTCGCGAGCTCGGACAGGTCGATCGGCATCATGACCTCTTCCTTGTCTTTGGCTTTGGCGTCCTTGGTATCGCCGGGAGGTAGAGCAGCGGCGTCGGGCGGAGCCGACGCCGGCGCGCCCGCCGCCGAGACTGCGGCCGCTCCATTGACGGCGGCCGCCTTGGCCTGGAGCTGATTCAGGGTTCCAGCGGGGACATGGCGGATGACGTACACGACAGGATCCGCGTCGTCTGCCAAACCCTCCGCGCTGGCGAGCGCGTCGGCCAGCCGGAGCTGCCGGTTCAGGGTAATGACGCCGCCGTGGCGAACAGCGCCCATGACGGTGACTCGTTGGCTATTGTGTTCGTGGACGAAGACGGCAACTTGCGGGTTGTGCATGAACTTCTGCTCGAGCCTGGTGCGGATCTCTTCCTCGAGCTCGGTTGCCGTGCGGCTCGCCGCTTGAATGTGCCCGATGAGCGGAACCGAGATGATCCCTCGTGCGGGGATGCGCAGCCGGAGCTTTGACAATTCCTCGACCTCGAACACCGATATCTCGATGAGATCGCCAGGCCCTACCGGGAGATCACCGTCGCCGCCGGTCGGGCTGATTTTCTCCAGGAGGCGGAGATTCAAGGCGGCCGGACTCGGCGCTGATGCGTCCGGTGGTGACCCTCCGGGCGCAGGCTTCTCGGCGGCGCGCGCACCTGCTTCGACGGGCGTGCCCGTCGATCGGGAATTGGCGGGTATTTCCGGGCTACTACGATAGGGGTTGTCTCCGGGCGACAACGTTCCGCACGCTGTGAGCACTGCCGCAACCGACAGCATCAGGGATACTCGTGGAGTGACGTACAGCATGTGAGCTACGCTGCTTCCACGAGCGTGCAGTCGACTTCCACCGCCACGCTCTGGTGCAGCATGTCGATCGAGATCACCAGCACGCCCTTGGAGCGATTGGCGCGAATGAAGAACCCCTCGACGTCTGCCAGCGGACCGGACGTGACTCGGACCCGTTCGCCGGCGGCCAGGAAAGGATGCGGGAGAAGCGGCAGATTGACGCGAAGCGTCTGCTGGATTGCGGCAATGTCCGGATCCGGTACCACGGCCAGCCGGTCCCAGCGCTCTCCGAGAATGGTGACGAGCCCATTGACCCTGCTGACCGCGATATAGCTCTCCTTGTCCATGGCGCGCCGGAGGAAGAGATATCCGCGAAACATCGGTGCAGGCGTGAGCTGGCGCCGTCCGCCGCGCCGAGACCACAAGCCAACCTTGGGGAGGAAGACTTCGAAGCCCTTCGCCTGCAGTGCGTCGTGGACGAGTTGTTCGCAGTTGCTGCGCGTCCAGAGCGCATGCCATTTCTCGCGAGCGAGTTGTTGATCCGGAATGGAGCCCACCGTTTTTGGCAAGGCTTCGCCCCCGTCGGTTCTGCGAGCCTGTGGGGTTCACTAGACGTGCGTCTCGTGTACGCGCGTCCGGATCATCCGATTCCACAGCGCATCGACCGTCCGCGCTTCGTATCGAGCGCGACTGTAGTGCGTGGTGCGCCGGGAGTGGATCGGCGTGAAGGTGGATTTTTGTACATCGAAAGGTGTAGGGGTCAAGGCGGCGCTTCGTCTCGGCGCGAGTCAGGTGGTTCCCCGATGCAGAGATTTTCACGCGCGACCAAGGTCAAGGGCGTCCTCGTCTTTGAGAACAATAGACCGCAAGGGCGCTTGCCGTATTGTCGATGCCGTCGCAGATTGCTGCGGAAGCGCGTCGTCCAAGAGATTCCCGCCCGGATGGGAGACAAACCCAGTGGCGCCAACTCACGCTGTGGAAAGTCGCCGACCCTCACCACGGTGACGGCACCCCTTCGCATGAAGATCTTCGAAGCGAGCACGGACGTGGCGGCAAATTCGTGCGATCACCTCTACTCACCGAGCTGGCGGGCCGCTAGCCTGATCGGCGCCGCGCGGCTCGTTTTGACCATCTTCACGCTACTGGCCGTGTGGCTGGATGCAACGAAGCGGAGCCGCGACGCGTGGGTGCTCGAGGCGATTCTCGTCGCGTATGCGGGATACTCGCTGATCACTCTGGTGGTCGTGCTGCGGATCCGCGCACCGCTGGCATATCCGATCGTCCGGCACCTGGTGGACGTGCTCGTGGTCGCCGCCTTCCTCTACGGCAGCGCGGAGCCGAGCAGCCCCCTCTTCCCGCTGTTCGGCTTCCTCCTGATTGCCGCAAGCGTGGGCTTGCAATCGCGAGGAACGCTATGGACCGCCGGCGGCGCATTGCTCGTATTCGGAGCGACCACACTTCACGTGGCCCTCTGGCGCCCCGAGCGCTTCGAGCTCAACGAGATCATCCGGATGGTCTCGCTGATCGTCATGGCCGCGCTACTCGTCGGGTTCGGCTGGTACGAGGAACGCGTGCGGCGGGATCTGCAGCGGATCGTCATGGGACCAGATGTGTCGACCAACGACTTGACCGCGCTCGCCCGGCAGTTGTCTCACTGGACAGCAAGCGTGATGGGCGGACGCCGGACGCTGATCGCGTGGACGGGACGCGACGAGCCTATCCTTTGTCTGGCGGCTTGGGAGGGAGGCGAGGCGCGGATCACTCGAGAGGTCCCCGGAGTCCTGGAGCCGCTCGTCGTCCCCGCGTTGCAGGACACCGACTTCTTTTGCCGCCGAGCACGGAGGCCTGCGGAGTCGGTGCTGCACACGTCGGAAGGCGGGTTTGCCCGCTGGCACGGAACGCCGCTGCATCCAGTTGTCGCGCATCGCTTCGCGGTGGACGCAGTGCTCTCGGTGCGGTTCGAGACCACGCTGACGTCCGGGCGCCTCTTCGTGCTCGACAAGCCGAGGATGACCTCGGACGACCTCATCCTCGGCGAGATCGTGGCCCGACAGGTGGCCCACTGCCTCGGCGAGTTCTACATGGTGCGGCGCCTCGCCGAAGACGCGGTGCGAGACGAGCGCATGCGCGTCAGTCGGGAGCTCCACGACGGAGCCCTCAACACCTTCGCGGGCGTGGGGCTCGAGCTCGAGCGTCTGCTGCGCCTGCCGGAATTCGGATCGACGGCCTGTCAGCAACACCTGCGCGACGTCCAAACATCGCTGGAGGCGGAACAGCGCGCGCTCCGTTCAGTGGTCGAGCGCCTCCGGACGGACAGGGGAGGAATGGCTGAACCGGTGGCGTTGACGAAGCGCCTCAAGCAGCTCGTGGAGCGGGTCCAGCGACAGGAGGGCATCAAGGTGGAGTGGAAGGCTAGCGATGTGGATGCGCTGTCGAGTAGCGAGGCCGATCACCTCTACCTCTTGCTCCAGGAAGCGGTGATGAATGCGGTTCGACATTCCGGGGCATCGACGGTGTGGCTCGAGGCAGAGCGGCGCGATGGCCACGTGACCGCCATGGTATCGGACAACGGCCGCGGGTTTCCGTTCACGGGACACTACGACCTCGATCACCTGATCTCCTCCCGCATGGGGCCGACGACCCTCAAGGAGCGCGTAGCCCAGTTGGGCGGTACTCTCGTGGTCGATTCCAGCGCGCAGGGAACTCAAGTGGGCATCTCACTCAAGACCGGCATGCCGGGAGCGTGACGTGCCGATTACCGTCGCGCTCGCCGATGATCATCCACTGATGTTGCGCGGCCTCCAGGCGCTGCTGTCGAGCGAGGTCGACTTCCAGGTGGTGGCCCAGTGCGTAAATGGAGACGAGGCGCTTCGTAGCATCCGGACGTACCAGCCCGACCTCGCCGTGGTCGACCTCTCCATGCCGCAGCGAGACGGGCTCTCGGTGTCGCGGGAGGTGAATCGGGAGAAGCTCCGTACGCGCATCGTGCTCCTGGCTGCCTCGATCGACGAGCATCAGACGGTTGAGGCCCACCGGCTCGGCGTGGGCGGCGTGGTGCTGAAGGAGATGGCGCCCCGCCTCCTCCTGCAATGCCTGCGGAAAGTACATTGTGGGGAGTTGTGGATCGAGCGGCGCGCGGCCGCCCGCGCGCTCGACGCGCTGCTCCAGCGGGAATCGGGTGTGCGGGAGATCGGATCGATCCTGACCGCTCGAGAGTTCGAGATCGCGCGGCTCGTCGCGTCAGGCTTGCGCAACAGGCGTATCGCCCAGCGACTGGTCGTCAGCGAGGCCACCGTGAAGACGCATCTGCACAACATCTACGACAAGCTCAACGTGGAGAGCCGCGGACAGCTCATCCTGTACTGCACGGAGCGCGGCGTCGGTCGTGCCCAGGCGAGCTAACTAGCGCGAGGCGCCCTCCGCGCTGACGCCCTCGTTCAGCACCAGCACCTCGACCCGGCGATTCTGCTGCCGGCCGGCGGCCGACTCGTTGTCGACGACCGGGAACTTAGGGCCGTAGCCCTTGGTCCGGATGCGCTGCGGGGAGACGCCCCGGGCGACCAGCAGATCGCGGACGGCGTCGGCGCGCTGCTGGGAGAGCTTGATGTTGAAGTCCTCGTTGCCGAGGTTGTCGGTGTGGCCCTCGATCAGCACGTTGCGCTTGGGGTACGTCCGGAGGAACTCCGCGAGCTTGTCGATGCTCCGCTGGGCACCGGGTCCGACGTCGGCCTTGCCCGGGGCGAAGAGCACGTCGCCGACCGTCAGCACCAGGCCCCGGTCGGTGTGCTGCGCCTTGAGACTCGCCAGCTCGTTCGCGAGCGCCTCGGCCTTCGAGCGCTCGGCCGCGAGCGCCTTCGCCTCGGCATCCTCGGTCTGTCTTGTGTCACGCGCCTTCGCGGCGTCGTCCTTGGCCCGCGCCTCGGCCAGGCGGCGCCACTGCTCAGCCTCGCGGGCCTTCGTGTCGGTCTCGGAGCGTGCCGCCTTCAGCTCGCGGTCGCGCTTCTGGAGCAGCACCTCGGAGGTCTCCTTGCGGAGCTGCTCCGTCCGCTGCTCCGTCTTGCCGGTGGCGCCGGTCACCGAGGCGATCTGCGCCTTCCGCTCGGCGACGTAGCTCAGGTGGAGCATCTCGTCGCTGTGCTTGGCCTGCTGGGCTTCCTGCAGCGCCTTCTGCGCTTCGGCGAGCCTCACCGGCGCGTAGGCCTGCACGCTCGGATCGGACTCGGCCTGCAGGTAGGCTTCCTGCGCCCGCTCGAGCTGGCTCCGGGCGGCTCGCTGCTGCGCCGAGGCCGCGCAGCCGCCGACGACGACGAGCACACCGACGACCGACGCGACCGCTGGCCAGTGAATTCGAGGCTGACTCATCGCACCGCACCTCCGCGCCGAGCCCTCACTGCGGAAGACGTTCGAGCTCCTGGCGCAGCACCTTGATGTATTGCCCCATCTCATCTGCCCTGGCGTTGGCGCGCTGGCTGGCGGCCAGCGCGCGCGCGTAGTCACCGTCGATCGCCGCCTGTTCCGCGGAGCGGATCGCCCGATCGTTCTTTCCCTTGGCCAGGTCGGTCTGGGCGGCTCGAAGCTTGTCCTGCGCAGTCCGGAGCTCGAGCGGCGCGCTCACGCCCGCGCCCGCCTGCTGCGCATCGTCGACCGCTCGTTCCGCCTGCGCGACTTTCGCGCTGGCGAGCGGGCCGTGGCTGGCGCAACCCACCACCGCGGCGGCCGCAAGCCCCATCCAGACGAAGCGCGTCCAGCCGCGTGGTCGCGTTGGCTGATTCACGAGAGCCCCTCCTCGGTGCTGTATCGATGTCATCACTTCGACCATCTATCGCCGCCGCCTCGGATGCCATCGGGGTTTTCCCCGACATGGCGCGCCGGGAGATCCCGGTGATCGCGGCGCGCGGCGCAATCGCGGCGCCGAATATGCGCGTTTCGTCGCGTGATGGCTTGTCAACGTCGGCGGCAGGCGCGAGACTTTTTTGAATGACGACGCCGCGACTCCTGTCGGAGCGGCTGGCGGCACTACTCGCCGAGATGAGCGTCCTGCTCGGCTCCTCACTCGACTACGAACGGACCCTGCCGCGGATCGTTCGCCTGGCGGTCCCGACCCTGGGCGATCTCTGCGCGATCGATCT
>Ga0075424_100005471_pt1 | contig 12128 bp, 6 predicted proteins | sample SoiMethybrSBSTD3_FD_75301 | JGI IMG/M metagenome (GOLD analysis project Ga0075424, IMG submission 75301) | Bulk soil microbial communities from a Populus tree surrounding site in Tennessee, USA - Soil MetaG P. TD hybrid SBSTD3 | ecosystem: Environmental > Terrestrial > Soil > Tree plantation... | reverse complement strand
AAGGCGTGAAGGTGTCGGTCACCCAGCTGCATGAGCACCTCACGCGCGCGGCACGTCCGACGATGGTGATGCTTGCTGCCGCAGTAGCGCTCGTCCTGTTGACCGCGTGCGCCAACCTGGCCAATCTCCTGCTGGCGCGCGCGGCGACGAGACGAAAGGAAGTCGCGCTACGGAAAGTGCTCGGCGCTGGCCACGCACGACTCGTGCGGCAGCTCATCACCGAAAGCGCCGTGCTCGCTGGCGTCGGTGCGGTGCTCGGAGTGGCGCTCTCGACAGCGACCTTCACCTACTTGACGCGATTGCTTCCCGGCACGCTGCCGGCGACGAGCACCCTGCGCATCGACACTACCGTGCTGCTCTTCACTGCCGGCATCGCGGCACTGATCGTGCTGGTGATTGGATCCGCGCCGGCATTGGCGGCAGTGCGAACCGGGTTGGAAGCGGCGTTGCGATCGTCGGGCGGACGCAGTACCACCGCCTCGGGCCAACGTCTTCGCGGTCTCCTCGTCGTCGCCGAGATCACGATGACCGTCGTCCTGCTGGTCGGCGCGGGATTATTGCTTCGCAGCTACGGCAAGGTGCTTGCGGTCGAACCAGGATTCAATCCACGGAACGTACTTCTGGTGGAAACCGTTCTTCCACCGTCGAAATACAGCGCGCTCGAAAGCCGCATCCGGTTCTACGATGGCGTCGTGGAACGGGTAACCGCGTTGCCCGGCGTTTCACGTGCCGCCTACGTGAACTATCCCCCGCTGACGTTCAATGGAGGACGGGTCCTCATTTCCATCGAGGGCCGCCCGGCGCCGCCGCCAGAGGACTTCACTCGCTTCATCGTGAGCGATCGCGTCGTCGGTCCGGGCTACTTCGCGACGCTGGAGGTTCCTGTGGTACGCGGGCGCGAGTTCGATGGTCGCGAGCTCGGTGCCCCGCTCAGGGTCATCATCAACGCGAAGCTGGCGCGGCTGCACTTCCCCGACCAGGATCCAATCGGCCGACGGATCAAAGTGGGATACGCAGCGGGCCCGAATCCGTGGCTGACCATCGTTGGCGTGGTTGGCGATATGAGACAGATGGGCATCGACACCGCCGCGGAGCCGGAGCTCTACTTCGCCGCGAATCAGAACGCCATGAATGCACCGTTCTTCTGGCCGCAGCATCTCGTCGTTCGCACCACCGGCGATCCGCTCGCACTGGCCGCAACGCTGCGTCAGGCGGTGTGGGCCATCGACCCCGACGAACCAGTTTCGCGAATGCGATCGATGAATCAGGTGTTCGACGAGACGTTGTCGAACCGAAGCACCCAGCTCACCCTCATCGGGGCGTTCGCACTGCTGACGCTGCTGATCGCATCGGTCGGCTTGTACGCGGTGCTCTCGTACTCGGTCGCACAGCAGCTCCGTGAAATCGGTGTGCGAATGGCGCTGGGCGCGCGTCGCATCTCTGTTGTGCTCGAAGTTGTGCGCAGGGCATTCGTCCTGACCGTCATCGGCGTCGCCTTGGGATTGACCGCGGCGTTCGCCGGAACACGATTGCTTGCCGCGTGGCTGTTCGAGGTCGAAGCCACCGATCCATTTACGTTTGCCGGCACCGCGGTCGTGCTCGGTGTCGTCGCACTCGCGGCCACCGCGCTGCCGGCATTCCGCGGGGCGAGCGTGAATCCAAGCACCGTGCTGCGAAGCGAATAGGGATCCGCCGGGTCTAAAGACCCGGCCTACACTGACGCTACTTGGGCAACTTCGCGAGCGCCTTGGTCGCCGCCGCTTTCGCGACACTCAGGCTATCGGTGCGGGATTCCACGCCGACCGTCACGAGGTATCTGCCCGATGCGACGTTGAGGTTGCGGAGGATCTTGTCCCAATAGGCGACCTCGCCCAGCCCGGTGACCGTTTCATCCGACGCCGAGTTCTTGCGCGCGATCTCGAGACTGTCTTTCGCTTGCGAGTTCGGTCCCTTGTAGTACGCGCCGGCTTCACCGGTCATCACCGCCAGCGTCACCACTTGCGAGATGCCACGGCCGCCGACTTGAGGAGCGGTCGGATCATCGAACGCACACGTCGACAGCGGGCCGGCGTCTTCCTTGCGGCCAGCAGCCACTGATTTGCCGGCAACATTCTCGACATCAGCTTTCGTGAGCAGCGCGCAGGCATCCACGGGCGGCGTCGCTGCGACAGCCGCTGGCTTTTGGGCTGCGGCTGCCGCCGCCGGTGCCGGAGTCGCGGGTTGTGCGTTGGCCGGCGAGCTTTCACTCGACCCGCAGCCAACGAGTGCACATACGATCGCGATCAGCGTAGTTGCGAACACGAGCTGTCGATGGGGGCAACGGGTGCGTTTCGTCATGATTGCCTCCGTTATGCACGCGAGCGCGTGCGCGCCCGCGGGTCTAAAGACCCGCCTCTACGACTTTCCTGCGATGTACGCGTTGACCTGTTCTTCGAGCAAATCGAGCGGCAGGGTTCCGTTGCGCAGCACGACGTCGTGGAACTCGCGGATGTCGAAGCGAGCACCGAGTGTCTTCTCTGCCTTGCGACGCAGCTCGAGGATCTTGAGTTGACCGAGTTTGTACGCGAGCGCCTGCGCCGGACGCGCGATGTACCGATCGACTTCGGCGAGTGACTGTGAGGGCGCGTGGAGCGTGAAGTACTCGCGCGCGCGTTCCCGCGACCAGCCCATCGCGTGAATGCCGGTATCGACGACGAGACGAACCGCCCTGAACTGCTCGCTCGCAAGCTGACCGAATCGAGTCGTCGGATCGCGATAGATGCCGATTTCCTGCCCCAGTGATTCGGCGTACAGCGCCCAGCCTTCGGAAAACGCCGAGGCGCCGTACGCGCGACGGAACTCGGGGATCCCCGGCAGCTCACGCGCCAGGCCGACCTGGAGATGGTGCCCGGGCACCGACTCGTGCATCACCAGTGCGTCGATCGTGTACTTGAACTGCTCCTGCGGCCGATAGGTGTTCATGTTGAACCACGCCGGGCGCGAGCCGTCGGCGGTGCCAACGGTGTAATTCGACGCCGTCGACGCCTCGCGATCCGGCGGGATCGGGCGCACGTTCACCGTCATCTTCGGCGTGCGGATGAAGAGCTTCGGCAGCAGGGGCTGCACTCGGGCGAGCACGTCACGCGCGTACTGCAGCATCTCTTCTTGATTCGTGAAGCGCATGCCGGACTGTGCGCCGAGCTGACGCTCATACTCTCTGGCCGACCCGTTGAATCCCGCGTCCCGGGCGACGCGCTCCATCTCCTTCTCGATACGCGCCACTTCGTCGAGACCGAGCTGATGGATCTGCTCGGGAGCCATCCTGGTCGTCGTGTACGAGTGAATCAAGGCCGAGTACGCCTCGCGGCCTCTGTTCAGCGAGCCGAGTCCGATCTCACGACGCGCCTGCGGCCGATAGGTCTCGCGCAGGAACGTCTCCAGCTTCTTCCAGCCCGCCACGAAATCCTGCGCGTATGCGGTGCGGGCGGCGGTACGCAGTCGCTGCTGATCGGCAGCGGCGATCTCGTTGGGGAAGCGCCTGAACGCAATCAGTAGCGGCGATTCTTCAGGCGACGCCTCTCGCTGCGCCACGATCTGCTCGAGCGTCAGGTCCACGACGATCGCCGGCTGCGCCAGGCCGGCGGCGAGCTGCTCGCGCAGCAGATCGATCGTCTGGTCGACGTACTTCGGCAGCGCACGCAGACGCGTGATGATGTTCTCGTAGTCCTTGACCGTGCGCGACGGCATCTGGTCGATGACGCCGAAGATCTCGTTGTGCGCGCCGTCCGATTGCGACGCTCGCTGCACCAGATCGAGGAAGGGCTCGGCCTCGAGCTGCGTCTGCAGCTCCGACATCATCAGTTGCGCGCTCAAGCGATCGGCCGGATTCAGGTTGCCCGGCTCGAGGTACATCGCCTTCTGCAGGAACTCCTCGCGATCGCGCCGCAGACGATCGCGCGCCGCCTTCGACCAGTCGCGCCAGCGATCGTTGTGGTCGACGCGCCCGAAGCGCGTCGCCAGCTCGGGCTGCTGCGCGAGCCGCCATTCCCAGTAGTCGCCGAACAGCTGATGCAGCGTCTGTGAGGACGGACCGACAAAGCGTTCGCCCTGGGCGACGAGGACGGCTGGTGCAAGCGAGACGGCAATGACGAGGACGAGCTTCTTCACGAGATCAATGTAATTCAAACCGCGTTCGTAGAGCGGAGGCTTTAGCCTCCGCGGTCACGCGCTTTAGCCTCCGCGGTCACGCGCGGGCTCAAGCCCGCGCTCTACGACATCGGTAACCGGAACGCGATCAATTCCCCAGGGAAATTCTGGTTGCTGATCGCGACGACGATGTACTGGCGCCCGTTCAGCATGTAGGTCATCGGCGATCCGGTCTGCGGCGCGGGCATGTAGACCGCTCCTGCATCCGTTCCCGTCCTCTTGTCGTACGCTCGCAGCATCGCGCCCCGTCGTCCATCGGCCATCGTGACCACGCCGCCTTCGCCGGCGATGACGAGCGATTTGGTGATGAGCGTACCGATTCGGCCTGGTCTGCCGGTGCGCGGGATGGTGAGCCCCTTCAGCAGCGGATGATTCTTCACGTTGTCGGGCGTGTCGCCATGCGGCACCTGCCAGAGCAGCTCGCCTTTGTGAAGATCGATCGCGGTGATGCGGCCGTATGGCGGCTTGATGAGCGGCAGTCCCTGCACCGCAGTGCCGATCGCCGGCGCTTTCGGATTGGCCGGATCGACGGCCTGGCCACGGACGAAGTTCATGTCCGATGGCTTCTGCGGCCGCTCGCTGCCTGGTACGAGGCCCAGCGCCGCGACGTTCGTGTTCGTGAAGATGTAGAACACGCCGGTCTCGGGATCGTACGAACCGCCCTGCCAGTTGGCGCCGCCGGTCGCGTCGGGCAGCATCAGCGTCGCGAGAGGACCTGGCCACTTGCTGACGACGATTGGGGTGAAGATCGGACCGATTTTGAATCGCGACACCAGCTTCACGGCCTCGGCTCTGAGCTCGGGGGTGAAATCGATCAGATCGTCGATCGACACGCCCTGACGCTCGTAGGCAGGCGGCTTGGTGACAAAGCGTTGCGTCGGCCACGACTTCTCATTCGGGACGTCCGACTTCTCCACCGGACGCTCTTCGATCGGCCACACCGGCTCGCCGGTCACGCGATCGAAGACATAGAGCCATCCTTGCTTGGTTGGCTGGGCCACGATCTTGCGCATGCGTCCATCGATCGTGAGGTCGGCGATGATCGGCGCGCACGGCAGATCCCAGTCCCAGATGCCGTGATGAATGAACTGGTAGTGCCACTTGCGCTTCCCGGTTTTCAGATCGACGGCAACGAGACTTTCACCAAACAACCCAGCGCCAGGACGATGACCGCCGTAGTAGTCGCCGGTCGGCATCTCGACGGGGAGAAACACAGTGCCGAGTTCCTCGTCGACGCTGATCTGCGCCCACACGCCGGCATTGCCGGTGTAAGCCTCGGAGTCTTGCTCCCAGGTGTCGCTGCCGAACTCGCCGGGCTCTGGGATGGTGTGGAAGATCCAGAGACGCTTCCCAGTGCGCACGTCGAAGGCACGCACATAGCCCTTCTCGTTGCGTCGACTGATCGGCCGGCTGCCTTCGGTGTGCGCTGCGCCGACGATGATGACGTCCTTTGCGATCACTGGCGTGGCATGCAGCCCGATGTCGCCGGTCGTCAGGTCCATGTCCTGATCGTCGTCTTGCTTCAGATCGACGATGCCGTTCTTGCCGAAGCTGGTGATCGGCTGGCCGGTCTTCGCATCGAGCGCCACCATGCGATAGCCCGGCGTCACGTAGACGATGCGCGCGGTTTTTCCATCGGACCAGTACGCGAGCCCGCGGCCCGAGAGTTGACGCGGCGCCGATTCGCCGCGCTTGCCCTCTTCCTCGCTGTGCATCCACTTCATCTCGCCGGTGGCGGCGTCGAGCGCGACGACGGCGCGCCGTGTGCCGGCGGTGGTATAGAGCCATCCACCGACCATCAGCGGCGTCGATTGGAAATTGAATTCGGGGCGCGGCCCGAGGTTATCGGTCTTGAGACGCCAGGCGATCTCGAGGCTGTTGAAGTTGTCCTTGTTGATCTGATCGAACGGTTTGTAGCGGGTGCTGAACAGATCGGCGCCGTACGTCCGCCATTCGCCGCTCGCATCATTCGGCGCTTGGGCGTGGACAGTGTAGGCCGGGTCCTGTGGGCCCGGAGATACGCCCCCGGCCGCCACGATCCACGCGAGCGTGACCAGGAGAGCAAGCTTTTTCATCGCGGCCACACCGTTCCCTGCTCGCGTTTGCTGACCGCGCGCAGGCCCTTGTAGACGAACTTCTGCAGGCGTTTGCCTTCGTAGGTCTCCGTTGTGTAGAGATTCCCCTTCGAATCGATGGCGATGCTGTGCACGGCGTAGAACTGCCCAGGCTGTCGTCCGCCGTCGCCGAAGCTGGTGAGCTCCTCGAGCGTCTCGCGCCGCAGGATGCGGATCTTCATGTTGTTGCCGTCGGCCATGAAGAGATACGTCTGTGCCGGATCGTTCGAGAACGCGAGATCGAAGACCGATCCATCGCCCAGGCTGTTCTTGGCGAAGAACGCCTCCTTCACGAAAGCGCCGTCCTTCTTGAACACCTGGATGCGGTTGTTCTTGCGATCGCAGACGTAGACGAGACCGTCCTTCGACAGATCCGCGCAATGCACGGGCGTGCGGAACTGCTTCACTGGCGGTGCGCCGGGCTTGTAGGGACCGAGATCGGTGTCATCGGGCTTGTTGCCGTACGCGCCCCAGTAGCGTTTGAACTTTCCGGTATCGGCGTCGACAATCGCGACGCGTTTGTTCAAGTAGCCGTCGGCGAGATACGCCTCGTTCTCTTTCGGGTCGACGAAGATCTTCGCGACTCGGCCGAACGACACTTGATCGTTGCTGCCGCCGACGTAGGTCGGCTTGCCGTCCTTGTCGGGACCCTTGCGCGCGTTGGCGTGACCGATCTGCAGCAGGAACCTTCCGGTCTTGCTGAACTTCAGCACCTGCGAATCACCGTCGCCGTTGCCGCCGATCCACACGTTGCCTTTGTGATCGACGGTGATGCCGTGATTCGACGTCGGCCATTCGTAGCCTTCGCCGGGCCCGCCCCAATGACCGACCAGCGTGCCCTCGGCATCGAACTCGAGCACCGGAGGTGCCGCCGCACAGCACTCGTCCGAGAGATGCGACTCGAGCGCCTTCTCCTTCTCGGCCAGCGTCGCCGAGCCGCGATGGATCATCCAGATGTGATCGCGGTCGTCCACCGAGACGCCGATGGACGAGCCGAGCACCCAGTGATTCGGCAGCGGCTTCGGCCACAGCGGGTCGACCTCGAAGTACGGGGCCATGACCGTGTTGCGGCTCTGAGCCACGAGCTCTCGTGCGACGAGAAAGCCCGCCGCGGTAAGGACGGTAACGATCAGGATTGTTCGACCGCGTGACTGGACTGTTCGCACGGCATCCCTCCAGACGTGGGGCGATTATATCTAGCGGGGCTCCGCATCACGCCATCGAGGCTCCGCCGCGCTAGTGGCAGTATCTCTTGCCCGCGCGCCGCGCGGGCTTATCGTTCGAGGCCGTTCAGCACGAGCCGCAACATGGTTGGCGGCGCCGCCTTCTCGGCGTCGGGCCTGACCATCAGAAACCGGCGCCCCGAGTGCTCGACATCGAAGGTCATGTTGGTGGCTGACTGCAGGTTGTAGATGCCCGCGAACAGCGTTCGCGGCGTGTCGACACCAAACGTCGTTGTCCCGGTGACCGTGGCCGCGATGAAGCGGTTCTCGAAGCGGTAGTACAGCGTCCGCGAATCGGGCGACCACCGCGGCTCTTGTCCGCCGGTGGTCGACACCTGCCAGCGGCCGCCGTCGTTCGAGAGATCGCGCACGTAGATTTCCGCTCGTCCCGACTCGTCGGACGAGTACGCGAACCAACGGCCGTTGGGTGCGAGCGACGACTCGAAGTCGTCGCCGGGCGTCGAGACGATGATGCGCTCCTTGACCGTGGGTGTCAGCGACACGAGCGCCACCTCCGCGCGTTTGCCGCCGACGTCGCTCTCCCTCGTGAAATCGTCGGCGAAGATGGCGGTCTCGTCGCTCGTCAGACCACGCAAGTAGAGCCGTGAATCAGCGGTCCCGAGCGTTTCAGTGTCGCGGCCGCCGTCGGCCCGCCGCCGCTTGATCGTCGTCTTCAGTCCGGAGGCATCGATCGCCGCGAAGTAGACGTATTGCCCATCCTTCGACCAGATCGGCGACGCGTTGACGGTGTCGAACGTCAGCCGCGTGAACGTCGCGCGGCGGAAATCGTGAATCCAGATATCACCACTCCCGCTGGCGCCGACCACGACCGCCATGCGGCTGTCATCGGGCGAGATCCGCAAATCGTTGTAGGCATTCGGAGGCAGCGACAGCGGTTCCGCGGCGCCCGTTGGGCCAACCCACGTCACGCGGCGACGCACGCCCCCTCCGCTGTCGTCGGGAATGTAGACCAGCGTGCCGTCCTCTGAGACCGCAAAGTGCACCGCTCCCGTCGTGACATCGCCGCCGACGCCTCGTGCAATGGTCGTTGGCGTGCCGCTGACAGCAAGCGATGCGGCGTCGAACGCAACGGCGTACAACAACCCACCGCGAGAGAACACGAGCCGGCCCGGAAGATACCGGACGACGCTCGCGCCCTCGAACACCGTACGCCGCTCGCCGGTCGCCATGATGAACGCGTCGACGCGCGAGTTCTCGTAGCTGTCGGGGCTGCCATAGGTGCCGACCGTGAAGAGTACGGCAGCGCCGCCGGGCAAGACCGTCGGCCACCGGTGCGTGCGTTCACCCTTCGACGAATCAACGCGGGTGAGACGCTGAGGCTCGCCTCCCGACGCCGAGATGCGCGAGAGCCCGCCGGCAGCGAACGGCGCGAAGACGATCGTCTGGTTGTCGAGCCACGCGATGCCGCGATGGTCGGCCACTTTTCCCAACGTGACCGGCGGACCATCGAGCGTCGTCTTCTTCAACTCCGTTCCGCTGACGAAGGCGACCCACTGGCCATCGGGCGAGAACACCGGGCTCGACGCGCCCTCGCTCCCGGCAATCGCGCGCAGTTCGACGTCGTCGCGATGCCGGACGTACAAGCGAGTGATGCCGTCGGTCGAGGCGGCAAACACGATCGTTCGGCCGTCGGGCGCGATCGTCACGGAGGATTGGCCGACGAGGCTCAACGTCGATCCGGCCGGTCCCGCGACGTCGTATCGCTCGACTTGATGTGCGATCGGTGTGCCGGCGCGCCAGAGCGCAAACAGCGACCCGCCGAGCGCGATCGTGACGACGGCGGCGAGCACCCATCCCAGCTGATGCACCCGTCGCGGCGGTCGTGCCTCGACACGAGGCGACGGCTCGTTTGGACCGCGCGTGAGGGCGATGCGCGCTTCGCCGATGTCGCGCAACCGGGTCTTCGGATCCTTGTCGAGCGCCCGTCGCAGAAGCTGCCGTAGGTGCGGCGGTGTCGTGGCGGGGAGCACCGACCAGCTCGGCTCGCGTTCGATGATCTTCGCGAGCACGTCGGTGACATCGTCGCCGGGAAAGGCGCGCTCGCCCGTCAACATCTCGAACAGCACGCACCCAAAGGCCCAGATGTCGACGCGGCGATCGACCGCGCGGCCGCGCGCCTGCTCCGGCGCCATATACGGCGCGGTGCCGATGATCAACGCACCGGTCATCGTGAGCGGTATCGCGATCGTCGGCGATTGCGTGACGTCGAGCACGGAGGATGGGCTCTGCGCCATCGCGGTCGGCGCGAGACCGCGGCCGGCATCCATGATCTTGGCGAGCCCGAAATCCAGGATCTTCACCGTGCCATCCGGACGCACTTTGATGTTGGCCGGCTTGAGATCGCGGTGAATGATGCCGAGCTCGTGCGCCGCCTCGAGGCCATCGATCATCTGCTTGGCGACCGCGATCACTTCGTCGATCGGCATCGGCCCGGCCATAATCCGTTCGGCGAGCGTCGGACCGTCGACGAGCTCCATGACGAGCGCGCGGCCGTCTTCGAGTCCGTAGATAGCGGCGATTGCTGCGTGATTGAGCGAGGCCAGCACCTGCGCTTCGCGCGTGAACCGCGAGACGCGATCGGGATCACCGGCCAGGTGCTCGGGCACGATCTTCAGGGCGACATCGCGATTGAGCCGGGTGTCTCGCGCGCGATACACCTCGCCCATGCCGCCAGCGCCCAGCAGCGACACGATGTCGTAGTGACCGATGCGAGTTCCAGAAGCGAGGGCCACGAGTAGGCGCTGATTATCGCACCGACCAGCGCCAGGGCCGCCTAAAGGCGGCCACTACTTCAGAGAGTCGGCGGTGACGAAGCGCGGCTCGATGTCGACGGGCACGTTCTTCATGCGGTCGAGCACCGCCTGCACGGGCGGCCTGATGACGCCGAGCGCGTCCATCATCTGCTTGGCCGCGGCGTAGTCCCCTTTCGCCTGCATCGTCATCAGATCGCGCGTGAGATCGATGACGTTCTGTTTGATGCGCGGCTCGCTCACCGCGAAGGTGCCGTTGGGCGCCATCGTCACGCCGCCGTGATCGAGGAAGTAATTGAGCTGGATGGCGACGCCGCGGCCGTGGGCTTCGGTGATGCCGAAGCGAATCGATCGGAACATCGACGCCAGATACGTCGTGTACATCGTGTTGGCGTACGACGCGTCCAGCTTTTCCTTGTCGATCAGGTACTGCATCGCGAAGAGGCCGGAGATGTCGGCTTTGGCTTCTTCGATCGTGCTGTAGATCTCCTTGAACTCTTGGCGCACGGTCGTCTTCCGTCCACCGACCGTGATGTTGTGCGGACCGAGACCGTGCATCAGCTCGTGCATCAGAATCTGCGTGAAGAATGCCTCGAAGGCGATCCGCTGCCGATCATCGGCGGCCAGCGCCACCTGTGCGATCGGCACGAGCACCATTTTGAACTTCGCCTCCTGCGTGTTTTTGAGCATCACCCGCTTGGAGCCCTTCTGCTCGACGATGCGCTCGTCGTTCGGCAGGTTGTAGGCCGCCGTCTGCACGCCGCGATTGCCGTCGCCCGACGAGAACACGGTGTTGATCACACGAATCGGCGCCAGTGCGCCCAGCTTTGGGTTGCGATACTTCGCATCGATGGGCAGGTTGTTCTCGATCTCCTGCAGCTCCGATCCGAATCGCGCCAGCTTCTGGGTCTCGGCCGCGTCGCGGACGCCGATGAACGATTCGAACGCCGCCTTGTAGTTGAACCACTCGTCCTCGTACACCTCGTACGGCCCGATCGTCGGTTCGATCGTGGCGTCGAGCGCCATCCACGCGAGATCGCTGTCGTAGTAGTCGTTGCTCAGCAGCGCCGCGGCGCGCTTCTCGAGAAACGCCTTGAGCGTCGGCTGCGTCGTGAGTCCCGCCGCTTCACGGAGCAGCGACGACACGCGCGCGAGGTCGTCTTTGTATTCAACCGAATACGGCACGGCGACAAACTTGCCGTCCGGCCCACGGCGGATGGTGGTGAAGAAGCCGATCGCCTTCGCATGCTCGGCGCCCGAGAGCGTCTTGACCCAAGCCTCGACGTCGGCCTTCGACGCACCGGCCGGATAGAAGTTCGCCTGCGGCGGCTTCGCGGGGGCGCCGGCAATAAACGGCTCGTTGTGATCGAGCCGCGACCAGGGGCCCTTGTTGATGGTGAAGTAGTGCAGCCGGGCGCGGCCGAGGGGTGAGGTGTCGCGCGAGAGATCCTGCAGCATCTTCTCGTTGCCGTCCCACACTTGTCGCAAGAAGAGCGTGTCGAAGACGCGCGACGCCTCGACCATCTTCGCCAACGATTGCCGCTCGTTCGGCGCGAGCGCCGAGATGTCGGCGGTGAGATCGACGGGCGCGAACCGCGCCGCCATCGTCTCGAGCTTCTTGGTTTCGGGATCTGTAGGTGTTGCCGATGCTGATGTCGTTTGCACTGGAGTTTGCGCGGGCTGCTCGCCGCAGCTGATTGCCGCGACGAGCGCTAGAACGAGAAAGACACACGAGAGTCTCAATGGACTCCTGAGCTCGTCTGAAGTTTGGACGGATCCGTGCCCAGCCGTCGCAACGCCGTCTCCCACATCTGCTCGGGCGGGACGCCGAAGAT
>Ga0075424_100005468_pt1 | contig 12132 bp, 9 predicted proteins | sample SoiMethybrSBSTD3_FD_75301 | JGI IMG/M metagenome (GOLD analysis project Ga0075424, IMG submission 75301) | Bulk soil microbial communities from a Populus tree surrounding site in Tennessee, USA - Soil MetaG P. TD hybrid SBSTD3 | ecosystem: Environmental > Terrestrial > Soil > Tree plantation... | reverse complement strand
TGCCATTCCATGGCCGACGCGTAGGCGGTAGGCTGATTGGTGAGCGAAGCGACAATGGGCGGTCTCAGCGCATGACAGAGACATTCAAGCAGGATGAGACGACCCGATTGCGCCAGCTCATCATGGGATTTCGAGTGACACAATTGATTTACGTTGCTGCCAAACTCGGGATTGCCGATCATCTCGCGCAAGGTCTCCGCACAGCTGACGACTTGGCCTCGGTTGTTGCTGCCGATGCAGGTGCGCTCTATCGTCTGCTGCGAGCACTCGCCAGCCTTGGCGTATTTGCGGAGACGGCCGATGGTCGCTTTGAGCTGACAACAACGGCTGAATTGTTGCGTCGGGACAGGCCCGGCTCGCTGCGCAGCACGGCGCTACTCTACGGCGACGCGTTGCTTTGGCGTGCCTATGGCTGCCTGTCGCTGGCGATAGAGACGGGGCACTCGGCATTCGAGCAGGTCTACGGCGAGCCGTTCTATGACTATCTCAGCCAGCACCCCAACTCCGCCAGCCTGTTCCATGAGGCAATGACCGGCTTCTCGGAACTGGAAGCAGCAGCGATCATGGCTGCCTACGATCTCGCTTCCGTTTCGGCGGTGGTCGACGTCGGAGGCGGGCAAGGCGCACTGATGGCTGCCTTTCTGCGTGCCCATCCGCATCTGCGCGCCATCATCTTGGATCGCTCTGCCCCCACTGATGAGACGCAGAAGCTCTTTGCCGGTTCCAACATCGCCGGAAGGGGCAGGTTCATCCAAGGCGATTTTTTCGCCAGCATCCCCGATGGGGGTGACCTCTACGTTCTCAAGAGCATTCTGCACAACTGGAATGATACTGCCGCCGGGACGATCCTGCGAAAATGTTGCGACGCCATGCCGATGCATGCTCGGTTGCTCGTCGCAGAGCGAGTGGTCCCATTGGGCAATGCGCCATCCGAGGCAAAGCTATTTGACATTAACATGCTGGTCACGGTGGGTGGCCGAGAGCGAACCGAGGCCGACTACGCAGCGCTTTTTCGCTCGGCGGGCCTGCAATTGACGCGGACCATGCCGACCAACTCCCATCTGAGCCTGGTGGAAGGGGCTAGATTGAACCTGAGTTGAAATAACCTCGTTCTGGCTTGCCCAGGTGACTATCCGATCCGCGCGGGAGGGCGCCTTGCTGCAAGCGTGCGTGTTGGGGCTGGTGGACGCGGCCCACACCCCCTCACTTGAGATCATCGTCGGCTATCCAGCGGTCGAGGGGGCGGCAGGGCAGGTCGGTCAATAGGTCTCGGCGGTCGAATTTCCTGCGCACGCGCGTCAAGAGCGGCTTGCGAAGATGGCTTGTCGCGCGAATGGCTCCTTCCTAAGTTGGCGCACGTTTAGCTCCACGCGGGGTAGACCGTCGTGACACGGCTCAAATCCATCTGGCTGGCCGCCATGTGCTTGGCCGAGTTCCTGTGCGTCCAGCCCGTGGAAGCACAGCGCTGTGACGGAGCCGAACTAAAGGTCGGGCCCGACGAGACACGTTGCGTGAAGCCTGGGGCGGGTGAAGCATTCAAAGATTGCCCCGACTGCCCCGAGATGGTGGTGGTACCGGCCGGCAGCTTTACAATGGGCGCGTCGGCCAGCGAGGAAGTCGCTACTGAGCGTGAGGATCAGGTGCTGGTCAGTCTTGCCTCGCCGTTTGCCGTTGGACGCTTCGCCGTGACGAAAGGCGAATTTGCGGCGTTCGTTGCGGCAACCGCGCACAACACCGACGGCCCCTGCTATGACCTTTCGACATTGGAGACGAAGGGGCGAACAGACCGCGACTGGCGTTCTGCTGGCTTCTTACAGAATGATCGTCACCCCGTTGTGTGCGTCAACTGGAATGACGCCAAGGCTTACGTTGGCTGGCTCGTTGCGTCGACCGGCAAGAGCTATCGGCTGCTGACGGAGACCGAGCGTGAGTATGTCACGCGAGCGGGATCCACCACTGCCTTCTGGTGGGGCGCCACGATTTCAACCGATCAGGCCAACTATAATGGCAACGTCACCTACGCTGGCGGCCCTAAGGGCGAGCGGCGCAAGATGACCGTCCCCGTCGACAGCTTCGCCCCGAATCATTGGGGATTATACAATGTGCATGGCAATGTCTGGGATTGGACCGAGGATTGTTGGAACGCAACGAACGCCGGAAACCCCGGCGACGGAACGCCCAGGCTTACGGGGGATTGCAGCCTTCGCGTTCTGCGTGGCGCGTCCTGGAACAACTATCCGCACACGCTTCGCTCCGCACGGCGCGAGAAAGAACCGGTCAATGTTCGCGCCAGTCGTACCGGCTTCCGCGTTGCGAGAACATTGCCGTAAATGCTTCCCCGGCGGCGCAAAGGTGCTTCCTCCGGGCCAGTAACGCCGACGGCCGCTCATAGCACAAAGTGCCATGGCGTCGTTCTTTGCTTCATGCCCGGTGCGAGGCAAACCGATTGCAGGTTTGCGGAACAGGGAATGCGAGGCGGGCCTTGACCCACCCGTCATTAAGCCAACTCGAAATCCGATGTGCGGTATCTGACGGCAGTGTGCTATCCGTTCGGTCGTAAGCAGGGTTGGCGGCACCGCCCCGGCTTTGATCTGAGCCACTGAGGACCGAACGGCGGCGTGCAGCACGCGAAGTCGTCGTCGCGAGCTCAGATCCGAGGCCTGGCACCCTCTGGGACAACGGTGTCAGTACTGAAGCTCCCAGCCTCGATGAGAGACCTCTTGTTAGCGGCCCACAAATGACAGAGCTACTGGTCGCATTGGCTTTGATCGCGGGAGTTGTCCTCGCCCACGAACTTGGCTTTTGGCTGGGATCACACGTCCGCGGCCCTGACGAAGCATTCGACCGAGAACTAGCCCTGGTTCGGGCATCCACGGCTGCTGTGGTTGCATTTTTGATCGGCTTTGCATTTTCCGGGGCGGCATCGCGCTTTACCGCGCGGGTAGATGTCGTCGTGAAGGAGGCCAACGCACTTGCCACCGCTTACTTGAGAGCCGATACCATCGCCGAACCTCAACGCGGCGAGCTGAAGGCGGCGCTGAGAGAGTACACTGCCGACCGAGTGCAATTGCTGAGTGGCAAACAACGCGATCAGATTGAACCCTTGCTCGCCAAGGTCAGTGGCTTGCATGAACGCATGTGGAGATCGGCGATCAAAGCCAGCCAGGACAGCCCACCCCTGATGGCGGTCGTTCTGCCGCCGCTCAACGAGGTGATCGAACTGCATTCGACACACCTCGCAATGGCGAAACGACATCTACCCCTTCCGCTGATGGCGGCGCTGATGGGAACGGCGGCAATTGGCGTCGGCCTCCTGGGCTTTGGCAACGGTCGTGTGAATCGCCGGTTCTCTCTGCTCGACTCTGTTTACGGGGTGGTTCTTGCGGTTGCTCTGTGGATGACCATCGACCTGGACTACCCTGGCATCGGCACGATCGGGTTGGGTAATCGCAGCTTCGTGGACGCCTTGGCCGCCATGAAGTGAGGCGTGTGCGCGCGAAGCTTGGGCCGGGGAATGTGGTCATAGCCAAGGGTTCTGCATCCCGTGCACTCGGTTCTGAATTGCCGCCCGCATGATCGGCGCCATGGCCTTCTTGACGCCTTGCGCAATTGCGGCGGGCACTTGCTGTTGTGCCCGGGATTGAGGCAACAGCGGGCGGGTCCAGCGATCAGAGGCGCTATGCACGAAAACGGCCCTTGCCCCAAGCAGCCGAAGCGGATCGGACGGCGCCAGACGGAGCGATGGGTCGCGACGTTAAACTCAGCCCCGACCCTGATGCCGGTTCGCCTTTCCAGGCTTGATCCGTGGCTGGCTTGAAGATGCGCGGGAATAGGCGCGGGAAATCGACGGCGCCGCGCCCCACCTGATCGCTGCTCACGCTCCGGGGATCGGCAGTATGGGCATTACTTCGATGGCTTCCCCCGGGAAGATTGTGAAGTGTGGGTGATTGAGGAAAAGCTTTGCGGCGGCCTCATGCGACTCGGCCCGCACAATTGTGAAAGCTCCCATTGCATTGGTAATGTCCCCAATCCCAGTCGCCGATATTTTCTTGGTCTTGCCCAATGGTCCACCCATTGTGACGATGGCGCCTGCATGCCGTTGTGCCCAGCTTTTCCAGGCTGCAATTCCCTCCTGCTCCGTTGCCTTTCGCTCGACCTCCGAAAGAGCATTCCAGGCGGCCATTTTCGCGCTGGATTTGTCGCCAAGGAAAACGGCGAGAAACATATTCGAGGTGCTCATGGGGTAGCTCCTTTGACAGTTTGCTTTAGAACGACTGGTCTTAAGGGTTTGACGATGTGAAAGGCGGCAAGGATCGTCGCCTTGGCTTATTCGATGATTTCCGGTTCGACGAGGTCGGCCAGTTGACGCAGTGATTGCTGCCAGCCGACATAACAAGCTTCGAGCGGGATGACCGTCGGCAAGCCTGACTGCTCGATGTTGATCTCGGTGCCGACCGAGACAGCCTGCAAGATGATCGTTACGTGCATGACATTCGGAAGGTTCGGGTCGTCGAACCGATCCGTGTAACGGATGCGCTCGTGCCGCACGAGCTCGAGGTATTCTCCAGCGAAGGAATGGGCTTTGCCGGTCGTGAAGTTTGTGAACGACATCTTGAAGGTGCCGCCCACCTTGGCGTCCATGTGGTAGACCTTGGCGGTGAAGCCCCTCGGCGGCAGCCATTTGGCCATGGCGTCGGCGTCAAGGAAAGCGCGGTAAACCTTCTCGGGCTTCGCGGTCAGCACGCGATGCAGCCGGACGGTGTTCGTAGTGGTGGCGGCGGTCTTCACCTGGGGCGCCTTGGACATCGCATTTCTCCTTATCATTTCAAAGGAAGTGGCGGTTCAGCTGAGAATTCCTCTCCTGCCATGAAGACGCTTGAGCATCTCAGTATCCGACACCACGAGCCAAAAAATTCTTCGGTCAGGTAGTGACCTGTTCCCCATGGTTTTTTTGGTTCCGCAAGCGGCAAGTAATCTTGGCGACCTGGCACGCCCAGCGACCGGGCATATTATCTTGCCGGATTGGCATTTGTGCCGTGTTGCCTGCGTCCGCGCCGGTCGGAACGGAAGGTGCAAGGCGATGCGAAAGGAGCGCTTTTACCGGATCGGTTTAGGAGCCGCGCGGCGGCACTCGCCACGACGTTGCGAGGCGCCATGGCCGAGCACGGCTGCTTATGCGCGCCGGTGCCGACGCGTAAGCCAACTGAGATGCAACACGCTCGGCGCATCATAGTTGGCCCCAGAAGCTGAGCGGCCGGGCGGCGGCGGCACGACGCCCGCTGCGGTGCCTCGGAGACGGGGCCAAGTCGCGGCTCCGCGGTCGCTGCGGGCCAAGCTAAATGTCGTCACGGCGGCCAATACGGAGGTAATATGCGCCAGCGTGGCGTAAGTGGCGACGACATCCCCTGCAAAGATCAATAGCAATGCTCTTCTTTATCTCTCTGGCCCTTGAGGGTGCTCTAGCGGGCGTTCTTTACTCGCTCATCGCGCTCGCGTTCGTGGTCGTCTATAGAGCATCGGGAGTGATCAACTTTGCGCTTGGCGAATGGCTGATGCTTGCCGTGCTCCTGGTTGCGACGGGGGTTCATGCATTGCAACTCGAGCTCGCGGCAGCAATGGCGTTCGCCTGCGCCGGCATGTTCCTTTTCGCTTTGCTATTCCATGCCCTCGTGCTGCGGCATCTGGTTGGGCGGTCGCTCATATCATTGCTCATGGTCACACTCGGTGTCGGTGCTTTCATCCGCGGCGTAGCTCAACTGGCATTCCGCGGCGTTCCAAGCGGTATTTCGCTGCCGATCCCTGCAGATCCGCTGATCCTGAGCGAGTTACATATTCCGACCAACAAGTTGCTGGCCGCGCTCATAGCTGCGCTCACGATCGTACTGCTCGCCTGGTTTCATCAACGTAGCCGCACTGGCGTAGCCCTGCGTGCGATAGCCGATGACCAACAGATGGCGATGGCCGTAGGCATCGATGTGTCCCGGTACCTCCTGTTCGTATGGTGTATGGCTGGCGCTATCTGCGTCATTGGCGGCACGCTCTGGACCTTCGTCAACGGAGGCGGCTTCGGCATCGGGTTGGTCGCGCTGAAGGTCTTCCCAATCGTCGTCATTGGCGGTCTCGACAGCATCCCCGGCACGATCATCGCCGCCATGTTGATTGGCGTACTTGAAAGCATTGCTACCGGTTATTTGGACCCACATTTTGGCGGCGGTTGCGGTCTTCTTGCATGCTATCTGATGCTAATTGCCATGCTGTTTGTGCGACCGTTTGGTATGTTCGGTCGCCATCAGGTGCAGCGGGTGTAGCAGGGGCGAAGCTGGCCATCATTTTGCCGTTGAAGATGGCGCGTTGGCGGTCAGGCCCTTCGCATCCAGCTGGCCAACCGGGTCGCGGCCTCCTCGAGCTGATGCAGGTCCCGCTGGAAACAGAGCCTAAAGAACGCTTCGCCGCCGACGCCGAATGCTGTCCCTGGCGCCAGGCCGACGTTAGCCGCATCGACAATATCGCACGCCGCCTGGCGTGAATCCTCAACACCATCGATCGAGAAAAAAAGATAGAAGGTGCCCTGCGGCCGGCTGATGCGAGCACGGCTTGCCGTACCAAGAATTGCGCAAACAAGGTCGCGCGCTTGTCGGGCGCGTTCGATTTGCGAGGCCAGAAAGCTATCACCGTGATCCAGCGCGGCGACCCCACCACGCTGCATGAATTGGGCGACGCCCGACGTCGAATATTGAATCAGGTTCTCAAATGTTTGCTGCAGTGAAGGGTGCACCCGCAGCCAGCCCATGCGCCAGCCGGTCATGGCCCAGTTCTTGGAGAACGTATTCACATAAACGATGCGGTCCTCTGCCCCTGCGATGTCCATAAAGGACGGGGCCCGGCGGCCACCATAGAAGAATAGAGCATAGATCTCATCGGCGATGATCCACAGATGATGGCGTCGGGCGAGATCGAGGATTGCCTTCAATGTTTGCCGGTCTGCGGTCCAGCCCGTCGGGTTGGACGGGCTGTTGACAAAAATGGCTGTGGTGCGGGGTGTAATCGCGGCTTCAACCTTGTCGACATCGCAGAACCAGCCATTGTCGGAATGGCCCAACGGCACGGCGATCGGCGTGGCGCCGGCGATGCCGGCGGCGGCTGCGCAATTGGGCCAGGCGGGCGAGAGATAGACGATTTCATCGCCGGCCCCGGTCGTAGCCTGCAGCGCCAGCTGAATCGCCTGCATACCGCCGCCAGTGACGAGGAACTCCTCCTCTGCAAACGGCCTGTCAAAATGGCGCGCGTGATAGCGCGCCAGAGCCTGGCGCAGCTCGGGCATGCCACGCTGCCAGGTGTAGAAAGTCTCGCCTGCACTGAGTGCCCGATTGGCGGCATCGGTAATGAAAGGAGGTGTTGGCAAGTCTCCCTCGCCAACCCACAGGGGGATAAGTCCTGGTCGCCCACGACCATAGTTGGCGACGGCCACAATGCCGCTTTCCGGCGCATTTCTGGCATGGGAGCGTAGATCTTCGAGCAGGGTCATACCTTGAGCCCTAACGCCAAGTTTCACGCTGGCAACGTGAGATGGCTGATGCGTTTCGACATTCCTGTAAATAGCCAGGGAGGCAACGCGGGGCAAGTTTAGAGGCGACCAGGACGCAGGTCTCGCTCACGTCGGCATTGACCGGCGCCCCGGTGCGACCGCTTCGGGGATCTGAACTGATCATATCGGCGTTGAGCTGGCGTCCCATCACCCGCGCGGTTTGACCGCGGCAGATATGGCGTCCAGCTTCGCGGCACTTGGGCGTGGCGATTGGCGGGGCGCGCGCGGGGCCGCGACGTGCCTAGCAATCGATGTAAGGCGACCGTCAAGTCGGCGCCAACGGGGTGATCGCGCTACGAGCTCGTCAGGTTGTACTCGTCGAGCTTAGGGTCGTGCGTCATGGTCCAATATTCAACCAGACTGAAGGGTGTGGCCGACACCACGCGGCCGTGACGGTTGCGGTAGTACGTCGACATGCCAGGATGCGTCCAGATCAGTTCGGCATGCCGCGCGTCGACTTCGGCAACGAAGGCGTCATGCACCGCTTGTCTGACGTCGATGACGGCGATGCCATGCTCGATCATTTTTACCAACATCGCCGAGATATATCGCGCCTGGGATTCAGCCTGGCATATGGCGCTGCCGCCGTGGCCAAGCCCGGTCGAGGGGCCTTGTGTGATGAAAAGGTTGGGAAAGCCCGGGATGGTGATGCCGAGATGCGCGGTCGCGTTGTCATCCCCCCAGACCTGTGCAAGGTTGCGCCCACCGCTGCCGACGACGTTCAGCCGTGCCGTCATCTGCGTCATTTTAAAGCCGGTCGAGAGGACAAGAATGTCGACGGGGCGCCGCCGACCGTCCCGGGTCACCACGCCATCCGGCACGACACAACTGATCGGCTCGGTGATCAGCTCAACATTGCTACGCCGCAAGGTCCTGAACCAACCGTTATCGAGCAGGATGCGCTTGCCATAGGGCGGATAGGTTGGCACGCACTTTCGCACCAGATCGTCGCGGTCGCCGAGCTCCGCCAGCATGTAGTCGAGCATTTCCTGGCGATGCTTGTCGTTCACGCGATTAAGCGAGCGCTCCGGATGCGGCCAACTCGGGTCCTTCTTGAGATAGGGGAGCAGGCCGTCGCCGTAGCGCCAGAGCATGGCGAAGCGAAACCACGCGGCGTAGAACGGGACCTGCTGCAGGAGCCATTGTGCGCTGTCGGAAAGTGCGTCGTGAAAGCGTGCGATCGGCCGCGCCCATTGCGGACTGCGCTGATAGATGTCGAGCTGCGCGACGTCGGGGGCGATGCTCGGCACGATTTGCATTGCAGAGGCGCCGGTGCCAACGATGGCGAGGCGCTTGCCCACGAAATCCAGATCCCGAGGCCACTGCGTGGTGTGGAACTTTCGACCCAGGAAGCTGTCTAAACCATCAATGCTGGGGATGTGCGGCAACCCGAACTGGCCGATGCAGCTTACAAGCGCATTGGCGCTGATCGTTCCCGGTCCACTCGGGCTCACAACCGAGACGATCCATTGATGGCTCACCTCGTCCCAACGCGCCGCTGACACCTTGGTCTGAAAGCGGATGTCCTCGTGCACACCGAACTCATGTGCGGCCCGCCGCATATAGTCGAAGAGCTGATCGCGCGCGGAGAAGTACGCCCGCCAGCGATAGCGGCCGCCTAAAGAAAAGGAGTAGGCGTGGTTGGGCGTATCTACGGCGCAGCCGGGATAGCGGTTGTCGCGCCAGGTGCCACCGACATCGTCCGACTGCTCCAGGATCGTGTAGCGGATGCCGAGCCGCTTTAGGCGCGCGCCGAGGATCAACCCGCTCGCACCGGCGCCCACGATCAAGACCTGTAGCGCCGCCAGCCGGTTAGTAGGCGGCGGGCTCGACCAGAGCGCGTCGCGCGGGCTGAGGCCCATTTCCTCCCGCATCATAGGCGCATAAGCCTCGGCAATGTTCTCGTCCATGCATTGCCGCATCATCTCGAGCATCAGGCCGTCGCCGGGATCGTACACGGCCGGGGACTGACCAGCCCTTGCGCGCAGGAGATCGAACGCTGCCCCGCGGATCTCGGCCCGCACCTGCGGCTGCAGACCGGCGTCCTCATCGGCGATCAGCCGGACGTCGCGCTGTGGGCGATAGTTGGGACCGAGCCACTTGCGATCAGCCGATAGATGGAAGACCACCATCAGCAGCGCCCGGATGTCGGCGTCCTCCAGCGCGCTGCGCAGCTGCACGGGGTCGAGTCTGGGAAGGGTCCGATCGGCACAGTAGGGCAGCGCACTGCGCGGCAGCGCTGTCGGGCGACCGGCCGAGCCTTCAGACATCCTCGCCCCTCTCCTCACGCTCTGCCCAGCTCCGCGAATGCGCTGCCGCCGGGCGCAGGCGCATTCGTTGGCGCCCATTCTGCCAGCGCGCGGCGGGATGGATCAATGTCAGACCCGGCCTTTGCGGCGACTGGACTTATCTCCGTGCCGGGTTCGCCAGCCCCGACCCGTCAGGCCGCCAGTTCCAGGATCTCACGCACTTCAGTGGGCCCCTTGATGGGACGCGGATTGCGCGGCACCCAGGGCGTCGTCATGGCCTGCTCGGCAATGCGCCCGAAGTGCTCGCGCCCAATATTCACGGCGCTTAGGCGCCTCGGCATGGCGAGACCGCCGATGAACGCATCGAGCACGGCGGCGGCGGCATCGCCGGGCCGTCCCATGGCGGCGGCAATCAGGGTCTGGCGGTCGGCATTGGCGGGCTCGTTCCAGCGCATGACGGCGGGCAGCATGATGCACGAGGTATGCCCGTGCGGCACGTCGAACACGGCGCCGAGCACGTAGCCAATGCCGTGGCTAGCGCCCATCGGCACGCCCGATGCCAGCGGGCCCATGGACAGCCAAGTGCCCAGCTGGCATTCGAGGCGGGCCTCCAGGTCGGCTGGATCGGCCTTGACGCGCGGCAGCCCGCTTGCAAGCAGCGACAGGCCTTTGAGCGCCTGCGCGTCCCCATAGGCGTGCGCCTCACCCGAGCAGATGCCCTCGACGCAATGGTCGACGGCGCGCACGCCGGTCGAGAGCCAAAGCCATTCGGGCGTGTGGCGCGTGACGGCCGGATCGAGGATCACCGTTGCCGGCATGATACGGGGATGTCGCAGCAGCTCCTTCACCTTCGTGCGTTCGTCAGTGACGCCCGCGATGGCGCTGAACTCGCCGCCGGAGATGGTGGTCGGCACGCTGATTTGACGCAGCGTGGGCGACTTCATGCTGGTCGGCGGGCCAACGGTGCCGTCGGCGCCCTTGACGGCGCGCAGCGCGTCCATTGCATCAGCGGTGCGGATGTCGTTGGCAAGGCACATCTGCACGGCCTTGGCGCCGTCCGTAATCGAACCGCCGCCGAGGGTGACGATGAGATCGGCCCCGACGGCGCGCGCTTGTTCAGTCGCCCTGAGCACCGCCGAGCGAGGCGTGTGCGGCGGCATGCCATCCCAGACGGCGGCGCAGCGATTGCCGAGGGCCGCCGTCACCCTGGCAATCTCGTCAGTGTTGCGGTTGAGAGTGCTCGACACCATGAGGAACACACGCGTCGCGCCGAGCCGTCGCGCCTCCTCCGCCACCGCCTCGGCAGCGGGCTTGCCGAAGACCACCGCGTCCATGCTGCCAAAATTCACGCGTCCCGATGCCGCCATGTGATTAATCCTCCATGTCCCGGTCATCACAGCTCGCCTGCAATCATTCGTCGATTAATGGCGGATGGCAAGGGCGGCTCCGTTCATCGCACGGGCCGGCTGTCGCGGACTGGTCGCCGCCTTGCCCTAGCGCGCGCCCTCACGCCTGCCACCCGCAGCCGAAGTGAACCAGTTTGCAGGCGAGGCGCCTGCCGCGCAAAACAAACCCTAGCCACTTCTGGCATTTGCTCCCCCGTGCTTATAGACCCATCGTGGCCGCCCACGACCCTGGGCACCTCCGCTCGTTCGCCTTGACGCTGAGGTCCCCGGTCAGCGAGCGCTAACGTGCACGCCCTAACTTTGGGGCTGCCGTTAGGCTCGAACGTACGGCGTACTGACCGATGCCCAACCATCCAGGCAATCTTTGACCTGACCCTCGGTGGGCTGACAAACCATGGAAGCGGGGCCTATGCTTGCCAATAGCTGGCGCCACCCCGTCAGCCAACTCGGCCTCGACAATTCTGTTGTTGAGGCTTTTTTGTTCGCTAGCGGCAGCAGAGAGGGGCCGGATGCGAACAAACGCAAGCTCGCGCAGCGAACTCGCCGATCGCCAAACGAGCCCTGTCGCCATTGGCACAGGCGTGAGGAAAAATCCCTGCAAGCCGTGGCGGGTGACCTCGGCTCAATCCTTGGCAAAGGACTGAAACGGAGAAAAACGTCGGCTGTGACAGGTCAGTACCCCCGTGATGACCGGGCGAAGGCAAGGGCAAACCTGCGTTGGCTCGCAAACGCCAAATGACCGCATGCTCTGCGCCCGCGCAGCTAGCGGACGCTCGGTCAAGGATGCAGCCGCGCGGCGGCGTGCGATGATCACGCTCGACCAGCAAAACTGTTGCAGAGGTATGTAGGAGAGGCCGATTGACTCACATGGCACAGCGTGTTTCGATCATTG
>Ga0075424_100005467_pt1 | contig 12133 bp, 15 predicted proteins | sample SoiMethybrSBSTD3_FD_75301 | JGI IMG/M metagenome (GOLD analysis project Ga0075424, IMG submission 75301) | Bulk soil microbial communities from a Populus tree surrounding site in Tennessee, USA - Soil MetaG P. TD hybrid SBSTD3 | ecosystem: Environmental > Terrestrial > Soil > Tree plantation... | reverse complement strand
ATCCAAACCCCTTCGCTTCGGGTTCGGTCCTCTTGCGCCACAGCCTGGATCGCTTTCAATCGCCAAGTATTGCGCCCCGGGCGCACGACGGATCAATTGGGCGTCGTCTGCGGTCTCCTGTTCAAGGCGTTCTCCGAGACCACGCTCACGATCGCGGCCGATCCGGTTCCCATGAGGTCGCCCCGTCACGCTGCCGCATGAGCACGCATCAAGAAACTCATGCACCTTGAGGGTGCCCTCGAACACTCTCATGGTCCGCGTGTCTACCGCTGCACCAATTCCACCATGATGCCTTCGGGGCCGCGGATGAAGGCGAGGCGGAGGCCAGGACTGCGGGTCAGGGGGCCGATGGCGACGTCAGCGCCTTTTGCTTTGAGCTCTGCGCAGGCCGCATCGACGTCGTCGACAGTGAAGCCCATATGCTCAAGACCATAGTAGGGGAAGGTCGGCGCGGCTCCTGTCGCATCGTTGGGGTGCGCGGGGGCAATCAGCACGGTCTGGCCTCCGACTCGCATGCGGATACGCTGCTGGCCGGGATAGAGCGTGCCGGGCGGATAGATATCTCGCGTAACCTCGGCACCGAACATGCCCTCGAAGAAATCGGCCATGGCAGATGGATTGGCGCTGCGCAGATGCACGTGGTCGTAACGATAGTCACGCATGAACTGGTCCTCCTTAGATCTCTCTGAGAACTTAGTACGACGTCGGAATGCTGGTGACACGATTTGTGTATGCTATACGATGGTTGCTTGCGGCAGGAGCACCATTTGCACAGGTGTCGCCTTACGAATGGCGGCAAAGCAATCTATCTGCCAGCGACCTACGATTGAGTGTGCCCCAACAATATACCGTGAGCTACTCTTTAGTCGTCCAGGTGGATAACAACGCTAGCCGGCGCGGCGCGAAAGCGCAACAATTGTCAGCTTGGGAGCGCGGCGTGTAGTTGACGGAGCAGCATGACTGGTCTGGGGCAGACGCGTCGAGTGCTAACCATGCATCGGAAGAAATGCCCAGAAAGCTTACGTGAGATCAAAAGTGTGGCCGTTGCCAAGCGCATGCTGCTCTGTCTATCAACCAAGGAGGCCATGGAAGACGATCATACATCTGCTGCCGAGACACCCGTTCACCGGTCCCCATGGAATAAGGGAAGGCTCGTCGGCGCGAGGCCGAGCCATGTTGGGTCGATTAGGACCAAGCTGCAGATGGAGGGCATCAAAAGAGATCTGCGACAGCAAGCTGCGTGGCTGTGATGTCGTCGCCGTCCGAGTGATGATGTGGCACCCAATGGGTATGCACTCGATCGCGCAACCGTCCGGCAGAAGAAGACCGGTAGGCCGGTGCGGTTCGAGCTGACCGATCAGACGCGGCAAGCGATCGACGAATATTTGAGGCCTGCAGGGCAAAAGCCGGGCCAATTTTTTTGTGTTTCCCGGCCGCCGCAAATGCCTCGCGAGGGATGACCACTCGCCAGTTCGCTCGGCTCGTCAGAGAGTGGGTGTCCAGCATCGGACTCAACGCGAGTAAGTTCGGCACGCACTCGTTGCGTCGCACGAAGGCAGTGCTGATAAATCGGGGGGCTTTGAACCTCAGAGCAGTTCAACTTTTGCTTGGAGATCAACGTGTGGAAAGCACAGTGCACATGGAGGTCGATGACGTCATCGAAATCGCTGAGAAGATTGACATCTGAGGTCCGTGGGCAAAGCGCGGCGGCTCTGCTTCATCCCGTGGGATGAAGTCTCGATACCATCCACTTCCGCAGTTCCAGCCATGGCGGAGGTCCATTCAAAGATCCTATGAGCCCGGCGAGGGTCCGCCGAGCTCTACTTTGGCTACGGAAGCTGAACGCGCGATCCGGATACATGACGCGAGGGGTCAGACGGGGTATCAGCCACCCGAATCTGCTGATTGGGAACTGGCGCCAAGCGGGGTAGATGTTCTGCGCGGGCAGAGCATGATCCCCAGGCCAAAGTTACCGGGAGTGCATTCAATGAAGGTCGCCATTGTCACTGCGGGAGGAAGCGGCATGGGGGCCGCTGCCGCGCGTCGGCTCGCACACGACGGGTACAAAGTTGCCATTCTGTCGTCGTCCGGGAAGGGTGAGGCGCTCGCCAAAGAGCTTGGCGGGATCGGCGTGACCGGCTCCAATCAATCGAACGACGATCTTAGGCGGCTTGTGGATTCCGTGTTGTCAGCATGGGGCCGCGTCGACGTGCTCGTGAACAGTGCTGGGCATGGACCTCGCGATCAAATCCTCAAAATCACCGACGAACAGTGGTTTAAGGGGATGGACACGTATCTGCTAAATGTGATCCGGCCTACGCGCCTTGTCACACCAATCATGGTGCAACAGCATCGCGGGGCGATCATCAATATCTCTACGGCTTGGGCCTTCGAGCCGAGCCCGATGTTCCCGACATCCGCCGTCTTCAGGGCCGGACTTGCTGCATTCACGAAGATCTTTGCAGACCAGTATGCGGCCGACAATGTGAGGATGAACAATGTGCTTCCCGGTTGGATTGACAGCCTGCCGGCAACAGTAGCGCGTCAAAAATCGGTTCCAATGCAACGGTATGGCACGAGCGACGAGATTGCAGCTACGATTGCTTTCCTCGCCTCTGACGGTGCTGCTTATATTACGGGGCAAAACTTGCGCGTCGACGGCGGCATCACCCGATCTGTTTGAGGGACGCGTGTTAGTTGAGGGTCACAATAACGGCGGTCCGGAAGTTTGGATGTGCATTCCGCATATGTCCGCAGTACCCCGAGAATCGGGGTTTTCGCGGCCCTTGACAATGCTAGTCGACGTTCAAGTCGCATGAAAAACGAGACCAAGATCATCATGGCGGGCCACATGACAAAGCCTGAGGCGTTGGATTGGCTCGTCAAGTATGGTGCTGTCGTCCGGGGCTATCCGGAGGATGCGGCCGCTGCCTATCCGGATTAGCGTCGACCGCTTTCGTGAGGAGGTCGCCGCCGACCGCCTACCCACGCCGATCGCTACGGTAAGCGGTTAATTTGGGACAAGCTGGTTCTGGACCGTCAAATGAACAAGATGGCGGGTAATACCGAAGATCCGAGTGATCCGATCATGGCCTCGATCAATGCGGCCAAACCTTCCGCGGTATGTCCAAGTCGTCCGAGCTAAGGGTACGGACTACCTGTATTTTAGGCGACATGGCCGACGCTGGCAGCTGCCTGATCCTATGAGCCCTGAATTTCAAAGGGCGTACCTAGAACTGCTTGGCAAGAGGGACCTCGATCCGACACCGCGTCGCATCGTTGATGGCAGTGTCGCGGCACTGAGCCGCGATTACCGCAGCAGCGACGAGTTCTTAAGGAGATCCAGCGCGACTACGGCCGCATGCTCGATATTTTCGCTCCGGTTGATCATCATCCAGCAGTCTCGATGCACCGGCGGCACATTCGCGAGCTAAGCAAAGCCTTTCGCTCACAAGGACCATGCGCAACGGCTCTTCGGACAGGTGCCTCGCTGCTCTTCAATTTCGCCCTCAACAACGACTACGTCGAGACCAACCCCGCGTCGCGCATGAAGTGCGTCGGCCGGCCCAGGGTGTAGAAGGGCCGCCTTCGAAGTGTCCAACCCGCCACGGAAGGTCATGACGGCGCTATATGGGCCAGCACCGCTGTCATTTGCTGAAGATGGTGCGTAGCGCCTACATCGCAGGCGTGATCGCGGTGGAAGCCGAGCAAGACTGAAATGGATAGGACCCTTGGGCACCCCCTTGACAAAATCCGCCCCATCTCACCCCTGAGGATGCGATCGACGTAGCCGGCCGCAAGCTAAAACTGATCCAGAAAACTCGGCCCATAGGAGAATAGGCCGCCGTCTTTTACTGCGCAGCGCGCATGTAGATCACTTGCAGTTCGTGTCGGGCTGCAAGAGCGATGATCAAATGTCGATGAACGATCATCGATGAGCTCGGAGTGACAACGAACCCCGCATTTGATAAGAGCACGCTCCTAGAGGAGTTCCAGCAAGCGAACGGACGGTAGAACAGAAAGTCGTGATGCGTGTTGAGGTCGCCGCGTGCCGGGGCTGCGGCTTCGTGTTAATGCTGGAGTGCCGAGACGTGTTGCCTGCGTGGGCTTATGGTTCGGCAGAGTGACGCGGTGTTGGTCCAAGCGGCGCGACACTGGAGGTCCGTGCTGGTGCGTTCTACGTGGAGTGAGGGTGCGGCCTTGAGGTGTTCTCCTGAACCGCCACCCTTGCCAGGATGTCAGGCCCGCGAACTTGGGCGAGCAGCAGGAGAACATGAGAAAGACAATCATTGCACTTGCGATCCTCGCACCTGTGGCGGCGTTCGCGGCCGCCAAGCCGGCAGGGTGCGCACTGCTCGACGAGGCCGAATGCAGTGCGAATAGGGCGTGTGCGTGGTCGCCACCAATGGTGAGGGGTGAGAAGTCTTCCACGACCGGCAAGCCATACAAGATCACTCGACGCGGATATTGTCATCGTAGGCCGCTGCGATCGCGCTCGCGTTAGGGGAGATCCCCTATACCGAGAGCGACGCATGTGTCGCAATCTGACGCGCCCCCATCTTCCCAACAGACTGCGAGGACTCCTCAAAATTTTGCCATTTCCTCGAGCGCCATCAGCGATTCCGGCAGCACCTGGCCGCCGTCGATGACGAGCGTTTGGCCAGTTATGTACGCGGCTTCGTCAGAGGCAAAGAACAGCGCCGCATAGGCGATGTCCTCGACCGACCCGAGACGCTTCATGGGAATCGAGGCCGTCATTTTGCCGAGGTACTCCGCGCCCAACCCGTCGAGGCCCTCTGTCTTTATATTGCCGGGCATCACCGCGTTAATCGTTATGTCGTGCGGCGCAAGTTCGATCGCCGCGGTGTGTATGAAGCCGAGCTGGCCAGCCTTGCTCGCACCATAGTGGGTCCATCCGGGGTAGCCGGTGATCGGGCCCGTGATCGAGGACGTCACGACGATGCGCCCTTTGCGCTTGGCCTTCATGGCCGGTAGGCAAGCTTTGATTGTGAGGAAGGTGCCTTTGAGATTGATGCCGAGCACCTCGTCCCAAGCTTCGGCTGTGAGTTCGTGCAGCTTTGCCGCTGGAAAGACTCCGGCATTGGCGCATAGAATATCGATGCCGCCGAATTGCGCTTTAGCCTCCGAGGCGATGCGCTGCGCGTCTGGCCAGTTTGAGACGTCAGCGGCAAGCGCAGAGGCTTTCCCGCCTGCCGCCCTTATCTCGTTCGCCGTCGCTTCCGCCGGCCCAATGTTGCGGGCGACGATGAGGACGTGAGCTCCCTTATCGGCGAACACCCTCGCGATGCCTTTGCCAATGCCCTTGCTGGCGCCGGTGACAATGACCGAGCGCCCCTCAATGGAATTCAGCATGCAAACCTCCTCACCGTGCGAGCGCGAATTTTCACCCTCCATGGAACTCTGCTGTCATGACGGAAACTTCGGCTCCGCGCGACCAAGCCTCGACCATACTTCGGAATAAGCAACCGTCCGAACCGAAGGGGTTGGCGGTCATCGTTCTGAAAGCCGGCGTGGGCCCCCGAGCGCAGCGGCCTTGTCGGCAACCCAGGGTGCGCCGCGGATGACGACCACCCTGCAGAACAGCATCGTTGGAAGACCCGTTCCAACCGTTGGCCGGCCGAGCTTGGTTAAGGACTTGATGGGTCGCACAAGTGTAAATGTTCATTGCTACGTTGTCTGCGGCCGGCCCTATCCCGTGTAAGTCTGCCAGCTCAATCGATCACAATTTGCCCAAGAAGCGAATCCGGCCGGATCTCAGACCCGCCGGCGGAAAACGGCCTGTCGTTGGCCAGCAAAAGCACAAGGCAAACGGCGAGAGCCGTCGACAGGATGAACAAGTTCACGGCCATCGCTAGCGACCGATCCATGTGCACCACGGCCCGCTGGCGGCCGTCACTCATTGGCCTAACCGGTTAAGCTAAGCCAGCAGCGACGCGCCCCAGACCAGGCGAGTTTTTTTGGCCTGGTTGGCAAATACCAATGGCGGCTGGTTGCTGTCAGGGCATGGTGTTATCGGGAGAAGAAGTCTGGCGAGCCGTGCTTCGAGTGAGAGGAGAGCACAATGCGCCAGTTCTCTATTGTTTTCGCAACATCTGTCATCACCGCTACAGTCGCCGTGGCCGGCGTGTTGGCGGTCAGTCCCGATACTAGGCGGCCCGGCGTGGTTGTGCGTACCTCTACCCCCGTTGATGTCCTTCAGATGATGAAGGATGCAAGGGACCTTCCCGAGGAAAGTTATCAGGCGTTCTAAGGCGAGGGTAGATCAGGCCGTCGGGGTCGGCGGCACCCATCCGCGACCGAGCGGCATCAATATCTCCGGTGATGGCATAGCGTGTGCCGGCCCGTAGGTACCTTCAGCGTGCGTTGGCCATGAATCGGGTTGGCCGGCTTCTCGCGGGTCAACACTCCACTGCATTGCTAATTCAGGGTTTACACGCATTGCCGCGACAAGAGCGTCGTGATTGTTTGCGCGACCTCAAAACAGACGGCTGGGGGCCAAAATCGGAAATATTTCGGGCTCTTTCCGCCCTCAGCGCAGGATCTTCGAGTCTAAGCTGTTGCCGCTGGGCCTGACTTGCGCCCGGGCGTGGCACTTATGCAGGAAAGTCAACAGTGGCCGACTGGTTGATCAACCTCCCTGTGTCATGGATGGCCTTAATTGTCTTCGTGACCACTTATCTCATCGCAGGTGGAATATATTTGGTTGTGACCACCCTCGAACAGACCGAGTGGGCACGCGCGTTCAAGGCAGTCTCGCCCGGCATGTTACCGCCACTTGGCATTCTTTTCGCGCTGTTGGTTGGCTTTATCGCGGTCGAGGTCTGGAGCAATTTCGATAAAGCAAAGGCTGCGATTGCCACTGAGGCCAGCGCTCTTCGAGCCGTCGTTGTACTTGCCGGAACTCTCCCCCAGGAACAGAAGACCCGTATTGATGCTCTGATCAACCGTCACATAGAGGCAGCGGTGAATCAAGAATGGCCAGAGATGGCGCATCAGCGGGCAACTCTCTCGCCTTTACCCACGGCTCTGATCGGGGCACTTCATGACGCCCTCGCTATGAAGCCCGCCGATGATCGCGAGCGATCCGCGCAGCCCGAGATGGTAAGAGCGCTGCATACAGCGCTTGATGCAAGACGCCAGCGCATTGTTATCAGCGAGTCTGCCGTAGGCGCGGTTAAATGGATAGGGATTTTGCTTCAGGGTCTCTGCACATTGGTTGCCATTGCTATGGTTCACGCCGACAACCGGCGCGCCTGCGCAATGACACTGATGCTCTTTGCCACAGGCATTGCCCTATCCGTGCTGCTCATTGCCGCTTATAGCCGCCCTTTTATGGGCGCGAATTCCGTCGGACCGGAACTCCTTAAGCAAGTCGTCACAAGCGAGGCCACTCTGGGAACCAGTCGTTAGGTCGCAAGCGGTCATTAGGTCGGCTCCCCCCGTGAAGGGCGCAAGATTGGTATCCGGAAGGCGCATCGCATTGACGACATTGAACTGCATCAACCTCCTGCTGGCAACAACTGGGGGGAGAGGTCAATGTTTCGCTGTTTGCTGTGGGCGATTGCTGCGGCTGCCCGACCAAAGGCCCTGCTCATCGCCGACAATCTTTGCCTACGGCAACAGCTGCTGGTCCTGCGCCGACGCAAACCACGGCCACGTCTCGAGGATGCCGACCGACGTTTCTAGGTTCTGGCGTGTCGATGGTTCGTTGGCTGGCGAAGCTCCGTGCTCATTGTGAAACCCGAAACCGTGCTGCGCTGGCACCGTCGCGGGTGGCGGACCTATTGGCGCCGGCGTTCATGTCGCAAAGGCAACCTCTGGCGCCGCCCGATTGCTCCGGAGCTGCGGGCCCTGATCCGGCGCATGACCACCGAGAACCGAACTTGGGGCCAGCGAAGGATCCAGGCGGAGCTGGCGGGGCTTGGGTTCAAGGTTTCGGCGAGAACGGTCGCCAAGTATATGCAACGAAACCATTATCGCGGACCGTCCACCGGCGCTCGTTCCTGAGGCAGCGCGGGTCCGAAATCTGGGCGTGCGATTTCTTCTCCGTTCAAACCATCACGTTTCGTACCCTGTACGTGTTCTTCGTGATCCATTACGCCAGCCGGCAAGTTCTCCACCTCCACGTGACATCGCATCCGACCGCCGAGTGGACGGCACAACAGATTGTTGAATGCTGCGGTTGGGACTGCCAACTGCCACGGTTCCTCGTTCATGACCGCGACAGCTGTTATGCCGCTAGCTTCGATCGGCGGGTGCGTAATCTCGGCATTACCCAGGCTCGCATCCCTTTCAGATCGCCTCGGTCAACGCGATCGCCGAGCGCTGGGAGAGATCGGCCAGGACCGGGTGCCTCGACTGCCGTGACAGCGGCAAGGCGGGTATTGATGCGCTTCTCCGCCGTCGCCGGCTCGCCCCCAGCCCGCCGTCCCACACCGCCGTGAGCGCTTCGCGTACGCCGGCGCGACAGGCGAACCAAAGGAGTTCACCTGTCTCTAGGCTGCGCTGCGTGGCCGGGTGCGCGCGATGTGCTCAATAATATGCTCGTGTTTTCTGTCCGTTTGCAGCTTATTCCCTAAGCGCAGGTGCGCCGCTTGACGCTGGTGCTTCGCTGAGGCGCTCTCGATGAGGCCGAAGACCCGGCGAGTGCGATCGCGACGGCCAGCGCGTAGGTACGTACCATGGTATTGTCTCCGTCGGTGAGCAAGAGCGCAAGAAACTGGACGTCTGATTGGGCAAAACGATGTGTCCGCAACATCGTGCAATGCGTGTTGATCGGTTGCTTGGACTAAGTGGGAAAGCGCGCAAAAGAGATAAACCTGTCAGGAAGCTGACAGATCCGGTGCAGTAATTGCAGGTCGGGATTTGGATGGTCCATCATTTCCCATCCGTGCAGCGCGGTGACACACGCTTATCCCCTCAAACCTTAATAGATCTCGAACATGCAGGAAGAGCGCCCCGACTACTTTGCGTGGGCCGTCACGAGACCCGCACTCGGGCCGAATGCTGGGGTCGAAGCGCTTGGCACCACTCTTGTATGGGCCATTGGAACGCGCACCGAGCGCTAGCGTTTCGTACGAGACGACCTTTTTACTCACGAGAGACGCGCCATGCTCCGACGCGCAAAGCTCAAGTCAGCCCTGCTCGCGGCTTTCATCCTGCCGTTCGCTGCACCGCTTCTCGCGAACGCACAGCAAAAAAAGGTGGCTCCCGCCCAGCAGTCAGACGCCTGGCTCGTGGGTCTCCCACTGTACAGTTCCGACGGCAAGAAGCTCGGCCAGGTTACCGAGGTCGTCACTGCGGCAGGACAAAGCGCGGTGCGCGCCGAAATGGGCACGTTCCTCGGCCTCGGACCGACCCCAATCCTCATTCCTGAAGAAATGGTGGAGCGAAAGCCTGACCGCGTCGAAATCATAATGACAGCATCGGAAGTCAAAACGTTCGCGACACGGCAGAGAGAGCTGAAAGCGAAGCGCTAAGCTTGATCTCGCTCTCCGCGAACTCACTCTCTGGAGCTTATTCGACGGCAACCCGCCGGGACCGTGCTCTTGAGGTTGCCGGAAGGCCGAGCTTCCCGTGGCACTTCCGGTTCGTGGACAGAACCAGCTCCTGCCCCCAGTTGGCGGTGTCGCCCGTGGCGATTCGTGCGATCAGCGGGGCCTCGTTAGCCACACCATGCATGCAGGCAGCCCAATAAACGCCATGCATATAGTCTGTCGCCGGGACGACAGTAAAGGACTACTCCGAGGAGGAAAAACAATCCGGTGCCCACGCTGGACGTTGGACGAGGCCGTCGCTCCAGGCCGTAATGCCCTGGTGATGTTTCTTCCTGGGCACATGGCTCCCCCTTCCGCGCCGCACCGCCTCCGGCAGCCTTCCCGAGGTGCTCCAAACCAACCCGGCGTCAGTCTCGGCATCTTGCCGCGCATGCTCACGTCACTAAGCGGCACTCTTTCACCGTTTTCTGCAGGCGATAGGTCTGCCCTCCTCCGAAAGGAGACGTATACGCCAAGGGAGAAAATGACCCGCACCAGACATCGGGAGTTTGCATGCATTCCGGCGCACCACTCCTCGCGCATGGTAGCACGCTAAGCTTAAACCACGACCGTGCAGCCAGGTGACGACCTCTGATGCGTTCACCTTTTCTGGGCCCGATCCAGAGTGGACGCCCCCAATTTGGAATAGGTATTTCCCCCTAATATCGGTGCTTCAATGGCGACGGCACGCGGCCGGACGTTAACCTCGCAGCCTCGGTCGGACAAATAGCTGGGCGGCGATTTCCAGCCGCATGCTCAACGATCGACGGGGCAACACCGAGCAGCTGGCGCGCGCGCGCGCCTAGCAGGTGCTTGCCTGATCGGTCGCGTGCCTCAATTCAATGCAGCAACAGAGCCACTTTCTGCGCGAACACTTTGCGGTCAGTAGTATGGGCAGACCCACCGGTGATAGCGTTGGCTCCACCAGCACCCATAGTCGCCGTAGCCAAAAAAGCGTGCGCGGATACGGTGATGGCGGAAATGGTGACCATCGAACCCATGGCGCCCCACGATGTGGCCCACGCGGCTCCCGTGACCGCCCATCACGTGACCTCCCCCGGACCCGAAGGCGCTAACGTGACCTCCGCTGAAGCCACCACCACCACCGAAGCCACCACCACCACCGAAGCCACCACCACCACCGAAGCCGCCACCGCCATGACCGCCCCCGCCATGACCACCTTTCACCAGCATCAGCGGACTGCTCCTTGCATTCAAATTGGAGTAATCGGCATAGCTCGCCTGCGCGAAGGATGTCGTGACAGAAAGAGCAAAGGCAAAAGCGCCGACGATACCAAACGTGAGGATGCTGCCTTTCATGATTGCACCTCTCGTGGCCATTTGCATGACAAGTTCATTGCACCGCCGTGTGCAATAGGGGGACATCTTCGATTGCAGACCGATCCGCCGCCATCGGGGTTTCCCCTGAACGAAGCATGCAAGCGAAGCTTGGCCTCTGGTTAGCCAAGGCTTGTGGAAACCCATTTGATCGCGTTGCGAATGATGGTGATGCGTAAGAGCGGGGCATCACGCGTCTTTGTCCCGCCTGCTCTGATCAAGCTGAGAGCAGCGCGTACGGGATCGTAATTCGTATTTCGCCTTGGATTTCTGGTGCGCCGGCGGCGATGCTGACCGAGACGTAAGGCGCGGCAGACGCTGGGCAAGCAGCTGGCGGCCCGCGGACCTGCGCCCGGCCTCATAGCCGCGTCACGAGATAGGCATGGTCAGAAAAAGTGTGTTGAGAGGAAGTCGAGACGAAAGCGAAGGCGGCGTAGCCTGCCTGATTCGATATCGTTCCGTCAGGCCGGATAATCCCGGGAGGCTATTTCGATCCGGCGTCGAGAATCTCGCCCAACCGCTCCCGGCGTGTCCCGTCCATCGCTGAAGCTCGAGCTTGTTGCTCGCGCCGGCGTAGATCCTGACGCCGGGCAGAGCCGCGGTACCACAATATGTGAGTGAGCGCATCCCTTACCTCGAGCGCGTGATCGATTGCAATCTCACGCGTTTGTCACGGCTGCTGCGCATTCTCCGCTTCCACGTTCACGATCTCAATCTCGTGCCTTCGACGACCGACTACCAGAGCCACGGGAAAGGTCGAAAGCAGCATTTGCGGTTCACTAAAACGGCGATGCGAGGCTTGAGGTGGCGTACGCGACACATTTTAATTGACGCAGGAGTCACGGTTCCATCCGCCGGCAGCGTTCGACCGCAACGTCTGACCCCTGTACTCGCGTCTCATATCTGACTGGCTCGGACATCACCAACACGATCCGGTTACCAGCTGCACGACGAGCACCATCAGCATTTACAAACCAAGTATGACCCAGTCGGAGAACCGCATACGCATCGCCATCGGCACGAGCGCATTCGCCACACGCATCCGCATGTTCCCGGCATGCATCACACCCGTCGGCATTGAGCGTCATCCAATCGGCGCCGATTACACGCTCGGGCAACCTACCAGAGCACCTCACTCCCAAGAGGGAGGCTTTCGGGGATAAGGGTGACTCATCTGCCAGGGTGCCATCTGAGTCATCCCCAGCCCTATTGAATAGCGAGACACTGTTTACCGGCGA
>Ga0075424_100005461_pt1 | contig 12140 bp, 9 predicted proteins | sample SoiMethybrSBSTD3_FD_75301 | JGI IMG/M metagenome (GOLD analysis project Ga0075424, IMG submission 75301) | Bulk soil microbial communities from a Populus tree surrounding site in Tennessee, USA - Soil MetaG P. TD hybrid SBSTD3 | ecosystem: Environmental > Terrestrial > Soil > Tree plantation... | reverse complement strand
TCCTTCGTCGTCACGACCGGCACGTCCTCGCGCCCGAAGCGCAGGTAGACCGGACCCTTGTGCCGCGCCGCCGCGATCGTCGCCTTGTAGGTCTCCCAGTAGTCGCACGGCACGATCATGCTCATGTTGGGGATCGAGCGGATGATGCTGATCTCCTCCATCGCCTGGTGCGTGGCGCCGTCCGGCCCCACCGAGATCCCGCCGTGCGCGCCGGCGATCTTCACGTTGAGATTGGTGTATGCCACGGTGACGCGGATCTGGTCCGCCGCGCGGCACGAAGCGAACGCGCCGTAGGTCGCGAAGAACGGGATCTTCCCCATCGCCGCGAGGCCCGCGGCGATGCCGCACATGTTCTGCTCCGCGATCCCGACCTGGATGAAGCGGTCGGGGAAGCGCTCGGCGAAGAAGCTCACCATGGTGGACTCGGTGAGATCGCCCACCAGCACCACGATGCGCGGGTCCTGCTCGCCCAGATCCACCAGCGCGCGGCCGAAGCCCTCGCGCGTCTTCTTCATCTCGGCCTTCTCGGGCAGCGTGATGGTCGCGACGCTCATGACGGGCCTCAGTGCGCGAGCAGCCGCGCCGACCACTCGGCGTACGACGTGCCGAGCTCCTTCAGCGCCTGCTCCGCCTGATCGGGCTTGGGCGGCTTGCCGTGCCACTTGTAGTCGTCCGCCATGTACGAGATCCCCTTCCCCATCACCGTGTGCGCCAGGATCACGCTGGGCTGGCCCCGGTGGGCGCGCGCCTGGGCGAAGGCGCCGAGGATGTCCTTCATGTCGTGCCCGTCGCAGTCGATCACGTTCCAGTTGAACGAGCGCCACTTGGCGTCGAGCGGCTTGATCCCCATCGTGTCCTCGACGTCGCCGTCGATCTGCTTGCGGTTGTAGTCGATGATCCCGCACAGGTTGTCGAGCTTGTAGTGCGCCGCGAACATGGAGGCTTCCCAGATCTGCCCTTCCTGCTGCTCGCCGTCGCCCATCACGCAGTAGATGCGGCGCGGATGCTGGTCCATGCGCGCGGCCATCGCGACGCCGCAGCACACCGAGAGGCCCTGGCCCAGCGAGCCGGCCGAGACCTCGATGCCGGCGGTGTCGTGCGCGGACGGATGCCCCTGCGCGTGGCCGTCGAAGGCGCGGAACTTCATCAGGTCGCGCAGCGGGAAGTAGCCGCGCTCGGCCATGAGCGAGTAGATCACCGGCGTGACGTGCCCGATCGAGAAGTGCCAGTAATCGCGCTCCGGCCACTTCGGGTTCGCCGGGTCGATGTTGAGCTCGTGGAAGAACAGCGCCGTGCCGAAGTCGGCGCACGACAGCGGCCCGCCGGAGTGCCCGGTCTGGGACTTGGAGAGCAGGGTGATGATGTCGCGCCGGATCTGGAGGGCCTTTTCCGTGAGCTTCTCGATCGGCCACTGGAGGCGGCCGGCGCGGTGGCCGGCTTCGATTTCGCTGGCGGAGGCGGCTTCGGGGGTCACGATAGTCTCCGGTGGGCGAGGCAGGTGGACGCGATGATTCGAGGCTACAACGCCGTTCGCGGCGGGGTCAATCTCACGGCTGGCAGATCAGGCTACAAGGTGGTATCGATGACTTCTCCTGCCCGTCGGACCTTCCGGGTCCCGCCACTCCTGCTGGGCTCGAGCTTCAACGTCCTGAGGTCGCCATGAGGACCCGAGACCCGTCATGCAAGATCAGTCCGTCATGGCGTCGGGCGATCATCCTCATTGCCACAGCCTCGATCTTCAGCTCGGGCTGTGAATCCCTGGGCACCCTCGCACTTCCCAGCGAGCTGCGGCGCCCGCCCGCCGCCTCGGAAACTTTGCGCCTTCAGCACGACGCGGTTTTCGATCTCTTTCTACCCATTGGGGAACTCGCCCTTCCGGACAGCCTCGAGGCGATGGCGCACGCCCTGCGGGACAGCATGTGGGAGGAGTTCTCGACCTCACGGCGATTCCTCGAGGCCATGACGCTGCTCACGCGCCTCGATGTGATGAGCGCCCGATCGGCGCAGGTCCGCTCGTTTCTCGCTCGCACCGGCATGCACCGCCTGGACCAGCTCTCGCGCGAGGAGCGGGCGAATCTCGTGATGTTGATGCAAACCTGCGGTGACAACGGTTTGCGCAGGTTGGCACTGCACGGTCGCTCTTACTACATCGCGATGATCTATGGATCGCGGTTTGGGGCGCGGGTGGCGGACATCGAGCCGAAGGTCGTGACCCACCCGAAGGTCGAGGCCTTCGCGAGGGCCAACACGCCTCGCCTTCCACCGACCTGGCTCAGGTACGACCGGAGCGGGCGACAAATGAAGGCCCAGGATGGTCGACTCGATTACATCATCGTGGGAAGCGGGCCCGCCGGCTCCGTCATCGCGCATGAGCTTCAGCGCGCCGGCATGCGAACCCTGCTGATCGAGAAGGGTTCTTTCGTGATTCCGGGCGCCATGGACACGCGTAAGTTCTCGCGGCTCAAGGAGAGCACGGGACTGCGGACGACCGTGAGCGGCAGCGTGCTGCTCAACAATGCACAGGCGGTGGGTGGTGGAACGACCGTCAATATCGATCTCGCCTTCTCCCCCGCAGAGGAGATCATCGCACAACGAATCGATCGCTGGCGCGCCGACGGCCGCATTGCGACCGATGCGTTCACGCGGCCCGAGATCCAGGAGGCCTACGAGTGGGTCAAGGACAAGATCGGAACGCGCACACCACGTGAGACCGAGATCAACCGGAACAACGCGGTGCTCTGGGAGGGTGCCCGGAAGCTCGGGATGCACCCGGAGCTCTACGACCTCAACACGCGCAAGCCCGGCGAATGGGCCTCCCCCGTGAGCGACAAGCGCTCCGCTGTTTCCGGACTGCTTCTCGAGGCCATGGCCGAGCCGAGCAATCCCTTGGCGATGGTGTCCGACGCCGAAGTGTTGAAGGTGCTGACCGAGAAGCGGAATGGCACGTTGAACGCAATCGGCGTGAGCTTCGTCGTGCGCCCATCGTGGAACGTTCCCGGCGTGATTCACGATCCGAGCGGGCTGAATCTCCCACTCGGCGATACGGTGACGGTGCTCTCCGATCGGATCGTTCTTTGCGCGGGCACGCTGGGTTCGGCGACGCTCCTCCTCCGCTCAGGCTTCCGAAACCCGAACATCGGCCGGGGGATCGTCGTCCATCCCTCGATGCCGGTGATCGGCGAGTTCGATCACCGGATCGATGCATTCCAGGGCACCGAGGCCACCGTTCACGTAGACGACGATGCGCTCTCGCATGGCTTCCTGCTGGAGGCGATGTCGGCCGACCCGGTCTACGCGGCTTTGATGACCCCGGGTGTCGGACGTGATGTCTTTCGAACCGTGTCCGCATATCGGAATTTGGCGGGATTCGGGGTCCTGCTCATCGACACGCCGTCGAACTCGAACCGCATCACCCTGGACCAGGCGGGCCAGCCGGTCGTGCATTACGAGCTGGGTCAGGGCGATCGCAAGCGGTTCCGATTCGCCATCGGAGAGGCCATCAGGATCATGTTCCTCGCCGGCGCCAGGGAGGTCATCATCCCGACAAGTCAGTACGTGGTGGGTGAGGGACGCGGCGGCGCCTTGCGCCCGCTGCGCTTGACGCGGATCGAGCAGGCGGATTCCGTGGCCCGCGGTCTGGACTTCAGGCCCAACGAGACCATTCTCACCTCCGCACACATGCAATCCAGCAACAAGATGGGGGCAAGTCCTCGGACGAGCGTGGTGTCGCATCAGGCTCGCGTGTGGGGTTGCGAGAATCTCTACGTGATGGACTCGAGCGTCTTCCCGAGTTCCATTGGAGCCAACCCGATGCAGAGCATCTACACCTTCGCCAAGATCTTCGCCGATCGGATCGTCGAGGGACGACCCCGGCACTAGGGCGCGACGCAGCGGTTGCCGGAGACGCCACGATGTTCGTGCCGGGTGTAGACTGCGCCGCGGACATGAGCTCGATCTCCGTGACCGCGACGACGTGGTGAGCGCCCCGGCCGGTCCCGGAAAGCGGGCCCTGCCCTCTCTCCTCGCGGGGCTGTGCGCATTCGTGTTCTACCTCGCCGTGCTCCCCGCGACTCCGGGCGTGGGGGACTCCGCCGAGCTCACCCTCGCCCTGGCGCTCGCGGGCGTGACGCACCCGACCGGGTATCCGCTCTACATCCTGCTGGGGCATCCCTTCGTGAAAGCGCTCCGCGCGCTCGGCCTGCCGTGGGCGGCGGCGGCGAACCTCTGGAGTGCGGCCGGCGCGGCGGTCGCCGTTGTTTTCCTCGTGCGCTTCGGCCAGACGCTGGTCGCGCGCGGCGCCCCGGGGCGGTGGGCCGCGGTCGTGGCGCCGGCCGTGCTGATCGGAATCCATCCCCTGTGGATCTTCGCGGCCACGCAGGCCGAGGTCTATTCGTGGTGGTACGCGTGGATTGCGGGCGCCGCCTGGTTCACGGCGGCACGCCTCGAGGCTCCGGTCGCACCCGATGCGCGCGGCTCGGCCCTTCGCGCCGGGGCGGCATGGGGCGCGGTCGCGGGTTTGGGGCTCGCTCATCACATCCTCGCGGTTGCGTTCGTGCTGCCGCTCACCGCCGCATGGATCGCGGTCACGGCGCGCAGCGGCCGGCAGCTCGGCGGCTTCGTCGCGGGAATGGCGCTCGGCGCTGCGATCCCACTTTTCAGCTACAGCCTCGTGGCATGGCGCGCATTCCACCCCGCGGTAATCCAGTGGCCGGTCGAGCCCACGTGGTCGGGGGTCTGGGCCCACCTGCGCGGCGCGGCCTACGGCCGCTACCTCGGAGGCTTCGCGCCCAATGCGGGGCAGGTGCGCATGCTCGATGTCATGATCGCGCCGTTTCTGCCGCTGGTCGCGCTCACCGGGCTCTGGGCCCTGCGCGCGGCGCCCGCGCTGCGCCCAACGTTGATCGCACTGCTCGCCGGTGTGACCCTGCTCGCGGCGTTCGTGTTCCGATACGGCGTCCCCGACCCTGCGATGTACCTGGTGCCGGCGCTCATGGTGGGATCGCTGGCGGCCGTGCCCGCGCTCGCCTGGCTGGCGCGGCGGGCGTCGGCCCGCGCCGCCGTGCTGGTGCTGGCTGCGGTCGCGATCGCAGACGGCGCGTGGGGCCTCCGGCATGCGCTCGAGGAGCGGCGCCGCTTGGACCGCGCCGACGCGCTGATCCGCGCGGCGTGGCGGGAAATCCCGTTCGACCAAGGCGTGGTGCTATGGCGCGACGACCATTGCTCGCGGCTCCAGGTGCTTCGATGGCTCGAAGGGTCGCGCCCCGGACTCCTCCCGGAGAACCCCAACATGCTCGCATGGGGCCCGCGGCGCCGCGCCTTCATCGAGCGCGTCGGGATCGATCCGCTGGAAGGGCTCGAGCTCTCGAATCCCGCGTACCTGGATTCGATCGCGGGGAACATTCGCCGCCGCTCCCGCTTCCCCGTGATCGAGTTCCCGGAGGTGCTGGATCGCGTGCGCGCGAGCGCCGTGCGGTAGGGAATCCCGCAACCGTCGCCGGCAGCTCGGCTCCACCACCGCCCTTGCTCGGGCCGTCGACTGCAGTGCGCCGGGCCCTTGACCCGCCGTCGAGCGTCAGGCGGTGGCGTTCCGGCGGAAGCGCGCGCCCTGAAGGGCGGCACCGCGCACGCGGCTCGGAGGTGAATCTCCGCCGAGCCGCGCGCGCGTCCCGCCCCCGCTATCGATACATGCTCTTCACGCCGCCCCACGTGACGGTGCGCGTCGGCGTTTCGCCGCACACGTTCATGCCGCCCGGCGACGGCGCGCACCCGTTCCCCTGCGGCGGCGTGGTCCCGGTGTAGGGATTCAGCGCGTCGAACAGCACCCAGTCACCGCTCCCGTCCGGATGGCGCCCGATCGCGCGGTCGGCGGCGGCCTCGTGGCTCAGGTACTTGCACTGGTCCACCAGCACGGTGTCGGGGCCCGTGACCTGCCACAGCAGCACCGAGTCGCCGGTGTTCGCGAGCGAGAGCCCGAAGGCGGGATGGCTGGTGGCGCGCTCCCAGTCGAGCGAGGTCTTGCCGTAGATCACGAGCCGCCCGCCCGCGGCGAGCGTCCCCGAGAACGCGTAGCGCGGGATGGTGTCGCCATCGGTGACGAGGAAGCTCGACAGATTGAGCGGCGCGGCGCCGGTGTTCATGACCTCGACCCATTCGTCGTCGCGCGAGGAGAACGTGCCGCTGCCGTCCCAATCGCGGGCCGGGCCGGCCATGATCTCGTTGATGCGGAGCGGTGAATCGGCGCACGCCGAGGTGGCGGAGGGCAGATGGGGCAGGAGCGCGAGGGCGAGGCAGGTGACGGCAGGCGCAATGCGCATGAAACGGTACCCGCGGGGGCGAGTCGCGGGGGCGGACGTGGTGAGGCTCTCCAGGGTGCCTTGCAGCCCCCGTGCCGCGGCCGTTCTTCATGCGGGCCGCGGCACAGCGCACCGCCGCGGGGTACGGGGGCGTCCACGCGGCGGGCATTGCCGTCCACTCCGGCGACGGCGACGCGCCGCCATCGAGGCACGATGACGCGACGGCGACGCGGCCACGGCAATCCCGTCGCCGTGGCCGCAGAGCGCGCGCCTCAGCCCATCCGGGCCAGAAGCGCGTCGAGCGCCGCGTAGCTCTCGTTCATGCCGCTTTCCATCCCGGACTGAAGAATGCCGTCGCGCTCTTCGGGGGTGTAGAACTGCATCGTCGAGACGACCTTGGTGCGGCCGTCGCCGAGGTCGTGGAATTCGGCGGTGCTGACCGCCGGGTAGCCGGGCATCCCGTCCCACTCGAAGGTCATCGAGATCCGCTCCATCGGCTTCACCTCGCGGTAGCGGCCCTCGAAGCCGTGCACGCCGTGGTCGCTGTGCTCGACGAAGCGATAGTGGCCGCCGCGCTCGAGCTCGTAGCGCTCGATCACGAGCTTGTTGCCGCGGCCCCACCACTGCGCGAGGAGCTTGGGATCGGTGAAGGCCTTCCACACGCGCTCGCGCGATGCGTTGAAGACGCGCTCGACCTGGATCGTGCGATCGGTGGGCTTGCTGAGCTTCGCGGGAGCGGGGTTCTTCACGGTGGCGCTCATGTCTCTCTTCCTTTCGTGCGCTCGAGGAACGCGCCCAGCCGGTCGAGCTGGGCCTCGAGCATCTGTTGGTGCCTGGCCATCCATGCGGCCTCGTGATCCAGCCGGCGCGGGCCGAGCGCGCAGCTCCGCACCCGTCCGACCTTCCTCGTGGTCACCAGCCTGGCCGACTCGAGGATCCGCACGTGCTTCTTGATCCCGGTCAGCGTCATCGCGAACTCGTCTGCGAGGTCGCTGATCGTGGCTTCCCTTTGTCCGAGCCGCTCGAGGATGCCCCTGCGCGTGGGGTCCGAGAGCGCCGCGAACGCCGTGTCGAGCCTGGCTGAATACTGAACCATGTGGTTCAGTATAGGATGTGCCTCGGGGAAAGGCAAGGGCATTCGGAGGGCATGAAAGAGGGCCCGGGGCAGCACCCCGGGCCCGGTCGCAAGGCCAAGCCCTGCGGCTACTTGGCGCGTACCGTCAGGAACTCGCCGATGCTGTGGAGCGCGGTTTGGATGTTCTCGAGGCTGTTGGCGTAGGAGAGGCGTAGGTAGCCCTCGCCGTGGGCGCCGAAAGCGGTGCCCGAGAGGCAGGCCACGCCCGCCTCGTTGAGCAGCAGGTTCGCCAGCTCCCCACTCTTCAAGCCGGTGCCGGTGATGTTGGGGAACACGTAGAAGGCGCCGCGCGGCTTGAAGCACTTCACGCCGGGCAGCGCGTTCAGCCCCTGGTGGATCGCATCGCGCCGCTGCCGGAATTCCTCCACCATCGCACGCACCTCGCCCTGCGGGCCCTCGAGCGCGGCCTGGCCCGCCTTCTGCACGAACGTCGCTGTGCAGGAGTTCGAGTTGGTCATGAGCCGCGCGACGTGCACCGCCAGCTGCTTCTCCATGATGCCGAAGCCGAGCCGCCAGCCGGTCATGGCGTAGGTCTTGGAGAAACCGTCGAGCACGATGGTGCGCTCCGCCATCCCCGGGAGCGACGCGATCGAGAGGTGCTTGCCCTCGTACTGCAGGCCCGCGTAGATCTCGTCCGCGAGGATGTGGAACGAGTGCTTGCGGGCGAGCGCCGCGATGCCCTCGACGGTCTCGGGCTTGAGCACCGCCCCGGTCGGATTGTGCGGCGAGTTGATCACCAGGAGCTTGGTGCGCCCCGTGACCTTCTTCTCCAGCTCGTGGAGGTCGAGGTCGAACTCGTTTCCCTCGCGCAGGTGGAGCGGCACGGCCTTGGCGTTGAGGAAGTTCGCGACCGATTCGTAGATCGGGAACCCGGGGTTGGGATAGAGCACCTCGTCGCCCTCTTCGAGCAACGCGAGCATGACGAAGAACATGATGGGCTTGGCGCCGGGCGTGACCACCACGTTGTCGGCGTCGCAGGGGATGCCGCGATCGGCGCGCCACTTGTCGGCGATCGCCTTGCGGAACTCCGGCAGGCCGGCGGAGGGACCGTAGTGCGTGAAGCCCTCCTCGAGCGCGTTCGCCGCGGCGGTGCGGATGAAGCGCGGGGTGTCGAAATCGGGCTCGCCGATCTCGAGATGGACGACCTTCCGGCCCTTGGCCTCGAGGGCCCGGGCGCGTGCCAGCACTTCGAACGCGGTCTCGGTCCCGAGCCGGCTCATGCGCTTCGCGAACGTCATTCCCCAGTCCTCCCCTTTCGGCGGTCACGGCCCGCGCGCGGTGCCCGTGGCGCGGGCGCGCGCGCGCCGTGACCAATCCAACGCCCACCGCGGCCGCGGGCGCTTCCCGCCCGTGGCCGCAAGATCCAGCGCCGCCCGCAGCGTTCCTCCCGCCGCGGGGGCGCGGAATTCGATCCGCGTGCGCTCGCCGTCCCCGGAGAGCGCACGGACGATCAACCGGTCCGCCTCCGCCTCCGCGAGGTAGAGGCTCTCGCCGCGCCGCGCGTGAAAGACGGTGTGCGCGACCTCGAGTGCCGAGCCGAACGGACCGCACGCTGTGACGCGCGCACCGCTCACCACCCGCACCGCGTGGCGTGCGAGCCGATCCTCGCCCCACGCCTCGTGGCGGAGCGCGAGGCTCAGGCACGGCGGACCGCCGCGCCACTCGGTCCACACGCCGCGGCGCGTGCCGGGCGGCGCCGACGACGTGATCCGGCGCGCGCCCTGCTGCTCCTCGACGCCCAGCGCGAGAAGGTCATGTTGGGCGAAACGCAGGCTCACTTCAAGCGCGCCGCGGGCGCCCGAAAGCCCGGGACGGAACTGCCACAGGGCCCCGATCGCGCTGAGGCTCGCGGCGCGCAGCGGCGCCTCCGCGCTCACAGCGGCGGCGCGCGCCGGTCCGCTCCTTGCGGGCTCGGCGAGCGAGCGGAAGCCTTCGCTCCCGCCGCGCGCTTGGGCCGCAAGCGTCGCACGCCCGACCGCGCGGCCGGTCGCGGCCTCCATGCGCCAGCGGCCCGAGCGCTCGAGCGCGAACTCGCCTTCGCCGCCCGGGCGGGCGAGCGCCAGGCTCCACTGGAGATCGCGGCCGCGAGATCCCAGCAGGCCGAGGCTCGCGCCGGCTGCGCCGACCCGCAGGCAGGCGAGATCGTGGTGCGCGAAGCGCCCGGCGAGCGCCTCGATGCCGAAGCGGCCGGAGCGCCGGTACGAGAGCCCATCGCCGGCGCGGCCGCGGTAGCGCGCGTCCTCGCCGCGATCGAGGGCGGAGCGGCTCCACGGCAGGCCGGCGGAGCCCAGCACCAGACCGCGGCCCCAGCGCGGTGCGAGCCGCCCCGCGCGCCACACGCCACCCGCCACGCGGGTGTCGAGCGCGGCGCCCGCGAGCGGATCGCCCGCGCCCTCGCGCACCTGGGCGCTCATGCCGTCGCCCCGGAAGCGCACGCGGCGGCCGGTGCGCGGGCGCTCGCCGGATCGTCCGCTCGCGCTGAAGCCAACCTCGACGCTCGCGTCTCCCAGCGAGTCGGCGCGCTCGACCTCGAAGTCGACGCCCTCCGGAACGTCGGACGGCGGCTCGGTCACGACGCTGTCCGCCGCCGGCGGTGGATCGGCGGCCCCCGGCGCCGCCCGGAGGAGAAGCATCGCGAGCAGCGCTGCGCGCAGCCTCACGGACTGCTGCCGCTCGAGGCCGCCGGCGAACCGGCCGGGTCGTCGTCGTCCAAGTCGTCTCCCGACTCGGGTCGCCACGCGTCCGTGGAAGCGAGCCGCTCCGCGCCGCGCCGCGACAGCACCAGCGAGAGCCGCACCGTCTCCCCGAGCACCGGGTGACTCTCGACCGCGCCTGCGATGGTGAGAAAGCCCGCGCGCGCGGAGAGGCCGAGCGCGCCGCGCGCCGGCTGGTCCCGCGCTTCGAGCCAGGCGGTGAGCGGTCCCGCGGAGAGCGCGAGGCCGGCCTCATGCTGCGCGGCCCCGGCTCCGCCGCGGGCCGAGACGCGGGTGAGCCGGAGTGAGAGGCCGTCCATGACGCAGCTCGCACCGATCTCGAGCCCGCGCTCGAGCGGGGGCGAGACTCCGCGGGTGAACATCTGCGGCGCGGAAGCGAACAACGTGATCCCCGCGCCGGCAGCGACCCATGCAGCGCCGCCGGCCTCGAGCCCCGTGCCCGGGCCGAGCGCCGCCGCGAGCGCACCGGGCATGGCGTCGCGCCGGGCCGCGGCGCGCACCGCTGCGCCCGCGCCGCGGATCGCGACCCCGAGCGCGCACGCCCCGGTGGTCCAGCCCAGCTCCGTCTCGCCGGTGCGCGAGATCCCGGCCGCCGCACGGATCGAACGCCAGCCGGCGGAAGCCGCGAGCGCACGAGTCGCGAGGTCGGGCACTTCGTACCATTGGGTCGCCAGTGCTTCCGCGGCAGGCGATGCGCTGGCACCCGGGAGCCCCCGCTCGAGGAACGCGGCCGGCGTCGCCGCTGCGGGCGGCGCGGGCGACTGGAAGTCCTGGGCCGGCGCCGCCACGGGCGGCAGGAGGAGCGCGATCGCGGCGAGTGTCGCCACTCGCTCCGGAGCGAGTGCACGCGCCACGCCGGCTGCCGGCGCTATTGCGGCCCCGGGCCCACGACGGGGATCGTCGCGGCCCACTCGCTCCGGCGCGAGTCGCGAGGTCCGCCGAACACCCGCTGCGCGCGCCCTCACGGCGCGGCCCCCTCGATCCGGATCGCGGCGGTCTCGCGCAGCGTCTGGTCTCCGGGATCGGAGCGTGCGAGCAACGCGACCAGGTAGAGCCCGGGCCCAAGCCCCTCGACGCTCCACTCGCGCTCGCCGCGCCCGGCCGATGGCGCGTCGGTGAACGGACGCTGCACGCGGCGCCCCGCGAGGTCGTAGACCTCGATCGAGACCCGCGCGCGCTCCCAGGGCAGCGACCAGGCCAGCCGCGCAGAGGCGGTCCCGGCCCGCAGCCGGCGCGGCGTCATCTGGAAGCGCTGCCCGAGCGGCGGCAACGTGAGCGGCGGTGCAAGCGGCGTCCCGAGCGGCGCGCGCGACGGCAGCCACTCGCCCGCCCGCAGCTCGATCGGAACGCCGGCGGGAACGCCGGCCCCCGAGTAGGCGGTGCGCCGGCACGGCGTGCCGTCGGCTTCGCGCAGCACGACGACGTCGGCGACGCCGGTCGAGTCGTTCGAGTTGTTGAGCGCGGCCCACGGCCTCACCTCCCACACCCGCGTGGAGTCGAGGCCGGCGAAGCGCGCGATCAGTGCCGCGCGATCCTGCGCCAGCACGGCGAGGCTCTCGGGCGCGAGCGCACCGCTGCCCTGAGATGGCGCACCGCGTCCCGTGCCGCGATCCGAGAGCGTGAAGCCCGCGAGGTCGACCGGCTGCACGTCGCGGTTCCTCACTTCGATCCATTCGCCCTCGCCCGCTCCCGGATGGAACTGGATCTCTGTGACTTCGAGCGGCCCCAAGCCGACGCGCACGCGCAGAGAATCGGCATCGTTCAAGGCGACCACGTCCCCGGCGAGCGCGACGCGGACGCGCACGACGTGCTTTCCGGCCGCGAGCGGCGCGGTCTCGACCGCGAACGCAGCGCTCTCCCCCGCCGCGATCGCCACCGGAATCGGGCGGGTGAAAAGCGGCACGGCGGGATCGGCGGAGAGCGCGCCGCTCACCGTGATCTCGCCAGGCGTAAGCGGGGTCGCGCCGCGGTTCGCGACGCGGCCCGAGAGGCGCGCCG
>Ga0075424_100005456_pt1 | contig 12144 bp, 10 predicted proteins | sample SoiMethybrSBSTD3_FD_75301 | JGI IMG/M metagenome (GOLD analysis project Ga0075424, IMG submission 75301) | Bulk soil microbial communities from a Populus tree surrounding site in Tennessee, USA - Soil MetaG P. TD hybrid SBSTD3 | ecosystem: Environmental > Terrestrial > Soil > Tree plantation... | reverse complement strand
CCAGGGCGAACTGGCCGTACTCGAGGTAGCGCAGCCCGCCGTGCAGCATGTGGCTCGACGTGCTGCTGGTCCCGCTCGCGAGGTCGCCGCGCTCGAGCACGGCGACGGAAAAGCGGTTGCGCGCGGCGAGCCGCGCGACGCCGAGCCCGACGATGCCGCCGCCCACGACCACGAGGTCGAGCGGTTTCACCTGCGGCGGGTCACACCCGAATGCCGTCGCGTGAAGCGGATCGCGGCCATCCCTGGCGTCTCCGTTGGCTCGGGACGCGAACCCCGCACGCGAGCGGGATTCGCGCCCCGAAGAATTCAGGCAAAGGCCGGTTCGGTCATTGACCGGTTCCGGCCACGGACTTGGTTGCTGCGGTCGTCTTGGTGGTGCGCTGCGCCTGAGGCGCGCCGGTCACGTAGCGGTCGAGCCAAGCGAGATGCCACTCTTGCACCGACTTCAGCAGCCTGGGCTCGCGCGGCCCGTGCGGCTGGCGCGGCAGCAGCAAGAGATCGGTGGGGACGCCGCGCTTCTTGAGCGCGGTGTAGAACTCCCAGCCCTGCGACGTCGGCACACGCTCGTCCTTCTCGCCGTGCACCACCAGCGTCGGCGTCTTCACTTTGTCTGCGTGCAGCACCGCGGAGTGGTCCACGTAGAACTGCGCGTCCTCCCACGGCCACGAGTCGAAGTAGGAGCGGTTGAAATCGGGAATGTCGCAGGTCCCGGCCATCGAGATCAGGTCCGTGACGCCGGCGCCCACCACCGCGCAGCGGAAGCGGTCGGTCTTGGTGACGATGGTCGATGTCATGAAGCCGCCGTAGGACCAGCCGCACACCGCGAGACGATCCTTGTCGGCGACGCCGCGCTCGATCAGCGCGTCCACCCCCGCCATCAGGTCCTGGTAGTCCTTGCCGCCCCAGTCGCGACGGTTCGACGCACGGAACGCTGCGCCGTAGCCGCCGCTGCCGCGCGGATTGGGCATCAGGATCGCGTAGCCCTTCTGCGCGAACAGCGGCCAGGGGTAGAGCCGCGACGCCACGGTGCAGGTGTTCGAGTGGGTTCCGGCAGGCCCGCCGTGCACGTTGAGGATGAGCGGGACCTTCTGCCCGCTCTTGTAGCCGACCGGGTAGATCACGAGGCCCTCGATCGTCATCCCGTCGGGGCCCTTCCAGGTCACCGGCTCCTTCTTGAACGACAGCATCTCGCGGGTCTGCGGGTTCGCGTCGGTGACGCGCTCGGGCTTCCCGCCCGAGCTCATCACGTAGACGTCGGTCGGGTGCTCGTCGTCCTGGCGCAGGAACGCCAGTGCTGAGCCCTTGGCGTCGAAGCTCGGCGAATTGTTCATCTCGGGGCCCTGCGTCACCGCCTCGACCGGCCGGCCGTCGGTCCACGCGGAGTAGAGGTGGAGCGCGGTGCCGCGCACCGAGGCGAACACGATGTGGCTGGCATCCGGGCTCCACTCGAGGCCGCCCGCGCCGCCCAGACCCTCGACACGCTCGTCGTGCTGCGCGGTGAGGTTCTTGGGCGTGCCGCCCGAGGGCGAGACGATGCACACGTAGTTGTTCGTGAACCACTCGGTGCTCTTGCCGTCCTGCGACACGAACGCGATCCACTTGCCGTCCGGAGACCACAGCGGCTGGGTGTCCGTGCCCGGGCGCTTCACCAGCGGCGCGGGAGCGCCGCCCGTGACGTTGACCAGGTAGAGGTCCGAGTTGAAGTTGTCGGGGATGAGGGGCGTGGGCTGCGCCGAGATCGCGAGCCGCTTGCCGTCGGGCGAGAACGAGAAGCCGGTCACGTGCAGGTCGCCGCTCGTGAGCTGCGTCGCCTTCCGGCTCGCCACGTCCATCACCCACAGCCGGTTCCACGGATACATCTCGCTCGGCGTCCATGCGTCGTCCTTGTCCTTCTCCTTCTTCTTGCGCTCCTCGCTCTTCGGCTCCTTCGAGAGGTAGGCGATCGAGGCGCCGTCGCGTGACCACTCGAACGCCGAGACCCCGCCTTTGGCGTCCGAGAGCTGCCACGCCTCGCCGCCGTCCGCGCGGATCAGCCAGATCTGGCGCTTCGCCTCGTCCGCGCTCGCGTCCTTCGGCGCATCGTCCTTCTTCGCGTCCGGTCGCGGGCGCTCCGAGAGGAACGCGATCCGCTTGCCGTCCGGCGACCAGCGAGCGAACTCGTCGGCTGCGGTGGAGTTGGTGAGCCGCAGCGGCTCACCGCCCGCGCTCGGCACGAGCCACACGTCGGTCTGGTAGTCGCTCGCGTCGCGGTTCAGCTCGGAGACCACGTATGCGACCCGCGTCCCGTCGGGGGAGAGCTGCGGGTCACTCACGGTCTTGAGCGCCAGGATGTCGTCGCTGGTCCAGGGTTTGGTTCCGGCCCCTGCGTTCGCGGCCAGGGTGGTGGCGAGAACGAATGCTGCGCACATCGGGGGAAACTTCACGGTCGCGCCTCCTTTCAGATCTCTTTCTTGTGCACGGTTTGGTTCAGGTTCCAGTCCCAGGCGGTCATGCCCGAGATGGACGTGATCTTGCGCTGCTGGATCGCGGCGCGGGTCTTGGGCGGCGCGTACTTCATCAGGAAGTCGAACGCCTTCTCCATGCCGCCGAAGTCCGCCGAAAACCATTGGAAGATCGAGCTGGCCTGCACCCGGCCGCTCTCCTCCATGAACTGGAGGTGACGCGGCAGCGCGAGCGCGTTCCGGGTGGCGGCATCGAGCTGAATCTTGAGCGAGTCGCCGCGGAAGGCGCGGGGCTGGAGCGGCGGGCAGCCGATCGCGCCGCAGTTCAGCGCGAAATGGACGCGCGGGTCGAGGGCTAAGGGCGGCGGTGGGCCTTTCGTTCGATCGAAGTCGGCGAACAGGAAATGGAGCTCGAACTGGTCGAGCGAGTACTTCTGCCCCTCGACCTCCACCAGCGGCGCCTGGAAGAACGGCCCGTTCGGGGTCTTGATGTCGCGCGGGCCCATGTAGCGCAACCGCCCGCGATTCGGCACCAGCAGGTACTCGCTCGCGGTCTCGATCACCAGATAGTTGTAGGTGTTGATCGCCCACGCGATGCGGTTGCGATCGTCCATCGCCGACGGCGGAATCGCCAGGAGCTGGCGGCGGATGCGCTTGCAGCGCTCGAAGCGGCCGCGCTGGTCGTAGAACTTCTCGAAGTCGAAGCGCGTGTCGAGCGCCTCGCCCGGCGCGGAGGTCACGGTGAGCAGCGAGTCCAGGAGCTCCTGGTAGCCGGAGAAGTCGGGGATGGCGGCGGGCGCTTTCGACTTCGCGGCGGGGGCGGTGGAAGGGGCGAGCGCCAGCGCCACCGCGACCGCCAGACACGCGAGCGGCTTCATGGGCTTGATCCTCACCCCCCGCGCTCGTCCGCGATCCCGCGCGCCAGCGCGGGGGCGGGCTTTTCGGCCGGCGTGATGCGGGGAGCGCTCTCGACCCGTGCCGGCGTCGTGGCCCCGAGCGGCCCCAAAGGTTCGACCGAGACCACCACATTGTAGTCGGGCTCGCCCGAGACCGGGTCACAGCGCCGTGAAATCAGCACGTTGGTCTCCGGCCAGTAGGCCTGGAGATGGCGCTCCTTCATGGGCGCGAGCCGCGCGATCCCGGTCCACTCGCCGGTGTCCGAGCGCAGCACGATCCCGGTGCCGTCCGCGATGCCGAGGGCGGCGGCATCGGCGGGGTGGATCAGCACGTCGTGGCGCGTGGATGCGCCCATCAGGTAGTCGCTCCGTTCGTGGACCATGCTGTTGAACTGCTTCCCGCGCCGGGTCGTGAGGTAGAACTTGCCGGGCGGGATCACGATCTCGGGGAGCGCCACCGTTGTGAAGCGCGCGCGGCCTCCCGGCATGCGGGTGAAGCCGTCGGTGAACAGGCGCTCGCCGCCCCATTGCACCCACTGGCCCTCGCGCTCGAGCTTCTCGATCCCGGCGTAGAGCGGCATGGTGCGGCCCATCTCCGCTCGGATCTCGGGCGTGCCCTTCCATGCCAGCCGCGCGCCGAGCGAAGGCCGCGCGGCGCGCGCGACGTCGACCGGGATCTGCCACTCGGGCCGCGCCTCGGCGATGCGCGTGCCCGCGACCTCGGGCGAGAAACGGATGCGCCGCTCGGTGCTGGTGCTGGTGCCGCCGCCCGGCGTCTCGTAGCGGGTCTGCGCCGGCAGCAGCAGCACGGTGGGGCCGGGCAGCAGCGACGAGGTGTTGAGCACGATGTCCTGGTGGATGCGGAGCTTCACCCGAGAGAGCGCCTCGCTCATGTAGGCGCGATCGGGCATGGTCTCGAGCAGGTTCCCGCCCAGCGAGTAGAGGAAGTCCACATCGCCGCGATGCGCTGCCTCCAGCATCTGGAGCGTGCGGTTGCCCTTCCCGGCCGGGAGCGGCGCGCCCCACAGCTCCTCGAAGCGCCTGCGGTCCGCTTCGTTCGCGACCTCGAATCCGCCCGGGAGCTTGTCGGGATCCACGCCGCACTCGCTGCCGCCCTGGACGCCCGAGTGACCGCGGATCGGCATCACGCCGCACTTCTCGCGCCCCAGCATGCCGCGCGCCAGCGCCACGTTCACCAGCGCCTTCACGTTCGCCACGCCGAAGGTGTGCTGCGTGAGCCCCATGCTGTAGACGAACACCGCGGTCTTGGCGCGCGCGTAGGTTTCGGCAAAGCGCAGCATGTCGGCGCGGGACTGACCGCTGGCCTTCTCGAGCCGCTCCCAGGACAGGCCCGCGAGGTGCGCCGTCAGCTCCTCGAGCCCCTGGGTCCGCGCCGCGATGAACTCGCGGTCGGTCCAGCCGCGCTCGATCAGGTGCTTCATCACGCCATTCAGGAACGCGATGTCGCCGCCCACCGCGACCTGGAAGAAGTCGTCCATGATGCGCGAGCCGAACAGCGCGCTCTTGAGATCGCTCGGCACCCAGTAGCGCTCGAGCCCCGGCTCGCGCATCGGGTTGACGACCACGATCCGCGTGCCCTTGCGCTTCGCCTGGACCAGGTACTTCATGGTGACCGGCTGATTGTTCGCGAGGTGCGAGCCCAGGATCACCACCAGGTCGGTGCCGATCATGTCCTTGAGCGAGCAGGTGGGGGCCGGAACGCCCAGCGTGTCCTTGAGGCCCGACACGCTCGCGGCGTGGCACAGGCGCGTGCACATGTCGACGTGGTTCGAGCCCATGAGGCGCGCCGCCTTCTGGAACGCGTAGTAGGTCTCGTTCACGATCCCGCGCGAGGTCGCGAAGAAGCCCATGCGCTCGCCCGGCACCGCCTTCAGCTCCTCGGCGACGATCGCGTGCGCCTCGTCCCACGACAGCCGGTGGAGCCGGTCGCTGCCGGCGCGGTGCACCATCGGCCAGGGGAGGCGGCCGAGCGGATGGAGCTGATCGTTGCGCAGCGCGCGCAGCGCCGGCAGATCGGCGAGCCTCAGCTCGGGGATCGGGCCCATGGTGTTGAGTCGCATGAGCCTTAGCCGCGTCATGCACAGGTGGACCCCGTCGATCACGTCGTCCTTCAGGCCCCGCGGCCCGAGCGAGCAGCCGTCGCACACGCCGTGATTGAGGATCCGCCATGCGTAGCCCAGGTTGTCGCGGTTCTCCCACGCGATCTTCGCCATCTCGAGATAGGGGCGGGGGCGCGGATGGCGCTTGGGCCCGTACGGGAGCAGGTCCCGGAGCCGGAAGCGGCCGCCGCTCGACTGCATTGGATGGGGGGCCATGTGACGGATAGCTTAGCGCGGGCGATTCATGAACCGCCAGCCGGGAACACGCTGGCCGGCGCGGGAGGGGGCTAGGCGCCGCGCAGGGATTCGGCGGGAGCGGGATGGAAGAAATCGACGAAGCCGGTCTCGAGCGAGTACTCGGCGCCGACCACGAGCAGTCCGTTGGCTTCGACCAGCTGCTCCAGGATCGCGGAGCCGTGCCGCAGCTGGTCGGCGGAGGCGCGGATATTGGCGCGCACCGCCTCGCGCACCAGTGCTGCGTGGTCCAGGGCCAGCGCCGTGGCCAGCAGCGGCTCGACCACGGGCCGGATCCGGCCGACGATCGAGTGGAGGTTCTTCGAGCGCTCGCCCGAGCGCCGCTCGAGATCCTCGAGCGTGGCCAGCACCGCGCCGCACTGCGAGTGGCCCAGCACCACCACCAGGCGCGTGCTGTACTGCTCCGCCGCGAACTCGACGCTCGCGACCTGGGAGGGAGCGACGATGTTGCCGGCGACGCGGATCACGAACAGGTCGCCCAGGCCCTGGTCGAAGACGATCTCGGCGGGCACGCGCGAGTCGGAGCAGCCGAGCACGATGGCGAACGGCTGCTGGCCCTGCGCCAGCTCCTTCCGGCGCTGCCGGCTCATGGTCTTGCGCTTGGTGGGTCCGTCGGTCGCGAATCGGAGGTTGCCCTCGCGCAGCCGATCGAGCGCCTCCCGGGCCGGGATCATCCGGCGCTCCCGGCGCCGCCGCGGCCGGCCTTGGACCCGCTGCGATAGAAGCGGATCGCGACCCGCTCGAGGGTGGCGAGGCCCTCGGTGATGGCGTGATCCACCACTGGGAGGAAGGCCTCGATCTTCTCGCGCGTGTCCACGATCTCGACCACGATCGGCAGGTCCTCCGAGAGCCGCAGGATCTTCGCGGTGTGGAGCCGGCTGTGGGCGCCGAAGCCTTCGATCCCGCGCAGCACGGTGGCGCCCGCCAGCCCCTGCTCGCGCGCCTTGCGCACCAGCCACTCGTACAGAGGTTGCCCTTCGTGCTTGTCGCTCTCGCCGACGAAGATGCGCAGCAGGTGGCCCTCTTCCGGAAGCATCATCGTCCGTGTCCCCACACGGCGCGCGCCAGAACGTCGCCCGTCCAGACCGCGCCGATGCCGAGCGCGATTTGAAGGCTCACGTTGAGCGCGGCGCCCAGGGCCTGTCCGCCCCGCAGCAGCTGGAAGGTCTCGTAGCCGAAGCTCGAGAAGGTGGTGAACCCGCCGAGCACGCCGATGAAGAGGAACGCGCGCGTGGTGCCCGTGAACACGCCGCGGGCTTCGGAGAGCGCGGCCAGCAGGCCGATCACGAGGCAGCCGAGGACGTTCACCAGCAGCGTCCCGTAGGGAAAGACGGCGCCGCCTCTCGACCGGCCCACCCACCCGCCGAGCCCATAGCGGCACACCGTTCCGATGAATCCGCCGAGTCCGACCAGGAAGACCTTCTCCATCGCTCCTCCTCGCGAGACAGCAATGACCCCCACCGAATCCCGGTAGGAGTCATCAGCCCTTGGGGAGGGCGGTTCGGGCGAACTCCATCGCCACAGGTGCGGAAGAGTAAGACAGAACCAGGCGGGCCGCCATCGCCGATCGGCCGCTGTTCCGTGGCGCCCGAGGGCGTGTAGACTCGCGCCGTTTTCCCGATCGCACCGGCTTCTCATCCCGCGGAGTCCCCCATGAATTACCGCTCGCTCGGCAACAGCGGCCTCAAGATCTCGGAAATCGCGCTCGGCTCCTGGACCACGTACGGCGGCTACGTCGACGACAGCGAGGCGATCCGCATCGTGCGCCGCGCCTTCGAGCTCGGCATCAATTTGTTCGACACCGCCGACGTCTACGTGCGCGGCGGAGCCGAGACGCTGCTCGGCAAGGCGCTCACCGGTCTGCCGCGCGAGCAGATCGTGATTGCGACCAAGGTGATGGGACGGGTGTGGGACGGACCGCTGGGGGCGGGGCTCTCGCGCAAGCACATCTTCGACGCGATGGACCAGAGCCTGCGGCGCCTGGGCGTGGACTACGTGGACCTCTACCAGGCGCACGCGCCGCACGCCGAGAGCCCGATCGAGGAGACGCTGCGCGCGTTCGAGGACCTGGTGCGCATGGGCAAGGCGCGCTACGTCGGCTTCTCCAACTTCGACCGCGAGCCTTCGCTGGCGCGCCAGGTGATGGAGATCCAGCGGACGCGCGGCTGGGACCCGATGATCTCGAGCCAGCCGCGCTACAGCCTGCTCGACCGCCACGTCGAGGAGGAGCACGTCGGCTTCTGCGCCGAGCACGGCATCGGCATGATCGTCTACTCGCCGATCGCGCAGGGTGTGCTCACCGGAAAGTACTCGGGCGGGGCGAAGCCCGCCGGCAGCCGCGGGACCAGCAAGTTCGAGCACTTCCTCACCGGCGAGAAGGCGCTCACGCTCGAAAACGTGGCGGCGGCCGACCGCTTCGTGTCGTGGGTGAAGACCCGCGGGCTGCCGGGCGCAGCACCCGCGGCGGTGGCGTGGGTGCTGAGCCGGCCGCAGGTCTCGTGCGCGATCATCGGCGCATCGCGGATCGGTCAGCTCGAAGAGAACGTGAAGGCGCTGGAGGTGAAGCTGTCCGAAACGGAATGGAAGGAGGCCGAAGCGGCGATCGCGGGAACCTGGAGCGCCGGAGCCCGGCGCACTCCTGCGCCGGAGGGTGCGGCGACCGCGAATCGCGCGACCACGACGCAGAGCACGGCCCGGGAGAAGAGCACGGAGAAAGAGAAGAACGCCACGCAGAAGCGTGCGACCCCGGGGAAGCGCCCGGTCACTCCTGCGCGCGCCGCGCGCCCCGCTCGAGGTCCACGGTGAGCAGGAGCCAGCCGCCGATGATGAAGGAGGGGAGCAGCGTGAGCACCGCGAAGCGGCCGGCGCTCCACTGCGCCACCAGGCCGAACAGCACCGGCCCCACCACCCCGGCGAGCTTCTCGCTCACCGAGTAGAAGCCGAACAGCTCCGAGAGCTTGCGGCGCGGCACCAGCGACGCGAACATCGAGCGCGACAGGGCCTGCGTGCCGCCCTGCACCAACGCCACCAGGGCGGCCAGCATCCAGAAGTGGATCGGCTTCGAGAGCAGGAAGCCGAGCAGCGTGATCGCCACGTATCCCACGAGCCCGAGCGCCACCGCGCGCTGCGGCCCGAGCGGGCGCACCAGCCGGCCGAACAGGAGGCTCGCGGGCGCCGCCAGGATCTGGACCATGAGCAGCGCGCCGATCAGATCGTTGCGCCCGATCCCGGCCTCGCTCCCGTACACCGTGGCCATCTTGATCACCGTGCCGATGCCGTCGCTGTAGAGCCAGAACGCGAGCAGGAAGCGGAACAGCTCGGGCGAGCGCGGGAGGCTCTTCGTGGTCGCGAGCACACCGCGCAGGATCTCCACCACGTTGGTGCTGCGGCGCGCCGCGCCGGCCTCCGCGGGTGGCTCGGGCACGCGGCGGAACAGCGGGACCGAAAACAAGAGCCACCACACCGCGACGCTCGCGAACGAGAGCCGGGTCGCGGCCTCCGCGTCCGCGAGCCCGAAGCGGCGCGGGAACAGGATCCACGCCAGATTGATCGCGAGCAGGACCCCGCCGCCGAAATATCCGTAGGCGAAGCCGCGCGCCGAGACGCGGTGCATCTCGGAGGGCGAAGCGACCGCGGGCAGGAGCGAGTCGTAGAGCACGTTGCCGGTGGCGAAAGCGATGAACGCCACGCCGAAGGTGGCGAGCAGCCCGAGCCACTCGCGGCCGGGAACGAAGGCCATTCCCAGCGTGCCGATCGATCCGATCAGCACGCATCCGAACAGCAGGCGCTTCCTCCGCCCGAGGCGGTCGGCGATCGAGCCCAGAACCGGCGCGAGCATGGCCGCGGCCAGCATCGCCAGGGCGCTGGCGTAGGCCCAGCGCGCGGTCGCGACGTGCGCGGGCATCGAGCGCGCCGCCACCGCCGCGAAGTAGGGCGGCAGTACCGCGGCGGTGATCGTGGTGGCGAAGGCGGAGTTGGCCCAGTCGTAGAAACACCAGGCGCGGACCGCGGAGGGCGGCGCGGCGCCGACGTCGGCAGGTGGGGCGGAGGCGGCGGATGCCATGGCCGTGGAGTTGTACCAGAAGCCGGATCTCCGGCTAAGAACTACGCGCGAACGCGTTGCAGCACAATGCAATATCGACTAAATCTCATGCGATTTCTCAAGCGCAGCTCAACGACCTCCGGGCATCGTCTTGCGCGGCGGGAAAGGAACTCCGCCCGGACGATCCCCCGTCGATTCGCTGCACAAGTCGAGAGGTTTCCATGAGTGTCAGAGACGCAACTCGTTTCGCCAGGGCCGCCGCCGGAACGGTGGTCGCAGCGCTCGCACTCGCGACGGTCGCGGGAGCGGATGTCACGTACAGCGGGCGCGCCTACGGCGCGCGCGTGGTGCTCGTCAACCCGCAGCCGAACGTCCTGGTGTTCTCGGACACGGGCGCGCTTCCGCCGTCGGGCGGCTCGCTCTCGGCCACGTTGCTCTCGATCCTGCTCGGCAACACGCTGAGCTCTCACACCATCACTGCGAGCACCAGCGGCACGGGTGGCGTCGCCACCAGCTCTGCCCACCAGGAGATGGCGGTGGCGTTCTCGGGCCAGCCAGCCCAGATCACGGCCGACGTCGTCGAGGCCCACTCGCAGGCGACCTGTTCGGGAGTGCAGGGTTCGAGCGTGGTGACCCATCTCACGTTCGGCGGCAACGCGGTGACCGTCACGGGGCAGCCCAATCAGACCGTGACGATCGCCAACGTCGCCACGCTCGTGATCAACGAGCAGATCGTGGCCCCGGCCGCCCGCGACATCACCGTCAACGCCCTGCATCTGTACCTGGGCACGGGCGAAGAGGTGATCCTCTCGAGTGCGCACAGCGATGTGGCGTGCCCCACGCCCGCGCGGGACATGACCTGGGGCCGGATCAAGACGGTCTACCGGTAGAGTCCCCCCCGAGCGGGCGAGTGGCGGGGCCCGGCGAGGCCCCGCGCGCCCGCGACCGCCGCGCAGACGCAGAGAGCGAACGGCAAATGGCCGAGCGGCCCGCCTCGTACCTGAGGCGGGCCGCTTTCGGCGCGCGCGGACGTGCCTGCGTCCGGCTTACCAGCGCGGGTAGCGCGCGAAGCTCAGCTCGCCACGCTCGCGATCCCAGGTGCGGTGGGTGCGCGGGTGGATGCCCAGCGCCACCAGGCCCGATTCGTACTCGTAGCGCAGCGAGATGCGGTCGGTCGCAGCATAGTCGGCGAGAAACACGGTGCGCTCGACGGGATCCCAGCTGCGGTCGCCCCAGCCGGTGCCGGGGTTCGACTCGGGGGCCGGCTGGCCGCGGAACGACTCGGCCTGAGGCTTCGATCCCTCGACCCGCGTCGGGGGCGCTGCGGCGCGCTGCTTGCCGTTGCCGCTTTCGCCGCCGTCGGCTTTCGGAGCGCCGGCCTGGTCGCGCTGCTCTTCGCGCGAGCCGTAGGGCTGCCACTCGTCCTGGTCGCGACGCTCGCGCGGCTCGATCCACACCTGAGGCTCGCGCTCGCGGAACGACAGCACCCGGATCCAGCCCATGTCACCGTTGGCCTGGCCGGTGCGCTCGGCGTACGAGCGCTCCTCGTCCACGAACACGAAGCGGCGCACGTCACGGAGCGAGGTCCGCCAGCCGCGGATCACGGCGCGCTCGTAGGGCCCGAGCACGTACATCGGCTCGCTGTTGCCGAGGCTCGTGTGGTCGCCGCTCACGACGTTCAAGCCGTCCACGGCGATCAGCACGCCCACGCGCCGGCCGGTCTGGTTGGTGACCGCGAGCGAGTAGTTGCGGCCGCGGAACGCCTGGAAGTAGCGACGGTCCCACACGCCGGGCTTCCAGTAGAGCGGCGCGCTGCTGCCGTCCACCAGCACCTCGACGTCCACCAGTCGGCCGTCCGCGTTGCTCTGCCACGCGTTCGATGCGCGCACAGCCGGCGTCATCATGAGGGTCGCGCACAGCGCGAGGCCGAGTGCGAGCCCGGCCGCCAGCTTCGGCATCGGCCGGCGCACCGGAATCGGAACCTGGATCGGGAGCCGGCAAGGCTCCACGGTGGGGTTTGAAAGGGTGAAGAGGCTCTCCCGCAGGCCGGCGATCATGCGCGGCGAGCGGAGCAGGCCCTCCCGGTCGACCCGGGGCTCGAGCTTCTGGTTGGCGGTCATTGCATTTCTCCTTTCGTGCGGTGCGCGGGTCGGATCGTTCATCCCGCTTCTTACGCATGAACTACGCCAGCCCCGGGCGGTTATTCCGTTGCTCGATAAGGCGTTGGAAGGAGGCCCACTTTGCGGCGCCGGGACACTCGGAGAGGCCGCTTCGAAGTGGCCGGGCGGAACCGCGTGCGGCGTCCGCGCTACACCTACGAATCGTTTCCGCCCCGAGCCGCACGGGACTAGAATGCTTGGCACGTGCTGCGATGGCCGCGCGACGGCACG
>Ga0075424_100005454_pt1 | contig 12146 bp, 9 predicted proteins | sample SoiMethybrSBSTD3_FD_75301 | JGI IMG/M metagenome (GOLD analysis project Ga0075424, IMG submission 75301) | Bulk soil microbial communities from a Populus tree surrounding site in Tennessee, USA - Soil MetaG P. TD hybrid SBSTD3 | ecosystem: Environmental > Terrestrial > Soil > Tree plantation... | reverse complement strand
ATCCTCTCGCTGCCCATGCACTATGACGAGCGCAGCGCCATCGCGCACCCGGCGCGGCTGGCGCTGGATTCGCGCGTGCAAAGCTATGGCGCGCTCTGGCACCCCTGGCTCATCCTGCGCGACGGCCCAGACGGCGACGCCGCGCCGCTCAAGGCCATACCGCCCGACGGCGCCACCGCCGGGGTGATCGCCGCCCGCGCCCTCGGTCGCGGCGCCTGGATCGCGCCGGCCAACGAGCCGTTGCGCGGCCCCGTGGCGCTGACTCCGGCGATCTCGGCGGCGATGCGGCAGGCGCTGCAGGACGCCGCCGTCAACCTCATCCGCCAGGAGCCCGGGGGCTTCGTCTGCCTCGACGCCGACACCTTGAGCCCCGACGACGAGGTGCGCCCGCTCAACGTCCGCCGGCTGATCGCGCTGGTGCGCCGCGCCGCCCTGCGCGTCGGCAACGACTACGTCTTCGAGCCCAACGACGGCGCCGCCCGCCGCGCCGTGCGGCGGGCCTTCGAGTCGATGCTGGAGACCCTGTTCGTGCGCGGCGCCTTCGCCGGGCGCACCGAGCAGTCGTCGTTCCAGGTGATCACCGACGACGCGCTCAATTCTCCGCGCTCGATCGACGCCGGCCGGCTGATCGCCGAGATCCGCATCGCGCCGTCGCGGCCGTTGTCGTTCCTCACCATCCGGCTGGTGCAGGCCGGCGACGCCACGGTCCTCCAGGAGGCGGCGCCATGAGCGTCTATCCCTTCACCGCCTACAACTTCTCGGTCGAGATCGACGTCCCCGGCATCTCCCCGAAGCTCTGCCAGGCCGCCTTTTCCGAGTGCGACGGCCTGGAGATGACGATGGACGTGAAGACCATCCGCGAGGGCGGCAACAACACCCGCCAGATCCGCCTCGCCGGCGCCGTCAACTACGGGCAGGTGACGCTCAAGCGCGGCATGACCGCGAGCTTCGATCTCTGGGACTGGTTCGACGCCCAGCAGCAGGCCACGCCGCGCCAGTTGCGCGGCGACTACCGCGGCGAGGCGAAGATCGTCCTGCTCTCGTCCGACCGCCAGGAGCAGGCTCGCTTCATCCTCAAGAAATGCCTGCTGACCAAGCTCAAGGCCCCGGCCCTCAACGCCGCCGCCGGCGTCGTCGCCATCGAGGAGATGCAACTCACCTACGAGTCTCTGACCCTGCAGCGGCCTGGCGGCGGTACCGGAGGCGGCAATGGCTGAGCTGGCAAAAGCGGAGCTGCGCGAGCTCGATGCGCAGATGAAGAACGAGATCAACCGCGACAAGTGGACGAAGGTGCAGTTCAACCCGGACACGCTCAAGGTCACCTACGCCAACCAGATCAAGGAGCCCTCCGGCTCCGGCGATCAGAGCGGTCCGCAAGCGCAGCAGTTCGTCGGCGCCGGCACCACCAAGCTCGCCGTGCAGCTCTACTTCGACGTCACCCAGGACCTCGGACAGGGCCTGCCCGACGTCATCGACGTGCGCAAGCTGACGCAGCGCGTCGCCTACTTCATCACCCCGCTGGGCGACCCGCCGAACAAGCCGAAGAAGTTCAAGCCGCCGATGACCCGACTGGCCTGGGGCTCGTTCCAGTTCGACGGCATCGTCGAGGCGATGGAGGAGACGCTGGAGCTCTTCTCGTTCGAGGGCCGCCCGCTGCGCGCCTCGGTGACGATGACCATCTCGCAGCAGAAGATCACTACCTTCACCTTCAACGACGCCGCCGAGCCCCCGGGCGTGCAGCGGCGCAACCAGCCGGCCGCCGGCACCCAACCGCAGACCGCGGCGCCGCAGGGCTCGAACCTGCAATCGATGGCGGCGGCACAGCCGGGAGGCGCGGGCGGTGCGGGCGGCGGCGACTGGCAGTCGGTCGCATCGGCGAACGGCATCGAAAACCCTCGCATCCTCGATCCCGGCCAGCTCATCGACTTCAACCTCAAGGCCTCGGTCCAGATCGGGTAAGGAGCGCGCGATGGCGACGGTGATCAACGAAGTGACGATCGAGCCCAAGGCGATGCCGCCCGGCGATCCCGCGGCCAAGAGCACGGGCGGCGGCCAGGGCGGACAGGTGCCGCCGGACATGCAGCGCGAGATCGAAAAGCTGGCGCATCTGTCGCGGCAACGCGCGGCGCGGCTCTTCGCCTATTGAGGCGCCTTTGGGAAAAACCGGAACGACCATGGCGGACAACGGCAACACCGGCGTAAAGGCGACCCGACCCAAGATCCTGGTAGGCGGCCAGGAGGACGCCGGTCTTTCGCAGGCGCTGCTCAAGATGTCGGTGCGCGAAACTGTCCACGGCCTCTACTCGGCGGAGCTGCGCATCGGCAACTGGGGACCAAAAAACAACGCGATCGGTTTCCTCTACTTCGACCGCAAGAAGCTCGACTTCGGGAAGTCAGTCCAGCTCAAGCTCGACGACGACCTGTTGTTCGACGGCCGCGTCTCGGCGATCGAAGCCGATTTCGGCGAAGGTCGCTCGCCGGAGCTGGCGATCCTCCTGGAGGACCGCTTCCAGGACCTGCGCATGACCCGCCGCACCCGCACCTTCAACGATTCGAGCGACGCCGACGTCATCCGGCGCGTCGCCGGCGACCATGGGCTGCAGGCCAACGTCGAGGTGCAGGGGCCGACCCACAAGGTGCTGGCGCAGGTGAACCAGAGCGATCTCGCCTTCGTCCGTGACCGCGCCCGCGCGGCGGGGGCGGAGCTGTGGCTCGACGGCAGCAAGCTCTACGCGAAGCCGCGCACCGCGCGCAACGGCGCCGCGATCAAGCTCAAGTACGGCGCCGATCTGCGCGAGTTCACCGCCCTCGCCGACCTCGCCCACCAGCGCACCAGCGTCGACGTCTCCGGCTGGGACGTGGGCGGCAAGAAGGCCATCCGTCAGCAGGCGGACGAAGCGGCCATCCGCAACGAGCTGGGCAGCGATTCGAGCGGCGCCAAGATCCTTGGCACCGCCTTCGGCGAGCGCAAGGAATCCATCGCCCACATGGTGCCGCTGACTTCGGACGAGGCCCGCGCCCAGGCCGAGGCGCGGTTCCGCGACTCGGCGCGGCGGTTCCTCGTCGGCCACGGCCTGGCGCAGCCCAACGGCAAGCTGCACGTCGGCACCTGGATCGAGCTCGACGGCCTGAGCACGCTGTTCAACGGCAAGTATTACCTGGCCGAGGTGCACCACCGGTTCGACGGCACGGCGGGGTTCCGCAGCGAGTTTTCGGCCGAGCGTCCGGGCCTGGGGAAGAGCGAATGAGCGGCCTCGAGCTCCTGATGCACGCCGGTCCCGCCGCCACGCATTGCCACTGGTACGGCGTCTATCCGGCCCTGGTCAGCGACATCAAGGACACCGAATCGCTCGGGCGGGTGAAGGTCACCCTCCCCTGGTCGCCGGACAACGGCGGCGAGCGCTACGAGGTCTGGGCCCGCGTCGCCACGCTGATGGGAGGCAACAAGCGCGGCAGCTGGTTCATCCCCGACGTCAACGACGAAGTGCTCGTCGTCTTCGAAGCCGGCGACCCGCGGCGGCCCTACGTCATCGGCGGCCTGTGGAACGGCAGCGACGCGCCGCCGGAATCGATGGACGGGGCGGGAAGGAACTTCAAGAAGGTCCTGCGCTCGCGCAACGGCGTCAAGGTGACGCTCGACGATCAGGACGGCCGGGAGCAATTCATCGCCGAGACCCCCGGCGGCCAGAAGCTGACGCTCAAGGACGGCCCCGGCTCGGTCGAGATTGTCGACAGCAACGGCAACTCGATCAAGATGGAAGCCAGCGGCATCACCATCAACGCCGCCGCCGTCGTCACCATCAACGCCAGCTCGCTCAACGTCTCGGCCTCGGCCGTGGCGGTCAACGCCGGCAGCTCGAACTTCAGCGGCACGGTCATCGCCGCCACCGTCAACACGCCGAGCGTCGTCGCCGCCACCTACACGCCCGGCGCGGGGAACATCTGGTAAACGAAATGATTTCAGAACGCCACATCGAATGGACTTCTCCCGCCGCGCTGTGGGATGAGTTCAACGGCTCGACCACAGCCGATCAGCGGCGCGTCTTCCGCACGCCCGCCATCCTGCGTTTCGCCAGCGACAGCTTCATGCAGGACTTCCTGGGCCTCATGCAGGCCCAGCCGCAACGGCTCGGCGAGCTGCTGGCGGCGCCGGAAAAGTGGACCAACCCGCTCGCCAGCGTGACGCCGCCAGCGCCGGTCAGCGGTCTGCGCCTGCGTCTCGCCCAGGCGCGCAACAGCGTCGTCCGGCGGGTGGAGGCGCGCAAGGGCGTCGTCCGCACGACGACATGGAATGGCGGATCTCCGCAACAGCCGCTCAAGCTCTATCACCCCGCTCACCAGCGCTACTACCTGGTCGCCGCCTGCCTCGTCTGCCGCACGATGGGTCTGCCGGACCGGCCGCTGAACACCGGCGCCCAGGAGAAGGCCTCGTTCGTCGTCCGCATGCTGCGTCCGCGCCCCGGGGCCGCGGCGGTGAATCCCGATCCGTTGCAGTGCGACGAGCTCGCCCTCGTCAGTGGCGAATGGCAGAGCGTCGCCGATCCCGCGAGCTTGCTGCCGGGCGAGGAGCAGAATCCCCTGTCGCCGCTGACCTACGTCGAACGCGACGGGCGCCACCGCCGGCTGCTCAACGGCTTCATTCCCGTCGGCAAGCGCGACGCGCTCGTCGGCGCCCGCCAGCCGTCCGCCGCCAGCTCGCAGCCGCCGGTCCCGGACAACCGCCAGATGCTGCTCAAGCAGCAGGTCCTGGGGCCGTGGAGCGAATTGGAGGATCTCGCGACGCGGGCCACGACGTCGTCGAGCTACGACTCGGCAATGGGCGGCTCGGACCCCGGCTCCGGTCCGAAGGACGCGGCGATCAAGAAAGCCAACGAGCAGATCCAGATGATCGCCTGGTACGTGCTGCTCGATTTCTCGCACTGGTTGGAAAGCCACGCCCCGGCGGTGTGGGCGGCGATGCAGCCGGGCGGCTCGCCTGCGACTTTGCAAGCGAAGGAATCAATCCTTTACAACGCCCTCGGCTCGCTCAGCTCCGAGGGGCAGACGCTGCGCGACGCGCTCACCCACATCCGCACCTTCGAGACGGCGCTCGAAGGCACGACGCACACCTTCCGGCAAGCCCAGCCGGCGGGCTGGCCCACGGTCAAGTTCCGCTTCGTGACCGCGACGCTCGGCGGTCCCACGGGCCTGACCGGCAAGGCGACCCGCAAGAACCTCGAGGACCAGCTCGTCGCCGTGCTCGCGGCGCCCGCGGCCGGATCGGCCCTCGTCCCGGCGCCCGTCGTGGCGCAGGCGAGCGGCATCCCTTTCGACTCGCCCTGGTTCACCATCCGCTGCGTGCTGGAGCGGCCGAATTGCGCGGCGCTCAGCGCGCCGGTGGTGAGCGATCCCACGGCCGCCTTCCAGCTCGCGGCCTTCTTCGATTCCGATGCTCCGGCGCGGCCGATCCGCATCGGCATGCCGGCGGACACCACACCCGCCGGCCTGCGCAAGTACGACCGCAACACGGCCTTCATCATGTCCGACGTGCTCTGCGGCCAGGTCAGCGCGCTCAAGAGCCTGTCGTTCGTCGACCTGATCCTCGCCGTGCTGCCGTTCCCATTACACAAGGATCTCAGCGTCGGCGATCCGCAACCATGCAGCGAGTCGGGCGGTGGCTTCGGCATGGTCTGCTCGTTCTCGCTGCCGATCATCACCATCTGCGCGCTGATCATGCTGATGATCATGGTCAAGCTGCTCGACATCGTCCTCTACTGGATGCCGTTTTTCCAGATCTGCCTGCCGCTGCCAAAGAAGGAGGGGAGCTAGATCATGGACGCCGGACGATTGTACGGCCGCGGCATGGCGTTTCCGCCCCACGTCGGCGCCGACGGGCACATCGCCTGGTCAGAGGGCGAGGCCAACATCCGCGAGGCGATCGAGATCGTGCTGCGCACCGAGGAGCGCGAGCGCGTCAACCTGCCGTCGTTCGGCGCCGGGTTGCGGCGCTTCCTGTTCGAGCCCAACACCGTCGCCACGCGCTTCCAGATCGAGGACCGCATCGCCAAGGCGCTCAAGCAATGGGAGCCGCGGATCACCGTCAAGTCCGTCGAAGCCGAAGAGGACCCGCGCGATCCGCAATCGGCGGTGGTCACCATTCACTATGAGCTCGTCGCCACGCAGAGCACCGCGCAGGTGACGATCAACGTGCCGCTGGCTGGCTGATAGACGCCTGAGGATACCGCGATGCCGGTGACACTGCCTCAAATCGACGACCGCCGCTACGACGACCTGCTGGGCGAGGCCATCGCCCGCATTCCGGTGCACACCCCGGAGTGGACGAGCTTCAATCACAGCGATCCGGGTGTCACGCTCATCGAGGTCTTCGCCTTCCTCGCCGAGAGCCTGCTCTATCGCGCCAACCAGATTCCGGAGCGCAACCGCAAGCGGTTCCTGCAGCTCCTCCGCATTCCCCTGCAAACGGCGACGCCGGCTCAAGGGTTGATCACGATTTCGAATCAGGCGCCCTCGCCGGACCCGCAGCCCGTGGTGCTCACCGACGGCATCGAGGTGCGCTCCGGCCAGGTGCCGTTCCGCACCACCCGCGGGCTCGACGTACTGCCGGTCGAGGGCCGGCTGTGGATCAAGCAGAAGGTCGACGCGCCGACGCCGGAGCTCAAGAGCTACTACCAGCAGCTCTACGCCTCCTACCGCGGCACGCCCGCCGGCATCGAGCCGCAACTCTACGAGGCCGTGCCCTTCCCGGCGCGCGGCGGCGACGCCGTGGCCCTCGGCGACACCATCGACAACTTCATCTGGCTGGCGCTGCTGGTGCGCGAGTCGGACGTCAAGCTCGAGCCCCAGATCAGCGACGTCGTCGACCTGGTGCGGTCGCGCATCGCCAACCGCACCCTCTCGCTCGGCGTCGTGCCCTCGGCCGACGACAACGCGGCGACGCTGCCGGCGGGCCGCTCCTTCGGCGCCACCGTCAGCGCCACCTTGCGGGTCGAGGTGCCCAGCATCCCGGCCAGCGGCGGGCTGCCGGATGGCGCCGCGGACCGCATTCCCCAGTACCGCGCCATCGCCGTCTCAACCGACGGCGACCTCTTCTCGGTCCCCGGCATCGCCGACGTCACCCTGCCCGACGCCGCGGCGCTCAAGCTGTGGAACAACATCGATCCGCTCGAAGCGGGAGTCGACGCCCTGCCGCCGGCCATCGAGGACGAGGCGGTCGCCGCGCGGGTCATCACCTGGCTGCGCATCAGCTCGTCGGCCGCGAGCGCAGCGCGGTTCCTGTGGATGGGCTGCAACGCCGTGCCGGTCACCCAGAGCGCGCAGATCGTCAACGAGCTGCTGCCCGCCGGCACCGGCGAGCCCGAGCAGGCGGTCAAGCTCGCCCGTCCTCCCGTGCTGCCGGGGAGCGTCACGGTGACGGTCACCACCCTGCCGGGGCAGTCGGACGTCTGGCAGGAGATCGACGACCTCGGCGTGGCGGGCGCGGAAGTGCCGGTGCCCGACCCGCGGCTCGCGCCGGGCGGACCGAAGCCGCCGAACGGGCCCTCCAAGGTCTTCGCGCTCAACGCCGAGTCGGGCGAGGTCCGCTTCGGCGATGGCGCCCACGGCTCGCGGCCTCCCGACGGTGCGACCTTGCGCGCCAGCTACGAGTACTCGCTCGGCGCCCAGGGCAACGTCGGCGCCTTGACGATCGACACCTCGCCTGTGCTGCCCTCGGGCTTCAAGGTGGCGAACCCCATCGCCACCTGGGGCGGCGCCGACGCCGAGAACGTCGCGGACGGCGAGAAGCAGATCGCGCGCTACCTCCAGCATCGCGACCGGCTGGTGACGGTGTTCGACTTCAAGACCATCACCCTGCGCACGCCCGGCGTCGAGATCGGCCGCGTCGAGGTGCTGCCGAACCTCAACCCGAGCTTCGGCGGCGCCGAGACGCCGGGCGCGGTCACCCTGATGGTCATTCCGGCGACCGATCCGCAGCAGCCGGACGCGCCCCTGCCGCGGCGCGACTTCCTCGACACGATCTGCCGCTATCTCGATCCCCGCCGGCTGGTCACCACCGAGGTCTTCCTGCGCGGCCCAGACTACCAGGGGATCTGGATCTCGATCGGGATCAAGGTCGCCGCCGGCTTCAACGAGTCGCAGATCACCGAGGCCGTGAAGCAGGGCGTTCTCACCTTTCTCGCGCCGACCGCGGGCGGGCGCGAGCCGCTGCCGGACGATCCGGCGCTGCTCTTCGGGGCGGGCGACGTCGAGAACGGCTGGAAGCTCGGCAAGTCGGTCGTCGCGCTGGAGATCGCCGCGGTGGCCAACCGCACCCGCGGCGTCGAGTTCGTGCTCGACGACCTCCTGCTCGCCGACGTCGACGGCACGGTCGTGCCGCGCCTCGACATGACGGGCCTCCAGCTGCCGCGCGTCCTCGGCATCCGCGTCACCAACGGACCGGCGGCGAGCCTCGACGAGCTGCGCGGCAAGAAGGCCGGCGGCAGCACCCAGGCCCCGGCCATCGTGCAGATCCCGGTGATTCCGGAGGAGTGCCGCTGATGGACGTCAACGGCACCCGCTTCCATCTCCTCCTCGGCCGCGGCGACTGGGGCCGCCGCGGCCGGACCGAGTCGGGCCAGGCGCTCGAATCCACCTTCTCCATCTCCGACAACGGCGGCGACGCCGGCGTCTCCTGGGACGCGAAACGCAACGAGCTGACCCTCGGCAAGCGCGTCTTCTTCTTCCAGTCGTCGCCGGGCAACCGGCCGGTCCTTCCCAACCAGCGGCGCGGCGCGGCGATGGACCGCTTCGGCAACGTTTATTGGCTCTCCGCGGACCGCACGGAAATCCTGGTGAGCTCCGCGGCGACGGGCGCGACGACGCATTTCTGGTCGTCGCTCGACGCGTGCAACAAAGTCTGTGACACCGGCGCGTTCGGCGGCTTCACCGCCATTGGCGAACCCACCGCCGCCGCGCCGATCGTGCTCTCCGGTCTCGCCGTCACCACGCAGCACTACCTCGTCGCCGGCACCGTCGATCCTCCAGGTCTCCTGGTGTTCGATCTGCAGACCGGCGGCGAGCCGCGGCAGCTCCTGTGGCCTGTCTTGCCGGCATCAGTCCCCTTCGCGCCGTTCGACCTCTCGGCCGCGAAGGACGGTGGCGTCTTCCTTCTCGACAGCCAGGGCGCGCGCGTCTGGCGTCTCGACCGCACCTTCGCGGTGGTGGGTCACGGCGGCGCCGCTCCCCTCCCCCGCCCCGAGGACTTCACGGCGGTCGACGGCAGCGCCTCGCATCCGGCCGGCCCGCCGTCGACGATCACCCTCGATCTGGCGATCCCCATCGCGGCGGCGAACGCGGTCGCCATCGCCGCGCTTCCCGACGGCTCGTTCCTCATTCTGGACAGTCCGCCGGGCGCGGCGTTCTCGACGATCTTCCGCTATCAGGACGGCGTGCAGAGCGGCCTTGGAGTCTCGACGGACGCGGCGGCCACGCTCGTCGAGCCGAGCGTCCGCCCCGGTTTCCGCCTGCTCGGCCACGACTTCGCCTACGTCGAGAAGCGCGCCGGCACGCAGCAGCCCACCGACGACCTGCTTTACGTCGCCGGCGTCGACGGCGACCAGGCCTTCGCCTTCCAGCTCACCCGCCAGGGCGATCAGATCGCCCTCGAGCCGCTGGCCGAATTCTTCCCCCTGCGCCTCTTCGCCGGCAAGGCCCTTCTCGTGAGTCCGTCCGGCCAAGCCTTCTATGACCTCGACGACCGCTGGGTGCCGCTGGTAGCGCAGCGGCGCGCCCGCTTCGCCCCGTCGGCGACGATCCTCGTACAGGGCCTCGACGGCAAGCAGCCCGACTGCGTCTGGCACCGGCTGCTGATCGACGCCTGCATCCCGGCGGAATGCACGGTCGAGGTCGCCACCCGCGCCGGCAACGACCCGGCGCTGCTGCCGGTCCTCGCCTGGAACAGGGAGCCCGCGTTGCTGCGCCGCGCCACCGGCTCGGAGCTGCCGTGGGAGACCGCCGAAGGCGCCGCCGGCTATGACACCTGGGAGCTGCTCTTCCAGCGCGCGACAGGCCGCTACCTCGACCTGCGCATGACACTGAGCGGCAGCGGGCGCAGCACGCCGCGCCTCCGGGCCTTGCGGGCCTGGTACCCGCGCTTCTCCTACCTCGACCACTACCTGCCGGCGGCCTACCGCGAGAATCCGGAGTCGGCCTCGTTCCTCGACCGCTTCCTCGCCAACTTCGAGGGGTTTTTCACCAACATCGAGGACCGCATCGCCGCCGTGCAGCTCCTGCTCGACGTACGCAGAGCGCCGGCTGAGGCGCTGGAGTGGCTGGCGAGCTGGTTCGGCGTGGCGCTCGACCCCGCGTGGGACGAAACGCGCCGCCGGCTCTTCCTGCGCCACGCCACCGACTTCTTCGAATGGCGCGGCACCGTCCCCGGACTGATGATGGCGCTGCGGCTGGCGCTCGACGACTGTCCGGGCGACTCGCTGTTCGACATCCAGCCGCAGCGCAGCCCGGCGATCCGCATCGTCGAGAAGTTCCGCGCCCGCACGGTTCCCGCGGTCGTTTACAGCGCGGTGAGCACGGCGAGCGCCGCCGGCTTGCCGCTGCGCGCCCAGCAGGTGCAATGGAATCCGGCACAGGGCGCCGCCGATCTCGAAAGCCGCTTCACCGCCGCGACCGGCGGCGACTACACGGCGCAGGCGCCGAACCGCCAGGCCGACCCTACTGGATGGACGGCGTGGTCGGCCTTCTCGCGGCAGACGCTCGGCTTCGTGCCGCAGGCGACGAGCAACGACGCCGACCTCTGGCGCCAGTTCCTGCAAGGGCGCTACCCCTCTCTCGCCGCGCTGAACGCCGCCTGGCTCACTACCTACGCCAACTGGTCCGACATCGCGCTGCCCGCGGCGCCGCCGCGCAATGCCGCCGCGCTGCGCGACTGGCTGCAGTTCGAGGGCGTCGTCCTGCCGGCGCGCGCCGCCGCGCACCGCTTCACCGTTTTCCTGCCGCAATCCAAGCTGATGGCGGACGAAAAGCGGCTCGACCTCGCTCGCCGCATCGTGGGCCTGGAGAAACCGGCTCACACGAGCTTCGACGTCCAATACTATTGGGCCTTCTTCCGCGTCGGCGAAGCGCGCCTCGGCACCGACACCCTGGTCGACGTCGGCGGCCGTTCCCCCGAATTCATGGCGCCGTTCGTCCTCGACCGCAACTTCCTGGGTTCCGGCTACCTCGCCCCCGACCGCCGGACCCGTCTCTCCTCGCCTCGTCCCAGGCCTGACGGGGGCTGCCCGCCATCGCGCACCGCAGGAGGATCCCGATGACCACATTCGCGCTACCCGCGTCCGCCGTCGAAGCCAAAGCGCCGGACCCGACGAAGCACGTCAACTACACGCTGGGCATGGTCCTGGGCGTCGACGACTTCAACCAGGAGTTCGCCTGGCTCTCCGGCCGCGACCGCTGGCTGGCCCGCGACGCCGTCGGCTACGGCACGCTGTGCGGGCTGCTGGTGTCGAGCGACACGGCGGCGAAGGGGCCGCGGCTCATGGTGTCGAGCGGCACCGCGCTCACGCCGCGCGGCCAGCTGGTCTGCGTCAAGGCGGCGCAGTGCGCCTACTTGAACGACTGGCTCGCCGCCAACAAGGCCAGCCTGCCGGCGCTCCTCGGCTCGCCGCTCTCGTCGACGCTCTCGCTCTACCTCACGCTCTGCTACCGCGACTGCCCCACCGATCCGCTGCCGATCCCGGGCGAGCCCTGCCGCTCCGAGGACGAGCTGCTGCAGCCCTCGCGCCGCACCGACGACTTCGCGCTGGAGCTGCGCACCGCGGCGCCCGGCCAGGAGGAAGAGGACGCCGTCGTCGAGTTCGTGCGCTGGCTGCGGCTGGTGAAGGTCGGCGGCGGCGGCCCCTACACCACCGTCGACCAGTTCGCCCAGGACGTGCGCAACGCCGTCCAGGCCGTGGGCTCGCCGCCGGCCTCGCCGCTCAGCTCGCCGTTGGGTCCGAGCGGCATCCACTTCAATTTCGGCTCGCCGCTCACCTCGGCGACGCTCGATCCGGCGCTGCTCGGGGACTACCTGCGCGCCGCCTTCCGCGTCTGGATCGAGGAGATCCGGCCGCGCATCCACGCCCTCTGTGCCTGCGGCTGCGCTTGCGGAGGGGACCACG
>Ga0075424_100005450_pt1 | contig 12149 bp, 11 predicted proteins | sample SoiMethybrSBSTD3_FD_75301 | JGI IMG/M metagenome (GOLD analysis project Ga0075424, IMG submission 75301) | Bulk soil microbial communities from a Populus tree surrounding site in Tennessee, USA - Soil MetaG P. TD hybrid SBSTD3 | ecosystem: Environmental > Terrestrial > Soil > Tree plantation... | reverse complement strand
CGCAGGAGGAGCGGCTGGCGTACGCCATGGTGGGGCTGGCCTCGACGCGGCTGGCCGAGGACGCCGACGCCGACCGGGCCACGGTGGTGGTGCACGTGGAGGCGGCGGTGCTGGCGCCTGACAGTCCGGTCGGCTCGGCGATGCTGGATGGCGACGTGCCGCTGTACGCGGAGGTGGCGCGGCGTCTGGCCTGCGACGGTCGTCTGGAGTTCGTGGCGGAGGGGCCGGACGGGGTGGCGCTGGGTGTGGGTCGTGCGCAGCGGACGATCCCGGCCTGGCTGATGCGGCAGCTGCGGCGCCGGGACGGCGGTCGCTGCCGGTTCCCGGGCTGCGGGAGCCGGCGGTGGCTGGAGGGCCACCACATCGTCTGGTGGTGGGTGGGCGGCCGCACCGATCTGGACAACCTCTGTTTGGTGTGCGATCGGTGCCACAGGCTGGTCCACGAATTCGGCTGGCGGATCACTGGGAACGCCAACCGCGAGCTGACCTTCTGGCGGCCGGATGGCCGGGTGCTCAACACCGGCCCGCCGGGCCTGCGGCCCGAGGTCCGGCGGGACATTATGCGGGTCGCCCTAGCCTGACCGGCCGGCCACGTTTGACGGTGCTGGTCGCGAGCTGGGTGGCGGGGGTAAGCTAACGACCAGCGTCGGGGGCGCATCCCGTCCGCGGAAAGGGCCGTGCCCACCCCAGCACGACATCGCGCGTACGAACCTTCTTTCAGCCTGATCGGTGCGGACGGCAGGCGAGCGAAAGGAGATTCGTATGTCCGACGCCATGCCGCTTCCGCCTCGTCCGAGCCTGACGCAGTACCGGAAACTCGCAAGAGAGCTCCAGCAAGCGTGCCGGTCCGACGACGAGCACGCCATCCGCGACTGGGCCGCGCGCTGGGGTGAGCGCCTGGCCCTGCTGCGTGACAAGAAGAACGTCCCAGACGTCGAGCGCGCGGCCGAAGGCATGGCGCACCGCTGGCGCAGTCTGAAGCGCTCCTCGCGCTGTGCCCTGGCGGACGCGCAGTGGTTCGTCGCGCGCGAGAACGGGTTCGCGAGCTGGCCGACGTTCGCGCGGCACGTCGAGGCGTTGGAGCGGAAGGATTCGACCGTCTCCAAGTTCGAGACGGCGGCCGATGCGATCGCCGACGGTGATGTCGCAACGCTCGCCGCGTTGCTCCGCGACCACCCGGACCTGGTGCGCGAGCGCTCGACGCGCGAGCACCGGTCGACGCTGCTGCACTACGTCTCGGCGAACGGGCTCGAGCAATACCGCCAGCGCACTCCCGGGAACATCGTCGAGATCACGCGACTGCTGCTGCAGGCCGGCGCGGACGTGAACGCCGAGTCCGACGCGTATGGCGGCGGGTCGACCGCACTTGGCCTGGTCGCCACGAGCATCCATCCCGAGCTGGCGGGGGTGCAGGAGGACCTGATGCAGCTCCTCCTGGATCACGGTGCGGTCATGGACCGGCCAGGAGTCGCCGGGAACGGACACACGGCGGTGGAGGGGTGCCTCGCCAACGGCCGGGGGAGGGCCGCCGAGTATCTCACGGCGCGCGGTGCGCGCCTCGACCTGGCGGCCGCCGCAGGGGTCGGGGACCTCGACCTGGTCAGGAACCTGCTCGACGAGGCAGCGCCGGAGCAGACGCGGGATGGATACGGGTGGGCGTGCCGGTACGGTCGAACGGCCGTCGTCGAGCTTCTGCTCGACCGGGGTCTGGATGTCGCCGTGCGACTGCGGCACGGCGAGACGGGGCTGCACCTGGCGGCTTACGGCGGCCACCTCGACATCGTCCGGCTGCTGCTGGCGCGGGGGGCGCCGGTCGATGCGAGCGACGAGAGGCACGGCGCGACGCCCCTGGGGTGGGCGATGCACGCCCGCTCCGGCGCTCCGGACGGAGAGGAGCGCCAGCGCCACGACATGGTGGTGGCCGCGCTGGCCGGAGCGGACGCTGCCGCGGACTAGCCTGGGTCCGCCGCCTCGCGCTCGAATGCGGTGATGGCGCCTGAGGGAGGGGCGTCGACGCCCCTCCCTCTCGTCCGGCCGGATCAGCTCAGGGTGAACGTCGACTCCATCCGGTGTCCTTCGAACGTGAGCAGCAGGCGGTATGTGCCGGGGCCGGCGCCTCGCCAGTAGAAGGTCTGGACGATGTCCAGTGGGTCGCCCCTCGGCCCGTCTCTGAGGTCCGGCGCCGGCTCGCCCACGTGCCGCACCTGCTCGCCGTGCGGGCCGGTCACGTGTGCCTCGAAGGCGCCAGATGCCGGCTGGCGGGCGCCGTCCGTGACTTTCATCAGGCGTGCCAGGTCGACGCCCCTGGTCTCGACGGTGACTAGGAACGCGTCCGGGCTGCCGCTGACCGCGGTGACCGTCGCCGCCGCTGGGCCCAGCGTGCCGGCCGCCGGCCGCGCCGGCACCTCGACGGCCCGCGCCACCCGCACGGACGGGTGCAGCACCCACGAATCCAGTACCCACGGGTTGCCGGACCTACCGGCCACGTAGATCCCCTGGACGCGGAGCGTCAGCCGGTGCGACCCGACCGGCAGCGGCTGGAACTGCATGGCGATGCGGCCATCGCTCCCGACAGCTCTAGAACGGCCTGGTTCTGGCGGCTGGTCTCGCGGAAGTTGAGCGCGGCCACGACGGCGCCGGCGCTCACGGCCAACCCGAGGTGTTGATCAGGCGGGGCGGGTTCACCACCACGGCCCAGAGCAGGAGCAGGACCAGGCCGAGGGCCAGGAGGGCGATCAGCAGGTAACGGAGAGAGCGCCGCACAGCACGGACATCATGGCCGAGCGATTGCGCCACGGTACTCCCGTTTCCGTAGGCAATCGCGCTGGTCCGACATGATCACGGTCAGGACGCCGGGCTGAGCCCGGCTACAGGTCCCGCGTCGTCAGGTGGTGGTACGCCCCGGTCCCCACGTCGTACCCGCGGCGCCACACCTGGGCGAGCGGGCGGGGGCGGATCACCAGGTTCCACGTCGGTGTCGTGGCGCTCGGGTTGTCCACCTCGTGGACCTGGCCGGCGGGGACCACGTCGACGCGGCCTGGGGCGACCACCTCGTCCCTGACCACCTCCAGGCGCGTGCGGCCGGGCTCGGGCTCCTCGGCGCGCCGGAAGCGGCGGTACGTCGTCTCGCCCCGGTAGCAGCCGTACACCGCCCAGGACTCGCCGTGGTCGTGGGCCGCGGTGTGGTGGCCGGGGGGGAGGATGGACGCCTGGAGCACGAACTGGCGCCGGTCGTCCCGGTGCGCCAGGAACGACTGCTCGCGGCCCGCGAAGATCGCCTCGATCCCGGCCCCGCCGCGCAGGCACCGCTCCAGCAGCTCGGCCAGCCGGGCGCTCACGTCGTCGTGCGTGCCGCCCACGTCCAGGATGGCCTCGACTCCCTCGATCAGCTCACGCATCGCGCAGGCGCTCCTCCACGTCGAACAGGGCTTCGCACGCCGGGCAGGCCGTCAGGACCAGCGCGAAGCTCGGGCTCCGGCCGGCCCAGCGCTGGGCCAGCCACGGCCCCGCCTCGGCCAGCTCGGCCGTCGAGCTGGCGACCGGCCCGCCGCAGGTCGGGCACGTCCCGCCGGCCTCGGCCCAGCCCAGGCGACTGGCCATCCGGAGCCCGCGCTCCTGCACGGTCGACTCGTGGTCGGCGCGGCCATCCGCGTCGAGCACCACGCCGTACGCCCGCGTGGCCCAGACGGGCGTCACCGCCCCCTCGGCCACGTCGCGCTCGACCAGCGCCGGGTCGCGCGGCAGCGGGTCGCCGTTGCCGCCGCCGCCGGGCGGCTGGAGCACGAACACGTCGCCCATCCGCAGCACGCCGCCCGACTTGGAAGGCAGGTGCTCGAGCGTCCCGCCGAGCTCCTCGGCGCTGACCGGCGCCCGGCCGTCGCGCATCAGCGTCCAGTACGCGCTGTCGCGGACGACCGACACCTGCGAGCCGGCGCCCGGGTAGCCGCCGCCGATGCCGGCCGCGTTGGACTGGTCGGCCCCCGCGGTGTTGAGCGACTTCCACAGCAGGCGCTCGGTCCGGTACGGCGTCAGCGCGGTCGCCGCCGTCAGGCCGCCGCGGAACCGGCCCGGCCCGCCGGAGTCGGCCAGCCGGCGCCGGTACACGTACAGGAGCGGCAGCTTCCACTCCTGGCTCTCCACGTTCGACATGTAGCTCAGGTACGAGAAGACCGTTCCCGCGCAGTCGATGCCGTCGGCGAACGCGCGCGCGCCCGACCCGGTGCCCCGGTGGTCGGACAGGAGCCCGCCCACGACGCGCCCGTCCGCGCCCAGCCCGAAGAGGTTGTTCGCGTTCGACGACACGCTCCACGGCGCGCACGCCCGCTCGCGCAGGTCGTCGCACGTGGCCAGCATCTGGGCCAGCGCGCGCATGGAGACCACGGCGGCCAGCCAGCTGAACCCGATGGAGCAGAGGCTGACGGCGGCGGGGAACCGCGCGTTCATCACGGAGCCCTCGGGCGCCGTCACGTGCACGCAGCGCCGGACGCCCGAGTTCCAGTCGATGTCGCCGCCGCACAGGAACGCGAACACCGGGGTGACGGTGCCCGCGTAGCACGCCTCGTACGTGGCGTTGGCCGGTCCCTGGGACTGGTCGTCGCTGCCGGTGTAGTCGAACAGCAGCTCGTCGCCGCGCTTGGTCAGGCGGACGAACACGCGGCTGATGCGCTCGGACCCGATGCGGTCGCCGTCCATGAACGCCTCGGCCGTCCAGCTCCCGTCCGGCACGCGGCCGACGAGCCGGCGCAGATCGCGCTCGGTGCCGTCGAGCGACATGCGCATCGCCGTCAGCACGCGGTCCACGCCCTCGGCCGCCAGCAGCTCGCGCAGCCGGCGCTTGACCACGTTCAGCCCGCTGAGCTGGGCGCGCAGGTCGAGCGCGACCGCGTCCGGCAGCCGCGAGTTCATCATCACGGTCCGCTCGACCTCTCGCGACACGCGGCCCCGGTCGACCAGCTTCAGGAAGTAGCGCGGCGACTCCTGGAAGACGTTCGTCGCGCTCGCGCAGAGGCTGCCCTCCTCGGGGCCGCCCAGGTCGGCGTGGTGGAGCACGTTCCCCACCCAGAGCACGGGCTCGCCGCCCTCGAACAGCGGGCTGACCAGCGCGATGTCGTTCTGGTGCAGCGCGCCCAGGTAGGGGTCGTTGACCAGGAACGCGTCGCCGTCCTCGATCTCGCCGGCGCCGGCGATCACGTGCTTGATCACCGCCTCCATCGTGGTGACGTGGGCGGTGATGTACGGACCGGCGACCACCAGCTCTCCGTCGCGGGTGAAGATGCCGACGTTGAAGTCGTTGCCCTCGACGACGATCGGCGACGTCGACACCGTGCGGATGGTCACACCCTGCTCGTCGTTGATCTGCCAGAGCCGGTGCTTGATCACCTCGAAGGAGACGGGGTCGAGCGTCATCGCGACGCCACGCTGATGCGCAGGTTGCCGATGTCGTCCAGGCAGGCCAGGTGGCCGGGCGGCACCAGGACCGTGGTGTCGGGCCGCTCGACGATCGCCGGCCCCTCGACGGTGGCGCCGGGCGCCAGCCGGTCGGCCTCGTAGACGGCGGCCTCCTGGGCGTCCAGGCCGCGCAGGTGGAGCAGGCGCGAGCCCTTGCGGGCGTCGCCGCCGGCCGCCGGCGCGAGCGGGCGCGACCACGCCGCCAGGTCCGGCACGCGCAGCAGCGCCTCCACCCGGAACGTCACCGCCTCCATCGGCGAGGCCGATCGCGTCGTGCCGCTGCCGAACCGGCTCTCGTAGCCGGCCTCGAACGCCCCGCGCAGGTCCCCGAACCGATCGGCGTCCAGGTCGGCGGCCACCCACGGCACGGTCAGCTCGTTGAGCTGGCCCTCGTAGCGGAGGTCGACCCGGCGTGTCAGCACGGCGTCCGCCCCGGGCGGGCCGAGCCGCTCCAGGTCCGCCAGCGCGCGCTCCTCCAGGACGCGGAACGTCTCGTTGAACGCGGCGATCGTGGCCGCGTCCGGCCGGAGCGGCATCGGCCGGGCCTGCGCGTACGCGTACTTCAGGTCCGAGCAGGCGCAGCCGAGCGCCGAGAACACCGACCCGGCGGCGGGCACGACGACCTCCCGCGCGCCCACCGCCTCGGCGTAGAGGGCGGCGTGCGCCGGCGAGGCGCCGCCGTACGCGAAGACGGTGAACTGGCGGGGATCGTGGCCGCTCTCGATCGTGACCTTGCGGATCAGGTCGGCCATCCGCGCGGTGACGATGTGGTGGATGCCGGCGGCCGCCTCGTGCACGGTCATGCCCAGCGGCTCGGCGACGCGCTCGCGCACGGCGCGGACGGCCAGCTCCGGGTCCAGCCGCTTGCGGCCGCCCAGGAAGTAGCCGGGATCGATCACACCCAGGACCACCAGCGCGTCCGTCACCGTCGGCTCGACGCCGCCGGCGCCGTAGCAGGCGGGGCCGGGCACGGCGCCGGCGCTGTCGGGCCCGACCAGCAGCCGCCCGTCGCGTGCGCGCGCGATGCTGCCGCCGCCGGCGCCGATCGTCACCACCCGGACGGCCGGGACCTGGACCGGCAGGCCCTGGTCCAGGCACGGCCGCTGCTCGGTCTCCAGCTCGCCGCCGTGGATCACGCCGACGTCGAAGCTGGTGCCGCCCATGTCGGTCGTGACCACGTCGGCCAGGCCCAGCCGCTCGCCGAGGCGCCTCGCCGCCACCAGCCCGCCCACCGGGCCGGAGTTGACGAGCATCACGGCCTGGCGGCCGGCGTCGTGGGGCATGACGACCCCGCCCGAGCAGCTCATCAGCTGCACCGGGCGGCCCAGGCCCTCCGCCTGCAGGGAGCGCTGGAGGCTGCCCAGGTACCGCTCCATGATCGGCCCCAGGTAGGCGTTCACGACCGTGGTCGTCGCGCGCTCGAACTCGCCCATCTGGGGCGACACGCGCGAGGAGAGGTGGACCGGCACGTCCGGCAGCAGCGCGCGCGCCAGCTCGGCGACCCGCCGCTCGTGGGCGTCGTTGCGGAACGACCAGAGCAGGCACACCGCGATGCTCTCGGCGCCGGCGGCCGCCAGCTCGCCCAGCATCCGCGCGGCCTCGTCCTCGTCCAGGCGCGCCACCACCTCGCCGTCCGGGGCGACGCGCTCCGTGACGCCGCGGATCAGGGCGGGCGGGACCAGCGGGGGCGGCCGGTCGTTGTGGACGTAGTCCATCGCCTGGCTGGCCGGGACGCCGACGTTGCGGCCCATGGGGCCCCTCGTGATCAGCGTGGTGTCCTCGAACCCGCGCGTCATCAGCAGGCCGGTCCTGGCGCCGCGGCGCTGGATCAGCGCGTTGGTGCCGACCGTGGTGCCGTGGGCCAGCCGACCGGTCGCGGCCAGGACGTCGGGCAGCGCCTCGCCCACGCGGGCCGCGCAGGCGCGCAGCGCCGCGATCACGCCGCGGGCGGGGTCGTCTGGCGTCGAGAACGCCTTGTCCGTCCAGAGCCGGCCGTCCTCGCCGGCGATCACCACGTCGGTGAACGTGCCGCCGGCGTCGACGCCGATCACGTAGCGTTCGGTCACGCCAGCGCCTCCTCGGGCGCCGGCTCGCGGCCGCGGAGCCGCCGGTACAGGTGGCCGCGCAGCGTCGCGAACTCGGGCAGCGAGCGGGTCTCGACCTGGTCGCGGGGGCGGGGGAGGCCGACCGCGACGGTCTCCACCAGCTCGGCCGGGCCCCGGCTCAGCACCAGGACCCGGTCGGCCAGGTACACGGCCTCGTCGATGTCGTGGGTGACCAGGATGGCCGTCACCCGGAACTCCGCCCACACGCGGAGCAGGAGGTCCTCCAGGTCGGCCCGGGTCTGGGCGTCCACCGACGCGAACGGCTCGTCCAGGAGCAGGATCTCGGGCTGGTACGCGAGCGCGCGGGCGATGGCCACGCGCTGCTGCATCCCACCGGACAGCTCCCACGGGTACCGGTCGGCGAACCCGGCCAGCCCGACCGCCTCCAGGCTGCCGGCGACCAGGCGGTCGCGGGCGGCGCGGTCGAGCGGCTTGCGGCGGAGCGGCAGGGCCACGTTGTGGCCCACGCTCATCCAGGGGAACAGCGACCGGCCGTAGTCCTGGAAGACCAGCGCCATCTCCGGCGGCGGCCGGTCGATCCGCCGGCCGTCCAGCAGCACCTCGCCGGACGTGGCCCGGAGCAGGCCTGACAGGCAGCGGAGCAGCGTCGTCTTGCCGCAGCCGGACGGACCGACCACGCAGACCAGCTCGCCCCGGTCGACGGCGAAGTCGAGGCCGGCGATGGCCGTCCGGCCGCCGTAGTCTCGGCTGAGGCCCCGGACGTCGAGCACCCGGTCCGCGCTCATGCGGGCTGCGCGACCAGCGCCCGGTGCCAGCCCAGCACCGCCCGCTCGGCCAGGCCGAACGCGGCGTTGAGCGCGTAGCCGAGCAGGCCCAGCAGCAGGATGCCCGACCACATCTCGGGGATGGCGAACGAGCGCTGCGACTGGATCACGAAGTACCCGATCCCGTCCGTGCTCGCCTCCATCTCGCTGATGACCATCAGGATCAGCGACAGCGACAGGGCCGTCCGCATGCCGGCCACGATCCGCGGGCTGGCGGCCGGCAGCAGCACGTGGCGGAACCGGTCGGCCGGCCGGATGCCGTAGACCTGGCACGTCTCGCGGGCCGTCGGGTCCAGGCCGCGGACCCCGTCCACCGTGTTGAGCAGGACCGGCCAGACGGCGCCGGCCGCGATGACCAGGACCTTCATGGCGGGGCCGATGCCGAGCAGCAGGATCGCGAGCGGGATGAGCATGGGCGGGGGGAGCGCGCGCAGGAACTCGAGGACCGGGTCGGTCAGCGCCCGCGCGAATGGCGACGCGCTGATGACCAGGCCGACGCCGATGCCGGCCGCGATCGCGATCCCGTAGCCGAGCGCCATCCGCTCCAGGCTGGGGACGACGTCGCTGCCCAGCCTGGCGAACAGCCACGTCCGCCGGAACGTGGCCAGGATGTCGAGCAGCGGCGGGAAGAAGAAGCTGCCGGCGCGGGACGACCACACGCCCCAGCCGACCAGCAGGAGCAGCGGCAGGACGACCTCGGCGGCCGCGCGTCCCAGCGCCCTCACGCGGCGAGCTCCAGGCGCTGGGACGGGTGCCAGCGCAGGGCCCGGCGCTCCAGCGCCCGCCAGACGGCGTTGAGCGCGACGCCGAGGGTGCCGGTGACCAGCACCACCGCGTACATCAGCGGGTAGTTGCCGCCCGACTGGGCCGCGTTCACCGCGTTGCCCAGGCCGGGCGCGCCGACCACGAGCTCGGCCGTGACGGCGAGGATCAGCGCGATCGAGGAGGAGAGCCGCAGCCCGGTCGCCAGGTACGGCAGCGTGCGGCGGACGGTGACCAGCCACAGCTGGTCCAGCCAGCCGATGCGGTACGCGCGGGCGGTGTCGCGGGCGATCGGATCGGCGTCCTGGACGCCGTAGATCGTCTGGACGAGCAGCGGCCAGAACGACGCGAACGCGACCAGGAAGACCTTCGTGGTCAGGCCGGTGCCGGCGACGAGGACGGCCATCGGGATCAGCGCCACCGACGGGATGGGCCGCAGGAACTCGACGACCGCCCTGACCAGGCGGTACACGACGTGGCTGCCGCCGATCGCCATGCCGGCCGGCACGGCGAGGGCGGCGGCGATCCCGAGCCCGATCGCCCAGCCCTCCAGGGTCTGGAGCACCTCGACCCAGAGGGCCGGCGCGCGGAGCTGGCCGGCCAGCGTGACCAGGACCGTGGTGACGGGAGGGACGTCGCGGCTGGGCAGGATCTCCGTCCGGGAGAGGATCTCGAGCGCGACGAGGATCACCCCGACGCCGAGGACCCCGAGCCCCATGCGCGATCTCAGTGCCGACGACAAGCCAACCTCCCGCTTCCGATTACGACGGAGCAATAGTACAGCGGGTGCGGAGGGGGGCGGCGGCCCCCCTACGGGATCGCTTCCGGGCCGTGGTCCACGTGGGCGACGTAGAAGCGCTGGGCCTGCGCCGGGTCCCACGAGTCCATGAACATGCGCCAGCCCCACGAGACCATCGCGAAGCGGTGGCCGGGGCCGACGTACTTGACCGCCACCAGCTTGACCTCGCCGAACTGGGGGTCCTTCGGGACCTTGCTCACCCAGTCCTTGATGCTGGCCTGGTCGGCGGTGCAGTCCGTCGAGCAGTTGTAGAGGAGCACCACGCCCCCGTGCTCCAGGTTGTGCACGTAGTACTCGGGGGCGATCGTCCGGTCGTAGTAGCCCCAGTTCACCGGCGCCTGGCCGGGGATGCTGTAGTGCGGCCCCGAGCTGGGCGGGTCGGTCTGGTAGCTGGCCTTCTGGGGCGGCTGGATGTGGATCCCGTCCTGGACCGGCTGCGTCTCGCCGGCCTGGTCGGGGGAGCCGGGCGAGGCGGAGGTGGCGGCGGTGGGCGCCGTCGCCTCCGGCGGCGGCGGCGTGGCCCTGGCGGTGGTCCGCGGTGGCGCGCTGGCGGCGTACACGATCGCGCCAACCGCGCCGAGCACCACCAGGCCCCCGACGATCAGGAGCCACGGCAGCGGCCCGCTCCACCAGCTCTTCCGGCGCCTGCCCCTGGCGGCGGCGCCACCGGGCCGGGCCTGCCTCGGCCCCGGCCCCGGCTGCTTCTGTCCGCGGCGACGACGATCAGGCATCGATGCAGCTCACCCGCTCAAGGGTACTAGTGATTGCTAGTATGGCCAAACGTCGATGCGTGGCAATGGTGAACTGCGGTTGACGATCGCGATCCGCGCGTACGATCACGTGCGGGACCTGCTGTCCGGCGCCGTGCGCGCGGACGGCATCGAGCTGTCCCATCTCGAGCTGCCGGTCGAGGAGGTCTTCACCCGGTTCCTGCGCGAGCAGCCGTGGGAGGTCTCCGAGATGTCGATGGGCGCCTACGCCGCCCTCGTGGCGCGCGGCCCGTGCCCGATGGTCGCCATCCCGGCGTTCCCGTCGCGCATGTTCCGGCACTCCGCGATCTACGTGCGGGCGGACTCCGCCCTCCGCGACGCCCGCCGGCTGGCCGGGTGCCGGATCGGCGTCGTCGACTGGGCGCAGACCGCCGCGATCTACGCCCGCGGGGCGCTGGCCGACCAGTTCGGCGTCCGGGTCGAGCAGGTCGACTGGTTCCTGGGCGGCCTCGGCAGGCCCGCCCAGGGAGGCGACATGGTCGGCGCCGCGCCGCCGCCGGGCGTCCGCCTGACCAGGGTCGAGGGCCGGTCGCTGGAGGACCTGCTGGAGGCCGGCGAGCTGGACGCCGTGATCGCGTCGCGGGCACCGGGCGGGCCCGTGCGCCGGCTGTTCGACGACCCGCGGTCCGTCGAGGAGGCGTACTGGCGCCGCCACCGCGTGTTCCCGATCATGCACACGGTGGTGATCCGGCGCGACGTCCACGACGCCCATCCCTGGGTCGCCGGCGCGCTGTACGGCGCGCTCGACACCGCCCGCCGGCGCAGCCTCGACCGCCTGTCGGACGCGGCCGCCCCGTACTTCCCGCTGCCGTGGGCGCGGGACGCGGCCGCCGGCTGCCGGGAGCTGTTCGGCGGCGAGCCGTGGACGTATGGGATCGACGCCAACCGGACCACGCTGGAGGCGTTCTGCCGGTACGCCTTCGACCAGGGCGTGTGCGCGCGCGCGCTCGCGCCCGAGGAGCTGTTCCCGGCCGCTTGATCCCCGCCGGCCGGCTGGTTACTATGCAGGAATAGTGCAGAGGCTCTCCCCATGGATCGTCCTCGCCGCGGCGGCCCTGCTGGCCGCCTGCGGCGGCAGCGCCCCGACCGGCGCGCAGCAGCAGCAGCAGACGGACCACATCACGGTCGGCGTCGTGCCCATCGTCGACGTCGCTCCGGTGTACCTCGGCATCAAGCTGGGGTTCTTCAAGGACCAGCACCTGGAGGTCGACACCCAGACCGGCCAGGGCGGCGCCGCCGTCGTCACCTCCGTGGTCAGCGGCGCGGCCCAGTTCGGCTTCTCCAACACCACCAGCGAGATCCTCGCCCTCTCCAAGGGCCTCAAGCTCAAGGCCGTCGCGCCGGGCTCGCAGTCGAGCGCCGACCCCAACAAGGACGCCGTGGCCGACCTGGTGCGCGGCGACGGCAGCATCAAGACGTGCCGCGACCTGGAGGGGCGGACGATCGCCGTCAACCAGGTCGCCAACATCGCCGAGGTCAC
>Ga0075424_100005448_pt1 | contig 12151 bp, 11 predicted proteins | sample SoiMethybrSBSTD3_FD_75301 | JGI IMG/M metagenome (GOLD analysis project Ga0075424, IMG submission 75301) | Bulk soil microbial communities from a Populus tree surrounding site in Tennessee, USA - Soil MetaG P. TD hybrid SBSTD3 | ecosystem: Environmental > Terrestrial > Soil > Tree plantation... | reverse complement strand
GCATCACGCACCTGCGGCCAGAGCTTGCCGTTGCCGTCGAGCAACCCGCCCGGATGAACCGTGAACATGTGCGTGACAATATCACCGGCGCGCAAATATTTTAGAACGTCGCCGACGTGCACCGGCGCGGCGCCTTTACTCCAGCTCTCGCCGATATGGACCAACAAGGGCAATTTGAGCGCATCGCCGAGCTTGCGCGCGCGCTCCAACGGTTTTAATCCCTGCGTGCCCAGCGCTCCTCCCGTGGCCATGATTTTGATACCGACTATGATGTCACGATTCGCTTCGACGGCTTGCTCGATTTTCGCTTCATCGATCAAGCGCGGATCGGCCAGAATGCTATAGCCGGGACCGCTAACGCCGCCCAGGGTCGAAAGATTGATGTAGTTGAGCACACGGGTCTTGGCGTTATTGGTGACGTAATTGCGAAATACGTTGAGCAGCGTGTGACCGGCGCTGCCGGCATCGACGACCGTAGTCACACCCGAGCCCACTCCGAAGATGTCCGGATCGACGCCGAACGCGCCAAGGCCTTTCATGAGATGGAGATGAACATCGATCAATCCGGGCGTCACGATATGGTCTTTCACGTCGATCATCGTCGCGCCGTCGGTAGCGAGATCAAGGCCGATGGCCTCGAGCTTCCCATCACGGACGCGGATGTCGAGTATGCCATTCCGGCCAGCAGCGGGGTCGATAACTCGGCCACCTTTAAGAACGAAGTTAGAGAGTTGCCGACTCATCGGCTGTATCCCCGGCTTAGTTTTCCCGCCATTTTTTTAAGAAGTGATTCGGTTCCGAAGACCGTCATTCCCGCATGTATTTGGCGGGAATCCAGGGGCGCGGGTCCGCGGGTTTCGACTCATGTCGTGTAGTAGGCATTTTCCTTGATGTAACCTTCGGTCAGATCGCAGCCCCAGACGCGCGCCGCAGCTCTTCCCACTCCCAATTCCACTATGATCGTCACTTCGGATTGACGGAGGTATTTTCTTAATCCTTCTAGGTCGCATGGGACGGGTGAGCCTTTTTTAAACACGTCGGTTGCGCCGAAACGAATCGTGACTTTCCCGGGTTCGATGCTCGAATCGAACGATTTGCCTACCGCTGCAATGACCCGGCCCCAGTTGGGATCGCAACCATAAACCGCGGTTTTTACCAAGGGAGAATTGACCACACACTTGGCGACACGTTTCGCCTGTGCTTCACTTTTTGCGCGGCTAACATCGACTGTAATCAGTTTCGTCGCGCCTTCGCCGCCGCGCGCGATCTGTTTTGTCAGATGTTCACAGACGTCGAGCAGAGCTTTTTCGAATGGCCCGAGTTTTACAGCTCCAGCGAGACCGTTGGCCATGAGCACGACGGTATCGCTCGTGCTCGTGTCGGTATCGATGCTGACGCAGTTGAACGTGTGATCGACAACGCGCTGCAGCATCGGTCGAAGCGCGGCTTTGGGCAGCTCGGCATCGGTCATCAAATAAACGAGCATCGTCGCCATATTCGGCTCGATCATTCCTGCGCCTTTGGCGATTCCCGCAATGACCGCTTGGCCGACCCGACGTGAATAGTACTTCGGCGCTGTGTCCGTGGTCATGATCGCTTCGGCGGCGAGTTTCAGGTTGTCGGGCTTGAGCTCGGCGCGAATGCCTTTTAAGCCGGCGCGAATTTTTTCCATGGGTAATGGCCGGCCGATCACGCCCGTAGAAAAGGGCAGCACTTCATAGGGATCAATGCCCAATTCCTCTCCGACTATCCGGCAGGTCTCGATGGCATTCTCGATGCCTTGTTTGCCCATGGCGACATTGGCGTTTTTGCTATTGACGACTAGTGCCTGGACGATGCCTTTGGCGATGTGCTTTCGGCCGACGATCACCGGCGCGCCGGGAAAGCGACTACGCGTGAACACCGCTGCCGCGCGAGCGCGCACGGTGGAATAGACAACGGCAAAATCGAGGGTCGAATCCTTGATCCCGATATTTTTTGCCAGCGAGAGAAAACCTTGGGGATGGGTAAATTCGTCGTCGACTGCCTGCATTGTGTGCTCGCGACTCCTGAAAAGTTTTTAGCTTGCAGCCGAGGTTAGCACGACAAAAGCATAAAACGGAATAGAACCGTATTGGATGTAGCGCGCGCTTAGCAACGGCGGCCTTTGCTGACGAAATACAGGCGCTCTGACTGATCCGAGGGCTTGAACCCGAACGGATCGAGCGCTTTGACCTGGTTGAAAGAACGTCGCAGCGATTCCAGAATCTGCCGCTTCGGAAGCGCAATTTCTCGGATTCTCTCATGGAGCAATTTGTACCGCTGGCGGGTGTTATGCTCGAAGACTTTAACGTCCCATTCGAACACTCCACTTCGCTGCGCGCTGACTTTGATGATTGCCAGATCCCGACCAAACCATTTCTCCCAGGCCGGCGCTTCGGCCAAACGCTGCAGCTTGCCGGAGGTGTTGACGTCAAAAATAAATACTCCGGTATCGGTCAGATGTTCGGCAACACGATGAAAGACTCTCCGCCAAGCGGCGGGACGCAGCAGATGGTTGATCGAATCGAACACACAAACGATCGCGTCAAAACGCTGGGCGATACGAAAGCGAGTCATGTCCTGGCGGATAAAGCGCACATGCGGAAGCTTTTTCCGAGCGATTGCCAGCATCGCGCCGGATCGGTCGAGTCCGGTAACCGCGTAAGATTCCGAGAGCCGACCTAAGATGCTCCCTGTCCCGCAGGCGATCTCTAGAACCGTCTTGGCTTTCGGATGATGGCGCACGATGAGGTCGGTCACGAATCTCGCCGCGTCCGAGCGATCACCCATGATCAAGTCGTAAAAACGACTGAACTTATCGTAGGTCATCCGGTCACGGATGGTCGCGCGCGGGTTCCGGAAACCAGGCCATTGCCAGATCGTCAATGAAATTTCCGTCCGGTAAACATATGCGCTTTTGAAATCGGCCTTCTTCGATAAATCCTAATTTGGAGTATAAATGAACGGCGCGTTCGTTGGTCGCCCGCACCAGAAGTTCTATCTTGCGTACCTTGCGTGAGCGCTTCGCCCATTCTATTAACTCGGCCATAAGCGCGGTGCCCACGCCGTGTCCGGTAAATTCCGGATGAACCACAATGGTGAGCCTGAAAACGTGAGAAATCGCTTCAAGCGGCATCGGATCCAACAAAGCATGACCGGCGATCCTGCCATCTTTCTCTGCGACGATGTAGCGGCCTCGCTCAGCAAGCTCAACAATTTTTTGCTCGAAAGCTTGCAAGGTTAATTCATGCGGGTAGGAGACGAGCAGGCCTGGAGTTCGCGCGGTTTCTTTCTCCGCTGCAAGCAGAACAGGCGCGTTGTCCGGTCGTGCCTCTCGGGTCAACAGATTAGACATGTAGTCTGAATCAAACGGAGTTTCCCCGGATTTGCAGGAGTATTAAAGCCGCCGAGGAACCGCGGCGATGGCGAAGACTCTCTTTCGTGGCGTTCTGACCGAGCAAGCATCTCATTTGTCTGCCCGTTTTATCCAACCGCCATTGCCTCTTGGCAAAGAACGAAATGATCGCCACTCCATTTCGATCTCTTCCGGCAAGGTACGATTTTCTGCAAGAACTCTTCGCTGAATGTCGTCCAATCCCGGAATAATTGCGCTACTGTTCACAAGATAGGGGTTCGCCTCTAGAACTTCCGGCGTTACATAGATCGGTGCTTCCGCCCGTAAGGATAGAATCACAGCATCACTAGGCCGCGCATCGACTTCGTGGATCTTTCCTCTAATCTTAATCCACACGCTCGCGTAGTAGATGTTTTTACAAAGCGCAGTGACGGCGACTTTTTCAATCTGCATCTTTGCTAGGTCCAGTAATTTCGCCGTCAACTCAAAGGTTGCGGGCCGCGCCGTCGAGAGACCCGCCAAGAGCATGGCGATCGCATCGCCTTCGTAGGCACTAACCCAGATAGGAAGGATGCGATCGCCGAGTTCTTCTTTGAGCAGGATGACTCTAGCAACCCCAGCTTATGTTTTTTCCTCGGCCCGGGCAGCCACTCGACCTCGGGATCGTTCTTGGGTGCGCGTAACATGACATCGTGCACCGTGACTTTGATCATATCTGTCACCGGATATCAGCGGTGGCTACCACGTTCAATACTTCAGAAAGCGAGGAAATTGCGACGCCCTGCCATTCCGTAGCTTCGCGAAACAGTTCTTTTCGCCGGCTCGCAAAGGAGTTTCGGATCAGCACCGGATGAAGCCCGATGCTCCGAGCCACACTCAGCTCATAGTTCTCTCCGTCCGCGATATAAAAACATTGCTGGGAAATTTCGCCGAGGCGTTTACACACGAGATCAAAGATAGCCAGGTCGGGTTTCTTGAGATGCTCGCGACTGGAAAAAACCGCCGAATCCACAAGTTGAGCAAAGGGAGACTCGGGCCACAGAATCGGAATCTCGATCGAGCAATTGCTGAGAAGGCCGATTTTGTAACCCCTCTGCCTCAGTGCTTTTAGAGTAGCTACCGCATCGGGCTTGGGTTTGAGGGCACGCCGGATCTGGTTCAGGCGAATTTCTACCGCTTTCGCCAGTTCCTCGGCGCTGGGCTGAACACCGACAGCAATGCAAACGTGTTCTATAGCCGCTTCGACCGACTGAAATGTGCCGTCGATACGGAGCTTCGACGTCTTACGCCAATGCTCGATAAATTGCTCATGCGGCGCATTTACAGCAGTGGCGAGATCGGGGGTCATTGGACCGGCTGCTGCGACGAAATCGTCCACCAATGTGCCGAAGAAATCGAAAATAATGGCTCGGATCGTCACGTCACGAATCCACTCGTTTAACGCGGGGTTCAGTGATCGCCGTGATCTGAAAGCGAATCATAAAGATCACCCATTATATTTTCGGAATGCGCAAGGTTTTGCTGATCATCGCGCAGCCGTTGATGAAGAAGAGCAGCGAGAACGGATGCCAGTGAACGCCGGCAATTTCAAGCAAGCCGAGCGGCAATTGGTCGCCGATCCGATCGAAAAATACACACAGGGCAAGCAACACAACGAGAATCAGGCTCGAAGGGATTGGCGTTCCTTCATAGTATTTCACCTTACCGGCGGGGCCGGCGAGCTCGGCCGCGGTGACATTATAGCGGGCCAGTCGACTGATCCCGCAGCTCACGAAAAATATCAGCAAAACCACATCTACTGCGCCGCGCATACCCAAGGCGTACGCGAGGGCGGCGGGAGCAACACCGAAGCTCACGATATCGGCCAGCGAATCCAGTTCTTGCCCGAACAGAGACTGCTCACGGTGGTGGCGCGCGACTTTGCCGTCAGCTATATCCAGAACTAGCGCCAGCGGCAAAAGCCCGAGGGCGAGATAAATGCGCCAGTGCTCGGGGGCTGTCAGATAGCTCATGGCGGAGAAGACCGAAGACGTTCCTGCCGCGCCATTGGCAAGCGTGATCAAGTCCGCGAGCTGATAGCTGCGGAGCATCGAGAAGTGGACGTGTTTTTTTTCCTCGGCCATGGTTCGATCTCTTATAGACGGTGCGGTCGTGAGCTCGTCCTGCGGCCGGCTATTCCTGAGGAAAAACCTGGTAAAACTTCTGCGCCGCCTCGGCGCTGCCGCAGATATAGACCGCATCATCAGGCTCGTAACGAAAATCGGCAGCAAATTCGACCAGCAAGTGTTCGCCGCGCTCGATGGCGACAACCGTACAGCCTGTTTTGACGCGAATCTCGGATTCTCCCGGATGGTATTTTTCCAGGCCTCGCGTCGATACTTTGATGACGCGGAGCTCGGGATCGACGGCGACGGACTCTTTGCCGAGCAATCGCCAAGCGAGGAGTTGTCCGGAGACTTGACTGATGGAAAGCGCGAAATCTGCGCCGGCAGCATAGATGCGCTCGAGGTTTTCAGCTCGGTTCACTCGCGCAATCACCGGAACATCGGGAGCGAGATCTTTGAAGATCACCGTGGCGAAGAGCGTCGTGGAATCGGTATTCAGCGCCAGGATAACCGCCTGGACATTTTCGACTCCTGCTTGCTTCAAGAGTTGAGTATCGAGGACATTACCGACCCGATTCACAGCTGGGCCGGGCTGCGTGTCGATGAGAAAAGTTTCTTCGCCGGCATCCGTCAACAACTCGGCGACTTTGCGGCCCACTTCTCCGGCCCCGGCGATTAAAAACCGTCCGTGCCGCCGCAACTGCCGAGCTCCGGCGCAAACGGTCATAAAGCGCTGCAGACTTTCGGCATTGCCGACGAGCACCAGGATGCCGCCTGGCTCGAGACGCATCTCAGGGGTCGGCGGCGTGATCAACTTGCCACCGATCCATTGGCCGATGACGGTTACGCCCGTATGCTGGCCAAAGTCTGCTTCGGCCAAGGTTTTACCACCGAGGATACTGTCGCGCATAATGCGCGCTTCGCCAACCTGGAGTTTATGACCGAGATGCTGAATTCCGGCGACCGTTGGACTGACTTTTTGACTTGCGCGGGCCGCGAGAGCGGCGCCGAGCACGTGCCGTGGCGTATATGCGCCGTTCGCGCCGGCAAGAATCAGCGGCTCACGATGATACGGATCTTCGACTAACGCCAGGATCTCGCCTTTGAACCCGAGTTGACGAGCGGCAAGAATCGTCGCGGCGTTTCGATCATCTGTGCTATTGACAATCAGGGCTCGAGCCTGGTGCAGATGTGTCTTTTGCAGCACTCCTTCATCGATGTTGCCGTATATGACTCGATGGCCTTGTTCATGTAGGCGGCGCCCGTCATTTTCGTCTTCTTCGATTACGACGGTGGCGATGTTGGCCTGTTCCAATTCGGTCAGCAAAGTCGCGACCGGCGGACCGTAATCGAAAATCACTACGTGATCGCGGAGCATTGGGATTTGTTGAGGCAGACGAGTTTCGAACCGCTCTTCGAAAAACGGAATCAAGTAGAATGGAAAGACCAAAAAAACCAGAAATACGCCGATAAACTGCACCAGAACGACATAGGAAACCATGATCGGGTGGTTCCAGCCGGAGTCGCGGCCGTAGCCGGTCGTGGACAGCGATTCGCCCGCCCATTCCAAAGCGTCCCAGAAGCCGCGTGGCTTGCCTTCGAGGTAGGTCATGCCCACCATATAAAGCACGGTGGTGACAATCAGCAGAACAAAGAGCACGCCGAGCAAAATCAGCAGGCGTTTATGGGAGCGCAGCATTGAGCTTGTACTGGATTTTCGAAAAGTCCTGCTCGCTGGCCTTGTTTCTCCGTTTGCCGAGCAAGCAAGCAGCAAATTGCTAGCATGAGGTGAGAATGGTCTTCAAGTTTGTTCTTAAACTTATAATCGGAGAGCGAGCGGGTGAGAAAGTTCTGCCCCGATCATTTGTTCACACGGATGGACCAAGTTCCGGATTCGCTGCCGCCCGTCCACAAACCGTTGATGGCCTGTTTCGCCGCGGCGGCAAACAACTCTGAAAAGCGCACGTTGCGCATATGAGGAAAATCAGCGGACCAACTCCCGGAATACTCCGTTTCCCGGGATTCGGCGGCGGCGTGCCATACGCCGTTCCAGCCCGTCGAGTGTTTGTCCGCGCTCCAGGTACCCCGCATCATCGTCGAGCCATTGGGTCCGGTCAACGTCCATCCGCCAGCCGCGGTTTCGTTCGTGGCATTCGGTGTAACAGTCCAGGTGCCGCTGAAAATCCGGCCCTCAGGGGTACGGGCGCTCCAGGTGGATGAACCGGACTCTTTTTCGCGGAAACTATCTTTGGCTTCGTTGCTGATGACGACATCGATACCACGCACCCAGCCAATTAAGCCCCGCTTGGTCCGCACCATGTACCAGACCTGGCCGCCGATGGACTCGGCGATTGGAACCAGAATTTCGTCTTTTTCCAGAGTCGCGATGCGATCGGTTTCGGGATCTTGCCGGGCATACAAGGCAACGCCGGTTTCTCGCGCCGTCAGCACGGGAACCGATTCCGCGCCCTCAATACTGATGAGTGGCGTCAGCCAAAACAGAAGCGCGATCAGGAGGCCGGAACAAATACGCGCGCAGTTCATTCTCATCTCCTTGCTCGAAATGCTAAGAAAAATTACTGCGCGTCATTATAGTCTATTTTGGCGGCGGAGTGAGAATGAAACGTTCGCGGTGGCAGGCTGAAGATCGGAAACGACGAGACGGTATTAACCTAAAAAAGTAAATGCGACGACCAAGCAGCAAAAACAGCAGCGGAACAAGAGCACACCACCAAAAATCCCCTCTTTTGGCAAAGAGGGGATTTAAGGTGTTACGAAAGCACCGTGTTAGGTGGAGCTCGCAGGAGTTACGCTGCGGGCCGAAGCTCAACTACCGTTTCAGTCGGCTCAATAGCGGCATGCTCTTCTTCCCGGGCCAACAAAAAGAAATTGGCTGCAACTAGACTTCCGATGCAAACACCCGCGGACAAGCCGAACACCACAGAAGCCAGTAGCGCGAACCCACCTTCGGCTAGGGCATCCGCAGCGCCAACCCAGGTGATCGAGGCAGCGAAGATTGCACCGACAATAACCCCATGAAGACGATGTTTGTGCATGCGTTCCTCCCGACGATTTTTGAGCCTTGCTTGAGCAACCAGCGCGCCAGAACAAACCGAGAAAATACCTGCGAATTCTTCGATATGCCGGGACCCGATTCTCATTTCGGCGAAAATGCCTGCGAATTTTCCGATCGATAAGAAGCCGCGAGATGTCCGCCGGCCAAGCTAATTTTCTGTCGATGGGGTTGATCGGTAGACGCTCAGGCGAAGCGCATGATATACGAATAAGCACCATCATGCGGCTCTAGGTCCACGAGAACGCTCGTTTTCCTCCGGCCAATTTGGAGACTGCTCTGCGTTCAACATCGGCCAAGCAAGAAACACTTTCGGACATCGATCCAGCGCCAGAAACGCTTTCATATCCGCTCGAACTGCTGATTCGTCTGCGTGCTTTCGAAGCACTACGCCACCGCGAGTACCGGCTGCTTTGGTACGGCCAGGTCTTCGCGTCCATGGGCACTTGGATGGATCAGGTGACGCGCGGCTGGTTGATCTATGAGCTGACCAGTTCGGCGCTTCAGCTCGGAATGGTGCGCGGAATTCAGGCGATCCCGTTCCTCTTGCTGTCGCCGATCGCCGGCACTACCGCCGATCGTTACTCGCGGAAGTTCCAAGTCGTTGGGGCGCAATTCGCGAACGGATTTTTGTACGCGGTTACCGCCGTTTTGATTTTTACTGCCCTGATCGAGCCGTGGCATGTCTACGTGACGGCGTTTTTGATGGCCTGCGTCCAAGTATTTCTTCAACCCTCGCGGGCCGCAATGATTTCAGACACCGTGCCGGCCAAAACTTTAACCAACGCGATCGGACTCAACGCGGTGGTTTTCAACATGGCGCGAAGCACCGGGCCGGCACTCTCGGGTCTGCTGATCTCAATGTTCGGCACCGGAATATCGTACAGCGTGCAAGCGGTTTTTTTCTTAATGGCTACAATCTGGACCATGCAAATGAGCACGTCGCGTTACAACTCGCCGTTGCCTGACCACGAGACTCCTAAGGAAAGCTTCGGCCAAAGCATCATCGAAGGATGGAAGTTCAGCTGGCGGAAACTCGAAGTGCGCAGCGGTATTCTCGTAGTGATCATCGCGGCGTTGTTCATGATCCCGTTCAGCACTCTGCTGCCCGTGTTTGCCCGTGATTTGCTGCACGTCGGCGCACAAGGACAAGGATTACTGTTAACAGCGATGGGAGTAGGCGCGCTTGGCAGCTCTTTGATGATCGCCTCCCTCGGCGATCGCATGCCGCGCGGCCTATTAATGATCGGCGGCGTCGCGCTTTACGGCGTGTTGGTGATGGTTTTCTCATTCTCGTCATGGTTTTCTTTTTCCATGGCGCTGATGGCGATCATCGGAATTTGCCACGTCAGTTCCCATGCTCTGGTGCAGACGGTGATCCAAACCTATTCGCCTCCCGAATTCCGCGGTCGGACGATTGCGATTTTTCACATGACGCAAGTATTGCTGTTGCTCGGAGGATTGCTCGTGGGCGCCTTGTCGGCGTTAATGGGCGCGCCTCTGGCCGCCGCTTCCATGAGCATGGTCGGTACGTTGTGCATGATCATGCTGTATATCGCTGCGCCGCAGGCGCGCGACATCAAGTAACCCACAAACAGATTTAGACTATTGGAGCGTTTCTGGATCCATCGTCCGGCGAAAAATTCATTGCGGCGCCCGAAAACACGAACGGAGCTCGGACAGTGCCGGTGCGCGGCGGCCGAGGGCGACTTGCGTCTCTATCGCGGATCCGTGCGCTGGCCTCGCTCCAGCACCGCAACTTTCGTTTGCTGTGGCTCGGTCACTCCCTGACCTCGATGGCTTTTTGGATGGATCAAGTGTCGCGTGGTTGGTTGATTTACGAGCTGACCAATTCGGCGCTCCAACTCGGAATGGTGCGGGGTATTCAAGCATTGCCGATTTTGTTTTTGTCTCCGGTAGCCGGGAGCGCCGCCGATCGCTTGTCGCGCAAGAAACAGATCGTGCTATCGCAAGTCGTCGATGGTTGCATGTACGGCATGCTGACATTGCTGATCTTTACCCAGGCGATCAAGCCCTGGCACGTTTATCTGAGCGCATTTGTCATGGCGGTGGACCAGACTTTTCTGCAGCCCGCCCGCGCAGCCATTATCGCTGATGCCGTGCCGCGTGATCACCTGACCAATGCAATCGGCCTAAATTCGATGATTTTCAATACGGCGCGGAGCACCGGGCCGGCGCTCGCCGGGATTTTGATCGCCAAGTACGGAACCGCCGGATCGTATGCGACGCAAGCGATTTTTTGCGCGCTCGCAACGCTTTGGACGATGCAACTTCGATCGCGCACGACATCGCCGGCGGCCGCCGACGATAGTACAGCGAGCGAAACTTCGTTTTTGCTCAGCGTCGTCGAGGGCTGGAAGTTCAGTTGGCGCAATGAAGAGGTGCGAACCGGACTAATGGTCGTGATGCTGGTGGCGCTGCTGATCGTGCCCTTTACGACGCTCTTGCCGATATTCGCTCGCGATATTCTTTCCGTCGGCGCGACGGGGCAAGGACTTCTCTTGACGGCGATGGGCGTGGGCGCGTTGAGCAGCGCGGTTACGATCGCGTCCTTGGGGGATCGCATGACGCGGGGACTTTTTATGCTCGCGGGCGCGGCTGTCTACGGCCTCGCCGTAGTTGCGTTTGCCGCTTCGCCATGGTTTCGAATTTCCATGCTTCTGATGGTGATTATCGGGGTCGCCAATGTTTTTTGTAATGCGCTCGTGCAAACGGTCATTCAAACCTATTCGCCATCCGAATTCCGCGGCCGCACGATGGCCATTTTTCAGCTGAGTAATGTGGTGATGACCTTTGGCAGCATGTTGCTGGGCAGTCTGGCGATCGTCCTTGGAACCCGATGGGCGGTCGGGCTGATGGGCGCTATCGGCTCACTGATGGTGCTCCTGATACACGTGACGATGCCACGCGCATGCCGCATCCGGTAAAAGCAGCACCGGCCGGGAACGGAACATGGAAAGTGATAGAGGCAAGTTGTCGCTAACCGAAGAGATCCTCGAGCCCGATCTGCCGATCTGTGATGCGCATCATCATTTGTGGGAGCGGGCGCCGAATCGTTATTTCCTCAGTGATTTGGTTGCCGATCTCGGCAGCGGTCATAATATCGTCGCGACCGTCGCGGTCGAGTGCGGCTACGGCTACCGGAAGTCTGGAGCCGACGAGCTAAAACCGGTCGGTGAGACCGAGTTCTTAGAGAGTGTCGCGCTGCAAGCTCGCTCCGATCCCATGATTACAACACGTATCGCGGCTGGCATTGTCGGTTTCGCGGATCTTAGCTTGGGCGATGGCGCGGCGGCCGTGCTCGCGGCTCATCTCTCGCTGAGCGACCGCTTCCGCGGTATTCGTTATTCGACCACTTGGGATGGCAGCGGCGCGCTACGAAATGAGACGCCATCGGGCATGCTTCTCGATCGACGCTTTCGGCAGGGATTCGGCTGGCTTGAAAAGTTCAATTTGAGCTTCGATGCCTGGCTCTATTATCCACAGCTGCCGGAGCTGGCGGATTTGGCGCGCGCGTTTCCCGAGGTGGTGATCATTGTCAATCACATCGGCGCGCCGTTGGGTGTCGGACCTTAT
>Ga0075424_100005447_pt1 | contig 12152 bp, 10 predicted proteins | sample SoiMethybrSBSTD3_FD_75301 | JGI IMG/M metagenome (GOLD analysis project Ga0075424, IMG submission 75301) | Bulk soil microbial communities from a Populus tree surrounding site in Tennessee, USA - Soil MetaG P. TD hybrid SBSTD3 | ecosystem: Environmental > Terrestrial > Soil > Tree plantation... | reverse complement strand
TTTGGTCCTAAGAATGCCATAGTGGTTGGAGATTTAAGTCCACTTGCCACTACTTCGTACTTTAGGTTTGGATCATCAATATTTATCGCACCTCTAGATCTGGCTATCTTTGCTATAGCCAGTTTAGGAGGATAATGATTATACGTTGCAACAAGTAGTATAGCTAATAGTGCCAAAAACAAAACTGATTTATAAAAATACGTCATAGTTGGGTATATACAAAAAAGTGTCGTATATAATAGCCTACCGATGTAAAAATCGATACCTAAAACTTATCAAACCTATCAATTGTTGCTACCATTTAGTATCATAGTAAGCAAGATCAGGTAAATCATCATGTTAGTACATACCCTAAAAACAAAACTCAACAATTCTATATCTAAAGTAGGTGGAAAAGTGCAAGAAGCTTTATATTTTTATTACTTGTATCTAGCATTAACTATTCATGTTAACGCAGACATACTATAACCCAGTTCCAAGACATTTATTCGAAATGATTGTCATGAGAAACTCTCATTACGATCTCTCTTGCTCAATTGTTTTTAATGAATCAAATATAGAACTTGCTCCATTATTTTTAATATATCTGGGAACATGACTAGACTTATCATTGCAAAACTTAAAAAAATCCATTATTGGATAGCAGGTGCAGCAATAACGATGGTCTTAGTTGGTGCAGTATATGCTCATGCTCAAAGTAAAAACCATTTAGGCGCTTTTGGCGATACTGCTAACATAAATGATGACCTCTATATACAGGCAGTAAAGAATCTGACTAAATCTGTTCCTAAAAATGAGACTTTAGTGGTTACAGCTAATTCCGCTGTAATAAAATATTTTAGCGATCATCCTGTGAAGGTTCCTTGGAGGGGAAAGGTAACATCTGAAAAAACACTTTTAACATGGATGTCAAATCTTGGTTACAAGTATTTAGTGGTAGTTTATACTCATGGAAAAGGAACTAGTATTACAGAATTAAGACCGATATTTTCAAATAAAGGCTTAAGGGCGTTAAGTGCTGATTTCCAGAAATTAGGCGAAACTAGAACGGAGTCTGCTAAACTTCTTCTATATAAAAAAATAGAGCAACTTTAGGTGCGGCATTATGGCACTAGAAAATCACAACAATCTAAGAAGAAACGAAAACAAAAATATTCTGAGCTTCCTCAAATCATATGGCATTGATATTGCTTTTGTAATTTTTTGTATATTTCTTGCTCTTTATTATACTGACTTTATTTCTGTTCTCAGAGTACCAAGCCATGATGGCACTGTATATCTTATGAATGCTCATGATTGGCTGAACAATGAACCTCTAGATGAGATTTATAGGCCCCCGCTGATCTCATGGATTATTGCAGGCATTTGGTCTATTACCGGTGAAAACTGGCTTCTAGTCAAGGGACTGCAAGCAATGTTCACTATTGGCGCAGGAGTCGTCTTGTACATTCTCCTAAGAAAATACAAAGGGAACGTCTTTGCATTTGGTGTTACAGCGCTTACTATGATTAATGGACCGGTATTCTTATTCAGTACCCAGATTCTGACCGAAGGTCTGGCACTTTTCTTTCTTGTTCTCAGCATGTATTTCCTTAAAAGTCGAAAAGAAAAATATTGGTTTTTGGCTGGTATAACAATTGCATTAACATTTGCATCAAGATATCCAGTTTTTCTTCAAGCGATTGCAATTTTTGCTGTAGAAAGTATACTTTCCAGAAAGCCAAAACTTGCGCTTAGAACAATCTCATCAGGCGTACCTGCTCTCATACTTATTGCACTGGTAGTGTATTTAAAAGCTGGTACATTTACGACTGCACTTTCAAAAGATACAACAATTGACCCGTTTTTATCTCCTTATTATCTTGTAAATTCTATTAATATATGGGGTCTCCCCTTCCTGCTTGTACCTATTGCCTTGATATATAGAAGAACATATGACGACAAATTTAACTACAGCTTTATTGTATGGTTTGTTGTTTCTCTTCTGTTTTGGAGTGCTAGCAGCAGCAACTGGCAATTCAGATTTGCAATCCAGTATACTCCCGCAGTTTATTTCTTATCAATACTCGCAATTGAAAATATTGTAAAGAGTGGTATATCTATCAACAGCACCATCGTATCATATCATGGTGCAATTAGGTCACGCTTAAGACGTATAAAACGAATTTCCAAGTATGAGCTATTTGGGGATTTCGGTAATGAATAGCTATAGATCAAGGTTTAATAAAATTACTTGAGTAAAAATGCAGAGATTATTACATGCTACATAGATGCCAAGTTCTCAATTATCATAAGACAAATATCCGAAAATAGTGTTATATTGGTTTAATAATCACAACATATGAAAAGTCACAGATGTAATTAGAGCGTCTAGAAAAATACTATAGAAGGTTTCTATACTTCAATTTGTGAAAATCCGGTTGTATAAGTATGATATCGCAGTTAACTGAAACAGTAACAGTTCCCATTAATCCATACACCATCGTGATCCAAGTGTAATCTTCTTTAATGACAGATTAAGTCAATCCCTGTTATTACAGCAATTATTTAAATATGTGCTCCAATTGTAACCGGCTCATAGTCTCAATGCCTGAATCGTCAAATACATATTGTACGTGTCTAGTTGCGCTGCCAGAAAAATGATGTACTAGTTTCATGTTATTAACATCTATGCATATAAGATTTAGTTGTATTGAGCTAACATGGTGTAAATGGCAATGATAGTCATCTCAACAGCTTTTGTAACAATTACGATTTTAGGCCACCTTAACAGCCATTCTAGGAAATTCTGGCTCAGCATATGCCCAGGCAGCTGCAACAATAACAAATCAAACAGAGAAAACAACAACGTCAACACCATCGAATCAAGCATCACAATCTATAAGAGGTGCTATAACTGATACTGGACAATTCTTAAACAACGCAACACAGAAAGTAGCCGGCTCAAAATCGGCGCAAACCATTGTAAATGAAAGCTCAGATGTATTAGGTAATGCAACAGTAGCTACGAGGAAGTACTTTAGTTCCAAATGAAAGGATATTATTCTGACTCCGCAAGGTATTGTTTTATTTATCATCATCCCCACCCAACTCAAACAATTCTAATACTAATTTTTCTTTCATCCCTTTGATGCTTTTCTAGTTGCATTACTGATATTGATCTAATCTGATTGTGCACACTTAATAATTAGAAATGTGCTCATGTTGACGCTTCTATGTAGGCACTTTGATCTTTGTGACTAATGTATGCTACAACATTCCATCTGTATGCAAATTATCTAATAGTGGAGTTAGCTCTTTCCCTAATTCTTTCTCTCCAAGTGTCAGTTCTGAGTCTATACTGAGCGCAATTGAAAGCATATTCCTATCTTCTCTAGCAGTAAATATTGTGGCACCAGATATGCAAAATTTTGAATGATTTGCTTCTAACCACTTTCTCCATGTCTTAGCTCTTTGGAGATTTATATCTAAGGCTTCGATAGTATAATCTAGATCCAGACCTTCCGTATTATCGAGTAAGCTAAGCCTAAGCATGGGAACCATAAGATTGCCTCCCATAATCTTTTCATGTGCTTTATTCATTCTTTCGATTAATTTATCCTCCTCCTCTTCATGTTGTTGTTTGCTGCTAGTGTTTTGGCGCTGTAACGAACTATATTGTGGAAAGAAATATCCTGCTAATTTCTTGTCCGAATCGTAAATCTTGTATATTAAGTATTCGTACTCTATTTTCCATTTAAGCTTCTTGTTGTCCCTTCCAAACAAACAAAGACGATCTGTAACTAGTCCATATTTTTAGATGATGCAGTATACAACGTATATTGTATCTATTTATAATACGACTCATCATTAACTTATCAATAGTTGATTTTCCTTAACTGACAGGATTTGGCTTTTTATTTTTGTCTAAGACAGCTAATATTGCTATCTCCAACTCATGAATAACAGACTCGACGTTCACCGGATTGCTACGAAGAATTGCACCTGCAGCAAATTTGTGACCACCGCCTTCATACAAGTTAGCAGAGATATCACTACATGCAATTTTTTCATTATTTCGCCTAATGCTTACCTTGCCTTCAGTACTGTAAAATATTGCAAGATCTGCCTGTGTATTTTGAAAAACTTCTTCTGAGAACAAACTAGTTTGTATGTAAGGCGAAGATTGTATGAATACGACCTTTATATCTTTCAACTGTTTAATATGCATTGTAGAAAGTACTTGTTGTTTTGCACTGTCACGCAGGAGTACATACTTATTATACTGGTTTTGCATTTCAATATCCCATAAAATTCCTCTAGCCGACTTTTGTGCAAGGTCTGAGAGCCTGTCATAGAAGTTTGAAAAATTATGATAATATCTAATAAGCTCAGAGATCGGAGTTAAATATTGATCCTTTGTAAAAAAATCCGTTGTATGAGCTATGCTGGCCAGTTTAGCTGCAATATCGTTTCCTGGCAAGAAAGTTTCATACATCAGGTCGGCAGCACATTTTTGACCAGAACTGTTTATTACAAGCCCAATATATGGTTTAAGTGCATCTATCGCTTCCTGTGACCATAGATGATGATCAACCCAGATTGTTTGCCATCCATTTTTCTTTGCGTTCGAAAAGATATTTTTACAAGTATCAATTAGGTTATCGTTAAGTCCAAGGTCGGAGATGATAAAAATGCCTCCTTCTTTATTAGGGGAAACTGCAGAATAAACAAAATCTCCCATTTTGTTAAAGTTTTCCATTCCATAGCCGAGAAATATAGTACGAGCTTGAGGATAACGAATCAATCCAATGGCCGCTGAAAAGAGTCCGTCTACATCAGACTCATGTGAAAAAATAATAACCCTCATGTTGCAATGGATATATTATTTGACGATTATTAAGACCTTAACTAGATTTACTAAACGTAGGCTGTTTACTCTGCATTGATAATAGAAGTACGAAAGTGGAATTTTCGGGTAGACCACACCTGAAAAAGGAACATCTCATCAAAGATGCTTATCTGCTGTTGCCTCCCCTGTTAGATGCAGTACTAATAATACAACAATTATAAATCATGCATATTGGCATTTGGGTTAAAGAATTTTTCGTCAATTGTGGCAAACCAATTCTCCCAATCTCTTCAAATGTTTCTAATTCTGTTTCTGTGAAGGTATTTTTCTAGCACGTTATTTAGCACTTTCTTACTTGTCTACACCAACTTTGTAATACATTTTTCGTTGATCTCGTTTCCTTAAAGATTTCGTCTTGTGATATCAAGGATTTAAAATCTGAAACCATGAGTGGAGAATTATTAAGAACTACTACGCATTTAATACCTGCGTTATTTGCCGCTTGAACTCCTAACGGGGCATTTTCTACTACAATTGTTCGAGATGGTTTTAGGTTCATTTTTCTTAGTGCTATTGTAAACGAGTAAGGATCGGGCTTACCTTTCTCAATATCATCAGCAGTAATTATTATGTCAAACAACGTTTTGCCAAAGCTCCTGTAGATTATTGTTTCGACATCTTCTTTTGCAGAGCCGCTAACAACCGCTTTAGAACACTCTAAAGAAGCAATGATCTCCTTAGTGTCATCATAGGGACCAATACTTGAGATTGTTTTAAAAATTTCATTTTTCTTATTATTAACCTCCTCTACGAGAGAATGATTGTTAAATCCTTTTTGTTCAAAAATCGTCTTGACTAAATCACTGCCTCTCATACCTTCGAGCAGGTAAATCATTCTTTCATCAACTTTAATATTTGCTACTTCCCTAAATGCAATCTCCCACGCCTTATAATGTGCCGGCATTGAATCTACTAATACACCGTCCAAGTCAAAAATAATACCATTCACTAAATATCGCATATAGAATACCAAAATTTATTTATAAATTAAGCTAATATTTTATTGCGGAATTACTACTCTTGAACGAAATTAATTTGCCAGTGTTAGACTAGACGCTGATATGTGCAATAAGTGAAGGTGCATATCGATGAAATTTTTCTCGTTGAAGCAAGTTGTTGAATTAATTAAATTAGAATTAGCTGCTTCGCATACTTTTTAATTGGTTTAATGTTTTATAGTATTGTACTGAAAGCAGAATACGAATATTATTTATTTAACGTATGATAAATAAGACATGCACTCATTGTTATTAATATATGCAAATTCAATTTCGGTACCTGTATTAATTACGAGTAGAATTTGGCGTCTTATGTTATGGCTGAGTTAACGAAGCTTTTCAAGTTCTTTGTCATCACGATAATACTCTGGATTTAATCTAAAGCCCTTTGTCATCTCGTACGGTACATCGCTCAGCTTTAGATAATATTCCATCTTTTTTTTCTTTAGTTGTCTTGAAAGCCATAATACAAACTGTTGCTCTATCATATTGCCTTCTTCCTTCTCTATGTCAGGGTGAATATCAAGTAACTGTTCTACAAAATTCGGATCAAAGTAAATCTGAAAGAAATCCCAACCCATCGCACTACCTGTAGAAGAGCATTCACATTCGCTCTTTGTGTGAGTACCCCATTCCAGCTCGCCTATAAATTCCATTATTTTTTGTCTTTCCTTTTCAAAATGAAGACATGAGCCTGAAATTACTATCATAGGTGCCTTTTGAGCAAATTTTCTTCTCAACTCGATCCAATATAAAATCGTCACTATTAAATATAAAAGTAGTGTTATAATTTGACTAGGTGTCTAGCTAACAAGGTATCGTTGAAGGATGTTATTTGTTCTCTCTATTCCTAGATCAAGTATGTAATTTCCAATTCTAGGACCTCTATCAGAGTTTATAAGCATCTTATATAGCAGAGTAAAGAGCTCTTTAGGTTCCATTCCATTATTTCTAGCTATATCGTATACTTTGGATTGAAGGTTTTTAGGCGATTCAGGTTTCTGTTCATAACCTACAAAGGCATTTGTGGTGTGAATTAAATCCAGAATCGCCTTTTTGTAGTTATCTTTTATCTCGATCTCGAATTTTTCCTCTTCTAAGAAATCTTCAGACCAATTACACGCAAGCTCAATTTTTCTTGTTAGATTGTCTGTTTTAACCTTCGTCAGTCCGTATTTTCTTAACCTCTCATAAATTTTATCGATCTTTTTTTCGTCACCAGAAAATAAAGAAGCTTGCTGTACAAGAATTCTATAAGGTACATGTACATCAGGCTCAATTGGTGACTTTAGATGATTGATAAATTCATAAACTCCTTTTATTTTTATCAACTTTGCATGGTTATCTTCTTTGATCTTTCCAAAATACACATCTTCATAAATATCATATTCATCCATCAATATTGGTATGTCATCAATTCCAACATGTCTTGTTCCTGTTATACGCTTGAATAGCAGTAGTAAAATAGACTGTGGAGTGCCGTATCTTAACCATGTTTGAGGAGTAAGTACATTGCCTGCAGATTTGCTTATCTTTTTGCCTCCCTTGTCTAGAAACATTTCGTACTTTATGTGCAAAGGATGAGCGTAATCTAGAATTTCATTTGCAACCCAATCATTAATGCGCACAGAGTCCATTATATCTTTACCATAGGCCTCAAACCGAATATCAAAAGCTTGCCACCTTGCAGCAAATTCCACCTTCCATGCTAGTTTTCCATGTCCACTCCGTATATCTACTGCTCCACAGTGCCCACATCCTTTCAGATCTTTATCACCTATTCTACTTCCAGTGCATGAGTAAAGTACCTTTTTTTCATCAGGTAAATATTTCTCAGCTTTTGCGACATACATTTTACCGCAATTTTGACATATAGGAAAATATGGTAGCACATCCTTATACTTCTCCTGACCCACTAAGTCAGTTATTTTATGACCTAGGCGGATGCTGTTTTTTAATATGGTATCTATTTGCTTCACGAGTGCTCCCTTGTTATAAGCATCTGCTCCACTTTGAAAATAATATTTTACACCAATCTTGTCTAGTCCATCTAATAATAATTTGCTCATATGAGCACTATATGATGCATGACATTCGCCAAAAGGATCCGGAATGTTTGAAACTGGTTCTGCTATGTGTTCTTTGAGCCATTCTGGCAAACCTACTGGGACCTTTCTCAACCCATCCATATCATCAGAATACGCGATCAATTCTGCTTCATATCCAAAGTTTTTGAGAGCCAGTGCTACCCCGTATGCCCTAATTGCATCACCCATACTGCCTATATGAGGAATTCCAGAAGCTCCTAGGCCACTTTCTACCCTTATTGTCTCTAATCTTCGTCCTAGATTCTTTTCACGCTCTATGAGGTTATGAGCTACTTTATCAATCCACGTCCCTTTACCTATTATTTCGTCTTCCATTGAAATGTCTTTAAAGTCATTTTTGTACCAGCGATTATTTATATCAAGGTGTGTGATATTACGCATTAGAAAAGACGAGTGCCACTGTTACTACAGATTCAAAATGCATATATATTAAATAATGAATTTAAAATATAATTTAGTTTGAAAAACAAAAAGTTGCTTTTATATATCGTTATTTTCTTCAATAATTCATGTCAACGAGAGCATCATGTGCGAATATTTTGACTGTGTGCATAATTCTTGCTGCAATTATCGTAATATTAACAGGATCTGGAAGTTTTAGGATTGCTCAAGGCCAAACAAACGACACATCATTAACACCAGCAAACGACACATCATTAACACCAACAAACGACACATCATTAACACCAACAAACGACACATCATTAACACCAGAACAAAAAGATGCAATATGTAATCCTAATAATCCATTATCAAAGCTTAATCCTGTTAATACAACTGAGTCAAAGATATGCGGTATTCCAGTAACTCTAAAGCCATCAAACATGACATCAGCAACAAATACAACAGCGGGAACAGAAGCACCACCATCAGCAACTTCTATAGCACCATCAGCGGTTCCTTCAACATGAATAGTTAACTATATCTCACTTCTGACCTTGTAGTCTTCCTTTAGCTGTTCATTAACATTCTCAATTGGAATCATCAGGAAAATATGTTTTGATCTGTGATCGTATTGATATATTACGAAATGGATAAGGAGCAACTGCCTATCGCCTATGAGCGTACATGTCTCTGTCATAATTCCAAGTTTTCTATAACCACAGTTATTGGTATTATTGTCAAGCTTCAATACGTAAAAAGATTCATAATAATTATTTATACTATTACGTCGTTATCAGATCAAAGGAAATTCTCATACATTATAGAAATTGTATTAAAACGAGTTCTCTTACGTTATGCTTATAGCAACTTACTTACATAAGGTCCATTTTTGATATATCCTAGTTTTTTGTAATACTCTCTAGTTCCTACTGCGCTTATAACAGACAATTTGTGTACCCCGAATTCCTCCTTTGTAATTTTCTCCGCTTCCTCCATCAACCGAAGCCCATATCCCTTATGCTGAGAAGATTCTTTGTCGCCAGCTTTTCCTACATTTAACATTTGACCATATATATGCAGTTCCCTTACAATTGCAGCGCAAGAAGAGCCACTATCGTAATCCTTAAGTTCTTTTCTATAATTACCCATAATTTTGCGTAATCGCAAAAAGCCCAGAATAGTTAGCTTATCGACACTTTCAATGGATAAAAATACCTCGAGACCATTTGAAGCTAAATAATCAATTCTATACATCTTTATTTCCTTGTCCGAAAGAAATCTTCTTTGTAAACCTGCCTCTCTGCATCTTATGCACTTGCATCTTAAGCCCATTCTATGCATTTTTTTTAGAACCATCTGTCTAAGATTGCCACTCTTGGGACCAGCTATGATATCTTTAGGTTCTATCTCGCGTTGAATTCGCATTATCCTGACCCATGATGGTACAGCTTTTTTCACTTCGAACAAAACATGCATTAGATCACTATCTGAATAAGGTTGGTATTTTCCCTGCATGTATAGCTTATACAAGCCAGTGTGTTTAACAACAAGTGTCGGGTAAATCTTTAACATGTCTGGTTTGAATTTAGAATCCTGAAATAATGTTTGAAAATCTTCTATATCTTTTTCTGGAGATGAGTTAGGTAGACCTGGCATCATATGGGCAACGATTTTATATCCTGCATCGCGAGCAATTTGAAAAGATTCTATTACATCTTTTAAGGTGTGCCCACGATTAACAGCCTTGTAAACCTCATCCCGTAAGCATTGAACTCCTATTTCTATGCGTGTAACACCCAATTCAAGCATTATATCAATTTGCTTTTGCTTACAGTAATCCGGTTTTGTTTCTACGGTGAATCCTACGCATCTATTTTTTGCAGTTTCATTATTAATAATGGCCTCTTGTAGAGTTGCAGAAGGCTTTACTTCGTTGAGTGCATCAAAACATGATTTTGAAAAATCCTTCTGATACTGTATTGGCATAAAGGGAAAGGTACCACCGACTATTACAAGCTCTACTTTACCAGTGTCATGTCCTCTTGCACGTAATTGAAATAGCATGGATTGGACCTGTCTATATGGATCATAGCCAGATTTTTGAGCAGATCTTGCGGAAGGTTCAGTTCCTATGTAGCTTAGCGGAGTATTGAATTCAGTTCCACCTGGACAGTATATGCATCTGCCTTGTGGACATTCAAATGGTTTGGGCATTACTGTAATTACTGCTATGCCAGAGGCCGTCTTTGCAGGCCTGACCATCAAGACTTTCCTATAATGACTATCAGCAGGAAGACATTCAATTATACTCTCATTTTTTGGTAAAGTACAAAGATGATATTTTGATGCTATATCCTTTACAATTTTAGATATCGCCTTGGCTGACAGATCCTCCTGCTCTTGAATTTGTTCAGCAACGGACTTACATACTATGGTATAGTTATAGTCTGCTTGTGAAGATATCCCAGCAGTTTTTTGATCCATTAGCGACGTTTTGAAAAGGATGACAATCAACAAATATTAATTTTTGTATATTTAACATTTAGTCACTATATTTGCTTAGATACTACCGTCGTTAATGATGATATTCATACCAGGGAGCGATATTATTCTTGGTGAAAAAGTAATGCAAAGAAATAGCCCTGAAAATGACATACAAGATTACAAAGAATAGAAGAATCGGAGAAATTAATTTCTCATAAAGGTCTGCGAATTGTGCAAATTATACTTCGTGTAATTGCTATCGGGATAGAATATGTTTACGGATCTCCCACAGTACTATTTCTACCCATGACTAAAAATAAGAAATCATTTTTATTTCTGTATAATTCTGGGATAAGACTGTTCTCCAAGACAAAATCCAGTTACCTTGTCTAATTTTTCCTATAGTGCCTATAGTATCTCGTTTCTTCCATCTATTTTGGCTATGACTCTTCCGTATTTATTCTTCTTTTTATCGGGTATTATTCCTATTTGAGTACAAGCCATATTATATTTTTCGAATATACTGATTACAGGATCAACATAACGTCTTTGAAGTATTATGCAAAATCCTATTCCCATGTTGAATGTCCTGTACATTTCTTTTGTTTCAATGTGTCCATCTACTTGTATCTGTTTGAATATTCCATTACTATATGGTAAATTGTCGAGTTTATAGTCCACGTTCATATTTAGACGAGTCAGTTTTGCAAAAGACCCGCCAGTGATATGGGCAAAACCATGAATCGAAATATGTACTTGATTCAATATATCCATTACTGGTTTCTTGTAGATTATCGTAGGTACAAGCAACTCTTCTCCGACTGTATGAATAAGATAGGGTGCCGTATCTTCCACAGAATACTTTGAGAGAAGAACTTTACGAGCTAGTGTATAACCATTTGAATGTAACCCACTGCTTTCTACTCCCAAAATTACGTCGCCAGTCTTGATTTTATCACCCAATATTAGATTGGACTTTTCAGTAACTCCAAGCACTGTACCAGCTAAGTCGAATGCATTTTCACTTGTATCACTAATTAGATCGGGCAAGATGGCAGTCTCTCCTCCAATTATTGCCATATCCGATTGTTTTGCCCCTTTAACCAGACCTTTCGTAATCTTTCTTACAAGATGATCGTTTGCAGATTTCAATGCGATGTAATCTATAAACGCAAGTGGCTGTGCACCAACACAAATTACATCATTAACATTCATTGCAATACAATCGATTCCTATGCTATCAAAGCGTCCCATTAATTGAGCTACTATTAACTTTGTTCCTACTCC
>Ga0075424_100005446_pt1 | contig 12152 bp, 10 predicted proteins | sample SoiMethybrSBSTD3_FD_75301 | JGI IMG/M metagenome (GOLD analysis project Ga0075424, IMG submission 75301) | Bulk soil microbial communities from a Populus tree surrounding site in Tennessee, USA - Soil MetaG P. TD hybrid SBSTD3 | ecosystem: Environmental > Terrestrial > Soil > Tree plantation... | reverse complement strand
AATCATTCATCGCGACCTGAAGCCGGCCAACGTGAAAGTGCGCGAGGACGGCACTGTGAAGGTGCTGGACTTCGGTTTGGCGAAAGCGATGGAACCGGCCGGCACTATAGCGCCGAGCGTGTCGCAGTCTCCGACGATTACCACACCCGCGATGACGCAGGCGGGAATGATCCTCGGGACCGCCGGCTACATGAGTCCCGAGCAGGCGCGCGGTAAGCCGCTGGACAAGCGCGCGGATATCTGGGCGTTCGGTGTGGTGCTGTATGAAATGCTGACGGGCAGGCGCCTCTTCGCGGCCGATTCGGTCCCTGAAACGCTGGGGCGGATCTTCTCGCACCAGCCGGACCTGGCGCTGCTGCCAGCCGCGACGCCCGCGCGTGTCCGCGGGCTGATCGCGCGATGCCTCGTCAAGGATCCCCGTCACCGTCTGCGCGACATCGGCGACGCGCGACTGGATCTGGCTGATGCTCAAAGCGCCACCCCCGAAAACAACCTGCCGCCCGGTGTGGCGCCGAAAGGGCGCGAGCGGCTGGCATGGGCCTTGGCCATATTGATGGCGCTCGTCGCCGGCGTGTTGGGTGTGCAGGCTCTTCGCCCGGCTCCCGTCGCTTCCGAGACGCACCTTACGATCATCACGCCTCCAACGAGGGACGCGACGCTCGCGATTTCGCCCGATGGGCTGAAGGTTGTCTTCGTGGCCCAATCCGCTGGCCAGTCTCAGTTGTGGCTGCGGTTACTCGATTCCCCGGCGGCGCGACCGTTGGCGGGGACCGCGGGCGCATCATCTCCGTTCTGGTCGCCCAACAGTCGTTCTCTCGGGTTTTTCGCTGACGCCACGTTCAAGCGCATGAATCTCGATGACGGATCCATTCAGGCACTCATGGCCGCTGCTTCGGGTCTGGGGGGCGCGTGGAACGACGACGACACAATAATCTTGTCGACGAACCCAGGCACCTCCATTCTCCGCGTCCCCGCTGGAGGTGGTGAACCGACCGCTGTGACGCGATTCGATTCACCGCAGCAGAGAAGTCACTCGTCGCCTCAGTTCCTGCCCGATCAGCGTCACTTCCTCTTCTTCGTCGCGGGCACCTCAGAAGCACGTGGCGTCTATATCGGTCAGCTCGATTCACCGGACACCAAACGACTGTTCGACGCGGACACGCCAGCTGTGTATGCCTCCAACGGACAGTTGCTGTTTGTCCGTGGCGAGAAACTGCTGGCACAACGCTTTGATCCGGAACGGCTCGAAGCGAAGGGAGACGCGGTCCCGATAGCCGAACACATGAACGCCGGGACCGCGTTGTCTGCATCCGCTGCCGGGCCTATCGTCTATCGCACACCTTCCCCTGATAGTGGACGGCGGCAACTCGTGTGGATCGATCGGTCTGGCAGGGTAACCGACACGGTGGTTTATCCCGATAGTGCGTCGCCAGGTCCGGCACTGTCTCACGATGGCCGCCGCGTTGCACTGTTCCGCTATGCCAACGGGAACATGGACATCTGGTCGTATGAGACCGTCCGTCGTCGCTGGGACAGGCTTACCTTTGACGCGGGAGATGACATCTTTCCCCTGTGGTCTCCCGACGACGGCAGTATCGTGTTCGGCTCACGGCGTGGCGGTATGAATCTTTACCGGAAGCTCCTCAGTGGCCCACCTGGAAGTGAGGAGCTACTGCTCTCGACGTCAGAAGCGAAGTTCCCGATGGACTGGTCACGCGATGGACGTTTCCTGCTCTACGACAGCGTGGGTCCCAAAGGGGGTGTGGACATCTGGGCGCTGCCTCTCGAAGGACGAAAGGCGTTCGCGGTTGTTCAAACGCAGTTCAACGAGCGTCTCGGGCAGTTCTCCCCAGACGGAAAGTGGATCGCCTACCAGTCCGACAAGACCGGCCGCTTCGAGATTTACGTGCAGCCCTTTCCAGGTACCGGAGGTGACGTTCCCGTATCAACCAATGGTGGCACGCAGGTGAGATGGAATCCCCGCGGGACCGAATTGTTTTATGTTGCGGCGGATGACCGATTGATGGCGGTGCCGATCCGTGTTCCTTCAAACGCGACGATGTTCGAAGTTGGCGAGCCGCTTCGGTTGTTTGGCACGAACATGGGAGGCACGATCCCAGGTACGAACAGACACGCCTACATGGTCGCGCCGGACGGCCAGTCTTTCGTGATCAACTCGGTTCCGGAAGAAGCCAGTACCTCTCCCATCACGGTCATCCAGAATTGGAAGCCGACAACGAGTAAGTAGCGCCCGATCCCACCGCTACGAGAGGATCAACGAAGTCCGCGTGATCCCGCTCGACGGGCGTCCACACGCCAACGTTCGGATTCGCTCACACATGGGCGACGCGCGCGGCCACTTCCAGGGAGAGCAGTGCACGCCCGATCACCAAATTCCGGGCACGAGCAGCTTTGTCCTTGCCACATAGGCCGCGTATTCGTCGCCGAATGTCTCGAGCATCATCCTTTCCTCTGCACGGATGCGAAACGCGAAGAGAATCCCAATCGCTACGAAGTATGACGGCCCTACAACCCAGTTTGGAACCACGAGTGCTTGGCCGATGGCGTAGAGGAAGAGTGCTGCGTACATTGGATGACGGACATAGCGGTAGACCCCCTGCGTTATGAGTCGATGATTCTCGCGCAATTCAAGGGTGACCGACCAGTACGTCCCCAGGTCCGAGTGTGACCGCTGGAACCACCAGAGGCCCGCCACAAGGCACAAGACGCCAGCGCCGAACGGCCAAGGACGAAGCGAATACTGGGCGAACGAAAAGACAGGGAACACCACCCAGAGCAAAGGAATGAGGAACCCCATCCACGCGAGCGTCAGCAAAGCCGCTTCGCGGGGACCTTTGCAACTCCGCGCGACCCTGACTGCGCGACTGCGGCGCCCGTGAGGTGCTCGAATCACGACCATTAAGACACTGGCGGCGAGAATCACCGCTTTGGCGATCCACGGGTTCATGATCGATCAGCGCGATCGCGTGATGGCCGAGCCGTGCCTTGGTGGTTGCCGATGTCCGACTTGATCCGTATCTGGGCGTTGACGAAGCGGTGCGCGTGTTCTCGAAGATTACTCCCGAAAGTCGCCAAGTGACTTGGAAATCGTGACTGCGAATTCAGAAGACGCTGCGGCGTTTGATCGTTCGCAACGATCTCCCCTGATCCGCCCCTTCGCTCTTTGGGCGTCCGCTTGAGATCACCCCGATGTGCGCGTCAAAGAAATTCGGCAACGGAATCGCCAAGCTCAGCGTGTGAAAGCGTCGAGTCGGCAAAGTCGCATGATGACCGCTGAGGGTGCGGGCAGTATCCTTCTCGTGAGGCTCCTATGAAGCTTCTGATCGTCGAGGACGACGATGAATCCCGCGACGTGCTGAAAGCCCTCTTGGAGCTCGACGGTCATGACGTCACTGCCGCATGGAACGGTATCAAGGGCTGGCAGGCATTCCAATCCGGGGAGTTTTCGGTCGTCCTCTCGGACTGGCTCATGCCCGAGATGGATGGTCTCGAGTTGTGCCGTCGGATTCGAGCGAGCGATCGACCGAGCTATTCGTACATCATTCTTGTTACTGCCCTGCACGGAAAGCCTTCCTATCTCCAAGGTATGGCTGCCGGCGCCGATGATTTCGTTTCAAAGCCTTTGGATCCGGATGAACTCAAAGCCCGATTGATCGTCGCGGAACGTATCATCGGCGTTCAGAACCGAGTGAAACATCTCGAAGGTATTCTGCCTACCTGCATGTACTGCAAACAGATCCGCGACGAGCAGAACCAGTGGGTAGGCATCGAGTCTTACATCAGCAAACGTAGTCGAGCGTCGTTCAGTCATGGTGTCTGCCCGTCCTGCTACGACAAGTTCGTCCAGCCAGAACTGGATCGCATCCGGCCCACCTGATCGCACGATGCACGTGAGTTGCCCATCGGACCCGCAGGGACAGAGACACCGCGAAGGAAGCAGGGGGCCTTCGCCTGGGCCTCGGTGCCCCAGGGAGTACACGTCGCACGGGTGCCCGGTCCTATCGTTCGCTGACACGATGATCCTGCTCGATGATCGATGTGTCGTCGTAACGCTGCGGTTTCCGGCGTAGCCGGTCCATGCATCGGGCACGTGATGAGAAGTGTCGATCTATCCGCTTAAGGCCGGGACCTGCGTTGCGGTTGGGCTGAAGGAGAGGACAGCGGCAACCGCGAGGAACACGAGTCAGTGGTACGGAGAAAGGGTCGGACCAGTTGGCAAGGCACAGCCAGGAACGTGCGCGCAGCACGAGCGCGACACCGAGTGCCCGCGGCAGTCCGCCGTCCGGCGCCTGTGCCAGCGCGATCGCCACGAACAGCCGCACACACCGACGCCGGCGGCCCTGCCAATGCGCAGTCTGGCTATCACGCCTTTCGCCACCGCCTGGAGAGCGCCGCGCCCGCGATCGGAGCCAGAGATCCGAGCACGAGGAACGAGCCCTCGTACCAGAGCGGGACACTATCGGGGTCGAACGCCATCATCAGCGGCGCGGCAACAAGCACGAGAGCGGCCAGCAGAGGCGCAGCATTGGGACGGATCAACGCCGCGACGTATCCAGCGGCCGTCATCGCGATGACGCCGCAGAGAAGCACGTCGATGACAGTCCGCGCGAACGTCGATGTCGTCATCGGCGACAGCGCCGCCCGGAGCACGAACGCAACGGCGCCCGCGGCGAGGTAGCTGGCGACGGCGATGACGAGAGTGAGCAACGACGAGCGGCGATATAACGAGGCCCAGAGCAACACTGGCAGGGACGAGGCGAGCTGCATCCAGTACCAGCGGGCAACACTGGTCGGAGAGCTCACATGGAGCCGTAGCCGGCGCTCTTCGAGCAAATCTCCGAGCAGAGCCTCCGCGTAAGCGGACGGCATCAGCCACGTGAGAATCCATTGCACGCGGACAAGTGTCGACGGACTCATGCGCGCTTCCACCGGCGGCTGAGGCCTATGGACATGTTCCTAAGAGCCTCCTGAGATGCGCTCAGGGCTCGAAGTCCGGCGGCTTTGACCTCGAAATGCCGTTTCGCGCGTCCGCCGCGCTCCGCCGTCGGCTCGCCGGTAAAGGAGCCGACGTAGCCTTTGGCTTCGAGCCGTTCCAGCGTCGCATACACCGCGCCAATCGAAATCTCCCGACCTGTCCGTTCTTCGATCTCACGGCGGACCATCATGCCATACGCATCGCTGCCCAGCCGCACGACGGCGAGCATCACGATTTGTTCGAGCGAGCCAAGGAACTCTCCGCGCGGCATTTGTTCTGCACAACAGAACATACTAAACCGTGATTGTCAAGCGGTCGAACTTGTTGACAGATCGCGCCGTATGTTCTCTTATGCAGAACAAATTACAGCCACGCATTTCATATTCGGCGTGGTCGCGCGCAACCAATCAGTAAAGGAGTGCTTGACGTGACACCCCAAGAGTTTCAGGCACGAACGACGATCGCCGCCCTGTGGGTCAGCGCCATGATGTCCTATGTCTACGCCGACATAATTGCGTTTCTCGTTCCAGGACATCTGCAGGGCGTCCTTGAAGGTCGCATGGGGGCATGGACGACGACCATGCCGTTGCTGATGGGATCGGCAGTCCTGATGTCAATTCCGGGCTTGATGATCTCGGCAACGTTCCTTGTACCGTCCGCAGTGAATCGCTGGCTCAACATCATTGTCGGCAGCATGCACGCGCTCTTCGCCGTGGCGCAGACGGTGGGCGCATGGCCACCTCGCACCTACACCTACATGTACTTCGGCGTCATTGAGTTCGCGTTGACACTGCTCATCGTGTGGTACGCCTTAAGGCGACTGCCTGCTGTGCCAGGTGAGCCGTGACAAACACCCGGCATCGGGACCAGCGTCGTCAGAGCTCGCAGTGCTGCTAGACCACACCTCGTCCGCCTGCAGCTATCGGCCAGCTCCGCGCTGCCGGAGGATCGAGGCAATCCCCGCATGGTGCCGCCGTTCGGCCCACGCGAGCGGTGTGGCCCACGGCTCGGCTCCGGCCTCGATCGGATCCGCCCCGCGAGCCAGCAACAGTTCGACCAGCGCCACACGGCCCCAACGGCACGCCCACCCGAGCGGCGTGCTCTTCAGAAATTCGTCCCGGATGTCCGTGCGCGCACCCGCCTCCAGCAGTATGGTCGCCAGTGATACGCCCACGCCATGGTCTCGCGCGATGACTTCGTGCAGCATCGTCTGTCCGGATTCCGGCGCCCGAAGATTGGGATCGCAGCGCTCGAGAATCAGCCGGAACGTTGCACGGCTGTCCGCCTGTTCGTCCTCGGTCAGGTCCTGATGCCCGGGAAGCGGACGCCAGAGCATCCAGAACCATCGCGGGTCGTCCCGCGGCCAGTCGATCCGCTCCAGCGCCATGCGCACAATCTCGGCACTGCGCCCGCTGGCGCCGCCCCACAGGATCGCTTCGACCGTCTGACCCGAGGACGCGCCCGGCTCCAGATGCGGGTCGATCTCGCCCTGCAGCATCCGGCGCGCCAGTTCCACGTTGCGGATGTAGCCGGCGGAGCCGGCGTCGATCCAGCCGCCGTGTTCGACCATCAAATCGATCATGGCCTGGTCGGGCGGGTGCGTACGCGGGGAGCCACCGTTATAGGCCGCACCGGTGGCGGAGCCGGCGGTGTACACCGAGGCGTTCGGATCGGCGCCGTGCGCGAGCAGCAGGCGAGCCATGTCGATCCGTCCGGTGTTGACCGCCTCGAGCAGCGGGCCGCCCGTCGAGAACGTCTGCTCTTCGAGCTGGCCTAGCTGCATCCGCTCGTTCGGGTCGAGACCCCGTTCGAGCAATCGACGCAGCACGTCAGGACGATCGCCCCGCACGGCCGCCTGCAGCACCGCCTTTCCCTGCAGCGAATCGAACGGGCATGACGCGAGATAGTCCCAGCGGCCGAGCGCAGCGGCCGCGAGCGGAGTCAGTTCGGCGCCACGTTCGATGAGCAGCGCGGCCATCGCCTCCCTCGCCGACCGGCCCGAATCCGCGGCATATTCCCAGACGGCGAACTCCAGCGGCGTCCGTCCTTTCCACCGCCAGAAGTCAGGCTGCGACTGCTTGTTCACATCGGCCCCGTGGTCGAGCAGCCATTTCGCCACCCGCAGGAGGCCGTACTGCGCCGCACGGTGCAGCATCGTCACGCCGTCTGGTGGGCACATGCCGGCAAGTCCGGGCTCGGACTCGAACAGGGCGATCACCGCCTCCTCGCCGCCGGTCATCATGGCGTCGCGGAGACGACGCACGCCATCGCCCTGCGCGTTGACGCTGCGCGCGCCGCGCTTCTCTTCCTGCGCGGTCATCAGTGCGACGATCTCGCCGTACCCGCGTTCCTCGGCGATCGTGCGCGGGCTGGTCGCGTCTCGGTTGGGCCAGATGCCGTCGCGCGTGTCCGCTCCCGCTTCGAGCAGCAGTCGCGTCATCTCGACGTCACGCGCCATGACCGCGATATGGATGGCGCGTATTTCGAAGCCAGACGGTCCCTCGCGCAGGAGATCAACGATTTCCGGCCTCCGCGCGAGCAGCGCCCGAACCGCGCCGAGGTCGCCCTTCTTCACGGCCTCGTGCAGCCGCTTCGTCGTGACACCCTCGACGGCGGCTTTCAGCTTCGGCCAGCTCTCGAACCCGTACGAGCGCGCCAACACGAACTGCGCGTCGTGCAGGGCGAAGGTTTCCGGCGTGGCGGTGCGATGGTAAGCACCGACCTCGGCGACGGCGTGTGGCGACTGCGCGCGATACGCCTCCAGCAGCTCCCTGGCCTGTCGCCGCAGTTGATCGATGTCGGGATTCTCGCGCATCGCGCGCGTGGGCGGGTGAGGAACGCCGCTAAGGCGTTCCGGGAGACCGGGCGTCCGGCGAACGGTCATGACGAGCTCCTCTCCCGGCCATGCCTACGGCACAGCCCTGCGCGCCCGTTGTCCGCTCCCCGGGCGGGAAAAGAGATCATCCTGACGACGACAAGACCGATGTCGGGGTGGACGCAGTCCTTTCCGCGGACGTGGGTGACGCCCCGATGCGCCAGCGCCAGTATACTGCGCCGGTCGACGGGCACTCCGCAAGGCGTCTCGGAGCCTCGATTCGGCGTCTTGCGAATGACCGGCGACGCGACGCGCGACTATCCAGCAGACGGCCGAGCGACCCCTTGGTCTGGCAAGCACGCGCTTCTACGAGAGCGGGGAATTGACGCGTCTCGTGCCCACGAACTAAACACCTCGCGTTCGCCCGACTCCGCGTCATTCACCTGCCTCAACGCCACGCGTCGATGGAGACGGTCGCCCGCAACGAGCCGCTGATCATCTTCCACGCCCCCTGCGTCTCGCCGCCGGCGACGACGATGTTGATCTCCGATGGCTCGAAGATCCTGATGACATCGTCTGGTTGAGCCTTGAGGCGCGAGGCGTACGGCTCGACGCCCGCAACCGCGCGCGGCCGCATCAGGTACTGAATCCACTGATTGTCCCAGTACTCGCGCGCCGTCATCAGCGCGTTCTCGGCACACCAGGCGATCAACTTCTCCTTGGTGTCGAAGCCAAGATCGATGAAGCCACGCGCGACGATTGGATCCATCACGAACAGCGGCTGACTGTACTGCTCGACGGCAGCAAGCGACCGGCGCATCTTCTCCTGCCACGTCGCGCGCGGCCCGTAACCGGCATGTGTGTACCATCCGCCGAAGAAAATCGTGGCGATACTGTCGGTCGGCTTGAAACCCTTCTGCACGTGCAGCGGCTGCCACGGACTGCGCTCCTCCGCCTCGGGGAGGACCGCCGTATACGCGTACCAGTTACCGAGCGAGCCCATGTAGGTATCGCCGGGAACCGATCCGCCCTGGAGATTCTGAGACAACAAGCCGTAGGCGCGGCCGATGGTCGCGTTGGCGTGGTTGTACGGACCCATCGCGCCGATCCCAGAGTTCATATTGATCTCGTTGCGGATAGGTCCGTTGACGACAGTGATCGTGGCGAATGAATTCGTGCTGCTGGATCTCGCCGAGATGCCACTCGACGCCATCGCGAGAATGACGGGGAAGTACTCGGGCCGTGCACCCGCCATTACGGCATTGACGGCCACCTTCTCCACCGTGAATTCCCACGACTCGCGGAACGCGGTCGGACGGAGCCGTCCGACGATCTTGTCCGGCGGATGGCTCGTTCCTTTGAGCATCGCTTCGACGCGCGCCTCCGTCGGCAGCACGATCGGCAGCGAGTCGGTCCAGTGGTTCTCCTCGAAGAGCCGATAGAGACTGTCGTCAGTGTCCGGCTCCAGCAACCGCGGGGTCGTCCGTTCGAACGACAAGCCCTGGAGATCCGCTTCGTCGGGTGGAACGGTGAGGCCGTCGAGCACCTCCTGCATGAAGGGCCGGCCAGAAACAGGATCGCGGCCCTCGATGTAGGCGCGAAGATCGGCAGGCGAACGGTCCACCACCGGCTGCGGCACATATGCCTGTCGCAAACTCGACATGCCCATGGACAGCGCCGTCGCTTTGCAGAGGCGCGCGAACACGTGCGTGTGCACCGCGAGGGACGGGATGCCATCCTGCTCCAGTGCCGCCGCGAGCCCGACGACCGTCGGGCTGCAGGTGCTTCAAAGGCCGACGCCTAGAATCGCGGCGTCACCGTCGGCTGCGATCGTCGCCCGCATTTCCTCATCGTCGGACCACGTTTCTTTCGGCCTGATGGTGCGGACATCGACTGCTGGCAGGTGCTCTCCGAACCACTGCCGCAGTTGATCCATGAACACGTCTGAGTTGTCGAACAGGCAGTCGACGAGGTAGAGGGTAGCGCCGTCCAGCGCCGACAGCCGGGGCGCCAGGCGCTTGCCGACAACCTTGGGAGGATAACCACGCGGATCGTGAACCGTTATCTGTTCACCCATGCATCGTTTCCCTGGGCCGCCTGAAGGCGGCCACTACGACGTTGAGACCATCAGCGCCACGCGTCAATTGAGACGGTTGCGCGCAACGCACCGCTGATCATTTTCCACGCGCCCTGCGTCTCGCCACCAGCAACGACGATGTGAATGTCCGATGGCTCGTAGATCTTGATCACGTCGTCAGGCCTGGCCTTGAGACGCGACGCGTACGGCTCGATGCCAGCCACAGCCTTCGGCCGCAGCAGCTGAATCGATTGATTGTCCCAGTATTCGCGCGCGGTCAGCAACGCGTTGTCGGCACACCAGTCGATCAGCTTTTCCTTCGTGTCGAAGCCGAGATTGACGAATCCGCGCGCGACGATGGGATCCATCACGAAAAGCGGCGGACTGTACTGCTCGACCGCCGCCAGGGCGTGTCGCATCTTCTCTTTCCAGGTGGCGCGCGGGCCGTACCCCGCGTGCGTGTACCAGCCTCCGAAGAACACAGTCGCGATGCTCTCCGTTGGCTTAAAGCCTTTCTGAACGTGCAGCGGCTGCCATGGGCTGCGTTCTTCCGCCTCGGGGAGGACCGCCGTGTAGGCGTACCAGTTCCCAGAAGAACCCATGTAGGTTTCCCCGGGGACCGACCCGCCCTGGAGGTTCTGCGACAGGAGACCGTAGGCGCGACCGATCGTCGCGTTGGCGTGGTTATAGGGACCCATCGCGCCGATCCCCGAGTTCATCTTGATCTCGTTGCGGATGGGACCGTTGACGATCGTGATCGCCGCGAATGATGTCGTGCTGCTCGATCGCGCGGTGATCCCGCTGGCCGCTAACGCGAGGATGACTGGAAAATACTCGGGGCGCGCACCCGCCATCACGGCGTTGACCGCCACTTTCTCGACGGTGAATTCCCATGATTCGCGGAATACGGTCGGGCGAAGCCGGCCAACGATCTTGTCGCGCGGATGACTCGTCCCCCTGAGCATCGCTTCGACGCGATCCTCCGTCGGCAGCACAACAGGAAGGCAATCGGTCCAGCGATTCTCGTCGAACAGCCGATGGAGGTTGTCTTCGGTGTCGGCCTCCAGCAAACGCGGTGTCGTTCGCTCGAACGAGAGCCCCTGGATGTCCGCTTCGTCTAACGCGCCCGTGAGGCCCTCCAGCACTTCCTGCATGAACGGGCGCCCCGAGATCGGGTCGGTGCCGTCGATGTACGCGCGCAGATCGGCGGCCGATCGATCGACGACTGGATGTGGCGTATACGCCTGGCGCAGAGTCGGCATGCCCATGGACAGGGCTGTGGCCTTGCAAAGCCGTGCGAATTGTCGCGTGTGAACGGCGACCGACGGTACGCCACCTTCTTCCAGCGCCGCGGCCAGCCCGACGACCGTCGGGCTACAAGTGCTTCAAAGACCGATGCCGAGAATCGCGGCATTGCCATCAGCCGCGATCTTCGCGCGCATCTCCGGATCGTCGGCCCACGTCTCCTTGGGCTTGATCGTGCGGACATTGACGGCAGGCAGATGCTCGTCGAACCATTGGCGCAGCTGTTCGACGAATACCTCCGAGTTGTCGAACAGGCAGTCGACGAGGTAAATCGTCTTGCCGTCCAGCATCGAAAGCCGCGGTGCCAGACGCTTGCCGACGACTTTCGGCGGATAGCCGCGAGGATCGTGCACCGTGATCTGCTGCGTCATAGGGTCCTCAGTCGTAGTGTCCGGCTTTAGCCGGACCGGCAGACGTAGTGTCCGGCTTAAGCCGGACTGACACGTTCAAGCGATCCACACTCCGTCTCTCACATACTGATCGGCGGACACCGCTGCCGTCGCCCCATCGCCTGCAGCCGACGCCGCCCGCCCCGGCGATCCGGATCGGACGGTTCCTGCCGCGAACAAACCAGCCACGGAGCTGCGCATCGTGTCATCGACCCGGATCCGTCCTGAGGCGTCCAGCGCGACGACATTCTTCGCCCATGTCGCCGCGGGAGCTAGCCCGACGTAAATGAACAGACCGGCCAGCTCGAGATCTTCGACTTTGCCGTCACCGACAGTCCGCGTTCGAACGCCAGTCAGTCCCCCGTTGCCGAGCACTTCTTCGACAATCGCGCCAAAACGCACTTCGATCTTCGAGTTTTCCCTCACGCGTTCGCGATACGCAGCCTGCGCAGAGAATGCGCTGCCGCGATGCAGGATGATCACGCGCGAGACGTGTTGCACCAGCGTCAGCGCTTCCTGCAACGCGGAGTCTCCGCCGCCGACGACACCGACAACGCGGCCGCGCAGGAG
>Ga0075424_100005443_pt1 | contig 12158 bp, 10 predicted proteins | sample SoiMethybrSBSTD3_FD_75301 | JGI IMG/M metagenome (GOLD analysis project Ga0075424, IMG submission 75301) | Bulk soil microbial communities from a Populus tree surrounding site in Tennessee, USA - Soil MetaG P. TD hybrid SBSTD3 | ecosystem: Environmental > Terrestrial > Soil > Tree plantation... | reverse complement strand
TGCACCGCGGTCCGGAACCTGTGCAATTTCAGTCCGTGAACCGCGTCAGGGCCGGAAGGCAGCAGCGCTCAACGGATCCTGAGATGTGCCGCAGGGACCTCCGGGCCGCGGTGAAGTCCGCAACGCAATCCGCAATCCGCATTCCGCAATCCGCATTGTGATGTCGTACCAGGTGATCGCGCGCAAGTGGCGCCCGCAGAAGTTCGACGACGTCGTCGGGCAGCACGCCGTGACGCGTACGCTGCGCAACGCGCTGGCGAGCGGCCGCCTGGCGCACGCGTTCGTCTTCGCGGGTCCGCGCGGCGTCGGCAAGACGACGACCGCGCGCATCCTCGCGCGCGCGCTGAACTGCGCGAACGGACCGACCGCCGATCCGTGCGGCGCGTGCGACGCCTGCCGGGAGATCGCGGAAGGGCGCGACATCGACGTCCTCGAGATCGACGCGGCCACGCACACGCAGGTGGACAACGTCCGCGAGGTGATCATCGCCGGCCTCGCGATCGCGCCGGTGCGGAACCGCTACAAGGTCTTCATCATCGACGAGGTCCACCAGCTCTCGAATGCGTCGTTCAACGCGCTGCTGAAATCGATCGAGGAGCCGCCGCCGCACGTCGTCTTCATGATGGCCACCACCGAGCTGGAGAAGATTCCGGAGACGGTGCTGTCGCGATCGCAGGTGTACGAGCTGCGCGCCATCGGCGCGAAGACGATCGCCGATCAGCTGCGCCGGATCGCCGATGCGGAAGGGATTGCGGTGGCCGACGAATCGCTGCAGCTGATCGCGCGCGACGCCGAGGGCAGCATGCGCGACGCGCAGAGCAAGCTCGATCAGGTGATTGCCTTCACCGGCAACACCATCACCGGCGAGGACGTCGCGGCGGTCCTTGGCCTGGTCGGCCGCGATCTGCTGCTCGACGTGGTCCAGGCGGTGGCGGACGAGGACGCGCCGGCCGCGTTCGCGCTCGCCGCGCGGGCCGTGGAGATGGGCTTCGATCTCCGCGCCGTCTGCCGCGAGCTGTCGCGCGTGGTCCGCGATCTGCTCGTGGTCTCGGTGGACGCGACGCGCCTGAACGATCCGGAGATCGCGGGCGAAGGCGAGCGCGAGCGGCTGAAGACGCTGGCGGCGCGCTACTCGCGCGAGGATCTGCTGCGCGCCTTCGATCTGCTCACGAAGGCGGAGGCGGACATCCGCGGCGCCGCGCAGCCGCGCTATCACCTCGAGATGGCGCTGCTGCGGTGGATCTACCTCCGCAAGCTGACGCCGATCGAGGATCTGATCGCGGCCGCGGGCGGCGTGCCGTCCGCCTCGCCAAGACCGCCGGCCGGCATGGCATCGCCGGCGAAGGCCGCGGCGCCGGCGTCCGCCATCACGCCGCCAGCGAAGGCGGGCAGGGCGCCGACCGAAACGCCATTGCCCGCGAAGCCCGGAAAGCCCCCCGAGAACGGGTTCAAGGACGCGCTGCTCGCCGAGATCAAGAAATCGAAGCCGGTGTTCTACAGCACCGTCTGCGCGCAGGCGCAGAAAATCGACGCGGCCGTCGATCGCATCACGTTCACGTTCTCCGCCAACCAGCGCACGCTCCTCAGCATGTTCGAGCAGAACCGCGCGTGGCTCGAGACGCTCGCGCAGCAGGCGGCCGGCCGGCGCATCGCGGTCGCCGGCGTCCAGCCCGACGCGGCCGCGGCGAGCGACGCCGCGCGTGCCGGCAGCGAGGCGCCGTTCGACGCGCCGCAGGCGGACCGCAAGTCGGCGCTGCGCGAGCAGGCGCTCGCCGACGCCGGCGTGCAGGCGGTGCTGGAGATCTTTCCCGCGGAGATCCGCGACGTCGAGGAAATGTGAACATCCAGCAGATGCAGCAGATGATGAAGCAGGCGCAGCAGATGCAGGAGCGCCTGCAGAAAGAGATGGCCGAGCTGCGCGTCGAAGGCAACGCCGGCGGCGGGATGGTCACCGTCGTGATCAACGGCGGCAAGCAGGTGCAGTCGATCAAGATCGATCCGGAGGTCGTCTCGAAAGACGACGTGGCCATGCTGCAGGATCTCATCGTCGCCGCGATCAACGACGCGCAGCGCAAGGCGGACGAGGAGATGTCGCAGAAGATGGGCGGGCTCCTGCCGCCCGGCATGAAGCTGCCCGGCCTGTGAGCCTCCCCGATCCCCTCCTTCGCCTCATCGAAGAGCTCCAGCGGCTGCCCGGCATCGGGCCGAAGGGGGCGCAGCGGCTCGCGTTCCACATCCTCAAGACGCCGCGCGAGCAGACCGATGCGCTCGTCGGCGCGCTGTGCGACGTGAAGGAGCGCGTCACCTACTGCTCGATCTGCAACAACATCACCGACGTCGATCCGTGCGCCTTCTGCGCCAGCGACGCGCGCGATCCGAAGGTGATCTGCGTCGTCGAGGAGCCGCAGAACGTCGCGGCGGTGGAGAAGACGCGCGAGTTCAAGGGCAGGTACCACGTGCTGATGGGCGCGCTCTCGCCGCTGCAGGGCGTCGGCCCCGACGACCTCAAGATCAAGAGCCTCCTCGCGCGCGTCGATCACGGCGTCGCGGAAGTCATCCTCGCGACGAACCCGAACGTCGAAGGCGAGGCCACTGCGATCTACCTCGCGCGCCTGCTGAAGCCGCTCGGCGTCAAGGTGACGCGCATCGCCATGGGCGTGCCGGTGGGCAGCGACCTCGAGTACGCCGACGAGGTGACGATGCACAAGGCGCTCGAGGGGCGGCGCGAGGTCTGATTCGACGTGATGCTGCCGCACTCCTACGAGCTCCCCGCGGCGCTCCTGCTCGTGCTCGGCGGCGCGCTCTCCTGCTTCGCCGGCTACCGGCTGTTCAAGCTGGTGCTCGCCATTTACGGCTTCATCCTCGGCGCGATGCTCGCGAGCTCGATGATGGCCGCGAGCAACACGGTCGGGATGATCCTCGCGGCGATCGCCGGCGGCCTCGCCGGCGCGCTGCTCCTCGTGTTCGCGTACTTCATCGGCATCGCGCTCGTCGGCGCCGGCCTCGGCGCGCTCGTCGTGCACGTCACGTGGAGCTACGTCGGGAGCGGCGATCCGCCGCCGATCGCCGTGATCGTGATGTCGATCGCCGGCTCGATCGCCGCGATGCTCCTCCAGCGCTACGTGATCATCGTGGCGACCTCGTTCGGCGGCGCGTGGACGATGATCGTCGGCTCCATTGCGGCGGCGAGCGATCGCAGCGTCCGCGCGGCGTCGGCCGACGTGTGGATTCTCTATCCGATGACGCCCGCGCCGGGGCGGGGCTGGGTGCCGATCGCGTGGGTCGGCCTCGGCCTGATCGGCACCGCCGTGCAGCTCGGCGTGACGGGACGCAAGAAGTAGACAACGTGATTGGAGGCTTCGATGGCGACGTTCGAGCGGCACGTGGACGTGGACTGGCAGGGATCGGTCAGCGAGGGCAAGGGTGAAGCGAAGGCGGGCACCGGCGCCTTCTCGCTGCCCGTGAGCTTTCCGGCGCGCATCGGCGATCCGGGCGGCAAGACGAGCCCCGAGGAATTGATGGCCGCGGCGCACGCCGCCTGTTATGCGATGGCGCTGAACGGCACGCTCGGACGCAAGGGCGCGTCGGCCGATCGCACCGTCGTGCGCGCGACGATCACGGCCGACAAAGGGGATGCGGGGATCAAGATTCAGTCGTCGAAGCTGCAGGTGACCGCGTACGGCTTGAAGGGGCTCGACGCCGCCGCGTTCTCCGAGGCGGCGAAGGAAGCCGAAGGCCGCTGCCCCGTGTCGAACGCGTACCGCGGGTCGATGCAAATCACCGTAGACGCGAGAGTCGCGTGAATGAACGGGGACTGGGGGAATTGGGGACTAGGGGACTTGGGGACTAGGGACTACCGGCAGCGCGATACTTGCGACATCCGAGCCCCTTTGTGAGTCCCCTGGTCCCCTGTCCCCTAGTCCCCTCGCAGACTCAGTGTTTCCACGAGAACATGGCGCCTACGGCCAGCTGCTGTTTCCGCTCGCGACGGTGCTCGCGGTCGGACGGCGCACGCCATCGGCGCTGATGCTCGCGGCGGCGGCGGTGCTCGCGTTCGTCGCGCACGAGCCGCTGCTCGCGCTGCTCGGCCGCCGTGGTCCCCGCGCCGCGCGCGAGCAGAGGCCGCGCGCGCTCGCGTGGTTCGCGTCGACGGCTGCGGGCGCAGCCGCGCTCGGCGCGGCGGCGCTGATCGACGCGCCGCCCGCCACGGCGATCACGCGCGCGGCGCTCGTGCCCGCGGTGCTCGCCGCGCTCCTCGCGATCGTCATCCTGTCCAACCGCGAGCACACACCGGCGGGCGAGGCGCTCGCGGCGATCGCGCTGTCGTCGATTGCGCTGCCGGTCGCGCGCGCCGCGCTGGTCGAATGGACCGTGGCCGTCTCGTGCGTCGCTGTTTTCGCCGCGGCGTTTGTCGCCGCGACCGTCTCGGTGCACGCGGTGATCGCGCGCACGCGACGGCCCCCCGCCCTTGCCGCGCGCGCGGCCGGCGTCCTGGCGCCGCTCGGATCGATCGCGGCGCTCGCAGCGCTCGCCGCGCTCCGGCTCGTCTCCGTCGTCGCGCCGATCGCGGCGCTGCCGACGTGTCTGGCGGCGCTTGGCGCCGCGCTCGTCGCGCCGTCCGCCAGGCGCCTGCGCGCGATCGGCTGGACGCTGCTTGCGACGACGCTCCTCGGCGCCGCGCTGCTCGTCTTCGCCTTCGGCTGAAGGGGGGATCAATCACCCAATGACCCGATTCTCCAATTACCCGATCCCGTATACTCGCCGCGCTGATGCGCAGGACGCTCGCCTCGGCCACGCTGACGTTCGCCGTCGCGGCGCTGCTCGCGTCGGCGCCGCGCGCGCAGGAGGTCCGCCGCGGCGCGGCGCTCTTCGCCGAGACGTGCGCGGCGTGCCACGGCGCCGACGCGAAGGGCGACAACGGTCCGAACCTCACGGCGCTCTGGGCCGGCGGCGCGGCCGACGATCGCGTGGTGCAGACGATCCGCCGCGGCATCCCGGGCACCGTCATGCCGCCGAGCACCGCGACAGACGAGGAGGTTCGCGCGATCGTCGCGTACTTGAAGACGCTCGCGGCGCCGCCCCCCGCCGCCGGCGAGAACGCGCGCGCCGCGCCGGAGAGGCCGCAGCGCGTCGTGCTCGTGACGGCGGGCGGCGAGCGGATTCGCGGCGAGCGGCGCAACGAGGACGCGTTCTCGATTCAGATCGCCGACGATGGCGGACGGCTGCGCGGATTTCTCAAGAAGGATCTGCGCGACATCGTGCGCGGCGACACGCCGCGCGCCGCATCGGCCGGCGCTCGTTCCGGCGCGGATCCCGGCATCGGCGATCGCGATCTCCTGGACGGGCTGAAGGATCCGTCGCGCTGGCTGACCTTCTCGGGCGACTACACCGGCAGGCGCCACAGCCCGCTCACGCAGATCACGCGCGAGAACGTCGGCCGGCTCGCCGCGGAGTGGACGTTTCAAACCGGCACGGTGACGCGGGGCCGCGGCTTCGAGGCGACGCCGCTCGCGCTCGACGGCGTGCTCTACGTGACGGGATCGAACGACCTCGCGTGGGCGCTCGACGCGCGCACCGGCCGCCCGTTCTGGCAATACCGGCGCGAGCTGCCGAACGATCTCACCTACGGCGCGATGGCGCCGGTGAACCGCGGCTTCGGTCTGCTCGGCGATCGCCTCTTCATGACGACGCTCGACGCGCACCTGCTCGCCTTCGATCGCTCGAGCGGCCGCATCGTCTGGGACGTCGTGCTCGCGGACTATCGTGTCGGCTACTCGGCGACCATCGCGCCGCTCGTCGTCGACGGCAAGGTGATCGTCGGCATCTCGGGCGGCGAGTACCCGACGCGCGGCTTCCTCGACGCGTACGATCCGGCGAGCGGCGCGCGCATCTGGCGCTTCTACACCGTGCCCGCGCCGGGGGAGCCGGGGAGCGAGACGTGGCCCGCGCCGGAGGCGGCGGCGCGCGGCGGCGGCGGCACGTGGATGACCGGCACCTACGATCCCGAGTTGAACCTGCTCTACTGGGGCACCGGCAACCCGAACCCGGATTACTACGGCGACGATCGCAAGGGCGACAACCTGTACACCAACGCGCTCGTCGCCATCGACGCGCGCACCGGCGCGCCGAAGTGGCACTACCAGTTCACGCCGCACGACACGCACGACTGGGATTCGAATCACGTCGCGGTCGTCGCCGACCTGACGATCGGCGGCGCCGAGCGCAAAGTCGTCATGGTTGCGAACCGCAACGGCTTCTTCTACGTGCTCGATCGCCGCGACGGCAGGCTCCTCCTCGGCAGGCCGTTCACCGACACGACGTGGGCGCGCGAGATCGGAGGCGACGGACGGCCGATCGTCCTGAACGACGGCACGAAGAGCTGCGTGCCCGATCAATGGGGCGGCACGAACTTCAACCCGCCGTCGTTCGATCCCGCGCTGGCGTTGTTCTTCGTCAACGCGCGCGAGACGTGCGCGACCTTCGTGCCGCAGGCGCCGAAGATCGTGCCGGGGCGGCAGAATTTCGGCGGCGTCGTGCGCGTCGATCGCGAGAAGGCGTACGGCGCGCTGCGCGCGCTCGATCCGGCGACCGGCGAGCGGCGGTGGGAATTCCGGTATCCGTCGCCCTCGATGGCCGGCGTGATGACGACGGCGTCGGGCCTCGTGTTCGCGGGCGACAACGAGGGCAACTTGATGGCCTTCGACGCGCGGACGGGCGCGAATCTCTGGCGTTACCCGACGGGCAACCCCATCTGGGGCGCGGCGCCGATGACCTATCTGCTCGACGGCCGTCAGCGCGTCGTGATTGCGTCGGGCGCGACCCTCGTGTCGTTCGCGCTGCCGGGTTCGTAAAATCGACGCTCTTCGGTAGGGGACGGCCGTCAGGCCGTCCCTCGGAATCGTTGACGATCGCGAAGACAGGGAGTAGCTTTCTCGCGAGGAGTTTCCATGCACGCTCGACTTCCCGTCGCGGTGGTCGTGGTCGCAGGCGCCGCCCTGCTCATGTCGGGGCGTCCGACGGCGCAATCGGGCGGCAGCGACGTGACGTTCTCGAAGAACATCGCGCCGATCCTGCAGCGCAGCTGCCAGGACTGCCACCACGTGGACGGCGTCGCGCCGATGTCGCTCGTCACCTATGAAGAGGTGCGGCCGTGGGCGCGCGCGATGAAGATGCGCACGGCGCTCCGCAGCCAGCGCGGCGCGATGCCGCCGTTCTTCGTCGAGAAGAACATCGGGATTCAGAAGTTCAAGCACGATCCATCGCTCACCGACGACGAGATCGCGATGATCGCGCGCTGGTCTGACGCGGGCGCGCCGCGCGGCAACCCCGCCGACATGCCGAAGCCGCGCGCCTTCGACGACAGCGACCGCTGGACGATCGGCGAGCCCGATCTCGTGCTCAAGTCGAAGGAAGTGCTCGTGCCGGCCGCGCGTCCCGACTGGTGGGGCGACTTCGGCCTCATCCCGACCGGCCTCGCCGAGGATCGCTACGTGTCGGCGGTGGAAGTGCGCGAGATCAACGACATCCCGCGCGGCGGCGGCACCTCCACGGTCGGCGGACGCTACGTCTTCCACCACATGACGTACACGAGCGTGAAGATGGGCGAGAAGGGCACCGGCGACGAGCTCGCGAGCAGCTGGCCGATCCACGAGGTCGGCCGCAACGCGGACATCTTCCCGACGGAAGCGGGCCGCTTGCTGCAGGCGAACTCGGCGCTCTCGCTCGACGCGGGCCACATTCACTCGAACGGCCGCGAGACCAAAGCGCACCTCGAGTTCGCGTTCAAGTTCTTCCCCGCCGGCTACAAGCCGATCTACAAACGCTCGACGGTGCGGCTCGGCAACGGGATCGACATCGACGTCCGCCCGAACCAGGCGAACCAGGAGCTCCACGCGTACGCGACGCTGCCGGAGCATACGAAGATCATCGCGTTCGAGCCGCACCTGCACGCGCCCGGCGTGCGCATGTGCCTCGAGGCGATCTGGGGCCACAACATCCAGACGCTCAACTGCGTCGGCTACGACCACAACTGGGTGAAGCAGTACGTCTACGAGGACGACGCGGCGCCGCTTCTGCCGAAGGGCACGATCGTGCACCTGATCGGCTTCCTCGACACGACGCCGGCGAACAAGAACCCGGCCGACCCGCGCAACTGGGCCGGCGGCGGCCGGCGATCGATCGCCAACATGTTCATCGATCTCGGCTACTCGGTGTCGCTCACCGAGGAGCAGTTCCAGGCGGAGATGGCGAAGCGGCGCAGCAACATGAAAAGCCGCAACGACTACGACATCGGCTGCCCGCTCTGCTGGGCGCCGCCGATTCCCACGACGACGTCGACCTCGTCGAGCGGCGGGCAGCAGAAGCAATGAGGCGAGCGCTCGCGGCCGCGATCGCGGCGACGGCGTTGTGCGCGGCTCCCGGCGCGCAGACGCGCTTCACGTACTCGAGCGGCCAGACCGTCATGCCGGCGTACGAGGGGTGGCGGTACAACGACAACGGCTCGATCACGATGTACTTCGGCTACATGAACTCCAACTGGCTGCAGGAGTTCGACGTGGCGATCGGCCCCGACAATGCGATCGAGCCGGGCGGGCCCGATCAGGGGCAGCCGACGCACTTCTATCCGCGGCGCAATCCGTTCCTGTTCACCGTCGCCGTACCGAAGGATCTCGGCTCGAAAGAGCTGACGTGGACGCTGACGACCAACGGCAAGACGGAGCGCGCGTACGCGTCGCTCAAGAGCGACTACGAGATCGACAACCAGGTGATCTCGACCGAAGTCGGCGGCGACTTCGGCAGCCTGCGCGACGAGCTGCGCACGAACATTCCGCCCGAGCTGCGCGTCGACGGCGAGAAGCGTCGCAGCGTGAAAGTCGGCGAGCCGCTGGCGCTCGTCGCGTTCGCCGGCGATCCCGACAACATTCCCGCGCGGCGCGACGGCAAGCCGCAGCCGCGCGACGCGAGCGGGCGCATGATGTCCGAGGAGCCGCCGCCCGCGGCGAAGGCGCCGGCCGCGTCGCGCGCGGCGCAGTCGCAGGCGGCGCAGTCGGCGCAAGCGGCCGCAAGTCCCGCCGCGCTCATCTACCGGCCGCCGTCGGCGATCGTGCCGTCGAGCGGCCCGGGGCTGCGCTTCTCGTGGATCGTGTACCGCGGCAAGGCCTCCGCCGTCACGTTCAACCCCGATCAGACGAAGACGTGGACCGACACGCGCGCCTACGCGAACTCGCCGTGGTCGCCGCCTTACACCGTGCCGCTGCCGCCGCCCGACGGCAAGTTCGCCGCGCAGGCCACGTTCAGCGAGCCGGGCACGTATGTGCTGCGCGCCGTCGCGAGCGACGGATCGCTGTTCACGTACGAGAACCTCACGGTCACGGTCGCCAAATAGGACGCGCGGGCCGTCAACGTTTACCGCGCGCGCGTCATCTAACGCGTCAATGGACAACTTTTTCCGCGACGTGCGCTTCGCGGCGCGGAACCTCGCGCGGACGCCGGGCTTCGCGCTCGTCACGATCCTCACGCTCGCGCTCGGCATCGGCGCCAACACCGCGATCTTCTCCGTCGTCAACGCCGTGATCCTGCGGCCGCTCGGCTATCCGCGCCCCGACGAGCTCGTGTACATCTCGAGCCAGTTCCCCTCGATGGGCTTCGATCAGTTCTGGATATCGCCGCCGGAGTTCCTCGAGCTGCAGGAGCGCGCGCGATCGTTCTCGTCGATCGGCGCGTACGCCGTCGGGCAGGTGAACCTCGCGGCGTCCGACCGGCCGCGCCGCGTGCAGGTGGCGCAGGCGTCGGCCGAGTTGTTCAGGGCGCTCGGCGTCGCGCCGGCGGAGGGCCGCGTGTTCGATCCGTCCGAGACGCGGCCCGGCGGCGCGCAGGTCGCGATCCTCTCGCACGAGATCTGGCGGTCGGCGTTCGGCGGGCGATCGATCGTCGGGCAGCTGGCGGAGATCGACGGCGTGCGGCGGACGATCGTCGGCGTCATGCCGCCGCGGTTCGACGTCGCCGATCAGCACGTCGAGGTGTGGCTGCCGCTCGTGCTCGATCCGGCGAACCGGCGCAATCGCGGCAATCACTATCTCTACCTGGTCGGGCGGCTCGCCGACGGCGTGACGGTGGCGCGCGCGCGCGGGGAGCTCGAGGCGCTGCTCGGCGACTGGCAGCGATCGATCACCGGGATGGACAACCCGCCGCGCGAGCAGCGCGTGCACACGCCGAACACGCAGGATCACCGGCTGCGGTTCGATCCGCTGCAGGCGCAGATCGTCGGCAGCGCGCGGACTTCCGTCTGGGTGCTGCAGGGCGCGGTCGTCTTCGTGCTGCTCATCGCGTGTGCGAACCTCGCGAACCTGCTCCTCGCGCGCGCGGAGTCGCGGCACAAGGAGTTCGCGGTCCGCGCGGCGATGGGCGCGGGGCGCGGCCGCCTGCTTCGCCAGTTCATGACCGAAGGGTGCCTGCTGACGGTCAGCGGCGCGGTGCTCGGGCTCGCCGTCGCCGTCGCCGGCGTGCGCGCGCTGATCGCGGCATATCCCGACAGCCTGCCGCGATCGGCCGACGTCTCGCTCGACGCCGGCGTGCTGATGTTCACGCTCGTCGTCGCGCTGGCGACCGGCGCGGTGTTCGGCTTCGCGCCGCTGCTGCATCTGGCGCCCGACGCGACGTCGATGGCGCTGAAGGAGGGCGGGCAGCGCGCCACGGCCGGCGCGGGGCGGCAGCGGCTGCGGCGCACGCTCGTCGTCGCGGAGATCGCGCTGGCGGTGGCGCTCGTCATCGGCGCGGGGCTGCTGCTGCGCACGGTCGCGAACCTCACGCGCGTCGACGGCGGCTTCGCGCGCGATCAGCTCGTCACCTTTCTCGTCGATCTGCCCAACGCGACCTACAAGACGCCGCAGCAGATCGTGTCGTTCTACCGGCGCCTCACCGATCGGCTGCGCGCGGTGCCGGGCGTGCGCTCGGTGGCCGCGATGACGGGGCTGCCGCCGGTGCGGCAGGTGGACGCGAACGACACGAGCATCGAGGGATACAAGGCGCCGCCGAAGGGACCGTTCGAGAACGTCGACTACTATCAGGTCGCGACGGCCGGCTACGCCGAAACGATGGGGATTCCAGTCGTCGAAGGCCGCGCGTTCCAGCCGTCGGACACGATCGGCCCGAAGGTCGCGCTGATCAACCAGACGATGGCGCGCACCTTCTACGGCGCGCAGAGCCCGATCGGCCGGCGCGTGCGGCCGATGGCTCCGCCGTCGGCGAACATCCCGTGGTTCACGATCGTCGGCGTGGTCAAGGACGTGAAGCAGGGCGGCGTCGATCGCAAGACGGGGACGGAGCTGTATTTCGAGTTCGAGCAGCTGCAGGACGTGTCGAACTTCATCCCGCCGACGCTGAACGTCGTGCTGCGGACGCGGCTCGCGCCCGAGGCGCTGGCGCCGTCGATCCGGCAGATCGTCGCCGACGAGGATCCGGCGCTTCCCGTCGTCAAGCTGCGCGCGATGGACGACGTGTTCGCCGAAGCGATCGGGCGTCCGCGCCTGCTCGCGGAGCTGCTCGGGATCTTCGCCGGGCTCGCGCTGCTGCTCGCGGCGATCGGCAGCTACGGCGTGCTCTCCTACATGGTCACCGAGCGGCGCCGCGAGATCGGGATCCGGATGGCGCTCGGCGCCGACCGCGCGTCGGTGCTGCGGATGGTGCTGTCGCAGGGGCTGCGGCTGACGCTCGTGGGGGTCGTCGCGGGGCTGGCGGCGGCGTTCGCGACGACGCGGCTGCTGGCGTCGCTGCTGTTCGGCGTCCGGCCGACCGATCCGGCGACGATCGCCGCCGTCGTGGGATTGATTTCCGGCGTCGCGCTGGTGGCGTGCTACCTGCCGGCGCGCGGCGCGACGCGCGTCGATCCGATGCTGGTGTTGCGCGAAGAGTAGGCGTTGTTTACTATTGAGGTTCGCCTCGCGCGCCTGCCTGCGTTCCTCAGTAGCTCAACGGCAGAGCATCCGGCTGTTAACCGGAGGGTTGCTGGTTCGAATCCAGCCTGAGGAGCCATCTTTTCAAGGTATGTTCCGGTCACATGGGTGACAGATTATTCCGAGCACATAGGTAACACTTTCGAGCCGAACGGATTCTCGATCGGCTCTACGCGGCCCACCTCGTCGTCGAAGTAGCCCAAATCG
>Ga0075424_100005439_pt1 | contig 12160 bp, 15 predicted proteins | sample SoiMethybrSBSTD3_FD_75301 | JGI IMG/M metagenome (GOLD analysis project Ga0075424, IMG submission 75301) | Bulk soil microbial communities from a Populus tree surrounding site in Tennessee, USA - Soil MetaG P. TD hybrid SBSTD3 | ecosystem: Environmental > Terrestrial > Soil > Tree plantation... | reverse complement strand
AAGATGGAGATGGAGTAGGTGTTGAAGATGGAGATGGAGTAGGTGTTGAAGATGGAGATGGAGTAGGTGTTGAAGATGGAGATGGAGTAGGTGTTGAAGATGGAGATGGAGTAGGTGTTGGCTTAATCAGAAATTGTGTATATTCTTTTTGCGAAATTTTGCAATCACAAGAGGAAACTTTACAACCTGAACCATCGTGCCTCAAAAAATCGTGTCCGCATCTAGGACATACTAGAGACTTGGTATCCATCAGTGGAAATCACTGCGCACTTAGGCCACATTCTAACTTATATCCTCATAATAGAAGAAATATATAAGTTTTCCAACACTTGACTTAGCCTGACATAGTTCTCAAGGTAAAATATACAGATTCCACTAAATTCTGATGCCGCGAGGATCCCATGGATTAACAATCTTCAGATCATCGAAGCAAAAGTGATGATAATATAATGATCCAAAAATTTGAACCAGCAAATGTAAGGGATGATTTTGAATATGCATTTATGTTTTCAAAAGCCTTAGAGGGTATCTTACCAAAAAAAGAAGCAGATCCATACTTAGATGATTTCAAATATGCAGGCAAAATCAGACAGATGATAAGAACTTACTATGAGGGTGTAGGTCAAAGTTTAAGAGTAGATGGCAAAAAGGTTCAGCAGTTAATCGATGATCATATCAGATCTTTGAATATCTCTGAACTTATGAATCCACGGGAGATCACTTATGATAATTTCTTAAGTTATGTTAGCAGTAAATTTAAAAGTGATAGAGCCAGAACTGCTTTAGTTAAAAACAAAGCTCGCCAAGTAATCAGAGATCTTAGTCTAAACGACCCAGTATATTACGAGAAATTAAGGGAGAGGTTGGAGAAAATAATTGGTGAAGAAAAGGAGAGAAGAAAGAAGGATGCAGATTATTTTAACGATTACAAGAAAATTTTGCAGGAAGCATTAGATGAGGACAAAGAGCGAAAGAAGATTGGACTTTCCACAATGTTTGAATTTGCAGTATATGGGGAACTATGATCAATAATAAAAGATAATGCAGTATCAAAGAGTACTGCAAAAACAATTTTTGATCAAATAAAAAAAGAGACTGAAATCGTTGGATGGAAGTCAAAGACCAGTTCAAAGAAGAAAATGAGCATTATTACATATGAGATTCTAACGGACAACAATGTTCCAGATGGCAAAGTCACCTTATCCAAATTTTAAAGGCAGGAAGATACTCCATGAAAGAATATGCTATGCAATGGTTTAATGTTTTGTGGTAAACCGTCGACTAGTTCAGTACCTTCTTCGTAATCGAATCGGAGATTACTTAAACGCTTAATTACTTGTAGGGCTATTTTGCCTTCAAGTCTCTCTAGTGGCGCACCTAGACAGATATGGATTCCGTGGCCAAACCCTACTTGGGAATGACCATGCGGACTTCTGGTTATATCAAATTTGTCAGGATTAAGAAAGACTTTTTCATCATGATTTGCAGATCAAAGCCATATGACAACGCCCTGTCATGGCTCTATAGTTTGATCTGCAACCTTAGCTCCCTCCCTTGTGATTCGAAATACAGTCTGAACTGGAGAACGAAAGCGTAGGGTTTCTTCTACTACATACGGTATCAAAGAGAACGACGAATCAGTCTTTAAAATACTGAACTGTTCCTGATATTGCAGAAGAGAAAGCACTGCGTTTCCTATCAAGTTGACAGTAGTTACATGGTCAGCAAGAAGTAATAGCGTACAAAAAGCAAGTATTTCTTCTTTGGTTAGGTAAGTTCCGTCTGCTTCAGCCTTTATCATACTGCTTATAAGATCCTGCTTTGGATCTTTTGACCTTTTATCAATTATAGGTCCAAAATATTCATCCATTTCAGATTGAATCGTAAGCAAGTTCCTTGTAGATTCTGGCAGTTCATTCAGATCTCCTGTTTCTGATGAAACTAATTTGTCTGCCTAGATTTGAAAAATATTACGGTCCTCAACAGGAACACCCAGAAGTTCTGCAATTACTGTTACTGGTAAGGGATATACTAAATCTCTTAGGCCTGGCCTCCCGAAGGTAAGATTTTTATGGAATGCGAAAATTTTTGGTATATATGGAGTAAGAACTTTTCTTAAAAAACAAGGTAATGTTAACAGATATCTATCAAACCTAAAGCAAGTATTTGTAATTTATAAAGAGAGTCATGGTAGAAGTCGATGGCCTATTTTTATTGAGAGGATCAGGGAAGATAAGGATTTCAAAACTATACTAAATGATGCGCATTTCAAAGAAGCCTTGTTATCAGCATCGTTCCTTGAATCTAACTACGAATAGATTCTTGGTGATATCAATATGTGGGCTTATTCCAGTCGTAGTTTTCATTCCTTGGTAAATCCAATCCTTAAGAAAGAGAGACCATTTCTGGCTAAGGTGATGCATCAGGGTAAGAGAATGGTCAACTCCTTCGCTGTCAGCCTCGTATTGGGCAAATTCAGCATATCTGTAAACTAAACAAAGATATTGAAGATATGTGTCCAGGTGAATTCTCTGAAACATACTTCCTACGCTTATATTGCTTCCATCAGATTCCTCGAGTGTAAGGTTTGTCTTCAGGGATTCTATGCTATTATCTTCCGTATTGCATTCCTGTTTATCTAACATTGTTATAAGTTCCCCAATGTAGTTGCTTGGTTTTCCTTTATCAAGAAATTCATCGGAAATTTCTGAGTTTGAATATATTAGCCTATGTTCATTACCTTTATTTGATGATACATTTAGCAGCCCTAATACAACAAGTGAATTACAGAGATTCTGTATGACAAGACTCCATTTCCAAGAGCTTCTGCATCTGGGTTAAGGTTACAGATCGCCTGATAGTTTAGTAAAAACCTCTAACTATAGAGCAGTCGTCAAAATCGAGACACAAAGTCCATCATCCCTTTTCTTCATAAAATCATAAGATCTTGTATTAGAAGAAGGAAAGTCTGTCATTTACTTTCTACGGTAGAGTAACACCAAACAACTTCTTTAGTTTTGAAATATGGCTTGGATTTATATTTGCTCTAGGTACTCTTTGTCTAACCAATTCCCATGCATCATAAAAATCCATGTCAAAATACTTGACTAGAACGCCAAGGGCAATAGCATTACTGCGAGATATTCCAGCTACACAGCATATAACAACCCTGCCCTGTTTCTCTATTAATTCCCATGCAAGATCAATCTTTTTTTCGTAGTCTTCTAGAGAGTTAGAATCGTCGTCATATAGATCCCGTACATCAGCTACAGGCCATACGATGTTTGCTATTCCTTCAGTCTCATGATCAACATCCTTTAATTCATAAATAGTAAATTCATGTATACCTTCTGTGGCTAGCTTATTTTCGACTATCTTGAACATATCATATCATATATTTTATAGTTGTATTCGATATTCTAGCGTATTCAATAAGGCTCGATAGTTAGATCCTTAAGCTCACGTTTAGTACTTTTACTGCCTTTCCTTCCATCTATTATGTCTAACGATCTTATTAATTGGTCACTGCTGTTATTCGATCCAGCATTTTGTCTCTCTTCGACCGACCCTCTGAGTTGTTTGAGACAGAGTTGAAAAAACTGAATGTAATATGTTGTATAGGTTAGATCATGCAATGGCTTTATAAGAAAGCGCACCACTGAGAGCAAATCCTGAATACTCTTGTAAGGCATCTTTAAACAAGTTTTTTTGTATGGATGATGAGGACAACTGTCGGAATATTGAGACACACATCTTGCAATAACTCGATAAGATTTTGTATCTGTTCTAATTTGCGTTTCTTGTTGTTGTCGTTGTTCTTTTCTAATTTGCTTTAACGTAGAGTATAATTCTCCAAGTAGCGGATGATTTCCATCTTTTGCTACATCACGAGGTACACGGGTAGGTATGCGAATCCTTTCTTTCTTAGCGTCTTTGTTATTTTGTTTTGCTTGATAATCAAAACTTTGCATAAGTTCGTCAAATGACAAGGTCTCCGTAACTGTTTTGTCCTCATCAGCAAAACCTGAAATAGATTTGTCGATTATTTCTGGTATGTGATATATTTTCTCCAGTGAATGACGATGTTTATTATTATAGGCTTTAGAAAGTAGCTGATTTTCTATTTTTTGCAATAAATCTAAAACATCCATTTTTACAGATCCGTCCAATATCCTTGACAGCGTTTACATTTTGGGATTCTAAAAGTCTTTACATCGTATAAACATCTATCTGGAGGACACTCAACTAAACATCCACACTGGGCACATTGATGACATTCTGCAAATGTATGTAAGTTCTTTTCTTTCTCTCTATCATCATCAGTCATTTGTCTAAATAGCATAGAGTAAAAATCGTTCTTTAAGAGAAACTTGAGAAGAATCGTATTGAATTTAATTGGTTTTTCAACAAATGGCGTATGGCCGCAATGATTAATTTTCTCAATACCATGATCCGGGATTTCATTATATTCTTGTAAGTATTCATCATATGGTGGCGTCATTTCATCGTTTTCTCCCCATATCATCAATGTTGGAGATGTGATTTTGAATAATCTTCCTCTGAAAGCCTTTGCTTTTCTAATTCCTAGCAATGTAGATATAAATGCAAACTTTGCATGTGCAAGGCTCATTCTTCTTTTAAAATCTATAATAGTATCTTGTGTAACGGTATTTGGGTTAAAAGCCATGTTCTTAAATGCTTCATAGATATCCTCATACTTCTGTGTAAACGCTGCTGTGACATATTGATAAGATATGCTAGATGTAGGCCGTCTTGGTCCTGCGAGCGCAGTTAAAATTAATTTCTCTACATTATCACGGAACCTGATTGCAAATTCTGTGGCTAGATGTCCTCCAAATGAGTGCCCACCTATAATTGGTCTATCAATATGCAGTTTTTGTAAAAATGCTTCTAAAAAACTAGTAAAAAAGTCCATGTCATATTCAACAGTAGCAGGCTTGTCGCTATCGCCAAAACCAATAATATCTGGTATTATTATCCTAAAGTACCTAGATAGTATCTGAGCTACTTTTAGCCATCTTTCACATGAAGCTCCAATTCCATGTAATAGGACCAATATTGGAGATGTGTTAGAAAATCGTTTAATCCGGCAGCTATAGTCAAGGTACTTTATTTTATATCCATCTATGATTACGAATTTTTGAGGAAGAACGTTGTTGCTGTTATTCGAATTCATAAATGCACCCCAATATTTGGATAAGTTCATGACATGAAGATCTATGCAAATAATAATTTGCATAAACACAACCTATTTTTGCAGTTGCGCCTCTCACAAAGGGCTAAACACAGGTTATATTTATAGATGAAAACCATTTGGTTGATGTTTTGACTAGTATGTTAAATGAATTTTTATCCAACCTTAGTTTGTAGTTAATGATGGTAGATATAATTCTCAGTCAGAGTTGGAAGTCGCACTAAATGATTCTTACGGAAAATCGTTTTCAGAAATAGCAATCTGGTTAGAAAAAATCTATCTGGCAGACTGGAGTTGAACTATGATGGAGAATTTTGCACTAACACATGAAATGAAAAATAATGATTTGCTTGTAGAAATAAAGGAATGGTTAGCGATGAGTCAAGGCAGCAAGTACAGCGATATTTGTATAATGGACCTCCACGGGATGGATATAATGCAGTAGAATCTAGTGTATTTGAGCATCTAGTTGACTACAAGGGGAGTACTCCATGTACTAATGCTGCAAATCACGTCAAAAACTTGGAGTATTATTGGCTATCCAAGAAATGTATAACTCATGAGGTAATAGCAGTTGACAGGGCAAACAACTATGCAATCATACAGCTCAACAGATATCAGACAAGTGTTTGTAAGGTGTGCTTTTTGGCACCCATTTCGTTGTCATGCTTATTACATTGACGAAGTAATATATTATTTCACGGTAGGAAAAAAATTTAAGATGTATTAGGGTGAATATGAAGATACACCCGAAGGAAAAATTTAAGACAGGTGATTGGCGGCATGATTTGAAAAATTTGATGGACTATATGAAAAACTATTTTCCGCAGCAGCATATAATCATCGGTAACAGCCATGAACTGAGCACCGATGGTTATATAACAAGAATATCAATCGACCGGTGGCCTTCTGAAGGGGATACATGGTCATTAATCGACTTGTCTAACACATTTGTGGTCATTGGTTCAGAACTTGTCATATGTCATGCTGAGCATCCGACTGTCAAGAAACAAATACCACCAGACAAGGCGTTGCTAGTGTCTATACAGCGAGGGTCTGCCAATAAGAGAATAGATGATTGATTGGTTATGCGGTAGTATGTACGGGATATATCCCATGTCTTCAATGTGACGACAACATTCTTGAGCATCATCTCTGAGACAAAGAGGAGGATAAAAATGTAGTTGTAAATCATGTAATTGTCAGATCAGTTCATTTCTGATTTTTATCGAAAACACAAGTTAGCTGCTTAATATAACATCCATAACTCATGTCGTCATATGTTAAATAATTACAAGAATTCGACGCTCGATAATTTTGATGATTCATTATCATCCCTCCTTGCAATTGCTTTTTATATATCGCTGACAATATTCTTTATCTGGTGTTAGGACACTCAAATGCAAGCCAAATCCTCGTCATCAAAGTATATTTTGGCATACGATGCAGATTGTGGCCCATGTACCAGGTTCATGCATGTAGTTGATCTCCTCGACAAACGTGAGAAAATAGATTTTATCTCACTAACTATAGCTGATCAACAGGGCTTGCTTGATAGGATTTCTGCTCCTCTACGTTACAAGTCATTTCATCTTATTTTCACAAATGGAGAAGCAAAGAGCGGATCTGAGGCCCTTCTTGAATTGATAACTATACTACCTGGAGGGATGATAATATCTCCAATAATTAAACACTTTCCGGGAGGAAAACTGATAGTGAGATTTATTTATAATAGATTTTCAAGACTACATGATATGGATTCATGTCACATTAATAATAGTGACAACAACAATAACGAATATCATACACAGTAATATTCTCCTAATTCAGTATACTATTTCTTATACACAATTTATCGTTTCACTCATATTACAAAGCAGCTATGCCAAGCTGTTAACTAACAATAAAAACATTAAAAAATATATGCGCATAGAGAGACATACGAACGTAGTTTTTCTTGTATTTATCCTATGCCTCCAAATCAAAATTTTCCAACCACTATAACAAATTATCAGTAGGAAAAGCAGCCCAATACACTCAAGACAATTTTTTATCATCATGACAAATTTTTCTACCAATTTTATTATTCCATTCAAGACTCCACTTGCGCATATAATGTATAACAAGAGGTATGTAAATTACAAGATAAAGTAGTAGACTAATAGGAAAAGGAAGAAAGAGACTGGTGAAAGGATGAATGACGAGTCTGATAGTAACGATCTACCTACTTAGTGATAAGTCTCTTATCAAGCAGGTAGTCAATGACCTAATATGGTATTCATTACCGACTTAGTAAGATATTACTACTTATTTTAAATAACTCCTTCCCATTTATAGAGAGAATGATGCAAAAGATGTTTTTAATCACTTATCAAATCTAGTGCTCAAAGAAGTTAGACGCTCAAGATATAAAATAAATCCACTCATACTGAATAGATGGTCCCAAGATCAATGACAGATGAGGAATTAAAGGATGAAGAATTAATGAGTCGCTTTGAGGCCGCGAGATGGGCTCCGTCATCTGGTAATGGGCAACCTTGGCGATTTATTTATGTAAAAAGAAATACAGAAGACTGGACTAATCTTTTTGACTTACTTGTTGACTTTAACAAAAGCTGGGCTAAAGATGCGGCTATATTGATTGTGGTAGTTTCAAAAAAGGAATTCGAATACAATGGAAAGTCATTCCATCAGTAACACATCAATTTGATACTGGGGCTGCATGGGAGAATCTCGCATTAGAAGCAACATCAAGAGATTTAGTCGCTCATGGGATTCAGGATTTGATTATGACAAAGCAAGAAAGGATCTAGATGTTCCAGATGGATATGTTGTAGTCTCAATGATTGCAATAGGAATAAGACGTCCAAAAGAAAGTCTTCCTTTGGGACTTTAGGAAAGAGAAATTCGAAGCGACAGAAAACCATTAGAAGAAATTGTAATGGAAGGGCACTTTAAGCAAGACAGAAATTAGAAAACTCATGAAACCAATTTTCTATAATATACGGTCTATTCGTCTTCTATAGTATACATACAAGAGGTCAAATACACAAGGAAGGCTCTGATGCAGAGCGAGATAATAAAAATATCTCGTTTGCAATATATGAGATTGCTAGGAGCCGGTGCTGTAAGCTATTTCGTATATCGTGCTGGATTTATTAATAGTTTATTTGATATACTCTGCTTTGTTGCATAACCAAATAAATCGCGAAATATTGACTATTTCAATACAGCTTATCGTTAATTATACTTGATTTATCACTATGAAGGCATAATATTTCTGCTGTTATTGACGGATAACAGAGTTATGCAACAAAGCAGATATACTCCAAAAACCAGTGACTCTAGTCTCTGATAGAGACTATAGTACAGGAAATTGGAATGTACATCTTTAATGGTAAACTACGATACTGTTGTTTACATTCTCGTAATCATTGTTATTATTATGAAATTAGTTCTGTTCTTATCTTTATTTCCAAACCTTCTATTGCAAGTAGTTTTATAATAAATCGTCTCTTATCAATGGTAGGAAATATCTCTTTTAAATCCTCATAATATATTTCAGTTGCTGTAAAAAAGAAGACTTTAATCTTTTCATCTATTTTTCTCATTTCTCTATATAACTCAAAGCCATTCATGTCTGGCATTTTGATATCAAGGATAACAAGAGCATGAGAATTAGCTTTAAAGTGTGATAACGCTAGAAGCGGTTCACTGAATGCATCAACTTCAAATCCATTATCCTCTAAACCTATCTTGATAGACAGAATAATGTCTGACTCGTCGTCTACTATCAAAAGTTTCTTATTCTTATTAGCTGTTGTGGTGGTGATTGTTATTGGCTAATCTCCACTATACAAAATTGTGAGTGGTAGGACTGGTAATTTTTGTTATTGTTGTTGGCAATAGCGGCAGCATGAAGTAAAAAGTGGCTCCTCCTGCCTCTGCTGCATCAGAATTATTATTCTCAGCCCATATTCTTCCACCATGCGCTTCAATAATGCTTTTTGAGATAAACAATCCTAGTCCAGTACCTCCTGCTTCTGATTTTGTAGCAAATTTTGTAAATAACCTTGGCATTATAGCAGGATCTATACCTGTTCCATCATCTTTGATACTAACAAAGACTTTCTTATCATCATCATTACTATTTTGCATTGTAGTAGTAATAGATATCTTTCCACCATTTTTTTTACTAAACTTAATAGCATTACTTAACAGATTAGATATCACCTGGGTTAGTCTTCCTTTATCAGCTTCTAATATCAGATGGTCCTTGGGTTCATATAATAACTTAATATTACTACCTTTCTTTTGAATATCATTTTTGAAATCCTCTACAATGCTGGATATCAAATCAGCTAGATTGAATTGTTCTTTACGTAGTTTTAATGTCTGACTTTCAATTCTTGTGACATCAAGGATATCGTTGGTAAGTCTTTGTAATCGGTTAGCGTTTCTAAATATTGCCTGGGATATTTCTTCTATTTTTTCAGGATGTCTTTGTAATAGCTCTGAATAACCAAGAAGAGCCTGAGTTGGAGTCTTTATTTCATGACTAGCGATGTTGATAAACTCTTTTTGCATTTTATCATGTATTTTTAGCTGTTCATTTGCTGTCTTTAGTTCTGCAGTTCTTTTATCTACAGTAACTTTCAACCTCTTATTCCACAAGAAGACCAAAAATGCAATACCAAAAGCTACGGCTGCAATTACAATTACTATAATTGTACTAAAGTTCTTCTGTTGATTAATTAATAAACCAACGTCGCTTGCAAGGTTATGTGGAGCACTGATATATAATGTCAAAAAGTACTTGCCATTAATGCTCACAGGTTCATAAGATATTGTGCTCGTTTTTCCCTGTGCAGAAATGTCACCTGAGCCTGTACTTCCCTGCAATGAACTTCTTAGGAGATTATTTAATGAATCTATAGATTCCGAAGGAAGTAAGGATGAAAGCATAGATTGTATATCCTTTCCAAAAACATCGTTGCCAATAAATGATGGAGTGCTAGAATATAGCACTGTACCTTTTCTATCCAGTAGTCCTACTGTACTGTTAAATTGTGGAATTAATTGGTGCTGTAAGACATTTCCTAAGGTAATAGATCTAATGGATGCAACTACAACACCAGTAAATATCCCCGGTGATCCTTTTCCTGTCATATTGATTACTGGATAAGATATATACAATCTAGGAATCTTGTCATTTGACTCTATTAAACTACTATAATATGCCGCATGAGTATCTCGGGGTACAGAAAAATATGGCCTGTAGCTCAGATCTGTTCCCTTGTATTTTTGATATGCACTTTGGTTGATATTGCTCAACCAGTTCATTTTGCCATTTTTATCAAGCCACATGTAAAAATCTGTGAGTTGATTTGAGTATTGTTGTCTAGTGTTGATAACAATCGATGCCCTATTGTATTCGTTATTATGAATAGCTGGTGAATCTGCAAGCGTTTGTAAAAGGGCACTTATGCTTTCAAATTTATTTGATAATATTTGAGAGAGGTCATGTACTTGAATTTGAGCGTTTGTCTTTACTTCATGTGAAGCAATATCTGAGATTTTAGCAGAAGTAAAAGTGTAATATTGATAGGAAAAGACTGAGAGCAATATTGCAACAGCTGCTATCGCAATTAGCATAGTAAAGTTAGTCTTTGATAGAGGAATAGCAGTGTTCTTAACCAAAGGAAGATTAACTAACTTGATATCCAAATGCTTGTACATAAGTTTTAAGGTTGCATAAAGGGTTGTGCTAGTTTGAATACTTTTTGCAAATACTTTGCTAAAATACCCAAGCATCTCCAAAGTTCCAAACTATCGAGGCCATACTCTGAGAAGGGCGGCACAAATCGCTTGCAGCAGTATACTAACTTGTGTTACTACCCCACCATATCTTTTTGTGCTATAATTTTAGTCGGTCTTATCTTGACAAGCATTTCACCTATGACAGCATTTCTTTTACCATATGCTTTAGCATTATCTTGTCCCATATATCGTGCTGCAATTTTGGTTGTCCATTTTAGGAGATCATCTAGATCAGGTTCTTGGTTTATCAGCTAACCCTTCTATTACAACAAATGAAAATGGTGGAGTTTGATCGTCTACACAAAGACTTACTCATGGATCTCGTAACATGTCTTTGCCTTTGACAGACTCATTGCCAGTAGTGAAAATAATACTATTATTGTTGTTGTCCTTGCTGCTATCAAGCACAAACCAAATTGGAACCAAATGCGGCCTCCCATCTTTACGGACTGTCGAAACCTTTCCAGTTCTAGTGCCAGACATAAGGAAAGCTTCGAGTTCTTCTTTGCTCATTTTATTCAATTTGTTTCTCGAATCAGAGATCGACGAGTGTCTTATAAGGATGAATTAATCGGAGATTTTCATATCTAGCTCTCGATTAGCCGTAGGCAGAAGAAGCAGCAGCAATTTATCTACTAATAGGTTCTATTACAGCCTTAAACCTTACATTCCCATTAGCCACTTTGTCAAATGCACTACTAATTTCTTCTAATCGAAATATTTCAGTCATTACTCTTACCTTACCTTTTGCAACGTAGTCTAATGCCTCATAGAGATGCTCTCTATCGTTTTGTGTAGAACCAATGATACGACCACGTCTAAATAAAATCTCTGGAGAAAGCGTAAGAGGTTCTGTTGCCGATACTCCCATCAGAACCAAACGTCCATCAGGCCTAAGACCTTTAATGGAGTCGACAGTTGACCTGTAAGAATTGCTTGTAGCAAGTATTACATCTACGCCCCCTCCACCTCCTCCTCCTTCTTCTGCTAATCCTTTTCCATCTGCAACAACACTATCAGCTCCAAGCTTGTATGCTAATTCTTCCTTATCTTTTGAATGTGTAATTGCAATTGTTTCAAATCCAGCAGCTTTAGCGTATTGGATTCCAAGATGACCTAGTGCGC